>JGI24794J26673_10001357_pt1 | contig 14845 bp, 9 predicted proteins | sample MesohylPK_FD_26673 | JGI IMG/M metagenome (IMG submission 26673) | reverse complement strand
GATCGGGGGGAACGAGCGCCGTGCGGAGCCGTACGGCCGCCACTTCGAGACGGTGATCCAGCGAGGTGATCTCCTCCTCGGCGAGCGCCTTCATCTCGGCATCGTCGGATTCGGCGAGCAGCTCGTGTGCATCCGCGAGTTCCTCCTCCAGCCCGCGCACCAGGCGCCCGGCAATCACCGCCTCCGCCAGCCCCGCCCGCTCCCGCCCCAGCTCGCGCAGGCGGTCGCGGTTGCGGATGACATCCGGATTCGAGAGCTCGCGCTCCACGATCCGGAACCGCTCCTCGGTTTCACTGAGACGTGCCGCCAGGCGGGTGTCCATCCGACTACTCGGCCGACACCTCCTCCATCGCCTCGCCCAACCCGGGGAGGAGTTCACCGGGACCCGTGAGCGGCAGAATCTCCTCGTCGTAGTACGACTGCTCCACGACGAATTCGACATCGTGCCAGCGATGTTCACCGGTGCCCGCCGGAATGAGGTGACCGATGATGATGTTCTCCTTGAGCCCCCTCAGGTCGTCCTTGGCGCCCCGCACCGCCGCGTCGGTCAGTACGCGGGTCGTCTCCTGGAAGGAAGCGGCCGATATGAAGGATTCGGTGGTCAGGCTGGCCTTCGTGATTCCGAGCAGCAACGGCTCCGCCCGGGCAGGCTTCTTGCCCTCGGCGGCCGCGTTCTGGTTCACATTGCGGAACTCGACGCGGTCCACGTGCTCGTCCTCGAGCAGGTCGGTCTCGCCAGGGTCGACGACCTTGACCTTCTGGAGCATCTGCCGCACGATGACGCCGATGTGTTTGTCGTCGATCTTCACCCCTTGCAGACGATAGACTTCCTGGATCTCGTTGAGCAGATACTCCTGGACGGCGCGGGAGCCCTTGATCTTCAGGATGTCGTGCGGGTTGATCGGTCCTTCGGAAAGGCGGTCACCCGCGCGCACCTGGTCACCCTGGTGGACGCGCATGTGCTTGCCCACCGGGACATCGTATTTCCGCCTCTGACCCTGCTTCGGGGTCACGAACACCTCGCGCTTGCCTCGCTTGATTGCCCCGAAGGACACGGCCCCGTCGATCTCCGTGATCACTGCCGGATCCTTGGGCTTGCGAGCCTCGAACAGTTCGGCGACTCGCGGCAGCCCACCGGTGATGTCACGGGTCTTGTACACCTCCCGGCTGATCTTGGCGATCTTGTCGCCCGGGAACACCTCTTCCCCGTGGCCACACATGAGCTGTGCCCCGACCGGAATGATGAACTCCTTGACGACGTCGCTCGTGGCCGACTCGCCACCCCGGATCTGAATCGTGGGATGGAGCTTCTTGTCGCGGTCTTCGATGATCATCTTCTGCCGCCGCCCGGTCGACTCGTCGAGCTCTTCCCGAACCGTCTGCTCTTCGACGATGTCCACGAAGCGCAGGTAGCCACCCGAATCCGCGACAATGGGCTCGGAATAGGGATCCCAGCTGAAAAGGAGGTCGCCGGCCTTGATCCCCTGCCCCTCGGACACGTGAATGGTCGCTCCGTAGGGGACGGAGAGCTGGCTGCGAACCTGCCCCTCCCTGGTCTGGATGACGATCTTCCCTTCACGGGTGGTGACAATCCGGCCACCATCCCGGTCTTCGACCGTCGAGACGCGGTCCAGGCCGACGATCCCGGCGATCTTGGACTTGCGCTGATTCTGGGCCGCGATGCGCGCCGCCGTTCCACCGACATGGAAGGTGCGCAGGGTGAGCTGCGTTCCCGGTTCGCCGATCGACTGCGCCGCGATGATCCCGACGGCTTCGCCCTTGTCAACGGAACCCATCGTTGCAAGGTTGCGGCCGTAGCACATGCGGCAGATGCCCCGCTTGCTCTCGCAGGTCAGCACGGAACGGATCCTCACGGACTGGATGCCCGCCTCCTCGATCGCCTGCGCGGCATCCTCGCTGATCATCCTGTTGGCCGTAAGAATCAACTCGCCGTCGATGGGGTCGTAGACGCTCTCGAGCGCCACGTTCCCCGCGATGCGATCGGCGAGCGGCTCCACGATGTCCTCGCCTTCCTTCAGGGCGCTCATGTCCAGCCCGAGGATCGTGTTGCAGTCCCCCTCGGTGATGGTCACGTCCTGGGCGACGTCCACCAGACGCCGGGTCAGGTACCCGGCATCGGCGGTCTTCAGGGCGGTGTCGGCGAGGCCCTTCCGAGCGCCGTGCGTCGAGATGAAGTACTCGACCACAGTGAGCCCTTCGCGGAAGTTGGACCGGATCGGGCTCTCGATGATCTCGCCGATCCCCCCGGTCAGCTTCTTCTGGGGCTTGGCCATGAGACCGCGCATGCCGGCGAGCTGCCGCATCTGGTCCCGGTTACCCCGGGCGCCCGATGTCATCATCATGTACACCGGGTTGAAGCCGCCCTTGGACCGTTCGAGGTGCTGGACCATCGCGTCCGCGACATCGTTGTTCGCGTGGGTCCAGGTGTCGATGATCTTGTTGTACCGCTCTCCGTTGGAGATGTAGCCGGAAGCGTACGCGTTCTGGTATCGGGTGACCTCCTCGGAGGCGCTTTGCAGCACCTCGGCCTTGTCCGCGGGCACCTCGAGGTCGTCCAGCCCGACCGACACGCCCCCGATCGTGGCATACCGGAACCCGAAGTCCTTGAGACGGTCCAGGAACTGCGTGGTCTCGCCGAGTCCGGCTTCCGTGAAGCTGCGGAAGACCAGGTCGCCCAGCTGTTTCTTGCCGAAGGTCCGGTTCAGGAACCCGAGTTCGTCGGGAATGATCGAGTTGAAGAGAACACGGCCCACCGTGGTGCGCACCCATCCCGCCGGAGTCTGCGAATCCGGATTGTCGGGGTCGCCATGCGCGGGGACCCAGAAGCGGCACGGCGAGGAGTACTTCACGTACCCCAGGCTCTGGGCCATCTCGACCTCGCCATAGGTGGAGAAGTACCGCGACCCCTCGTAGATCTCCTCCAGACGGGCATCGGCCTTGCTGCGCACGTGTTCCGGGACTTTCGTGCTGGTCGCCTGCGGCTCCAGATCCGCGATCTCCATCGGCGGCTTGGTGAGGTAGTAGCAGCCGATCACCATGTCCTGGGTCGGTGACGCCACCGGCCGCCCGTTCGACGGCAGGAGCACGTTGTTGCTGGAGAGCATGAGCACACGGGCCTCCAGCTGCGCCTCGAACGACAGGGGCAGGTGCACGGCCATCTGGTCCCCGTCGAAATCGGCGTTGAAGGCCGAGCACACGAGGGGGTGAATCCGGATCGCCTTCCCCTCGACCAGAACCGGCTCGAAGGCCTGGATTCCGATGCGGTGCAGCGTGGGCGCACGGTTCAGAAGCACCGGATGATCGCGGATGATGTCCTCCAGCACCTCGTAGACCTTCGGCTCGTCCTGTTCGACGATCTTCTTGGCCCGCTTCACCGTCTCCGCCTCGCCGCGCTTCTCCAGCTCGTGGATGATGAAGGGCTTGAAGAGTTCGACCGCCATGGCCTTGGGCAGGCCGCATTGGTGCAGCTTCAATTCAGGACCGACCACGATCACCGAACGTCCCGAGTAGTCCACGCGCTTGCCGAGCAGGTTCTGCCGGAAACGCCCCTGCTTGCCCTTCAGCATGTCGGAAAGTGACTTGAGGGGCCGCTTGCCCCGTCCGCGGATCGCCTTGGAGCGCCGCCCGTTGTCGAAGAGCGCGTCCACCGACTCCTGCAGCATGCGCTTTTCATTCCTGAGGATGACCTCCGGCGCCCGCATCTCGATCAGCTTCTTGAGCCGGTTGTTGCGGTTGATGACGCGGCGGTAGAGGTCGTTCAGGTCCGATGTGGCGAATCTCCCGCCGTCCAGGGGCACAAGGGGCCGAAGGTCGGGCGGGATGACGGGCACGGCGTCCAGAACCATCCATTCGGGCTTGTTCCGCTTGTCCGGCGTGTCGCCCGAGTTGCGCAGCGCGTCCACCACCTTGAGGCGCCGCAGCTTCTTCTTCTTGCGGTGCTGAGAGGTTTCGGTCCTGATCTCTTCGCGCAGCCACATGGCCAGCCGGTCAAGTCCGCGTCCGTCCTTGTTCTGGCCGGCGATTTCGACGTCCGGCGAATCGAGGCGCTTGAGCAGCGTCCTCACCGCTTCCGCGCCGATCTCTGCCTTGAACTTGCCGTCGCCGTCCTCGCGGGCTTTCACCCGGAGGTCGTAGTACTCGTCCTCATCCAGCAGGTCGAGGAACTCGACGTCCTGTCCGCCCGGGTCCGTCACCACGTATGCGGCGTAGTAGATGACCCTTTCGAGATCCTTCAGAGTCATTCCGAGGAGATAGCCCAACTGGCTGGGCAGCGTCTTGAAGAACCAGATATGGCACACCGGCACGGCAAGCTCGATGTGGCCTATCCGCTCACGGCGCACCTTGGAAAGGGTGACTTCCACGCCGCAGCGGTCGCAGACGATCCCGCGAAACCGGATGCGCTTGTACTTGCCGCACGCGCACTCCCAGTCCTTGACCGGGCCGAAGGTGCGCTGACAGAAGAGCCCCATCGGCTCCGGCTTGAAGGACCGGTAGTTGATGGTCTCGGGCTTGGTCACCTCGCCGTGCGACCACTCACGGATATCCTCCGGCGATGCGATCCGGATACGGATGAAGTCGAAGTCCGACAGCCGAGCTTCTTTTGCGCGGGGAAAATCGATCATGTTCTGGCCACCATTCCTTGAACACCCCGCTCGTTGGCGGGGCGTGGGTTACCTTGCCTTCGCCGTCACTCCTCTTCGCCGAGCTCCACGGTCAGACCCAGGGCCTGCAGTTCCTTCACCAGCACATTGAAGGATTCCGGAATACCCGGCTTCGGAAGGTTGTCCCCCTTCACAATCGCCTCGTATACCTTTGAGCGGCCCATCACGTCGTCGGACTTGACGGTGAGGATCTCCTGAAGGGTGTGGGCCGCACCGTAGGCCTCCAGCGCCCAGACCTCCATCTCTCCGAANCGCTGTCCGCCGAACTGCGCCTTGCCCGCCAGCGGCTGCTGCGTGACAAGCGAATAGGGACCGATGCTCCGCGAGTGGATCTTGTCGTCCACCAGATGGGACAGCTTCAGCATGTAGATCGCCCCCACCGTGACCGGAAAATCGAAACGCTCTCCGCTCCGGCCGTCCCGGAGCCAGGCCTTGCCGTTGGCGAGGATCTCGCCCGTCGACATCAGCTCCTGCACCGCAGCTTCGAGCCCACCCTCGCTCAGCTCGCGCACCGCCAGCTCCCCGGTCGCCGGGAAGACCTCCCGAAGCGGGCGGCTGTGTCTCCCGGCAACGCGGGCGCCCACCTGGACCACGAAGTCGCGAAACTGTCCCAGCGCCGCGCCGGCTCCCGCGTCGTCCGCCAACCCGGCGTATTCGTCCAGGCTCCGTCCAAACCCCGTGCCGTGCTCTCCGGCTCCGTTGGCGTCGCTTGCGACGACCGTCCGGCCCGCATCCGCTTCCGCGTGTGTCTTGACCAGGTCGAGCAACTGGTGATACTGCTCGGTCTCCAGCGGCCATTCGACTCCGGATCTCAGCGATTCTCCGGCCCACTTCGCGCCCGCGAGCTTGAGCAGCACGGAGATTTCGTCCTCGGAGGCACCCTGGAAAACCGGCGTCTTGGCTTCAAACCCCAGGTTCATCGCCGACCACCCCAGGTGAGTCTCCAGAATCTGCCCCACGTTCATTCGAGACGGCACGCCAAGCGGATTGAGGACGATGTCGACCGGGCTCCCGTCGGGGAGGTACGGCATATCCTCTTCCGGCGCGATCCTCGCGATGATCCCCTTGTTCCCGTGGCGCCCGGCCATCTTGTCACCCACCGAGATCTTGCGCTTCTCGGCGATGTAGACCTTTACCAGCTGAACCACCCCCGGTGGCAGTTCGTCGGGCTGGAAGACCTTGTCGATCTGCTCTTCCGTCCGTTCCCTGACACGCTCGATCCGCCGCTTCGCCTCGTCGATGAGCAGGCGGACTTCGTGGTTCACCTCCTTGTTGCGGACCTTCAGGGTAGCCAGGTCCACCTCTGCAAGGATCATCTTGTCCAGGTGCCTCTTGAGCACCTTTGTGCCCTCGGGCAGGTACGGCTCGACCGTTCCCTTCTTCAGGCACAGGGCGATCGTCTGACGCCGAAGCCGGAGCCTCAGCTCCTCGTCACGCGCTTCGGTGATCCGCCGGATCTTGTCCCGCTCTTCCTGCCGAAGCTCCCCGATCCGCGCCCCATGCTCGCGCTCGAGCAGGGGATCGTCGATCCGCCGTGAGAAGATCTTGACGTCGATAACCGTGCCGGTCATACCGGGAGACATGCGCAACGAGGAGTCCTTCACGTCCTTGGCCTTCTCGCCGAAGATCGCCGTGAGGAGCTTCTCCTCCGGCGACAGCTCGGTCTCGCCCTTCGGCGTGATCTTGCCGCAGAGGATGTCGCCGCTCTTCACACGAGCGCCAACGCGCACGATCCCGCGCTCGTCGAGGTCGACCAGGTGCTCGTCGGCGACGTTCGGGATCTCGCGAGTGATTTCCTCCATTCCCCGCTTGGTGTCCCGGACGTGCAGTTCCAGCTCCTGGATATGGATGGACGTGAACAGGTCGTCCTTCACCATCCGCTCGGAAACGACGATCGCGTCCTCGAAGTTGTAGCCGTACCAGGGCATGAAGGCGACGTTGACATTCCGCCCGAGGGCCAGCTCACCGTGATCGGTCGAAGGACCGTCGGCGATGATGTCGCCCCATTCGACCCGCTGGCCCGATTTCACGAGCGGCCGCTGGTTGATCGCGGTATCCTGGTTGGTCCTCCAGAACTTCTTGAGCCGGTACCGGTCAAACTGCGCGAGCTTGGCCAGCGGGGCACTCTCCTGTTCCGGCGCTTCCTCTCCGGTGTCCACCACGATCTCGTCAGCGGTGACGCGCACCACCATGCCGTCTCGGCGGGCGGTGATGACTGCTCCCGAATCCTGCGCGACCTTCTCCTCCAGGCCCGTTCCCACCAGCGGTGCATCCGTGTACAGGAGCGGCACCGCCTGTCGCTGCATGTTCGAGCCCATCAGGGCCCTGTTGGCGTCGTCGTGTTCGAGGAAGGGGATCATCGCCGCCGCCACCGAAACCAGCTGGTCCGGGGCAACGTCGATGTAGTGGATCTCGTCCGGACGCATAAGGGGGAAGTCACCCCGTCGCCGGCAGAGAACGTACTCGTTTCGGAAGCGGCCGTCGGCTTCGAGCGGCGCGTTGGCCTGAGCGATGGTGGCTTCCTGCTCCTCGTTGGCGGACAACCACTCGATGTCCGACGTTACCCGGCCATCGACCACCTTGCGGTACGGGGTCTCCACGAACCCGAGGTCGTTGATGCGGGAGTAGGTCGTGAGCGAGGTGATCAGGCCGATGTTGGGACCCTCCGGTGTCTCGATGGGACACATCCGCCCGTAGTGGGAGTAGTGCACGTCCCTCACCTCGAACCCGGCGCGTTCACGGGTCAGACCTCCTGGACCGAGTGCCGACAGACGGCGCTTGTGCGTCAGTTCGGCGAGCGGATTGGTCTGGTCCATGAACTGGCTCAGCTGGGAAGAGCCGAAGAACGCCTGGATCACCGCGGAAACCGTCCTGGCGTTGACCAGATCGTCGATGTTGATCTTCCCGGGATCCGTGTTGATCGACATGCGCTCCTTGACGAGGCGGGCCATCCGGGACAGGCCGACGGAAAACTGGTTGGCGATCAGTTCGCCGACGGTTCGCACGCGGCGATTCCCCAGGTGGTCGATGTCATCGATGCGCCCCCGGCCCTCGCTCAATTCGATGAGGTAGCGAAGGATGGAAACAAAATCCTCGCGGGTGAGCACGGTCTCGCTGTGAGAGATGTCCAGTCCGAGCCGCTGGTTGATCTTGTAGCGGCCAACGCGTCCCAGGTCGTAGCGCTTCGGGTCGAAGAAGACGCGGGCAAGCGCGGCACGCGCCGTCTGGATATTGGGAGCATCGCCGGGCCTCAGGAGCGAATAGATGGCATTGAGAGCCTCCTCCTCGCTCGCCGTGGGATCCTTCTTCAGGGAATTCTTGACGATCGGACTCTCCCCGGGACGACCTCCCTGCCCCTCGCTGGCCGACCGGTACACGACAATGTCCGCATAACCGCCCCGCTGCAGAAGCCGGATCCCGTCCTCGTCGAGTTCCGTGCACTCCTCCAGCAGGATTTCACCGGTCTCCCGGTCGACGACCTCTTCGGCGAGCACCGCCCCGAGCAGGTCCCGCACGTCGTCGTCCGCGCCGGGCACCCGGGCGTCTCGCGTCTCGAAGAAGAGCTGGTAGATCTCGGAATCCTCGCTGTATCCGAACGCTCGCAGCAGGGCTGTCGCGGGGAATTTCTTCTTCTTGTCGATGTGGACGTAGCAGATGTCGTTGATGTCGATCGTGAATTCGACCCACGAACCCCGGAAGGGGATGATCCGCGCCTTGTTGAGCCTGGTGCCGTTGGGGTGGATATCCTCCTCGAAGACCACGCCCGGAGAGCGGTGCAGCTGGCTCACCACGACGCGCTCCGCACCGTTGATGATGAAGGTCCCGAGGTGGGTCAGCAGAGGAAGGTCGCCCAGGTAGACTTCCTTCTCGATGATGTCACCGGGCCGGGGCTCTTTCCTCCCCGCCTTCTCCCAGACGATGAGACGCAGCGTCGCCTTGAGGGGCGCCGCGTACGTCATATCGCGCTCGATGCACTCCTCGACGGAGTACTTGGGCTCGCCCAGCTTGCACTTCACGTACTCCAGGGTCAACCCGCCATTCGCGTCCGAGACCGGGAAGATGTCCCTGAAAACCCGGTCCAGTCCGAAATCCCACATCTCGTCCGGTTTGGCGTCCGTATCGACCAGCTTCTTGAACGAGCGGATCTGGACATCCAGCAGGTTCGGCATGGGCATGGCCGATTCGAGCTTGCCAAAGCTCAGGACCGGCCGAGCGCCTACACCGGTGCCGTTTCGTTTAGCCAAAGGACCACTCCCCTCTGTTGTGTTGCGGGCACATGCCGCGGGATCGAGTACGCACGGAGGCTCCGCACGGGGGTGCACACCGGCTGCAAGCCGAGCACGAACACGTGTACGCGTCCGCTCGGCCCGGTTTTCGGAAACCGGATCCGCCACGCCGCCGACAGCCGGTGCCGGCGGCGAAGTCGGGCGGATGCACTACTTGACGTTGACGGTGGCGCCGGCAGCCTCGAGGCTGCTCTTGATCTCCTCGGCCTCGTCCTTGGTGACAGCTTCTCGCACCGTGCTCGGGGCCTTGTCGACAAGCTCCTTGGCCTCCTTGAGTCCGAGGCTGGTGATCTGCCGGATGACCTTGATGACCTGGATCTTCTTGGCTCCGAACGACTCGAGCACAACCTCGAACTCGTCCTGCTCTTCAGCCGCGGCTTCCTCTGCCGCCGCTCCGGGCATCGCCATGACGGGCGCGGCGGCGGCGGTCACGTTGAACCGGTCCTTGAACGCTTCGACGAACTCGGACAGTTCGATCACCGACATGTTGCCAAAGGTCTCGAGAAGTTCCTGTTGATTCACTGCCATTCTCTGGTTTCCTCCATGGAATTCACCCGGTTCGCCGGGCGTTCTGTTTCAGCTACCGCTTTCCTTGGACTCCCGGTCCTCCCGAAGCGCGTCGACAAGGCCCGCCATCTCCTGGATCTTTCCTTCCAGCGCACCCGCCAATGCCGACATCGGCGCGCTCAGCACACCGGCCACCTCTGACAGCAGCACCGCCCGGGGAGGCAGCTGTGCAAGACGCTGGATCTGTCCCTCGTCCAGCACCGTGGCGTCGAGGACTCCGACCTTGAAGACCGGCTTGTTCCCGTTCTCCTTCGCAAAGTCCGACACGTTCCTGACGGCATCCACCACGTCGTCGTCGCCGAACACCACGCCGGTCGGACCCGTCAGATAACGAGAGATATCGGGTGTTTCCGTATCGGCCAGTGCACGCCTGACCAGGCGATTCTTGACCACCAGGTACTCACCGCCCGACTTCTTTACTTGCCGGCGCAGACTGGTCATGGCCTTGACGTCGAGCCCGGTGAAGTCAGTCAGGAAGATGGCTTCGGCCCTTCCCAGACGCTCCCGGAAATCAGCGACGAACGTTTCTTTCTGTTCCTTGTTCATGATCAGCCGCCTCGCGAAAAGCTGCCGGGGTCCACCGGGACGCCCGGTCCCATCGTGCTCGACACCGTGACGCTCCTCACATAGGTGCCTTTGGAAGCGGCTGGCTTGGCTCGCAGCACCGAAGACATGAAAGCGTTGAGGTTCTCTTCGAGCTGCCCGACCTCGAACGACACCCTGCCGATCGGAGCGTGCAGGTTGCCCGTCTTGTCCACCCGGAATTCAATCTTCCCGGCCTTGATTTCTCCAACCGCGCGACCGACGTCGAAGGTCACCGTCCCGGCCTTGGGAGTGGGCATGAGCCCTCTGGGTCCCAGGATACGCCCAAGGGGACCCACCATCCGCATCAGGTCGGGGGTGGCGACGCAAACGTCAAAATCGAGCCAGCCCTCCTTGATCTTGCCGACGTAGTCGACTCCGACGAAGTCCGCTCCCGCTTCCTCCGCCTCGACCTCCTTGTCGCCCTGGCAGATGGCAAGTACCCGAGGGGACTTCCCTGTGCCGTTGGGCAGGACCACGGTGCCGCGTACGATCTGGTCGGCCCGTCGCGGATCCACCCCCAGGTGCGTGGCGACATCGATGCTCTCGTCGAAACCCGCGAAGGCCATACCCTTCACCCGGTCCAGCGCATCCTTGGGGGATTGCCGAACCAGGCGGTCGTAGGACTCTCGCGCTCCAGCGTATTTCCTGCTGCGTTTTGGCACGCCTTTCCTCCGTCAGGCGGTGAGCTCCGCGTCCACTTCGATTCCCATCGAGCGCGCGGTGCCCTTGATCATCCTCATGGCTGCGACGACATCTTCGGTGTTGAGGTCTTCCATCTTCGCTTCGGCGATTTCCTTCACCTGTGCCACCGAAAGGGTCGCCACCTTGTCCATGTGTGGCTCCGAGGAGGCCTTGTCGAGGCCGGCAGCACGCAGGATCAGAAAGGAAGCCGGCGGCGTCTTCGTGATGAACGTGAAGGACCGGTCCGTGTACACCGTGATCTCAACGGGAACCAGCGTTCCCGCCTGTTGCTTGGTCCGGGCGTTGAACAGCTTGCAGAACTCCATGATGTTCACGCCGTGCTGACCGAGCGCGGGCCCGACAGGGGGTGCCGGGTTTGCCTGGCCACCCACGATCTGCAGCTTGCAGAAACCGAGCACTTTTTTCGCCATTCTCCAGACTCCTGAAGGTTTCTAGAAACCTCTGAGTTGGGTGAAGTCCAGCTCCACCGATGTCGGGCGTCCGAACAGGGACACCTCGACCTTCACTTTCCCCTTTTCGGGATAGACCTCCTGAACCGTTCCGGAAAAGTCCATGAACGGTCCCTGGATGATCTCGATGACCTGGCCCGCGCGGAAGGGAATCTCTTCCCGGCCCGTGGCCTCGTCCTCGACTTCGATCCCCATGATGCGGTTCATATCTTCTTCGCGAAGGGGCTGAGGCCCTCCGCCCTGACCCACGAACCTCACACCCTTCATCGCGCTGATCGCGTGTTCGGACTGCTCGTTCAGGATCATCCGGACCAGCACGTAGCCCGGGTACAGCGGCTTTGTGACCGGTACGCGCTTGCCACGCCGGATTTCCACCACCTCCTGGGTCGGTACCAGGACTTCCCGGATCTCCCGGTCAGGGCCCGGATCCTTGTCGATCTCCTGCTGGATCAAGCGTCGGACCCGGTTTTCGTGCCTTGCCTGGGTCTGGACCGCGTACCAGCGCTCGTCACCACTCAAGAGCGGAACACCCCCATGATCAAGTCGACGATTACCGCCCGTGAAATGATGTCCATGATCCAGATGACCAGCGAAATCAGTATGGTGAAGACGATGACCACCCAGGTCGCGTTGCGGAGCTGGTCACGATCGGGCCACGTGACCTTCGCCATCTCCGTGACGCACTCTTCGAGAAAGTTCTTCGTGTTCGCTATGCGTGACATGCTTTTACTCGATGATGGAGGTGACGACGCCGGCACCGACGGTGCGGCCGCCTTCGCGGATCGCGAACCGCAGTTCCTCGTCCATCGCGATCGGCGTGATCAGCTCCACTTCCATCTGCACGTTGTCTCCCGGCATCACCATCTCCACCCCGTCCGGCAGCATCGCCGACCCCGTCACGTCCGTCGTCCGGAAGTAGAACTGCGGCCGGTATCCGTTGAAGAACGGCGTGTGTCGCCCCCCTTCCTCCTTCGTCAGCACGTACACCTCCGCCTTGAACTTCGTGTGCGGCGTGATCGACCCCGGGATCGCCAGAACCTGGCCCCGGCTGATCTCCGTCTTCCCCACACCCCGGAGCAGCAGCCCCGCGTTGTCTCCCGCCTGCCCCTGGTCCAGGAGCTTGCGGAACATCTCCACCCCCGTCACCACCGTCTTGCGGTCCGCACCCATCCCCACGATCTCCACCGTTTCACCCTTGTGGATCACGCCCCGCTCGATCCGCCCCGTCGCAACCGTGCCCCGGCCCGTGATCGAGAACACGTCCTCCACCGGCATCAGGAACGGCTTGTCGATGTCCCGCTCCGGCTCCGGTATGTAGCTGTCGATCGCTTCCATCAGCTCGTCGACGCACTCCCCCGCCTCGCCCTCGCCCCCGCTCTCCAGCGCGTGCAGCGCACTGCCCATCACCACCGGCAGATCGTCCCCCGGAAACCCCTGCTCGCTCAGCAGCTCGCGGACCTCCAGCTCCACCAGCTCCAGGAGCTCCTCATCGTCCACCATGTCCACCTTGTTCATGAACACCACGATGTGCGGCACGTTCACCTGCCGCGCCAGCAACACGTGCTCCCGCGTCTGAGGCATCGGTCCGTCCGCCGCGCTCACCACCAGGATCGCTCCGTCCATCTGCGCCGCACCCGTGATCATGTTCTTCACGTAGTCCGCGTGCCCCGGACAGTCCACGTGCGCGTAGTGACGGTTCTCCGTCTCGTACTCCACGTGCGCCGTCGCNATCGTGATCCCNCGCTCCCGCTCCTCCGGAGCCTTGTCGATCTCGTCGAACGGTACCTCGTCTCCCCCATACTTCTTCGCCTGCGCCATCGTGATCGCCGCCGTCAGCGTCGTCTTCCCGTGATCCACGTGGCCGATCGTCCCCACATTTACGTGCGGCTTCGTTCGCTCGAAGGTCTCCTTCGCCATTCTCCCCCCGTTTGGGCTTGCGGTCCTGTTTGCCGGATCCCGTTGTTGCCTTGGTTGTCATGGGCCGCGTCCTGGCGGCCCGCCACACCGCAGGCCGTTCCCTCCGCCCGCGAAGCTCTGGGCGGGGATTGAACCCGCGACCTCTTCCTTACCAAGGAAGCGCTCTACCACTGAGCTACCAGAGCACCTCAGCTCACCGGTCCAATCCGGATACCCGGGCCGGACCGAGAGCGGGAGACCGGATTCGAACCGGCGACCCTCAGCTTGGAAGGCTGATGCTCTAGCCAACTGAGCTACTCCCGCGTACCTCTGGGGAACCCGGCGCAACCGCTCCAGGCACGTCCCCATGGTGGGGGTAGGATTCGAACCTACGTAGGCATTCGCCAGCAGATTTACAGTCTGCCCCGGTTGGCCGCTTCGGTACCCCACCAAAAAACACGTTCCCACCCCTGCCCGCCTTGATGGCTGTCGGCGCACCGGGCTCGGATGGAAACGAGCAAAGAAAGGTAACTATTGTAGCCGCGGGCATCAACTGCCTGAATCCGGAACCGCACCGCGAGAGGTGAGACCGGATCGAGAAGCCCCGGGCCGGCGTCGGACCGGCGGGTCCACCGAAGCGGCAAAGCTGACGCGGGGACTCGAACCCCGGACCTGCTGATTACAAATCAGCTGCTCTACCAACTGAGCTACGTCAGCACGCCCGAATCTCGCAGGTGGTTCGCCATTGCGGAAGTAGTCCGGGGGCAGTCAACGCGCGGATGCGGGCGCAGCATGGACCCGCTTCCAGCGAGTACCCGCGGGTGTGTCCTCCAACACGACTCCCTCCGCCGCAAGCTGATCACGCAGCCGGTCGGCGGTTGCGAAGTCACGCTCACCCCGAGCCCGTTCGCGAGCCTCGACCAGCTTCCGGATCCTGTCCTCCTCTTCGGCGCCGACCTCCCGGGCCTCGGCCGCAAGATCGAGAACCCCCAGAACGTCGTCCATGGCGGAAAGCGCCGACAGGATGCTTGTGCGGTCATCGGGGCCGATCCCGCCGGGTGCGCGATCCAGAGCCGCGTTGACGTCCCTGACCAGGCCCCACAGCGCCGCCAGGGCACGCGGCACGTTGAGATCGCTGTCCAGCGCCTCCCCGAACGCACCCAACTGCTCCCCGGCGCGAGCGGCCAGCCCCGTTTCGGTGTCCGCCGCGGCGGCGAAATCCGTCACGCGCTGGCGAAAATCCAGAAGCCGCTGAATGGCGGCGGTCGCCTCGTCCAGGCCCTCCTTCGTGAAGTTGAGCTCGGCGCGGTAGTGGGCCGACAGCAGCACCCAGCGGATCGCGGCGGGGTCGTAGCCCTCGTCCAGAAGTTCCCTGAGGGTATGAAAGTTGCCGAGCGACTTGGACATCTTGCGGTCGTCGACCTTCAGGTGCTTGACGTGCAGCCAGAAGCGAACAAAGGGCTGCCCCGTCGCGACCTCCGACTGGGCGATCTCGTTCTCGTGGTGGGGGAAGAGGAGATCTTCCCCGCCCAGGTGGATGTCGATCGTGTCGCCGAGCAGCTCCCCCACCATGACCGAACACTCCAGATGCCAGCCAGGCCGCCCGGGGCCCCAGGGAGAGTCCCACACCGCTCCCGCCAGCTCGTCCCGGGGCTGCCTGGCCTTCCACAGCGCAAAG
>JGI24794J26673_10001334_pt1 | contig 15013 bp, 16 predicted proteins | sample MesohylPK_FD_26673 | JGI IMG/M metagenome (IMG submission 26673) | reverse complement strand
TGTGACCCAAAGGAGAAGAAATTATTCAGAATAATCCTGATTTTTTCAAAGGTAAAAACAAGTGAATCCTGATTTTGGGATTTTATAGAGGTATCCATATATTAATATTGGTTATAAAAACCATTTCTATAAATCAAATAACTCCTATATTATGATTTATAAAATTGAAAGTATAAATCAAAATGTGGAATTGGGAACATAAAGATTGGCCAAGCTTTAGCTACAATAAGCAGGCTCTTGTNGAGTTTGAAGAACAGTTTCTTATAAACTCTGGAATGCACATTGGGGTATTAAAGCATATTTCTGATGATGAAAGAGATTATTTAAGAATTGAATTGCTGAGTGAAGAAGCTCTAAAGACATCTGAAATCGAAGGTGAGTTCTTGGATAGAGATAGCTTGCAATCCTCGTTTTGTCTGCAGTTTGATTTAAAAACAGATTATCGCAAAGTACCACCAGCTGAGCAAGGAATTGCTTCTATGATGGTAGATCTCTACAAAACATTCGACACTTCCTTAACCCATGAATATCTGTGGCAATGGCACAAAATGCTTTTCAATGGACAACAAAGCATAAAAATTGGTGCATACCGAGACAGGAATGAACCAATGAGAATTGTTTCAGGAGCCATAAATAATCCAAAGATTCATTTTGAAGCTCCACCTGCCCTTGTGCTACACAAGGAGATGGAAGCCTTCATTCGCTGGTATAACAATTCCTCTAAAAATGGCGAAAACCCATTACCTGCACTAACGAGATCTGCAATTGCTCATTTGTATTTTGTAAGTATCCACCCATTTGAAGATGGAAATGGTCGTATTGCCAGAGCAATAGCTGAAAAATCCCTTTCGCAAAGTTTAAATCAGCCATCACTAATTTCATTGGCCTATACAATTCAAAATGGCCAAAAAGACTATTTCGCAGGTTTAGAACGTAATAACAAAGGAATCAAGATTACTGACTGGATTATCTATTTTGCCAAGACCGTTTTAACTGCTCAGGAAAATACTCGAAAACGAATTGAGTTTATCATAGAGAAAACCAAACTATATGACAAGCTCAAAGGAATCATAAACTCCCGACAAGAAAAAGCCATTGAGCGCATGTTACGCGAAGGAATTGGTGGTTTTAAAGGCGGCTTAAGTGCTAAAAACTACAGATCAATCACATCAACTCCAAGTGCAACTGCAACACGCGACTTAAACGATTTGGTAGATAAGGGGGCTTTGATAAAAATCGGCCGGCTTAAACACACTAGGTATTACTTCAATATAATTGGTCAGTATCCTGAAATGGAAAAATAAACCAGCCGATAAATAATCGGAGTTTGAGATATAGATCGGGATGGTCTTGTAGTCCGAGGATTCATCATTCAATTGATCAATACAGTTCTGTTTGATTTTTGCCAACAACGAGGTTTTGCCAATACCCGGTGGTCCTTGGATAATTTACGTCTCTCCATCTGCCGGATTACTATGTGGATGTTCAAGATGTACTTGACTGATAATCTTGCTTTTTCAGCAATCCTGATTTGAAGAACCTTGCGCCCGAAAAGAATGGGGTTATTTGTCGGCCCTCTTTTACAAAAATTTTGTAGAGCTGCAAGAGCAAAACCTTGACCATAAATACAGTCTCCGATAATCATAATACATCATTTAGGCGTGATTGGTGAATATAAACCCCAATGGAAAATTATGATGTGGATAACCCTGATCCGTTGGTGCGGCTTATAACAGTGGTTTCAGGTTGATTGGTGCTACATTGGGCCAATAAAAGAAGATTATATACTTATGGGTAAACAAGTATATAATCTCCTAATAATAAATTAAATGATTTACGTTGAATCTATTTCAGAGTCTACAACACAAACGAGTCATAAATCACTTGGAAAACATGGATTGATGTGGTTGATACGAAAGCGATGAGCAGTGAAGAAAAGTTAATTCAGGCNGTAATAGCTGGTGATGTTGATGCAACAAAATCTGCTCTTGATCAAGGTGCGCAAATCAATGTTGCTGACGATGATGGTTGGCACCCATTACACATCGCCGTCCAAAAACAAAACGTGCAATTTATACGGTGGTTCCTTGAACGCCCCGAAATCAATGTTAATGCCCGAAATAAATGGGGAAGTACACCTCTAATGCTTGCTGCNAGCAGCGGTAATCTTGACAGTGTTGAATGCTTGTTACGCCATCCGATGATACGCGTAAATCTTCAATCTGACTATTACGGTCGGACGGCTTTAATTGAAACTGCTGTCAAAGGACACGCCCATGTTACGCGCTGTCTCGTAAGTTTCGGTGCTGATGTCAATTTGACTGATAAAACTGGCAGGAATACCGCTCTCATTGAAGCAATCAAAAACAAACACACAGACATTGCGATCTATCTTCTCAGAACCGGNGCAATTGATTTTGCCAATTCTGGCCAAAGGCTTCAGGCTCTCATTTGGGCNGGACGACATAGAGACGACAAATTATACCGGGAACTTGACCATGCGATTGCATCATTCTTTAACCGAACAGGTGGATTACCGCTGAACAAGAGCAATCACAATTATTCGCCACAAAGGTAGGTTCTTTCTAACCCGACCATAATATGAGAATTTCAAATCAACTTTTTTCATTGTTAAAATGGGTTTTTGTGATTGAGTCAATGTGGTTTTTCGATAAAACTCAACTCCTCCGAAACCTTTGGCCCAGACCATAAAAAAGAAACTCCAGAACCAAGGGTGGGTAGCAAATTTAGAGCTTGGTTTTCAAGTTGATGGTAGACGAACAGTTTTAGCCGAACGAAAACGATATGGACCCTTAACCATCCAACGACCTTTCTATCCTGAGGGCGAAGTTTGCCATGTCTATATTCTTCATCCACCCGGCGGCGTGGTCGCTGGCGATAGTTTGCATGTTACTGTTGCCATTGACCACCATGCACACGCTTTGATTACCACTCCAGGTGCAACCAAATTTTACCGAAGTTCCGGCAATAGAGCAACACTAAAGCAGACAATCAAAGTCGCAAGTCAGGGGTGTATTGAATGGTTTCCGCTTGAAAATATCTATTTCCCTGGCACCATCGCCAACTTAGATACGCACATTGAAATCGCTGAAAACGCAATTGTGGCCGCGTGGGATATTCAATGTTTTGGTCGACCATCATTGGCCGAAACATTTGATCATGGTGAAATCAATATCGGGACACAATTATGGCGAAAAAATACACCATTATTAATTGAACGATTGAAAGTTGACAAAGAATATATTAATCTTTCATCATTGCTGAGGGGTTCACCCGTCAATGCAACATTGATCATAACCCAGGCTCATCAGCAAGCCCTCGAAACTTCGCGAAAACACTTGATCGCCGATCAAAGGAATGTTTCAGGNGCTACTCTAGTTGAGGATATTTTGGTCATACGATATCTTGGCAATTCGACTGCATTGGCTCGTCAACTATTCACACGCATTTGGTTTGATTTACGCAAAGAGATTATTGGAAAATCGCCCCAGTTACCAAGAATCTGGAACACCTAACGGAGAAATAAATGGAGCTTTTACCGAGAGAAAAAGATAAACTACTCGTTTTTACTGCGGCACTTTTGGCCGAACGTCGGAAAAACCGCGGATTAAAATTGAACTATCCCGAAGCAGTCGCTTTGATCAGTGCTGCCATAATGGAAGGAGCACGCGACGGCAAGTCGGTGGCTGAATTGATGGACTTTGGTCGGACATTGCTGAACCGCGATGATGTCATGGAAGGCGTACCCGAGATGATTCATGATGTTCAAGTGGAAGCCACTTTCCCCGATGGCACCAAACTTGTCACTGTTCATGAACCCATAATTTGAAGAGAAAATAATGATTCCAGGAGAAATAATAGTCGCCGATGGCGATATCGAGTTAAACGCGATCGGGAAGAAAATTTCCCTCAGTGTGGCCAATAATGGGGACCGACCAATTCAAGTCGGTTCGCATTACCATTTTTATGAAACGAACACTGCTCTGATTTTTGACCGACCGAAATCGCGAGGTTTCCGATTGAACATACCCGCTGGAACAGCTGTTCGTTTTGAACCGGGCCAAACAAGAGAGGTTGAGCTTGTCGCATTGCAAGGTCATCGTAAAGTCTTTGGATTTAATGGTTTGGTTATGGGCGAGTTGGACTGATGGTTAAAATTTCAAAGCAAATATATGCCGAGATGTACGGTCCAACAGTGGGTGGACGTGTCAGGCTTGCCGATACCGATTTATTCATTCAAGTTGAGGACGATAAAACAGTTTACGGTGAAGAAGTAAAATTTGGTGGTGGCAAAGTCATTCGAGACGGTATGGGACAGAGTCAGTCGGTATCATCTCAAGTTGCAGATGTTGTCATTACCAATGCGCTAATCCTTGATTACTGGGGCATTATCAAAGCGGATATTGGAATCAAGAATGGTCGTATTGCCGGGATTGGTAAAGCTGGTAATCCCGATATNCAACCCCGTGTTGATATCATTATCGGACCAGGGACCGAAATCATCGCTGGNGAAGGAAAAATACTGACCGCCGGTGGCATTGATGCTCATATTCATTTCATTTGTCCCCAGCAAGTTGAAGACGCCCTGATGTCGGGAATTACAACCATGCTTGGTGGTGGCACAGGCCCTGCAACTGGTACGAATGCGACAACCTGCACACCGGGGCCTTGGAATATCCACCGGATGCTGCAGGCAGCTGAAGAGTTACCCGTTAACATTGGTTTTCTGGGTAAAGGTAATGCATCGCAAACAGAGCCGCTTGACGAACAAATTGAAGCCGGTGCAATCGGTTTGAAACTGCATGAGGATTGGGGCACGACACCATGTGCAATATCAACCTGTCTTACTGTCGCCGATAAGTATGATGTCCAAGTTGCAATTCATACCGATACTTTAAATGAGTCAGGCTTTGTTGAGGATACGATTGCCGCTATCAATGGGCGTACGATACACACTTATCATACCGAAGGGGCAGGTGGTGGGCACGCACCAGATATCATCAAGGTTGCCGGATTTTCAAATATATTGCCTTCTTCAACTAATCCCACCCGGCCCTATACCATTAACACTGTGGATGAGCACCTAGATATGCTCATGGTCTGCCATCACTTATCCCCCTCCATTGCTGAAGATGTTGCCTTTGCCGAGTCACGTATTCGCCGTGAAACCATTGCTGCCGAAGATATTCTTCACGATTTAGGCGCGTTTTCCATGATTGCTTCTGACTCCCAAGCGATGGGTCGGGTTGGAGAGGTTATTACCCGAACATGGCAAACGGCTCATAAAATGAAAATTCAACGAGGGCCGCTTGAAGTGGACACTTCCGAAGCCGACAACTTTAGAGCAAAACGATATATTGCCAAATATACAATTAATCCTGCAATTACCCATGGAATCGCTCATGAGGTTGGCTCTATTGAAGTGGGCAAAATCGCTGATCTCGTCCTGTGGTCGCCGGCTTTTTTTGGCACTAAACCTAATTTGATTGTCAAAGGGGGAATGATCGTCGCTGCTCCAATGGGAGATCCCAATGCTTCTATTCCGACGCCTCAACCAGTTCACTACCGTTACATGTTTGGTGGCCTCGGCAAAGCTCGCACAGCAACACGGATGACCTTTCTTTCAAAAGAAGGAGAAAGAAATGGAATTGCTGACCAGCTTGGATTAGAGTCTATGATTGGGACTGTGAGAGGGTGTCGTGATATTGCCAAGAAGGCAATGATTCACAATGATTATCAGCCCCTAATTGAAGTNGACCCCCAAACGTATCAAGTCAAGGCTGACGGACAGTTGCTCACATGTGAACCGGCAGAAAAATTACCGATGGCTCAATTACACTTCCTGTTTTAGTTGAAGGATAACTTACAGCTCCAACCTAACATGATCAAAATTGTTAAAAGAATCAAAAGTGGTACACCNGCTGGACAAATTACTTTACCACTTGAATTACGGGTGAAAGCCCGATTGAAGCATCGCTTAGATGATGGACGTGAGGCCGGTATTTTTCTGGATCGAGGACCCATCATGCGTGATGGAGATCTCCTTGCTGCACAAGACGGTAGCGTCATTAAAGTTGTTGCTGCTCCCGAAGAGGTGTCCGTGGTTCAAACAAACAATGCTCATTTATTTGCGCGTGCTTGCTATCACCTTGGCAATCGACATGTGCCCTTACAAATTCTCAACAANGAGCTTCGCTACCACCATGACACNGTCTTAGATGATCTGATGGTCAAACTTGGCTTACTTCCCAAACCNATGGTCTGTCCCTTTGAACCTGAACCCGGCGCTTANGGTGATCACGGTAGCGATCATGACTTAAACCCAAGCCATCACTTTCATGCCCATTGATAATTCCTCTCAGATCCCTCTTTTGAGACTCCTACAACTTGTGAGCCCCTCGTTACCAACCGGGGGATTTGCTTACTCCCAAGGATTAGAATTTGCCGTTGAAAACAAGTGGGTACAGAACGTCCTTGATGTAGAGGAATGGCTATCGGGTTTGCTTTATGGGAGCATAACTTGGCTTGAGATTCCAATTTTAAGACGCTTATATACGGCCATTGAACATGAAGACCTTAAATCATTTCAGTACTGGAGTGCACTCTTGTTTGCCTCTCGGGAAACGTCTGAATTGCGCCAAGAAGAGCAGAACAAAGCAAGAGCATTGAATCGATTAATTCGTGAACTTGGTGTAAAAAAAGAAGCAGAATGGGATGATGCCCTCCATAAGAATATGCTGTGTCCCTTTACTCTTGCCGCCGTTGCATGGTCAATTCCAATCCATCATACCGCTATTGGTTATGTTTGGGGGACGTTAGAGAATCACGTTGCTTCAGCTATCAAACTGGTGCCGTTGGGGCAAACAGAAGGGCAAAGCCTACTGTTCAGAATTGCCGAATCAATTCCTAGCGCTGTAGCGAAAGGACTGAAAAGGAGTGATGAGGTCATTGGTTCATCAACTCCAGCAGTGGCCATAGCAAGTAGCTTACACGAGACACAATATACACGATTATTTAGATCATAAGGTGAATGAAGTGGAACATGTATATTCCCCGTTAAGAGTTGGTGTCGGTGGACCTGTGGGGTCAGGTAAGACAGCACTCCTTGAAGCATTATGTAAAGCGATGTCTCAACGGTATGAAATCGCTGTCGTTACCAATGATATTTATACCAAAGAGGACGCCAAAATATTAGCCCGAACCCAGGCATTGGATGAAGACCGAATCATTGGCGTAGAAACTGGTGGTTGCCCACATACAGCCATTCGAGAGGATGCTTCCATGAATCTTGCGGCCATTTCTGATTTACAAGAGAAGTATCCTCATCTTGATGTTGTGTTTGTGGAGAGTGGTGGCGACAATCTTTCAGCGACTTTTAGTCCTGAACTCGCCGATTTGATGATTTATGTCATTGATGTCGCCCAAGGAGAAAAAATCCCGCGAAAAGGCGGGCCTGGGATTACTCGATCTGATTTATTGATTATCAACAAAATTGATCTTGCTCCCTATGTCGGAGCATCCTTGGAGGTCATGCGAACAGACACTGAAAGAATGCGTAAAGGCAGGCCATATGTATTCAGCAACCTCAAAGAGGGGGTTGGTTTAGAGGTTGTTATTCGATTCATTGAAGAAGCTGGGATGCTGAAAAATAACAACTAAGTAGTAGAGTGANGATGAATAGATTCAGTGCGCACAGAGCATGGTAAACAGTTCTTTATTCCTTGACCTAAGATTTTCGATAGGTAAATTGTTTACTATATTAAATCCTATTAACAATATAACACAAATTCAAGACAAACAACTTGCACGTTTAATCGCAAAGAATCGATAGGGGAGTCAAATCTTTGGATAATCAGATATTTTTTGGTGATTGTCTTTCAGTCATGAAGGATTTTTCCGATAATTCAGTTGATTTAATTATCACCTCTCCACCCTATGCCGATGCGCGCTCTCATACCTATGGCGGTGTTAAGCCAGACGATTATGTGGAGTGGTTTAGTGAACGTGCCCATGAGATGTATCGTATTCTCAAACCGACCGGTTCTTTTGTATTAAACATAAAGGAAAAAGCCGTAGACGGAGAGCGACACACCTATGTCCTTGAACTCATTCTCGCCATGAAGCAGGAGGTGGGATTTCGTTGGGTTGAAGAATATATTTGGCACAAGACAACCTCTGCACCTGGCCGATGGAAATATCGTTTCAGAGATGCTTGGGAACGCATCTTACATTTCAGCAAAACAAAAGAAGTAAAAATGCGTCAAGAGGCGGTAAAAGTTCCAATCGGCAACTGGACTGAGAATCGTCTTCGTAACATGAACGAAAATGATCGTGTTCGCCGCAATTCAGCTACACAATCTAATATAGGTCGCCGCATTGACGCATGGGAAGGAAAAGATACCGTTTTCCCTTCNAATGTTCTTCACAAACCGCCAGTATGCCATAACACTGGNCACAGTGCCGCATTTCCAGAGTGGCTCCCTGAGTTCTACATTAAATTATTTACTGATGANAGGGATGTNGTTCTTGACCCCTTCCTCGGTTCAGGAACAACCTATAGAGTGGCTCGNNAACATAATCGCATTGGCCTGGGTATTGAATTAAACTCAGAGACTAGAATTACTGATTAGGTTTATGCCCNANAGGCAATCACAAAAAATCCCGTTCAACTTGGAGTGGATCGCTTATGAACACTTTCAGCAGGCCATTGATAACCTTTTATCCGNAGGTCTAAGTGCAAAAAATAAAGCTAGTCAAAAGAGAGTTAAAAACGTCATTGACCCTTTTTCTTCTTTATTCATTGCATCAACATTTGCAATTGAAGAACCTGAAAAATTAGTTTCGTTTCAGGATGCTGAATCCGCACTTCGGGGAATGAGTAACGCAATGGGCAATTTTCACCAAAATATATTGGGCTCTTTGGATGGCTGGGTTAACCATGACGCTGGTTATGACCTTGAATGTAAATCAAGAAAAATAATCGCTGAAGTCAAAAACAAACATAATACCATGAACATGTCCAACAAGCGAGAGGTTTTAGAAGGATTGAGAACGGCGCTTCGACAAAAAAAGGGAACATGGGAAGCTCACTTGGTACAAATTATTCCCAGAAAACCAGTTAGAGAAACGAAACAAATTGAAAAAAACCTTTATGAGATAGATGGAGCTTCGTTCTATCATCTGGCAACAGGACATGAAAATTCTATCCACGATTTATTCTTTGCAATGTGCGATTACCTCTCTCCCTCTGAACAAATTTGTGAGCATTGCAAAAAAATTTTGGTAGAGTCATTACCACCAAAAATTTAATTTTTGGATATTGAAACTTGAATACGCTGGCATGAAAAGATAATAAATTGACACTATCGCAAAAAACTGCAAGTAAATTTAGATTAAAACTAACTTGATATATACTATGACAACCAACGCAAAACTTACTAAGAGAATATAATGTCGCAACCTGACAACACCGCTAACTTCGTAGAATTTCAACGAGTCCAAAAATCCTATGACGGTGAAACACTCGTTGTTAAAGATTTAAATCTATCAATGCCCCGTGGTGAATTTCTTACAATGCTTGGCCCCTCTGGTTCGGGTAAAACCACCTGCCTCATGATGCTCGCAGGTTTTGAAACAGCAACCCATGGCGAAATCACCTTAGATGGNCGGCCTATCAACAATATTCCACCACACAAGCGTGGGATTGGCATGGTGTTTCAAAATTATGCGCTGTTTCCTCACATGACTGTCGCCGAAAATTTATCGTTCCCACTCGAAGTTCGCAAGATTGATAAATCAGATCGGGAAGCGAAGGTCAGGCGGGCTTTGGAAATGGTCCAGATGGGCGCGTTTGCATCGCGACGGCCTGGTCAACTCTCGGGCGGACAGCAGCAACGAGTAGCCTTAGCAAGGGCTTTGGTTTTTGAACCAGAATTGGTGCTTATGGATGAGCCACTTGGTGCTCTTGATAAACAATTACGGGAGCACATGCAATTTGAAATCACTGGTCTCGCTCATGAGCTTGGAATCACGACAATGTATGTCACGCATGATCAAACCGAGGCTCTGACTATGTCAGACCGGGTTGCTGTGTTTAATGACGGNCGCATTCAACAATTAGCCCCNCCAGATACCCTCTACGAACAACCAGCAAATAGCTTCGTTGCCCAGTTCATCGGTGAAAATAATACCCTGACTGGAAAAGTGAAATCAATTGACGGCCAAACTGCCATTATTACCCTTGATACCGGTGAGGAAATCGATGCCAAACCCGTGAACGTGAGTACCGTTGGTGAACGCACTCGAGTCTCGATTCGACCCGAGCGGGTTGAGTTTGACACCTCCCGCCTCAAAGCGGATGCACATCACACGTTAAAAGCCCAAGTGAAAGAATTTATTTACATGGGAGATACATTCAGAACAAGACTTAATGTTGCCGGTAATGATGATTTTATCGTTAAAACCAGAAACGCTCCCAATCAAGTGCGATTAACACCTGGAACTGAGATTGAAATTGGCTGGCAACCAGAAGATTGCCATGCACTTGATTGGTGATTATAATTATGTTATTAATTCTAAGGAACATATGTTGATTGTGTAGGGTCCGTTTCACAATCATCATTCCTTCCATTCATTTTTGCGGGCCACAACATAGGAGAATTTGTAATGCATACAAAGACCTTTCTTTTTTCTGCTCTATTCGCAGCGTTCGCCTTTGGAGTAACAGCAAACGAACTCACTGTTATGTCTTGGGGGGGTGCCTACGCCAAATCACAGGTGGAGGCTTATCACAAACCTTTCACCGATATGACTGGAATCGTAATTACTTCGGTTGATGCCGATAACCCAGCGACACCCATCAAAGCACAGGTTGAAGCTGGCAATGTATCAGTTGACGTTGCCGATGTCGAAATGTCAGATGCCCTGAGATTATGTGATGAGGGTTTGCTTTTAGAGATTGATAGCTCAATTTTGCCGCCTGCACCAGATGGAACACCGGCGGCCAGTGATTTCGTGGACGGGTCAATTCAGGATTGTGCCGTGGCCAATATCGTTTGGTCAACGATCTTTGCCTACAACACCGAAGTCGTCAATCAACCCCCACAGACGATTGCTGACTTTTTTAATGTAACCGATTTTACTGGCAAGCGGGGAATACGCAGATCAGCAAAGCCTAACCTAGAAATGGCGCTAATGGGTGATGGAGTTCCTGCCGATCAAGTCTACGCTGTGTTGGAAACCGAAGAAGGTATTAATCGCGCATTCGCGAAACTTGATCAAATTAAAGATCACATCGTTTGGTGGGAAGCTGGCGCTCAGCCACCACAACTTCTTGCAGACGGTGAAGTTTCGATGTCAACGGCCTTTAATGGACGTATCTTCAACGCCGCGGTCGGTGAGGGNCAACCACTTGAAATCGTTTGGGACGGCCAGATTCTTGATTTTGACCTCTGGGTGATTCCTAAAGGTGCTCCCAATGTAGACAATGCACTTGACTTCATTGCATTCTCAACCGATACGCAACGACTAGCGGATCAGGCAACTTGGATTTCTTATGGTCCGGCTCGTCGGTCTTCGGGTCCTTTGGTCGGTCTTTACTTAGATGGCGAGACTGAAATGGCGCCCCATATGCCAACAGCCGAAGCCAATCTAGCTAATGCCTTGAGNGTTAATCATGAGTTCTGGGTTGATAATGGCGATCAGTTAAACGAGCGTTTTAATGCTTGGTTAGCGCAGTAACCTCACTTCAAAGGGCAGTATAGGGATGACCTTTACTGCCCTTATCATATCCCAAACTCACGCTAAATAATGACCGCCGACACATTAGACAATTCACTTGAGACTCAAGGTGTCTTAACGACCGCTGACGGAATTCCACTTAAGGAATCTCTTGCCAAAGCTGAAGCAAGCGCCAAGCGTCGAGCCTTTTTTCTTGTTCTTCCTTTGTTCCTTTTCGTTCTCATTACTTTTTTGACCCCTCTCGGGCAGATGTTTCATCGGTCAATTTACAATGATGGATTTACCCTTCACACTGATATTGAAACTAAGGAAGAAACCCCCATTATGGTTAATCTCCGTAGTTGGTTTAAAGCCAACCCAAGGGGAACCGAACCTGATGAAGCGGCATTTGAAGCACTCGCTAAAGATCTTCTTGTGCTCCGCGAAACCAAAGCCGCTGGCCTAGCTGGAACCCGAATCAACTATGAGTTGTCCGGTTCTCGGTCCCTGTTTACTAAGGGCGCCCGCAATTCAACCAAACTGGAACCGCCCTACAAAGAAGCAATTTTAGCACTGGATGAGGATTGGGCAGAACCTGAACTATGGTCAGCCATGCGTAATGGTTCATCACCTTATACGATGAATTTTTATCTTGCNGCGGTTGACCTGACTCGTGATACTGAAGGCTCAATTACCCAAGTTATTGAAAACAGAAGAATCTACGTTAAACTCTTTGTTCGTACCTTAGTATTGTCGTTAATCATTACGGGTCTGACCTTCGTACTTGCTTATCCAATTGCTCATTTGCTTGCGACACTCCCACTTCGCTATTCAAACTTACTCATGATCATGGTTCTATTGCCTTTTTGGACCTCGCTTCTAGTCCGAACCACTTCATGGATTGTGCTATTACAAAGCCAAGGNGTAGTCAATGATGCTTTGGTTGGAACCGGGTTTCTTACTGATGAGGGGCGCATTCAAATGATGTATAATCAAACGGGTACAATTATCGCCATGACCCACATTCTTTTGCCTTTTATGGTGTTACCTCTGTACTCAGTCATGCGAACGATTAAACCAAGCTATGTTCATGCCGCAAGGAGTCTAGGTGCGACAAGTTGGACAGCCTTTCGACGGATTTATTTTCCGCAGACGATACCAGGGATTGGTGCCGGTGGTTTACTTGTATTCATACTTTCCATCGGCTATTACATCACTCCAGCACTCGTTGGTGGTGCCGATGGACAATTAATTTCAAACCTGATTGCTTACCACATGCAAAAATCGTTGAATTGGTCACTTGCAGCATCTTTAGCGGGACTCTTACTTGGTGGCGTTTTGCTGTTATATTGGCTCTATGATAGACTCATTGGCATTGATAACTTAAAGTTGGGATAACACGATGGCTCTTCCGACACACGCNTCAATGCTTGAGAGAGTTTGGCATTACATTTATCTGGTTATATGTGTGCTTATTTTTATCTTTCTTATTGCGCCCATTTTAGTTGTGATTCCTTTGAGTTTTAACGCTCAACCGTATTTCACCTTCACCGAAAAAATGCTCAAACTTGACCCCACAGGTTTTTCCCTGCGGTGGTATGATCTCCTTTTGACTTTTGGCATGCAAGCCCCGGAAGGTATTCGTAATGAAAGTTGGTGGGCCGACGCGTGGGCCAATGCCCAGTGGATTAATGCGGCAAGAAACTCAATAATAATCGGGTTTTTCGCTACTATCCTCGCCACTGCTTTAGGGACTCTTGCGGCACTTGGCCTGAGTCGACCGGAAATGCCTTTTCGGCGTATAATTATGGCCGTATTGATTTCGCCAATGATCGTGCCAATCATCATTACGGCAACTGGCATGTTCTTTTTCTATTCTTCAGTTGGCTTAGCCAATAGCTATATTGGTATCATCCTCGCCCATGCGACTTTAGGTATTCCGTTCGTAATTATTACAGTCACCGCCACTCTCGTAGGGTTTGATCACTCTCTTACCCGGTCCGCATCAAGTTTAGGTGCCAACCCTCGGGTTACATTCTTCAAAATCACCATGCCATTGATTTTACCCGGGGTAATATCGGGGGCTCTTTTCGCCTTCGTAACCTCATTTGATGAAGTCATTGTCGTTCTCTTGGTCGCCGCCCATGACCAACAAACAATTCCACGTCAGATGTGGAATGGCATCCGCGAACAAATCAGCCCAGCCATTCTCTCGGTGGCAACAATACTCATCATTTTTTCAATTCTACTATTAACGACTGTGGAATTGCTTCGCCGGCGATCAGAAAAACTCCGGGGAATTACTCCTACGTGATTTTAAGTCGAATCTCACTGATCACCTGTTTCAGTTTGACTAGTATCACATCACTTCTAAGGAGTTGAGATACTAGTAGGTTTTGTTTAAGAATTCGCCCTAAGTCATCATCTCAGTTATAAATCGAGATTGAACTTGTGCTTTATTCGCTTTCCATGGCATTTTCTTTGATTTTGGATATGTGATGTAAATCCATCGTCTTGAGCGGGTAACGGCTACGAAAACATTATTACGCTCCTGTTCAATTTCGTGGCTACTTTGGGAACGGTAATCAGGAAAGGTTCCCTCATTCATTCCCATAAGGAAAACAATATCTTTTTCTAATCCCTTCATAGTGTGGACAGTACTAAGCGTGAGACCTGAGGTACTGATTTCTTCTGTTAATTGACCTAATGCCATTGCATTTCGGAAGGCCGTCAAAGTACTACCAAGTCCTTTNCGATTAAANTTTACCCAGTATTGCTTAAACATATCTAGTTCCAAAAGAGACATTTCTAATTCTTTCAANAACGCTTCATCATNAGATTCTTTTGCTAAATCTTCTAACGAATTAGAATNTTTACTAAATAATTTTTCAAGTTTAGGGGAATCGATATCTAGCGCTTGGATTGATGTTAAAAGATCAGATAAGATATTATTAATAGGGCAATCACCTTTGCAATCTTTGGTAGCGAATTGCCCTAAAATACTAGGATGATCCCAAACTTCAGTCGCCGTAATTTTCAATGCCGTACAGAGTTTTTTACCACTGACCCAATCTTTTGGATTTATTCGTAGACGAATACCTAGATCAAACGTCTTTCCAAAAAGTGTCGAAGGCTCTATATGACGGTCACCCCCCTTAATTGAATATGGAATTTCTCTTTTTTTCAATACACATTCCAATTTTTGGAAAACGAACCGATTTCTGCCGATAATAACAAATTTATCTGGAGATATTTCGCCTTCTATTTCCTCACT
>JGI24794J26673_10001331_pt1 | contig 15024 bp, 15 predicted proteins | sample MesohylPK_FD_26673 | JGI IMG/M metagenome (IMG submission 26673) | reverse complement strand
AGCGGCAGGCGGTGGCGGTTCTCCTGCGCCCCGGCAAGACGCCTTCGGGGGTCGAGGTCCGCACCATGCTCAAGCACCTGACCCGCCGCATCCGCCGGCACTGGCCGCACACCCGGCTCACCTTCCGGGGCGACAGCCACTACGGCCGGACCGAGGCGATGGCGTGGTGCGAGGACAACGGCGTCGATTACATCTTCGGCCTGGCCGGCAATGCGGTGCTGCACGCCCTTGCCGACGAGATCGGCGAGGAGGTCCGGGCGCGCCACGCCGAAGCCGGTGGCGACAAGGTCCGCGGCTTCGCCGATTTCTGCTACGCCGCCGGCTCGTGGAACCGCGTGCGCCGGGTCGTCGGCCGGCTGGAAGCGACGACCCGCGGATTCGACGCGCGCTACATCGTCACCTCGCTCAAGGGCGGGCCGCGCCATCTCTACGAAGGGGTCTACTGCGGCCGCGGACAGGCGGAAAACCTGATAAAGCTGCACAAGGCCCAGCTCGCCTCCGACCGCACCTCCTGCCAGAGCCCGCTCGCCAACCAGTTCAGGCTGGTGCTGCACACCGCCGCCTACTGGCTGATGCTCGCGCTCCGAGATGCCGTGCCACGCAGGATGCCGCTCGCCTGGTCTGAGTTCGCCTCCATCCGCCGCAGCCTGCTCAAAGTCGGCGCCCGGGTGGTGGAGAAGGCCGCCCGCATCCGCATCCACTTCGCCTCGGCCTGTCCCGACGCCGCCCTGTTCCGCCTGCGGGCGGGCCGGTTCGCAACCTCGGGACCCTGACCGCCGGGGCGGCGTGCCCCACCAACCCGAGCCTCTCTAACCCTCAACCCCGACACCGAAAACCTCGAACAGCGGCACCACAGCGGCGCCGAACGGCCGTCCCCTGCGCGATCGAAACCAACCGATTTAATCGACCTGCCGTGAATACATCCGGCTAGTGCCGTTTGTGATTGGGGGGGTTCTGCCGTCCCCAAATCCTGTATGTCGCTGGAGTTTGGTTTAGCGCCGCTCTGTCCTATCCGAGTCGCTGGACTCGCGACAAAAGTTCGGAATTGACGTCCGGTATGCCTCCAGCTCTGGTCGCAATTTCCCGGCGCCTCAAATTCGTGCTTAGTGCCGTGAGCCGACATGTCACGCATCTCACGTTGCTCGATTGGTTGTCGCCTAATTGCTGAACCGCAACTGTACGCGGTCGGCCAGGAACAAGGTGGTGCCGAACTCGATGGGCCGGTCATGGGCATCGACGTTGACGGATTTCGTCACTAAGACGGGGCGCGCGGCACTTTGGCGTAACAATCGTGCTTCTCGCGACGAGGGCAGGCGCGTCGACACGGTCGTCGAACGCCGGAAGTAGTTCGCGACCCCCAGTGCGTTCAGTGCATCCGAGATGCTAGCGGTTTGCTTGAGCGCGTCGCGTAGTTCGCGAAAGCGCGCCGCGGGGAAATAATGTCGGGCGATACCGATGATATACCCATCGGCCCGGCAGGCGCGCTCGACCATGATCACTCGATCCCCTCGCTTCAGTCCAAGCGCTTTCACCACTTCGTTCGAACCCGGCCGCTCAACGGTTCGGAGAATCTCGCCAGACGGCGCCATGCCTTGCGCCAGGACGATATCGGAGAAACGGGTCTTCGATGAGATCGGATAGTCGACCACGCGGCCGACGACAAAACTGCCTGCACCTTGGCGGGTTTCGGTCACACCGGCTTCCTCCAGCGCCATCAGGGCCTGGCGAACGGTGTGGCGGTTGACGCCGAGACGCGCCGCCAACCGGCTGGCTGGTGGCAGCTTGCCGTCGTCCGCCAACGCGCCACTACGGATCTCCGCCAGAAGGATATCTCGGATCTGTTGCCAGATCGGGAGGGGCGACGTGCGGTCGATGGTTCTTTGGCTGATCGTCATGAAAGGTTCACGCCACTGTCAAAGCTTCGACACCGAGAAAGGGTATTTCCTAGGGAATTACTTGTCTAGACAAGTGAATAATATGCGGACTTCAGATCATCGGATCAATCAGCCGGATGCGGCGCTCCGGAAGCAATGGATGACACAACTGGCACACGCGGCACCGGATGTGTTGTCCGACTTCCTTACACAGTTGGATACGGTGCCCGATTTCCAATTCCTGAAAACGCCGGAGACCGGCCTTGCCATGGTGCGCGGCCGGACCGGCGGCAGCGGTGCGCCCTTCAATTTGGGGGAGGTCTCGATGACCCGTTGCGTCGTTTCCATGCCCGATAGCCTCACCGGCAAGCAAATCGACGGAGTCGCTTATATCGCCGGCCGTGACCGGAGTCGGACGGAGAACGCAGCGAAGCTGGACGCATTGTTCCAGGATAGTGCATTCGGTGACGAATTGCGCACCAAGATACTCCCTCGTCTCAGCGCCGCCAACGATGACAGAAAGCGCGAGAAGGCCGCCAAGACGGCGGCAACCAAGGTCGAGTTTTTCACCATGGAACGCGGGAGTTGACCGATGGCCAGCATGATCATGCCGGCGGGGCTGACCGATCCCGCCATCGAGTCGCAAGGCATCTTTCGGGCGGTCCTGAACGCGTTCTCGCATCCGGGAACGGTTCGCACCGTTCATCTCAAAGAACATCCGCCGGCGCCGCTGATGGTCGGAACCGCGGCGTTCGGCCTGATGCTCCTTGATATGTCGACACCGCTTTGGGTCGATCCGACATTGGAGTCCGCGGGGGCCCGGGATTACCTCGGATTTCACACCGGATGCGCCTGGGCCAAGGACGCGGGGTCGGCGGCTTTCGTCATCCTCGATGCCACGGCGGGGGTCTCCGACTTCTCCGGCTTCTCGCAAGGAACTTTGGAATACCCCGACAGGTCCGCCACGTTGATTTGCCAGGTGGATGGCCTATCCGGCGGTGAGGGAACCCGTCTCACCGGCCCCGGCATAGAGGTGGAAAACCGTTTGGCCGTGCATGGCGTTGCATCGTCGTTCTGGGATGCCCTGGAACGCAACCGCCGGGCCTTTCCGTTGGGCGTTGACGTGGTGTTGATCGCCAAGAACCGCATTGCATGCCTGCCGCGCACAACGAAAGCAGAGGTCTGATATGTACGTTGCCGTCAAAGGCGGGGAGCGTGCCATTGAAAACGCCCACGCGCTGCTGGCCGAAACCCGCCGAGGGAACCTCGATGTCCCTGATCTGACGATAGATCAGATCAGGGAGCAGATGCCGCTCGCCGTGGATCGGGTGATGACCGAGGGCTCCCTTTACGACCGCGATCTCGCGGCACTTGCCATCAAGCAGGCCTGTGGCGACCTGGTCGAGGCGATCTTTCTGTTGCGCGCCTATCGGACCACGCTGCCGCGTCTCGCCGAAACCCAGCCCATCGACACGGGCGCCATGGCCATCCGCCGGCGCATCTCGGCGACCTATAAGGACCTGCCGGGCGGCCAAGTGCTAGGCCCGACCTTCGATTACACCCACCGGCTGCTTGATTTCGCCCTCGCCGCCGAAGGCGGCTTGGAAGCGGCGCCGAGGAACCCTGACGCCGAAGCGGAAGCGACGCCACGGGTCGCCAATCTGCTTGCCAGTGAAGACCTCATCGAAACGGAGGATCGGGACCCGGAGGAGCAAGCGCCGCCTGACCTGACCCGCGACCCGCTGGAGTTCCCGGCCGAACGGGCACTCCGGTTGCAGGCCTTGGCGCGCGGCGATGAAGGATACCTGCTGGCGCTCGGCTATTCGACGCAACGCGGCTACGGCCGCACCCACCCCTTCGCCGGCGAAATCCGCATGGGCGAGGTCGAGGTGGAGGTCTTCGTCAAGGAATTGGGATTCGCCGTCTCCATCGGCGAGATCACCGTCACCGAATGCGAGATGGTCAATCAGTTCGCCGGCTCTAAGACCAAACCGCCGCAGTTCACCCGCGGCTACGGCCTGACCTTCGGCTTTTGCGAGCGCAAGGCCATGGCCATGGCGCTGGTCGACCGCTCGCTACGCGCCCGGGAATTGGGCGAAGAGATCACCGCGCCGGCCCAGGACGAGGAATTCGCGCTCGCGCATGCCGACAATGTCGAAGCGTCAGGGTTCGTCCAGCACCTGAAACTGCCGCACTACGTCGATTTCCAATCGGAACTGGAACTGGTGCGCAAGATGCGCGAAGAGATCGAAGCGCGACGTTGGGCCGACGAACAACAAGAAGACGAGGTCAACCATGTCGCCGCAGAATAATCGCGCCGGGATGCACCAGGCCGAATACAACTTCGCGTTTCTCGACGAACAGACCAAACGGATGATCCGCCGCGCCATTCTCAAGGCGGTGGCGATCCCCGGCTACCAGGTGCCGTTCGCCAGCCGCGAAATGCCCATGCCCTACGGCTGGGGCACCGGCGGCATCCAGGTAACCGCCAGCGTCATCGGCCCCGAAGATGTGTTGAAAGTCATCGACCAGGGGTCCGACGACACCACCAACGCCATCTCCATCCGAAAATTCTTCGAGCGCACCACCGGCGTCGAAACCTCTGAAAGCACCGCCCAGGCGACGCTGATCCAGACCCGGCACCGTATCCCCGAGAAATCCCTGAAAGAAGGGCAAATCCTGATCTATCAGGTACCGATCCCCGAACCGCTGCGGTTTCTCGAGCCGCGCGAGACGGAAACCCGGCGCATGCATGCACTGGAGGACTACGGCCTCATGCACGTCAAGCTCTACGAGGACATCTCCCGGCATGGACATATCGCCACGACCTACGCCTATCCCGTGAAGGTGGCGGGTCGATATGTCATGGATCCGTCGCCTACACCGAAATTCGACAACCCCAAGATGGACGGCATGCCGGCCCTGCAGCTGTTCGGCGCCGGCCGCGAGAAGCGCATCTACGCCGTCCCCCCCTATACCCGGGTCACCAGCCTGGATTTCGATGACCATCCTTTTGAATTGCCGTCCTGGGACGACGTCTGCGCCTTCTGTGGCGCCGACGACACCTACCTCGATGAAATCATCCTCGATGATCAAGGCGAGCGGATGTTCGTCTGTTCCGACACCGATCACTGCGCCGAGCGGCGCGACCACCAGGAGGCCGCCGAGTGATGTTTATTGATGAAACACCCCTGCTGACGGTCGAAAACCTGAGCTATTTCTACGGCCGTCATCGCGGCTGCGAGGGCGTATCGTTCGATCTCTATCCCGGTGAAGTGATGGGGGTGGTCGGCGAATCGGGGTCGGGCAAATCGACGCTGCTGCGGGTGATCGCGGGCCAGGACCGCCCCGACGCGGGCACGGTGACGTATCGCGACCGTCTTGACAAGGATCTCGATATCCATCGCATCAGCGAAGCGCAACTAAGATTCCTGACGCGAACCGACTGGGCCTTTGTGCATCAGAACCCGCGTGATGGGCTGCGCATGAACGTCTCCGCCGGCGCCAACGTCGGCGAGCGCTTGATGGCTATAGGCCAGCGCCATTACGGCGAAATCAGGGGCCAAGCGACCGAATGGCTGGGGCGTGTCGAAGTCGATACCAACCGCATCGACGATTTGCCCGCGACCTTTTCCGGCGGCATGCAACAGCGCCTGCAGATCGCCCGCAATTTGGTTACCGGCCCCAGGCTGGTGTTCATGGACGAACCCACCGGCGGACTGGACGTGTCCGTTCAGGCCCGGCTCCTTGATCTCATCCGCGGATTGGTTTCGCGGCTTGGGCTCTCGGCCGTAATCGTCACCCATGACCTTGCCGTGGTACGGCTGCTCGCGCATCGCCTGCTGGTGATGAAGGATGGGCGCGTCGTCGAAAGCGGTCTGACCGATCAGGTGCTCGACGACCCGCAGCACCCCTACTCGCAGCTCCTTGTTTCCTCGATCCTGCAAACGTGAGGCGGCCATGACGACAATGTTGAAATTGGAACGGGTGGGAAAGTCCTTCACGTTGCATGTGCAAGGTGGCGTGGAAATCCCGGTATTCGAAGACCTGGAACTTTCCGTGGATGCGGGCGAATGTGTGGCGCTGACCGGCTCCTCCGGGGTCGGGAAAACTACATTGATGCGCATGATCTACGCCAACTACACCGTGCCGGAAGGTCGTATCCTGGTGCGCCATGGTGATGACTGGGTGGATATGGCGTCCGCTCATCCGCATGCGGTATTGGAAGTGCGCCGCCGGACCATGGGTTACGTTTCGCAGTTCCTGCGCGTCGTGCCGCGCGTACCGGCCATCGACATCGTCGCCGAGCCGTTGCGTGCGTTGGGCACGGATGTGGAGGCAGCGCGTGACAAGGCGGCTGAATTGCTGACCCGCCTGAACGTGCCGGAACGGCTTTGGTCGTTGTCGCCAATGACCTTTTCCGGCGGAGAACAGCAGAGGGTGAACATCGCGCACGGGGTCGCCCATCCCTACCCCGTGCTGTTGCTCGATGAGCCCACCGCCAGCCTGGATGCGGAGAACCGGGCGGTCGTGCTGTCGCTCATTGACGAGGCGCGGGCACGCGGCGCGGCCATTGTCGGCATCTTCCACGACCAAGAGGCCCGTGACGCCGTCACCACCCGCAGTTTCAGCACCGCCGACTACACGAGGGCCGCGGCATGAAGGACCGGATACTCACCAATGCCGATATCGTGCTGGCCGATGAAGTGATTCACGGCACGATCTCAATGGAGGACGGCAAGATCGCCGATATCTCCGCCGGCTCCTGCGCTCTCCCGGAAGCGCGGGATCTGGAAGGGGACCTGTTGATCCCAGGCCTGGTGGAGTTGCACACGGACAACCTGGAAAAGCACCTGACTCCGAGGCCGAAGACCGAGTGGCCGGCCACCTCGGCGCTGATCGCGCATGACAGCCAACTTGCCGTTTCTGGCATCACCACGGTTTTCGACGCCATTGCCGTTGGCGCGGTCAAGGACGGATCAACGCGGGTCAAGCGGTTGAAGGAAATGGTCGCGGCCGTGGAAACCGGGGTCGAAAACGACTTGCTGCGCGCCGATCACCTGATTCACCTGCGCTGCGAAATCACCTATCCCGACATTCACGAGCTTCTCGATCCGCTGATCGAAAACCGGCTGGTTCGGCTGATCTCGATCATGGACCATACACCCGGCCAGCGGCAGTTCGTATCCGAGGAAAAATACCGATTCTATTATCAAGGCAAGTTCGGCCTCAGCGACGAGGAGATGGAGGATTTCATCGAAAACCGTTGCCGAGACCAGAAACGCTACGGCGAGAGCCAACGCCGTTACGTGGTTGAGCGTGCGCACGAGTTGGGCTTGTGCCTCGCCAGTCACGACGACGCCACGGAAGAGCATGTCGCCGAGGCGGTCGAGGACGGCATGTCCATCGCCGAATTCCCGACCACCGTCGAGGCCGCCAAGGCGTCACACAGAAATGGACTCAACGTCATGATGGGCGGGCCGAACCTCGTTCGGGGTGGTTCGCACTCGGGCAACGTTTCCACGCGTGAGCTCGCCGACAACGGCGTTCTGGACATCGTCTCCAGCGATTACGTGCCGAACAGCATGCTGCACGGGGCGTTCTTGCTGTTCTACGACGTAGACGGCTACGACCTACCGCGCTCGATCCGCACCGTCACCAAGGCGCCGGCCGATTCCGCCGGCCTTCACGACCGCGGGGAGATCGCAATCGGCAAGCGCGCCGATTTCGTCAGAATTCACCATTCGCCGCACCATCCGTTGATCAGGGATGTCTGGCGCGAAGGTAATCGTATTGCTTGAACCCTGGGAGCGAGACATGCAAGCCATCGAGGAAATCACCGAAGCCATGCTGAAAATCGGCGGCGAACGCTACGGCGAGGACGTCAATCAGCTTCAACATGGTCTGCAATGCGCGGCACTGGCGGAGACTTCAGGCGCATCGGCGGAACTGATCACCGCGGCCCTGCTGCACGATATCGGGCATGTGGTGGATTTGAAATGGAAAGGGGCCGCGGAAGCGGGCATTGATCGCCGGCACGAGGATATCGGCGCCGCCTATCTGGCCAAGTGGTTCGGTCCGGAGGTAACGGAGCCCGTACGGATGCACGTGGCGGCGAAGCGTTACCTCTGTGCCGTCGATGCCGAGTACTTCAGCGATCTTTCGTTCGGCTCGGTTCGGAGCCTGGAGCTGCAGGGCGGCTCCTTTGATGGCCCCGAAGCCACGGCCTTCGTCAATCAACCCTTTGCCAAGGACGCCATTCAATTGCGCCGTTGGGACGACCTGGCCAAGGACCCCGGAGCGCGGACCGAAAGCCTGGATTACTTCATGAGCTTCGCGCGGGTCGCGCTCCAGGTCCATGCCAAGATTCCCGCCTGACGTTGGGCGCCTCATCTTAGTCGTTGGCCCGTCCGGCATCCATTAATCCATCTAGGTCGCGTCCGGGGGCCAGGCGGAAAGGCGGCTTCAACGTTGCGTGAAACCCATAACGCCGCGGCGTTTCGGTCACATTCCAAATGTCTGCTTTCGTGAAGCCTCGAACGTCAAAGGCCGAAACGACCCCGCTGGACTCCGCATCCCTTCCGAGCCATTGCGTGCCGAAGGCGCCGAGCGGCGTGTCCCCCGGAGGAGCCGCATATAGTGCGTAGCGCGGAGTCATGACCAGACGTTAATCCAAGCCGGTCTAAATCACCAACTTCCGGAGTCGCTGGGAAATGACGTCGAGAATGCTGACTGATACGACGATGATGATCACGATCGCGGCGGTCTCCGCGTACTGAAAGCCGCGGATCACCTCCCAGAGGATCATGCCGATCCCGCCGGCGCCGACAATGCCGAGCACTGTCGCGGAGCGAACGTTCGATTCGAACCGGTAAAGGGAGTAGGAAATCCAGAGCGGAAGTACTTGTGGAATGACGCCGAATACGACTTCTTCCAGCCGCGTGGCGCCCGTGGCGCGGATGCCTTCCACGGGGCTCGGGTCGATGGCTTCGACGGCCTCTGAGAACAGCTTCGCCAAAATGCCGGTGGTGTGGATCCAGAGTGCCAGGACTCCAGCGAACGGCCCGAGCCCGACGGCGACCACGAACAGCATGGCAAAGACGATTTCGTTGATGGCACGGGCGGCGTCCATGGCGCGCCGCATGGGTTGGCAAATCCACCACGGTGCGATGTTTTCCGCCGACAGGATGCCGCAGGGAATGGAACAAACAACGGCCAGAGCCGTGCCCCAGACCGCCAATTGGATGGTGATGAGCATCTCTTGGGCATAAATTTCCCATTCGGTGAAATTGGGCGGGAAGAATCCATAGAGGTATTGCACCATATTTCCGGAATCGCGGATCAGCTCCATGGGCCGCATGTCGGCGCCTTCCCAGGACCACATGAGGATCACGACGAACAGCCCCCAGGCCAACACATTCGTGATCGAGCGCTTCAACTCGGGCTTGGGTAGTTCCAATGTCCGTGCTCGGTTGTCCACGATGCTCGTCATGATGCTGTCTCCGCAAATTCTGCCGATATCCCGGCAATCAGATATTGACTAAAGAAGAAGGGCGGCTCCGTTGATTTCGGAGCCGCCCTGGATCTGGCGCAATCGAGTTACTTGCTGACGTTTTTGGCAAGAACATCCAGCGTCATCAGTTTGGCTTCGATCATTTTGACCTTCTCCGCTTTTTCAGCGGCAGCCATCTTGCTCTTCTCAACTTTCAGCTTGTCCTTGAACAGCGCCAGCTGGCGGATCGGATAGAGCTGCGTGTTGTTGGAGGCAACGAACGGCGACAACTGCATGCCGGCCAAGATTTTCTTCGCGCTCGCGACTTGGTCCGGCGAGCCGGCGCGGCCATAGGTCAGGAAGAAGCCTTGGATCCGTGCTTTCAGGTCCTTGGAGAGATCCTTCCGGTAGGTAATCGGGTCGGACGGAATCAGCGGCGACTTCCAGATGACCCGAACATTCTTCGCTTGCTCCGGCACCTTGTTGTGGGAGCGAACCCACTGCTCGGAGTTGTTGGCGGCCGCATCGACCTGCTTGTTGGCCGTCGCCATGAAATTGGTTTCATGGTTGGAGTTGCGGACCGTCTTGAAACAGGTTTTCGGATCGACGCCGTTCTGGGCGAACACGTAGTAGCTGGGCACTAGGAAGCCCGAGGTGGAGTTCGGATCGCCGATACCGAAATCCAGGGATTTGTCACACTTCAAGAGATCCTTCAGGTTCTTCAGGCCCGAATCCTTGTGCGTGATGACGTAAGAGTAGTAACCCTGCTTGCCGTCAATGCCGACCTGCTGGGCGAAGACCTCAGCACCGGAGCGGTCGACGGCTTCCATGCCGGACTTGTTGCCGAACCAGGCGACATGGACCTTGCCGAAGCGCATGCCTTCGATGATCCCGGCGTAGTCGGGGGCGAAGAACGGCTTCACCGGCAAGCCGATGGACTTCTCCATATCGGCCAACAGCGGCAGCCATTGCTCTTTCAGGTTCGAGGTCGATTCGGTCGAGATAATGCCGAAATTGACGGTCTTCGGATCGCCTTCCAACGGCTTGAAATCGGCCGACGCCTGGGCGGCCAAGGTCATGCTCACCGCGAACACGAACCCTTTCGTCATGGTCTTCAACATAGTGGATATCTCCTTGTCTATGGGTTTTGGTTGTCTAGAGGTCTTGGGCGGGGTCAGGCCGTGGCGGCCATCGTTGCCGGAATTTGCGACGCGAGTTGCGCCTCCAAATCGACGCTTTCCTCGGACTGGTGGTGGGCCAGCAATTCATCGCATTCGGAGCTGTAGAGATCGCGCAACAGATCAGGCGTCAAATTGGTGCTCGGGCCGTCGTAGACGATTTCGCCGGCTCTGAGCGCCACCGTCCGGGGACAGTAGCGGGCGGCATAATCGACTTGATGAAGCGAGACGAGAACCGTCTTGCCGTCCTCACAGTTGATCTTGGCAAGGGTGTCCATAACCCGTTTGGAGGACGCGGGGTCGAGGGACGCGATGGGTTCATCGGCGAGAATCACCTCGGCACCCTGAACCAATGCCCTGGCAATGGCGGCGCGTTGCTGTTGCCCGCCCGACAGGGTCGAAGCCCGCTGAGCCGCCGTCTGGGCAATGCCCACGCGGTCGAGGGCTTCCAGCGCCGCGAGTTTCTCCGCCTTGCTGAACAAACCAAGCGTGCCGCGAATGGCCGTAATCTGCCCGAGAAACCCCGTCAGGACGTTGGTCATGACGCTCATTCGCTCGACCAGGTTGAACTGTTGGAATACGACCCCCAGTGTTGCCCGCACCTTGCGCGCGCCGGGAGAGACCTGGCCACCTTGCTGGATCGGTACGCCGTCGATGAGTATCCGGCCCCCGGCGTTTCCGCGGTCCGCGGCAACCAAGCCGGCAATGTGACGGATAAGCGTTGACTTTCCTGAACCCGACGCGCCGATCAGAGCAACCATCTCACCGGCCTCGACCGTCAAATGAATGTCAACCAGCGCACGGTTGGTGCGATTGAATGTCTTATTTAGGCCAGCGACCTGGATAGCAGGCATGCAACACGGCCCCCATTGGTTTTGCGATCATGATTTATCGACATTTAACCCCTGGGCCATGACAGTTTGGCGAGTCAGGCATGACACTTTGATTACGGATTGGTTTCAGTTTGGCGCGATATGCGGACAACTTGGACTGGTGGTCTACATGAGTAGCCCCGAAGGCCGATCAGCGGCGATTTCTATCTCAGCGGAGAGAGGAGGGAAGCCCCAGGGACTGGGGGGAGACGCACGTATCACCGTAGGTGCAGCGCAGTTCGGCAACGGCGATGCGAATGTCGCGAACCGTCTTCAGAAAATTTCCCGGGCTCGCCAGCGCCCCCTGTTGACTACCGGGACAACCTCCGCCGTGCCACTCAGGGGGGTCAATATTGCACGCCGATATGGAGTGGGCCCCTGGGGTCGGACAGTTTCAGGCGGCGGTTTTGACCGGGGTGCGGCGCTGTTCCTCTTCGTAGCGGTTGGGGCTCAGGTAGCCGGGCGCCGAGTGTAGGCGCCTTTCGTTGTAGCTGTCGATGAAGCGCGGCAGGTGTTCCGCGACGTCCTCGGTGCTCTCGAAGGCCATGGGGTAGACGCCCTCGACCTTCAGGGTCTTCATGAAGCTCTCCATCATGGCTGTTAACGGCGGCGGAATAATGGTCCACGCGGGGCGGCCGGTCGGTCCGGTCGCGGCGGCGCAAAATTGCGCCACCTATGGTCCCTTGTCGGTTGTGGCGAGGGGCGGGGAATGTACGGCGTGGAGCTTTTGCGGCGGTTCGGCTTGCGGTTGTCGAGGAGGGTCTGAGCCACAGGGAAGCGGGCCGGCGGTTCGGCATCGACCGCCGGACGGTGAAGAAGATACTGCGCTCGACGTGGAGAACCTCGATGTCGCCGATCGGAGTGTTGTTCGACATCGTCGTTCGACCCCGCTCAATCAACACGAATCAATGCCTTGCTACGCCGATCGGCGTCCAACACGCGCGCCGAACAACACCCGACAATCGAGGAAGAGCCTCTCGCCGAGCGCCTCCTGTCCGGCGTTGCGTTCGACACCGGTGCCGGATCCATGGGTGCGCTCCCACCGGGCGGCGGCAAGCTGCGGGCCCGTCCCGGCACATCGCGAAGAGAGGAGGGCCGCCTCCGGCGGGGCGCGGTCCGGGGTCCCCGAGCGGGTCCGGGCCGTGTCCTGTCCCAGCGATACGGAGCCCGCCATGCGCACCTCGGAAACCCTCCTCCTCGACTTCATCCGCCAGTCCCCCCAGCTCCTCATGCCGGTCAACCAGCGCCGCTACGCCTGGACCCGGCGGGAGTGGAGCGATCTGTGGGAGCACATCCTCGACGCCGGCGAGCGCGACGAACTGCGCGAGCACTTCCTCGGCCCGGTGATGTATCTCGCCGCGGTCGATCCCCTGAACGCCCACTGGTCGCCCCGCCTGGTCTATGACGGCCAGCAGAGGCTGACCACCGTCACCCTGATCCTCAAGGCCCTCGCCCGGCACCTGAAGGACGACGACGCCCCGGACGGCTTCGAGGCCGACCAGATCCGGACCGAGTATCTGCTGAATGCCTTCGGCAAGGGGGACCAGCACTACCGCCTGCTGCTCAAGCCCGGCGACGCGGAGACCCTGCTGGCGATCGTCCACGACCGGCCCATGCCGGCGCGCCCCTCGCCCCGCATCCTCGAGGCGTTCGCGTTCTTCGAGAAGCGCATCAGGGAGCTCGGCCCCGACGTGTGGCCTTGTGCGCCGGCTTGCGCAAGCTCCGCATCGTCGCCTTCGACCTCAAGGAGGGCGAGGACAACCCGCACCGCATCTTCGAGACCATGAATGCCTGCGGCCGCGATCTCAGCTGCGCCGACATGATCGGCAACTTCATCCTGATGCCGCTCGACCGCGAGCGCCAGGAACGGATCCATGCCGATCACCTGCGGCCCATCGAACGCGGCTTCGAGCGTCACGGCGGGGAACACTTCGGTGGCTTCATCCGCCATTACCTGACGCTCGGGACCGGCGAGGTGCCCAGGCAGGGAGAGGAATACGCGGCGTTCAAGGACTACGCCGGCTCGCGCCGGGTCGGGGATGCCGGCCCGGAGGCGCTGGCAAGCGATCTCCGCAGCCGGGCCGATCATTACCGGGCCGTCGCGCTCGGCGAGGAGACCGATGCGGAGCTCGCCCTGGCGTTCGGCGAACTCGCGTCCCTCGACATGAAGCCCGTCTGGCCCTTCCTCCTCCATCTCTACGGAGACTATTCGGGAGGGCGCCTGTCGAAGCACGACCTTCTGTCCCTGACCCGGCTGGTCACGGCCTATGCCATGCGCCGCGCGGTCTGCGGCTACAAGCCCGCCGCCCCGCCGGCGGTGTTCGCAAGCGCCCCGGGGGCGATCGATGCGGAGCGCCATGTCGAGAGCGTCCGGGCCTTCTTCCTCAACCTGCCCGACGGGCACGCCTTCCCCTCNGACGACGCCTTCCGCGCCGAGCTCGCGACCCGCAACATGTACCGCTTCAGACACCGCGATACGGTGCTCGAGCGGCTCGAGAACCACACCCGCAAGGAACNNGTGCAGCTCNCNTCCTGCACGGTCGAGCACATCATGCCGCAGGGCGAGCGCCTGCCCGCGGCGTGGAAGGAAGAGCTGGGTCCCGACTGGNCGCAGATCTGGCACGCCTGGCGCCATACCNTCGGCAACCTCACCGTCACCGGCTACAACAGCGAGATGGGCAACGCCCCGTTCCGCGAGAAGCGCGATGCCGAGCGGGGGTTCCGCGACAGCCCGCTCCGGCTGAACGCCGATCTGCGCCAGGCCGGGCGCTGGGACGGGGAGGCGATCCGCGCCCGCGGCGAACGGCTCGCCGGGGAAGCGGTCGGGATCTGGCGCCGCCCGGTTCTTCCCGACCGGGTGCTGGCCTCCTACAGGGCCGACGACACCGGGGGCGGCGGCTACACGATCGGGCATCATCCGCATCTGCGGCCGGGCGCGCCGATGCACGATCTGTTCGAGGCCCTCCGCCAGTCCATCCTCGCCCTCGGCCCGGAGGTCCGCGAAGAGGTCCGCAGGCACTATGTCGCCTACAAGTGGCGGACCAACTTCGTCGACGTGGTGCCACAGAAGCACCGCCTGCTGCTGACCCTCAACATGCGGTTCGGAGAGATCGACGATCCGCGCGGGCTGGCCGCCGACATCACCAATCTCGGGCTCTGGGGCAACGGCGACGTGCAGGTCGAGCTCGATAACGAACGCCAGATCCCGTATGCGATGGAACTCGTCCGACAGGCCCGCGCGGGCAAGCGGCAAGGGGGCGATACCCAGGAGGCGTGAGGGCGGCGGGACGGCCATACCCCGGCAAGGTACACGCGATAGATGGCGGTCATGCCTTCGTCCCGGCCTTTCCCGGCCGTGTTGCGATCCTACCGCTCGAAGGCGAACGTCAGCCCCGGTGCTCCGGCGCCCAGCCGGTTCCGGAAGCCCTGGCGCAGTGCGACGCGGTAGGTCTCGCCGAACGCCTTTACGGCGTCGACGAACCTGCGCTCGGGCGTGCCGTCCCCGACCGAGTTCGCATGCCACCGGCTGTTCACCCACGATGTCCGCGTTTCCCGGGGGAACCGGTGGCCCGCCGGATCGATGAAGTGGCTGACGAACAGGTAGTCGT
>JGI24794J26673_10001329_pt1 | contig 15027 bp, 10 predicted proteins | sample MesohylPK_FD_26673 | JGI IMG/M metagenome (IMG submission 26673) | reverse complement strand
CCCCGCCGGCGGGGCTACCTGGCGGGAAGCGACGACGAGCGGCTCGCGGACCTGCAGGCAGCCTTCGACGACCCGGCGAACGACGCGGTGTGGGCGCTCCGGGGCGGGTACGGGACGCTGCGCATCCTCGACGGGCTGGATCTCGCCCGTCAGCGTCGCGCGCCCATTCCCTTCATCGGCTTCAGCGACAATACCAACCTCCATGCCCTGCATGCTCGCGCGGGTGTGATCTCCTTCCACGGGCCGCATCCCGGGGCCGATTTTCCTCTGGAAACCGAGGCTTCCTTCCGCGCCGCGCTTTTCTCCGGCGAAGCTTCCGGGCGGCTGCCGTCCCGGCCCGACGACCCCGCTCCCCACCGGCTTGTGGGCGGGAGCGCGAGGGGGAGGCTGATCGGCGGCAACCTCGCGATCCTGGCGTCGCTGTGCGGATCGCGGGACGCCATCCTCGCCCGCGGCCGCATCCTGTTTCTGGAAGACGTGGGCGAGCCCGCCTACCGAGTGGACCGGATGCTGCACCAGCTCCTTCGGGCCGGTGCCTTCGACGGCGTCGCGGGGCTCGCCTTCGGCCGGTTCACCGGAGTGCGCGAGGGGGCGGGCCACATGGCCGCCGTGCTCGCCGAGTTGGCCGTGCGACTCGGCGTGCCCGCGGTTGCCGGCCTTCCCTTTGGCCATACCGACCACAACTGCACCATCCCCGTGCTCGCCAACGCGCGCCTGGACGCGGATTCGGCCACCCTCACGGTGACCGAGTCGGCCACTCGGACGGGGCGGGCCTGACGGCCGCTCCCATTCCCGGAGCCGCGCGCGCGCCGGGGCACGAATGAGTACCTTGAGGGAAGAACGAATGGGCGGGAGCGCCGCTTTCGTCGCGTATTCCACACTCTGCAGGCAAGCCGTCATTCGGAGATACATTTGATGACACTGCGAGGATTGCCGGCGGCGATGCTAGCCGGGCTGTCCGCCGCAACCTGCGGCGGAGACGGCGGCACGGTCGATCCCGTCCCGCCGCCATCCCCTGTGACCGGCACGGTCATTGGCCAGGTCACGGTCGAAGGCGCGCCCCTTCCGGGCGTGCTGGTGTCGCTGAGCGGCGGGACCGCCCAGTCGACCGCGACGGGCGCGGACGGCGGCTTCCAGTTCGTCTCTGTGCCCGCGGGTTCGCACACCGTCACGCTGGCGAGCGGGATCCCCAACGACGTGACCTTCTCCCGGACCACCGCGTCCGTCACCATCTCGTCCGCCGGGCAGCAGCTGCGCGCCGACTTCCCGGGCGAGTATCTGCGCACCTCGGCCATCATGGGCAGGGTGCTGGCCGTGACCCAGGGCAGTCAGCCGGAACCGGTGGGAGGCATCGCGCTTCGCATGACCGGCCTGGAGGAGTCCGCGGACACGACGGACGCCGCTGGCCGCTACGAGTTCGTGGCGCTTCGGCCGGGGGAGTACACGGTATCGCTGGCGACCACGGGGGGGTTCGCCTTCGATGCGACCAGCTTCACCCGGACCCTGTCCACGGGGCAGCGCCTCGAGCACGACTTTGTGGGCGCCGCCGACCTCTTCATCGCAACCGAGTCGCTGCAGACCGGCCGCGTCGCCATCCCCTATGCGCAGCAGCTGACCGCGCGCGGCGGCACGACCGAGGGTCTCGTGTGGAGCCTCGAAGGGGGAACGCGTCTCCCCGAAGGGCTCGCCTTCACGAGCAACGGGCTGATCACCGGGACTCCGACCGCCACAGGCTTCACGCAGTTCCGCGTCACCGTGACCAATGCCCAGGGGAGACGGGCGAACGCGGCGCTGTCCCTGCGAGTTTGCGAGGGTGCGCTGGGCCTCGAGGAAGGGGACTACCAGGTCTTCGAGGCCGGCGAGCGCGGAGCGTGCGGCTTCTTCGTGCACGCTCCGCGGGCCGGCGCCTACTACCGGGTAACCATGGTGGGAACGGAGACGCCGGAGAATCCGCGCGTCTACGACGTGGAACTCGGCGTTGAGGGAAGCTTCACAGCTCCGTCCGCAGCGATGGTGGCGAGCGCGCAGGCGCCCGCGCGGGGTACGCCGCAGGAGGCGACCTCAATCGGGGGACCCTGGCTGGAGGACCTGCTCGAACGCGAGCGCGACTACGCCGAGGCCCACGCGCGCCTCCGCCGGAGCGAGGTCGAGCTCATGGAGCGCCTGTCGGCGGAAGGACCTCTCCCCATCCTCCCGGACCTCTCGCAACAGGTGGCGCGGGCAGCTGGTGGCGGGGCCGCGCGGCGGCGGGTGCCGGAGGAACTGGCCTTCCGGCTCGGCGACGCGTTCGGCGGCAGCTGCACCGTCGACTCCACCGTGACCGCCAGGCTGGTCGCCGAGAACCGATACCTCGCCTTCTACGAATACCAGACATCCGTTTCGCCCGATCATGTCCGGCAGATCCTCGACTACTACGCCGACTACGGGGAAGAGGTGATTCAACGCTATTTCGCGGGCGTGAGCGACGTGAACGGAGACGGCATCGTTAACGTCCTCATCCGTCCCGAACTGCCCGGCAATACCCGGGCCTACGTGTGGTCCGCCGACATGACGCTTTCGCGGACCTCATGTCCGGCGTCGAACGAAATGGAGCTGATCCACGTCGACGGCGAGAGCATCGCTGACATCGGCGGCGGCGACTACTGGGCGCTCGGCACGATCGTACACGAGATGAAGCACGTGAGCTCGCTGTACAAGGCATCCCGCAGAAGAAGGGGTTCCTCCGGGTTCCAGCCCTTCTGGATCGAGGAAGGCACGGCCGACATCGCCAAGGAAGTGTCCTCACGGCTGGCCTGGCAGCGTGCGGGCGGTCCCGCAATGAGCGATCGCGTAACGGCAGACCATCTGCGTTCCGCTCTACTAACCACGGGAGGTGCAAGGGCCGAGGCCTACGGTGTCTTCATCACGATGGCGCGCACGGTGTATGCGTTCATGCCGGATTCGAGCGCGGTGACCTTCCAGTACCCGGAGGGAGAGGTAGGGGACGTGTACGGGTCCGGCTGGCATTTCCATCGCTTCCTTCGCGACTGGGTGGTGGGGACCGGCAGCTCGGGGACGGATGAGCGCTTCATGCGCGTGCTCAATGACTCGCTCACCGCGTCCGGGGTCCCGGGCATCGAAGCCGTCACCGGCAGGCCGATGGAGGAGCTGCTCGTCGAGCACGCGGTCGCCATGACCTTTGCCGGCAGCGAGAGCGTGGCGGGCGTCGGTGTGCCCCACTTCACCACCTACGACTTTCCGACCGCCACGGAGGTCTTCATTGACCCCGACCCGCCGGGCTTCTACCCCTGGCCGGTCACCACCGTCGGGGCAGACACCGACGACGGCTTCGCGCCGATCGCAGTGCCCCTGGCGACTTCGGAAACACGCACCTTCAGCGGCCGGCTGGGCGCAAGCGGCGTCCGCATCCACGATTTCCGCGCGCGCGGCGCCGGGAACGGGGCCGCGTTCTACTACGACATTCCGAGCTCCGCCCGAGTGATCGTGGCGCGCATCTCCGAGCCGGATCCGTAGGGCTCCAGGGAGGCGCTTGCGAGCGAGGCGCCCCCGCGCGTGCTAACTTGGCGGGCATCCAGATCAGGCCGGCCAGGGGAGGCACCGATGCATGAAGGGCACACAACAGGGCACACGCCGAAGAGCGTCATTCACTTCGCGCGCGACGCGATTCCCGCCGTTCTGCTGCTGGGCCTGACCGCGTGCGCCAATGCCGACGCGCCTGCGCCGGAAGCCGACGCGGAGCTGATGGAAACGGCCCGGGACATCCACGAGCGCGTCATCACGCTGGACACGCACGCCGACATCAACCCGGGCAACTTCACGGCCGAGCGGAACTACACCATGGATCTGCCCACCCAGGTGAACCTGCCCAAGATGGAAGCGGGCGGGCTGGACGTGGCGTGGTTCATCGTCTACGTGGGGCAGGGCGACCTGAGCCCGGAGGGGTACGCCGAAGCCTACGACCAGGCGGTCGCCAAGTTCGACGCCGTTCACCGCCTCACCGAGGAGATCGCCCCCGAGCGGATCGGGCTGGCCCTCACCTCCGACGATGTGCGCCGCATCGCGGGCGAGGGGCGCAGCGTGGCGATGATCGGGGTCGAAAACGGATACCCGATCGGGGAGGATATCGGCCGCATCCAGGAATTCCAGGAGAGGGGCGCGCGCTACCTGTCGCTCGCCCACAACGGGCACAGCCAGCTCTCCGACTCGAACACCGGAGAGGCGCTCGACGACTGGCTGCACGACGGGCTGAGCGAGCTGGGCCGGCAGGCGGTGGCCGAACTCAACCGTGTCGGCATCATGATCGACATCTCGCACCCCTCCAAGCGGGCCAACATGGAGGTGTTCGAGCTGAGCCGGGCCCCGGTGATGGCTTCGCATTCCTCGGCGCGCGCGCTCAACGACCACAGCCGCAACCTGGACGATGAGCAGCTGATGGCGCTCCGGGAGAACGGGGGCGTGGTCCAGACCGTGGCCTTCCGCGGCTACGTGGACGGGCCCAAGAACCAGGCGTACCAGCAGGCCTCCCAGATGGTCCTCGCGGAAGTTGCCGAGGAGATGGACTTCGAGATCATCGGCGGAGGCCGGGGGCGCGCCTTCTTCATGGCGCTGCAGGCGATGAGCCCGGAGGAGCGCGAGGAGTACCAGGCCGGACTCCGCATGGTCCAGGACGCGGCGGAGGAGCGCATTGCCGTGGAGGTCGCGCCGGTGACGCCGCCGGTCGATGTCGCCGACTTCGTGGACCACATCGACTACATGGTCGGCCTGATCGGGCTCGAGCACGTGGGCATCAGCTCCGACTTCGACGGAGGCGGGGGCGTCACCGGGTGGGACGACGCCTCGGAGACCTTCAACGTCACCCTGGAACTGGTCCGGCGCGGCTACACCGAGGAGGAGATCGGCATGCTCTGGAGCGGCAATCTTCTGCGCGTGCTGGACGACGTGCAGCGGGTGGCGGCGGAGATCCAGGCTGAGGGCGGCTGAACGGGCTCCGGGCGCGCGAGCGAGACCGCTCGGCGACCGCTCGGATGACATCCGGCAGCCTTTCTCGGCGGGGGACCGGTCTCCGGGTTGCCGCAGGCGCCGGTTTGGCGGACGGGGAGCGCCGGGTTTATTTTCCGTTTCCGTTGCCTGGCAGTCCGACCTGGGAGGTTAGATGGTCCCCATTCTCGCCCTCTGGCTTCCGATTCTCCTCGCCGCCGTCCTCGTGTTCTTCGGCAGCTCGATCATCCACATGGTCCTGGGCTACCACAAGAGCGACTACTCGAAGGTCGACGCCGAGGACGAAGTGCTGGATGCGCTGCAGCCCGCCAACCTCGCTCCGGGTGACTACTTCATCCCGCACGCGGACAGCGCCGATGCCATGAAATCCGAGGCCTACCAGGCGAAGCTGAAGAAAGGACCCGCCGCCTTCATGACGGTGGCGGATCCGGGCGCGTTCAGCAGCATGGGCAGGAGTCTCGGGCAGTGGTTCGTCTACTGCGTCGTGATCGGGGTGATCGTGGCCTACGTGACCGGCCGCATGCTCGCGCCGGGCGCCGAGTACCTGACCGTCTTCCGCCTTGCCGGCACCGTAACCTTCTGCTGCTACGCGCTCGGGGAGCCGATACATTCCATCTGGTTCCACAGAAGCTGGTCGACCACGTTCAAGACGATGTTCGACGGCCTGATCTACGCCGTGCTGACGGGCGGCGCCTTCGGGTGGCTGTGGCCGGAGTGAGATGCTGATGGATAAAGCCCGACATTCCCGCTGGCGCGGCGCCCTGCTCTGGGTCGGCGCGGTGCTGATCATGGCGGGAGCCGCGATCTACCAGCGCCGCACCGGGCCCACCTATCCGCTGCGCGGCGAGGTGGCGGTGGGCGCCGACGCGTACCGCTACGAGCTGGTGCGCAGCCAGGAGACCATCGAGCGTGCGCGGGTAGCGTTGCCCCGGCCGGGCGCGGGCGCCAGCGGCACGATGACCTACCGGCGCTACCCCACAAGCGACGACTTCACAACGGTGGAGATGGCGGTGGAGGAGGGGGAGGATGGTCCCGAGCTGGCGGCGTACCTGCCGGTCCAGCCGGCGGCCGGCAAGATGGAGTACTACGTGGAGCTGGAGACCGCCGACGGCGCGGTGCGCATTCCAGCCGAGCAGGGCGGGGACGCCAACATCATCCTGCGCTACAAGGATCCGGTACCCGCCCCGCTCCTGATCTCGCATGTCATCGCGATGTTCTTCACCGTGCTGATCGGCATGCGCACGGGGCTGGGAGCGCTCTTTGCTCCCGGAAACGTCCGCACCCTGGTCTGGGTGACCCTGATCGGGATGACCGTGGGTGGCCTGGTGCTGGGCCCGTTCGTCCAGAAGTACGCCTTCGGCGAGTACTGGACCGGCTTCCCCTGGGGCTACGACCTGACCGACAACAAGCTGCTCATCATGTGGGTGGTGTGGGTCGCCGCGGCGTTTGCGCTGGGGATGAAACCGAAGCGGAAGGCCGGACCGGGCCGCGTGACCGTGGGTGTCGCCGCGCTCGTCATGACGGTCGTCTACCTCATTCCGCACAGCATGCGCGGCAGCGAGCTGGACTTCGAAGCGGTCGACGCGGGCGTTCCCGCGGCGGAGGCCGTCGGGACCGGCCGCAACTAGACTTGGTGCGGTCGTGAGCGCCGCCCACCTCCACCTGGTCACCGTGCACCTGCCGGTCATCCTGTGCCCGCTCGCGCTCGTGCTCTTCCTTTGCGCGCGGTTGCGCCACGACACCCCTGCCGCGCGCATCGGCCGCTGGTTGCTGGTGGCCTCTGCGGTCGTAAGCGTGCCCGCCTACTTCTCGGGCCCGACCGCCTTCGAGGCGATGGAAACCGAGCTGGCTCCGATGCGCGATCTGGTGGAGCTGCACGCCGTGCTGGGCAGGGCGGCCTTCTTCGGCCTCGTGCTGCTGGCGTTGACCGCGCTCCAGATGACGCTGCGCGAGATGCAGGAGGAGCCGGTGCCCCGCTGGCTACACGGAATCGTGGTGGTTGGCACCCTGCTCCTGAGCTACGTTCTGGCTTGGACCGGGCACCTCGGGGGCGCCATCCGCCACCCGGAAATCGGAGAGGCGCTCTCCTGGCTGTTTCCCCGCTGGTGAGGGTGTTTTACGCATTTTACGCAAATTACGTATTTTACGTATTCCGGGGCGTCGGCTCGGCCCGACGCCTGGCGCACGAACCGATACCGAGAGACCCATGAGCCGTCCCGCTTTCCATCCCGCCCCGTCCCCGCCGACCCCGCCGTCGCCGCTCGCCGCCTCGTTTCCCGGCGCCGTCTTCGTCGCGGTCGCCCTCCTCGCCGGTGTGCCGTCTCCCGCATCAGCCCAGGCGCCGGGGTTCGACGCGGCAGCCGAGGTGCGCGCCCTCATGGAACATCCCTCCGTCCAGGCCGCCTTCCGTCACATCGAGGAGAACGACCCCTGGACCATCGCCACCCTGCGGGAACTGACCCAGATTCCCGCGCCGCCCTTCATGGAAGAGGTGCGCGGACAACGTTTTCTGGAGCTGCTTCAGGAGTCGGGGGTCGACTCCGTCTGGGCCGACGCGGAGGGCAACGTCATCGGACTGCGGCGCGGCAATGGCACCGGGACGATGATCTTCTCCGGGCACCTGGACACGGTTTTCCCCGAGGGCACCGACGTGACCATCCGCGAGAACGGCGATACCCTGTTCGCGCCCGGCATCGCCGACGACACCCGCGGCCTGGTGGCCGTGCTCGCGGTGCTGCGCGCCATGAACGCCGCCGACATCCAGACCGAGCAGGACATCTGGTTCGTGGGCACGGTGGGCGAGGAAGGCACCGGCGATCTTCGCGGGGTCAAGCACCTTTTCCGCGAGGGCTCGCCCGACTTCAGCGCGTTCATCTCCATCGACGGGCTCGGGCACAGCGGGGTGACCAACGCCGGCCTCGGCTCGCACCGCTACCGGGTCGCCTTCAAGGGGCCGGGCGGGCACTCCTGGGGAGCGTTCGGGCTCGGAAACCCCATCCACGCCCTGGGGCGCGCCGTGGCCGCCTTCGACGCCGAGGCAAAGCGCTACACCGACAACGCGGCCCAGCGCACCAGCTACAACGTCGGCACCGTGGGAGGCGGCACTTCCGTGAACTCGATCCCCTTCGAGGCCTGGATGGAGATCGACATGCGCTCGGAGAGCCCCGAGGCGCTGCTGGAGATCGACGCGGTCTTCCAGGCGGCGATGCGGCGCGGGCTGGAGGAAGCCAACGCGGTGCGCGCCCGGGGCGAGGAGCTGACCCTCGAGATCACCATGATCGGCAACCGGCCCAGCGGCGAGATCCCCGAGGATCACCCCTTCATCCAGCGGGCGCTGGCGGCCACCGAGCTCATGGGCGGCATCACGTCGCTCCGTCGCTCCTCGACCGACTCCAACACGCCGATTTCGCTCGGCATCCCGTCGGTCACCATCGGCGGCGGCGGCGCGGGCGGTAACTCGCACTCGCTCGCCGAGTTCTTCATGAACCACAACGGCCCCGTCGGCATCCAGCGCGCTCTGCTGATCCTGGTATCGCAGGCGGGGATGGTGCCGGTGATGTAGGCGTTTCGCGTGCCCTCCCTTTTCTCTTCAAAGCGGGAACGCCGCCTCTGGTTGTGGACGGCGGTTGTCGTTGCCGCGATCTACTCCACGCTCGGTCTGGCACGCACGCTGGTCGACTATCTGGGCAACGACTTCGTCTCGGTGTGGCTCTTCCTGGCCGGTTGCCTTCTCGTTCTGTTGACCGTCATTACGCAGGGGCTCAAGGTCCGTCCGGGAGGCGCCGAGATCGCGGTCGCCCTGGGCGTCGCGGCGGCGTACCTGCTGATCATCGTGCGCATGTCGGTGCCGACGGAGCGCTCCCACCTGGTGGAGTACGGCGTGGTCGCCGTCTTCATCCAAGAGGCGCTGACGGAGCGCGCCAGACAGGGCCGCCGGGTCCCCGTGCCGGCGCTGCTCGCGATCGTGGCGGCTTCCCTGGTCGGCCTCATCGACGAGGGGATCCAGAGGCTCATCCCCAGCCGGGTCTTCGACCCCGTCGACATTCTGTTCAACCTACTGGCCGCCACGATGGCCGTCACCGCAAGCGTGGCGCTACGTTGGGCGCGGCGTTGGGGCTCATCCGTGGTCAGCCGCGCCATGGGCGAACCGGGCCCCGAGTAACGGCAGGTACCGGCACCGCTCGTCCGCGCCGGTGGACAACATCAAGGTCACGAGAAACGACCAGGATCAGGTCACGAGAAACGACCAGGGAGGAGCGGTTCTCATGCACAGGCACATCATTCCACTCGGTACGGCGCTGGCAGCGGTTCTCGCCCTGTCGGGATGCCGTGATGCGACCGAGCCACCGGTCGAACCTCCGGTTGAGCCGCCGGTCGAGCCGCCGGTTGAATTCGAGCCCGGCCCGCTGGGCGCGGTCACGCTGGAGGCGGGCGAGGCCGTGCGGCTCCGCATGCTGCTCTCGGTCACGGTCGCGCCGACGCTTGGCGCCGTGTCCCGGCAGGGGGCCGAGTTCGCCGCCGAGGACATGGGCTCCATCCACGGGCGCGCGGTCGAGTTGGGGGAGCCGATCGACACGAGCTGTTCGCCGGAGGGCGGCCGCGCGGGGGCGGGTGGAATCGTCGGAGATCCGCAGGTGGCGGGCGTCATCGGCACGAACTGCTCGGCCGCGGCCGTGGCCGCATCGCCCGTCGTCACCGATGCGGGTCTGGTCATGATTTCGCCCAGCAACACCTCGCCGCGGCTCACCTCGGACCTGGCCGGCACCCCGGATGCCGACCATCACGCGGGATACTTTCGCGTGTCGTCCAACGACCTCCACCAGGCACGGGCCCTGTCGGACTTCGTGTACAACCAGCTGGAACTCAGGCGCGTGGCCACCGTGCACGACGGTGACCCGTACACGTCCGCCCTGGTGGCGGCGTTCGCAGACGCGTTCTCGGCCCTCGGGGGCGAAGTGCCGACCCGGGCCGAAATCGACAAGGGCGACACCGACATGACGGACGTTCTCGCGGAGTTCGCGGCCGCCGGCCCGGATGCCATCTTCTTTCCGCTGTTCGTGACGGAAGGATCGGCATTTGCCGCGCAGGCGCGGGCCTTCGACGGGCTCGAAGGGACCACCCTGATATCAGCTGCCGCGCTGCTGGTCTCCGCGTTCCTGGAAACGCCCCAGTCGGAGGGGATCTACTTCGCCGGCCCGGAATCGGACTTCGGCTCAAACGTGAACGAGCGGACCGGAAGAAGCGGGCAGCAGGTTCTCGCCGCGTTCGAGGCCAGGCACGGCGGTTTCCCTCAGTCGCCCTACTGGGCGCACGCCTATGACGCGACCACCATGCTTCTGTCGGCCATCCAGTCCGTCGCCGTGGAGGAGGGCGACAGACTGCACATCGACCGGGCCGCGTTGCGCGCGCAGGTGCGAGCTACCTCGATGAGCGGCCTGGTCGGGACGGTATCCTGCGACGCCTTCGGCGACTGCGGCACGGGACGGATGAACATCTACCACCACACGGACAACAGCGTCACCGACGTGTCCAGGCTGCCGGTAGTTTACGTGTACAGTCCGTGAGTTTCGGCTGGCGCGCAGGTGCCTGCAATCGTCTCCCCCTCCGGCGCGAGGGCCACGCGATCATCTCCCCCTCCGGCGCGGGGGCCACGCAATCATCTCCCGCTCCGGCGCGGGGAGCCACGCGATCATCTCCCGCTCCGGCGCCGTGTCCACGAGATCATCTCCCGGCTCCGGCGCGTGTCCACGAGATCATCTCCCGCTCCGGCGCGTGTCCACGAGATCATTTCCCGCGTGGTTTCCGCAGCTCTGATGGGCGTCTGCTGCCAGTCCGGAGGCTGGCTCCTCCGGTGATCTCGGGGAGAAGTGCGCCCGATCGCGGGCGATACGCTCTACCGAGGGGACGAAGCCGTCATTCCAGAGACTCCTCCACAGCTTCGCGCGCCCTGGCCTCGATCTCCCACGGGATATCGGAATCGCGGTAGAGCGCGGCCCCGTTTGAGAGGGCGACGGTCTTGCTCATCGGCGGGGCGCCGGGATGGACGGATGGGACGCGAGGCAAGTCCTCCCACCCCTGCTGCGTGGGCGGTTGTGCTTCCCCTTCGCCTCGCTGCCCTGGCGCGGTCGCCGATGTTGGCTTGCCCGGCACGGTCGCGGATCTCGGCCTGCCCGGCGCCGTCGCCGATCTCGGCTTGCCCAGCGTGTCTGCCGATCTCGGCTTGCCCGGCGCGTCCGCCAGTATCTTCCCGCTGGGGGTGACGAAGAGCACCGTCCCATCGCGGTTCACCGACACCTTCACCTGTCCCTCGTGAACGGCGCGATGGTGCCGCCGGCAGAGCAGCAGCGTGTTCCGTAGGCTCGTCTCACCCCCGTCGGCCCAGTGCTTCACGTGATGCGCCTCCGTGAACCGACAGCCGCACCCGGGGAAGCGGCATCCGCGGTCGCGCTCCTCCAGCGCACGCCGGATGTGCGGAGGAATGGTGCGCGTCCGGCGTCCGACGTTCAGCAGCGAGCTATCCTTCAGCAACGAGCCATCCTTCGCGTGGACCATCGCCACCACCGCGGCATCGCACGCCATGCGCCGCGACGTTTCCGCGGAAACGCGGATCCCGTCCAGATCCGAGCGTCCGGGCTCGCCCTCCGCCGCGAGCGTCGCCGCGTCGCAATGGACCATCACCTGGTAGCGCTCCGCGCGGGTGCCCGATTCGATGCCGCGGGAGGCGCGCGGTTCGGTGCGGGATTGCGCCTGCCAGTTCTCGCGGGACCGAGTCTGCGGCTCGTCCTCGGATTGGGGCGCCTCGTCCTGGGAAGGGGGCGCATCGTCACGGGATTGGGGCGCCTCGTCCTGGGCAAGGAGCGCGTTGTCTTGCGAAAGGGGCGCCTCGCCACGGGGCCCATCGTCGTGGGATCGAGTCTTCAGCTCGTCGCCGAGTTCGCTGCTTCCGAACCCGGCCGCCAGCGCCCGCTCCGCCAATAGCCCCACCGCATCCGCCCGCCGCTGCTTCGGCTCCGGGCGCGCATCGCCGGCGTCTCGCCTGACACTCGTTGCGATTCCTGCTCCGGCTCGGGCCCCGCCCTCGCGCCGGAACAGCGGACTGGAGGTAGCCAGAATCCCGGCAGAAAGTCGTATAAAGTCTTACGGGGCTGCACGATCTGCGTGTCCTGCCGTTGTACTGGACCCTGCTGGACCGTGCCGCGAAAGCGGGAAAACGGGTTTGAATGGCGGGATTCCCGGCGGCGCATTCAGTCGTCTTTGCCGACCCGTTCCGAGGGTCACCGGGGGCTTCTCTTACGATCATCACGCCTCCTCCGTTCGATGGAGACGCGATGATATGGCCAACCCGTTCTCGCTCCCTTGCCCAGCGTCTCGGGAAAGCCGTACGATCAATCCGCCGCCATCAGCCTCAATCCCTTCATATGGCTTGGGGGGAGTTTCTCCGCACGATCAATTCCCCGGCCTGGGTCAACCCTTCCTTAGAGAAACTGGCGCCAGAGCTTCAAGAGAACCTGCGCCGCGGCCGGTGGGTAATCGACTGTAGGGAATCCTGTCCCGGAGGTGAAGCCATGAACGCCGCGCGATCCCTTCTGGTGGTGGTGATCCTCCTCAGCTCCTGCGAAACGCTCGACATCGAGCTCGACGTCGAGCTCGATGTCGAGTCGTGCGGCAGCGTCGGCGGCGGTGAACCCTACCTGCCGCTTGACGGGACGTGGCAGGGCAAGTGGGTGGTGAGTTCGACGTTCCAACCAAACTGGACACTGGAACTCAGGGAGTACGAGCGCGTCGAGGTGCGGGGCACGTTCAAGGGCGATTGGGCGTACCACATCGAGAACTACCACCGGCCGGACACGATCCGCGGTGCGTTCCACGGGGACTACTGTTGGCCGGACATCGACTTTTCGTTCGCATGGCAGGCGCCGAACGCCCAGGGAGCGATCAACTTTAGCTGCGAGTTCGATGGCGTGACGAACGACCCCGACTATTTCGCGGGGCTCACCGTGTGCGAGTACGAAGGGGTGCCCCTGTTCTACGTGGCGCCGACGTACTTCGAGCGCCAGCGCGGACCCTAAGACTGTGACGACGGTTAGAGAGATTCCGGGTGAACATCGTTCCGCCACTTCTGCGGAGTCGAACGTCCCAGGCGGCCAAGTCGCCGGATGTTCTCCCGCCGACCACCGATCACCGCCGGTCGAGGCCATCGGTTTCGCGGGTGAGTCCGCGTACTGACCGGCGGGCGGCGTGGTCGGCGTTGCCACCGCTTCGGCGCCGGTCCCCCCGGCCTCCGGAACGGACTCTGTCCGTCCCTCCCGCCGGGGGGGTCGAGTCCCCTGGAGTTGCCCCGTTTCCACCACGCCCGGGTGGATCACCCGGTCCACCGGGGCGTTTGCGTTAGGGCTTCCTCCTGGTACCGTCCACCGCCTCGCTCAGCGACGCCCGGGCCACAGTTCATTCGGACTCGCGTCGCAAGGTTCGCGCTCGGTGCCTCTCGATCTTCGTGCGGAATCCTTCCACGGCGACTCGGTGCTCGGCTGCGGTCGCATCCAGTTCGCCGGCTCGAAGGACTCTAGCTAGTTCTCGTCCATTTTCTGCCCGTAAGCGCAATTCTGTCAAGCCTTTAGCGCGGGATTTGGGCGGATTTGCGGGATGCTGGTGACGTGTTTGGCGGTGCGGGGCGGTGTTGGCAGGGCTCTGCCGGCCCATTGGGGCTGGGAGTCCCTCCGACTCGCTCGAGTCGGTCTCGAAGAGGAGCCGTCGAGGTCGCCCCGCCGTTTACGTCGGCTTCAGTTTCAACGGGCTGCGGGCCAGCACTGCCAGGTTGTGGGCAACGATCGCCGACCAGACGTAGGCCCGGAAGTGATCGAGCCCCCGCCAGCGGCACCGGCGAAGGCCGAAGCACCGCTTGAGATACGAGATCCCCGCCTCGATGCCTGCGCGGAAGCGNCGNAGCTTGTCATAGATGCCGGGTGTCGACGCCATATCCGCCACTCGCAGCCCCCTCTTCCGCTCGAACACCATGTCGGTGACGCCNAGCGCCTTGGCCTCGTGCAGGTTGTGCTTGCTGGCGTAGCCGGCGTCGCAGGCGACTTGTTTCGGTACGGTACCGTAGATCTCCGCATGACGCTCGATCATGGCGAGACACCGGCTGCTGTCGGCCGGATTGCCCCGCTCGACCACCGCATCGAGGACGAGTCCACTCATGCCCGTACTCAGATTGACCTTGTGTCCGTAGTGAACCCGCCGTCCGCCCTTGACGATGATGTCCGTGTGGGACTCGAACAGGCTCGCCACCTTCTCCTGCGCGGGGACCTTCTCGCCCCGCAGCACCCTGCGCTCGGTCTGGTCGACCACCCGGCCCAGCAACTCACCGTATTGNAACGACTCGGCCCGCCAGTCCCGCCGCGCCGGGGCCTCGCGCGCTTCGGCCGCCGCCAGTGCACCGTGCAAGTACCCGAGCGTCCGTCGCGCGATCCTCAGCAACTCCCGGTACGCTGCGCGGCGCCGCTTCCCGCGCCTCCGCGACGCTCTCAGCGCCCATCGCTTCGCCGCCCGGCGGTGGTTGTGGAACGGGAAGGCTTCCGCTCCCAGCTCGTCGCGCGCATGAACCAGAAGCCGGGTGAGCACCCGCACCCCGTCGCAGAGCAGCTGGCTGTCGGTCGGCTTGCGGATGTGCGTCTCCGTCACCGTGCTGTCGATGCGCACCGTCCGGCCCCCCTCGACCTTGCCGCCGCGGGCCTCCTCCATCAGAACCCGGTTGATCCGCTCCCACACCTCGGCCCGAACGGCCCCGATGCACTTCTGCAGCGCNGACTTCTTCGGCGGCCGCAACGGATCCACCCGGGCAAAGTACTTCGCAGACGCGGAGTCGAGCAGGGCAAACTCCAGATCCCGGTAGTCCGCCTGCCACAGCTGCTTCAGGATCCCGCACCGAAGGATCACTTCGCAGGGCAGCCCCGCCCGGCCTCTCCTCGACCGGCGCCCGCGGTCGACATCGGCCGAGATCCAGTCCAGGAACTCCGGATGACTGTCCAG
>JGI24794J26673_10001313_pt1 | contig 15114 bp, 13 predicted proteins | sample MesohylPK_FD_26673 | JGI IMG/M metagenome (IMG submission 26673) | reverse complement strand
TGAACATTGCCCGCCTTAATTAATTTAGTGATTCGACTCCGACTTAAATCTAACTCTTTGGGTAGGAGTTTGACTAACGCTTTGTCGAGACGCAAGGGCTCTTGCGTATCAATCCTAACTGTGATCACTTGAGGGTGTTTATTCATGCAACCAACCTTAGACGGCCCACCTCAACCGACCGGTTTAAAATGGCTTAAGGTGCTAGTTGCAGTTCTAACAACTACCCTTATTGTTGGGTTTTTAACAATTGTNATAATGGTTGTTTTCCGTTTAAACAATCTAAACCAACCGACTTTAAACCCTCTCCCAGCCACTATTCAAATCCCCAGTCAAGCCGGTATAGTAGGCTACACCGAAACACCAGAATGGTATTTGGTCGTCACACAGGACAGTGAAATCTTTGTTTTTGACCGCCGCAATGATAAACTCATTCAAACAGTAATTGTCCAAAATAACATAACAGAATAAATTGCTTTTGTAGAACCCAAATAAACTTCCATGGAATTTCCTAAAGAATTTTTAGATGAATTACACCGAGCAACATCCATCTCAGGAATTTTAGGAAAATTCGTCACTTGGGATTCGAAAAAAACTAAAGCAGCTAAAGGTGATTATTGGGCATGTTGTCCATTTCACTCCGAAAAAACTCCATCCTTCCACGCCACAGAAAGTACTAAAACCTACTATTGCTTCTCCTGCCAAGCCAAAGGAACGGCCCTCACATTTTTACAAAAAAATCGTGGCTTAAGCTTTATTGATTCTGTAAAGTTTCTTGCTGAAGAAGCCGGACTCGCACTCCCCAAACTCACCGGAAAAGAAAAACAGCAGGCTGACAAGTACTCTAAACTCTATCAGTTAAATCAATTAGCCGCTCAATATTTCCAAGACCGACTCTTTTCAAGTGAAGGTAAGAAAGCCTTGGATTATATCATTAATCGAGGATTAGCCATTGAAACTGTAAAAGAATTTGGCTTGGGATTTGCTCCTTCTCATAATCAACTATTTGAGCATCTTCGTAGCATCAGTTCTTCCGATGAATACATTGTTGATTCTGGTCTTGCCAAAAAGCGGGATGTTGGCGAGGGAATATATCCCACCTTCCGAAATCGTATTGTTTTCCCAATAAAAAATTTGAGTGGCAGAGAAATTGCCTTTGGTGGCCGGGCAATGGACCCTAACAATCCAGCCAAATACCTGAATTCCCCTAATACCGAAATCTTTAATAAAGGCTCTATTTTATATAACCTCCAAGATGCCACAAAAAATATGGATAGAGCTACTCCTTCGATGATTGTTGCCGAGGGATACCTTGATGTCATTGCTCTCAGCGAGGCCGGATATAAATCTACAGTTGCTCCTATGGGAACAGCATTAACAGAACAGCAACTTAAAACTTTATGGCGATACGTACCAAAACCAATATTTGCAATGGATGGCGATAATGCAGGACTTCTCGCTGCAAGTCGTATTGCCGAACTTGCCCTATCGTTGCTCTTCAAGGCTAATGGAGCTAAATTTTGCCTTATGCCAGAAGGGATAGACCCTGACGATTTCATACGAAAGTTCGGACCCCAATCCTTTCAGGAACGACTTGATCATGCCCATGAATTGTGGGAGTTTTTGTGGCATCTAGAAACGCAAGGAATGAAAGCCATCTCAAGTCACCAGCAGGATACCATCAATGCCAATCTTCAAGACAAATTGCGAACGATTAAAGATTCAAGCATAAGAGGAATTTATAAATCCCGAATTCGAACCCTTTTCTTTGAAACCTTTCTGCGCAAGGAATCAGGAAAACAAAAAATCCTTAAAGATGTTGACACCAGTGAATTTAAAGATTTCCTTAAAGGAGCACAAAACTTACGCGAACTTTCAAAGGTCTATCAACTTGAAGCTCTCATTTTGGGCATTCTAATCAAAAACCCTCAGTTAATCCCCGCATTCAGTGAACTTCTTGAAGAATTTGAATTTTCAAGTGAAAAAGAAACCTTTAACTCAATAAAGCTGGAGTTATTATTAGGTGATTTTAAAACGGTTGACACCGAGACAATAAAATCTCAAAGTGCTCACAGCCAAGCAATTACTGACATTTTAGAGCTGAATCAATTAGACATTTGTAAAGAGTTTGCGAGTACTTCAGACGATAGTCAGAAATCTAAGCTTCTCAAGAAGGCATTTGCTGTCTTGGAAAGTGAGAAATTTTGTGATGAGGTATCAAGTGAGATCATTAATTCTTCATCAAATCTGGATACGAAAGAAAAATTGTTCCTGAAACTTAGGGATGAAAAAAGACGCTTTCCATTTAACTCAGATGAATCCGATGCCGAAGCATTCAGTGCAGAAGATAATCCNATCCAAGCCGAAGAAAAGGTTAAGCANTATATCAATGAATTGCAATCAGAGGCGTTGGATTTGCCTTCCAGAAANACAAAAGAAGCACAGTTCCAAGGAGTTATTGACGAAAATTCTGATGATGATTTGGAAGAATTAAAGAAACTCACCCAGTAAAATACAAATCGTCTTGTCATTGATTTTTGAAGGTTCTGAATAAATTCTATTTCCTAACCCTTTGAAATGTATTTTCTTATCCTATTTAGTAGCGAAGTTCATTCTACTCATTGTCAATTTTTTTTGAGAGGGGTTAGTTTTTTGCAGATACCAATAGAAAGAACCATATCACTGAACTTATTCAAGCCCAGAATTACTTCTGTNTACTCATTCAAATTGCTGAATAATCAAGTTTCATGATGAATTCAGATTCTGATTACTTGAACGGAAATTACGATTCCACTAAAGAAGAAGAACCATTTGGTGCAATTTTTGACAACCCTGAAGCAGAAGAAATCAATGAATTAGTTGTAGAACTCACTACTCATTCACTTAATGGTGAGCAGATTCAAATTTCTGATATTCAAAATCTCTTAACCAACTATTCTGACGTTGAGGAGAAACTAGAAAAGGTTATCACCATCCTTGAGCACCAAGGCATTGAAGTTGTTCGCGATGATTCGAACTATACCCCACCAATCCCCCCCAAGACGAATTATCATAGTTCCACAGCATCTAGTACCGAAGGGGATGAAGAGGTTGAATTTACTCCAGATGAAGAAATCGCACTCACTCAGGAAATTGCCAAAAATATGGAGAAGATCACTGATGTCATCTACTCCCTACCGGTAACGTTCAGAACGATAAGTCTATACTCTCAGGATCTTGAGAAGCAGAACTCATCGTTGAAAGACTTTGTTGACATTCAATTCAGCCTGTTGCGGGAAACAAATAATTTCTCTTCGCGGAAATTTAAAAACAAACCCTTCAAACACAATCTTATTAATGATTTTACCATACCAGAGACATTCTCTCTCAATGGCTCAGCACACAAATCTCTCTTACGAGACCTAAAGCGATTTAATCGTCATTATGTAAAATTTAGTGACTTGTTTGAGCGCCGATTTAGTTATCGATGTCAACCTTCACTTCGATATACTAAAGCCCAGACTAGAAAGCTTTTTAGAGAGCGCGACAGTATTGGTCAGATTGCGGCTCGAATTTCACTTAATTATCAAAACATTGAAAGTATAATTGCGCGATTTGAGCCATTACACGCCGAGCTTGAAAAAACTGAGGCCAAGCTTGCCGCAATGATCAAAAAAACTAAATTCCGAGAGATCGATTTCCAACAGTTTTGGCAAGATTATAATTTATGCGANGATATTACTGATCTTGAAAACACNAAAGCNCCCCCAAAACTTCAGAAGTTGATCCTGTCTCAAAAAACCTTTCTGAAAAATGCTAGAAAAACATACCTTAAAATCTGGCAAGAGATCGGCCTTGAAGCGGACGAATTTAAAAATGTGTTCAAACAAATCACTATCGCAAAAGCCACATTGGATACAACTAAAAATACCTTGCGGGCTAAGATGAAGCCCTTGATAGACCGGCTTGTAAAGGATAGTACTCTCATCAACCCAAACACCGCGGAGATTATTTCTCTTGCCGAAAAGGCTCTCTCGGAAGCTATTTCAACCTTCAATTATAACCAAGCAGGATTTAGTGGTTATGTCAACCTCAAAGTCCGTATTGCACTTGGATTAACTGTACCAGACAATAAAGATGGGGTTCACGACGATTTTCATTTTGATGATGAATTTGAAAATTTTGATGAGTTTAGTGATGACTCTTTTAGCGATGAGTTTGAACAGCTCGGTGGTGTTTCACCTATCCAATCATCAGGAACAGGGGCACTTGTTGAGACCACAACCCCAAATCTGCCAGTTGATCGAACCGTTGATCCCATACGATTGTACTTCAAGGAAATGGGGAGCGTGGATCTCTTATCAAGAGAAGGGGAAATAGCCATTGCTAAAAGGATTGAAGCGGGNAGAAATGAGNTAATCTCAGCCTTATCAGCAAGTCCACTAACTTTTAAAGCAATTTCTATTTGGTATAAAGAAATTCTTGAAGGAACAGCATCCCTTCGTGATGTCATTGATTTAGATGCAACATACCAAGAATTGCAAAAGCCACAAGAACCAGAGTATGAAGATTTTATTGCCAACCATGTCCGCCGAATCATTCTTGAGTTAACAGGTCAATTTGAGCAGTATTCGATGCAAAGTCGGGACCGGGTTTCGGCTTTACTTGACCCTGAGCAAAATTTTAATAATACCAAACAAAATAAACTCAATGCTTTGCACAAGAACCTTACGGGGCGGTGCAAACACATCAAACTGAATGATCCTCAAATATCGGCTTTGGTCAATAAAATATGCGCCTCTCATAAGGTCTTCCAAAAAATTGACAAACAAATCTTAAAGGTTTCTAAACAAGAACAGTTTGACCTTCAGCCTTTCAGAGACTTTCTTTATTCCACGGCTGCCAATCCCTATTGGCTTAATTTAGCCACGGCTGAGGTGTGCTCAAAGATAGCGAATGATTTTGAGCAGAAATTAAAAGATAACTTTGATGATATTCACCAAACCCTGCTCAATATATCCACATTAACGTGTTCCTCTCTGAATGAATCTCGTGATCTCATCAACTTGGTGAAAAAAAACGGTAAGCTTCCGTCCAAGATTGAGTTTGAGGGTGATAAGTCCTTGAATTACATTCTGCAAACCTGCCCAGGATTGATCAAACCCGTTATAGACCATTTAGGTAGTGTTGTGGCTGGCCAAGTTCGTTATTCGGAAGTTGTGAATCCTGAAAAGGTATTTAGTGACCTCGTGAGCAGTGGAAAAATCGCCTCAACCAAGAAAATTCATCACAAGNGAAAAGAAAAAATTATTCGTGAGCATTGTCTTGAATCGTTTGAAGAATTAGTGAAACTCTTTGGGTCACTCAATGACGCTTATGATACCACCTATATCCTTCATCATGACGCGCTTGATGGACANGATACTCAAAATGATCAAAGCAACTATTTTCAAGGGCGAACGCGACTCTTCCAACTCATTGCGCGACTGCCTTTTAAAATGGATTTTTCGGCGCAANTAACGAAACAAATTCAACAACTTGAAAATCAACTTGCTGAACTCGATGCACACCTCAGTTCATTTAGTCAGAGTGTCAATCTCACCCCCCGTGAATTTAGAGATTATCTATTGAATCTCGCTATGAACTCTAACTGGCGTAAAGCGTGTTCCGGCAAAAAGGGTAAGCGATGGAAAGAGCTCAATAAAAAGATGAGCCTGATCACTGAGGTTAACGANCTTAGACAGCGCATTGTTGAAACCTCAACCACTGTGGGAATGACCCGAGCTGAGTTTCGTAAGCGGTTCCCTGAATCTTGGTTCAATATTCATGGCAGTTTATTCCCTGATAAAAGAACCCATGTCATTCAGCAGTTGTTTGAACTTCCTATAACCATCTTTGAAATTTCCTCCTGGCAAGAAAAACTTAGCATTTCCGCAATTGAGATTGCGGATGTTGTTGATGTTCAATCAACCTTTGAAAATTTTAAATCCCTTGCTGTGAAATCTAAGAACTCCTCTTCCAAGAATGGTCAATCAAACGGGATTGATCTCGGTAATGGTTTTAATGAATCCTCGTCCTCTAGTGACAGTGAGTCTGAAGTNAAATCCAATCATTCCGTNACTGAACTTGAAGACCTCGTTAGGGTCCCTGTTCTTGCGAAGCTCAGATTGATTGATACCAAGCTAAAAGACTTTGAAGAAATCAAAGTCAAACGGGTCAATAAAGAAATTGACCCCACGCAAAGATTCACGATTACACAAGAAAGNCGCTATCACAGACAGCTCAAGGAACTTGTTAAACTTACTCAATCTGTTTGCCTTAATCAAAAACGAATTGAAGCCCTTGTTGACCAGTTGACTGGAATCAACAATCGCCGCATTAAGTTGCAGTCTAAAGCCCGTCGATTAGCCAAGCACGCCGGAATTCCTGCCCGCGAATTTATTGAACAATGGCAGTTAAATGAATTAAATTGCAATTGGATTGACTCAATTCACTCTGACCAGTCTGAAGGTTGGCAGGTGCTTCAAGCCAAATACTCCGAAGAGATAAAAACAATCCAAGAAGAAATGATTCATATTGTTCACACCATCGGCTTGAAAATGGGAACAGGATTGCCAAGATTGCAGGATTACATGCTTCCCAATGGCAAACTGAACCCCGAGGCCAATACTGCTTACGATACCGAATTTTTATCGCTGATTGGTCGGGTTAACAAAGGTGAGAAAGAAGCACAACTCGCTAAGAAGGAAATGGTTGAATCCAACCTACGACTCGTTATCTCCATCTCCAAAAAATATACAAATAGAGGCCTTCAACTCTTGGATTTGATTCAAGAAGGTAATATCGGGTTGATGCGAGCTGTAGATAAGTTTGAGTATCGGCGGGGTTACAAGTTCTCAACCTATGCCACTTGGTGGGTACGACAAGCCATAACGCGTTCAATAGCGGATCAGGCCAAGACCATTAGAATCCCAATACATATGATTGAAACCATCAACAAATTAAGGCGAACTCGCCGCCAACTCCAGCATGAACTCAAACGTGAAGCCACACCAGAGGAACTCGCCGAAAAGTTACAGTTACCACTTAATAAAATAAATAAAGTATTGAAAGTTGCGAGTGAACCCGTCAGCCTAGACACACCCATTGGTAATGAAGATGACAGTAAACTTGGAGACTTTATTAAAGACAAGATGCAATTCTTCCAATCGACAGTGCAATTCAGCAAAATCTCAAGGAAACAATAGGCCGTATCTTGTCCGGATTACCGCGACGAGAAGAAGAGGTTTTACGCTTGCGCTTTGGTATCGGGGTGCCAACTGAACATACGCTTGAAGAAGTGGGAGAGATTTTTGATGTTACCCGTGAACGTATTCGCCAGATTGAAGCCAAAGCCTTAAGAAAACTTACAACACAGAGTCGGTCAAAGACGCTCAAACCGTTTATTGAAGAATAAAATTGGAACTTGACTTTGTAGGTGATTAGTTCAAAACTGTTATCGCATTATGAGATGCCCTTTTTGTCATTCAACGAATAGTCGCGTTTCTGACACTCGCCCAATAGAAAATGGCGAATCAACGAAGCGACGGCGACTTTGCCCGGAATGCGGTGAACGCTTTACAACCTTTGAACGTATTCAGCTACACATTAAATATGTAAAAAAATCAAGCGGAGTATTTGAAGAATTTGATCGCGATAAATTACGTCAGTCGGTCATGGTTGCATTGCGAAAACGACCTGTAAAACTTGACCAGATTGAACAGCTTGTATCAACAGTTATTAATGATCTTCATAAGCTTGGGGAGAAGGAAATCAATTCCAGTACGATAGGTGAATATATAATGAAGGCCCTTGTTGGCCTTGATATTGTTGCTTATATTCGCTTTTCTAGCGTTTACAAAGACTTTCAGAATGCAGATGATTTTGAGTCTTTCATCGGGCAATTACGACCTAATCAGGATCAACTCGGTTGAATCATAGAGCAACTGAAGATCAACAATTTATGAGTTTGGCATTACGCTTAGGCAAGCGGGGTCAAGGAAAAACGACACCGAATCCGTCCGTTGGTTGCATTCTTGTCAAGAACAACAAAATAATTGGTCGTGGATTTACCCAACCCGGAGGTCAACCTCATGCCGAAGTTATGGCTCTGAGTTCTTCCCGTGAAGATCCCCTAGGGAGCAACTGCATATGTAACTTTGGAGCCTTGTTGCCATCAGGGGAAATCACCCCCATGCACCCATTCGCTTATCCAAGCTGGCATTACCCGTGTTGTCATAGCAACCCTTGACCCAAATCCTTTGGTTTCAGGCAAAGGTTTGATAACGCTTAAGGAGAATGGTATTGAAGTATCAGTTGGTTGTCTTGAAGACCAAGCAAAAAGACATCATCAAGGATTTTTGCTGTCAATGACTCAAAAAAGACCCCAAATCACTCTTAAATTAGCCATGACACTTGATGGAAAGGTTGCGACGTCTACAGGTCAAAGCAAGTGGATAACGAGCGTCCAATCGCGTAGAAGGGTTCACCAACTAAGGGCTCAGTCCGATGCCATACTCATTGGTAGTGGTACCGTCATTGCTGACGACCCAACCCTAAACCAAAGAATAATGACCACTCATGGTACCCCGGCAAGGTTCATTCTGGACTCACATTTGGTGACCCCTCTGCATTCTAAAATAGGCCAATCAATCAAATCAATTCAAACGTATTTCTTTCATATAGAGAGTGTGGACACATCACGTATTAGTCAATGGAAACAGTTAGGGGCTCATCTAATATCGAGTCCGTGCGATCCAAATACACAGATTGACTTAAATTTTGCCCTTAAACAAATCGTACAATTGGGTTACTCTTCAGTTTTATGCGAAGGTGGCCCTCGTGTTGCCTCTTCGCTTATTCAAAATGACTATGTTGATCGTTTTATTAGCTTTACGGCGGGTAAGGCATTTGGTTCTCAAGCCCTTCCCTCTATTGGCTTTCTCAGCTATAGCGAAGTGGAGGACGCACCCCAATTTGAGCTTGAAAGGGTTGACACAATCGGTGGTGATGTCGTGAGCTATTGGTCAAAATTAAATTAGACCCCTTATTCCTTGTGCTAGAACTTCTATTTATTTAAGACTANTCGTTTGTCTGTTAAAGTTTTATTGAATTTCACGCAGGATTTATGTTCTCTGGGTTAGTTACGCATCTTGGGTCGGTAGGAGCAATTGAAAAGCACACCGAAGTGACCCTAAGAATTCACCAGGAAGAAATTGTTGAGACACTCAATATTGGTGACTCTATTAGTTGCAATGGGATCTGCTTGACTGTCGTTCGGACTCACACGACCGCATCACCTTGGTTTGAAGTTCAAGCTTCTCAAGAAACCCAAAATAAATCAAACGTGAATCACTGGCACGTTGGGACATTAATCAACCTTGAACGACCCTTGCGAGTTGGTGACGAACTTGGAGGGCATATCGTATTGGGTCATGTTGATGGAGTTGCGGAGATCACCCGAATTGAACCTGTGGGGCATAGTCAACGGTATGAATTTACTAATTCATCACCAATTCAACCTTTCATTGCTCCCAAAGGCTCAGTCGCTATCAATGGTGTTTCGCTGACTGTCAATGATGTTTCACCGCAACATTTTAGTGTCAACCTTATTCCTCACACTCTCCAAGTTACAGCCTTTAGTAACGCTCAGGTTGGTGACCGTGTCAATATCGAAATTGACCCCATTGCACGTTATGTCAAGCAGATTCTCCAATCAGGAGCTTGATCATGGTCAAACGACACAATAACCCAGATATTTCGCCGATTGTTGAAATCATTGAGGAAGCTCGCAATGGGCGCATGTTTATTTTGGCTGACCAAGAGGATCGAGAAAACGAGGGAGACTTGATTATTCCAGCCCAGATGGCAACCCCAGAAGCCATTAACTTTATGGCTAAACATGGACGAGGATTGATTTGTCTTGCCATGACGGCCAAAAAAATTAAAGAACTTGGCCTTGATCTTATGTCGGCTTATAATTCTTCACGCCATAATACAGCCTTTACGGTTTCAATTGAAGCCCGAGAGGGGGTTACAACTGGAATATCGGCTCATGACCGAGCCCGGACAGTTTTGGTTGCAATTGATCCGCTTTCGACGGGCAAAGATTTAGCGACCCCTGGCCATATTTTTCCTATACAATCACAGAAAGGTGGCGTCCTTGTTCGCGCTGGTCATACTGAGGCCAGTGTTGACATTGCCCGCCTCGCTGGTCTCAATCCCTCAGCGGTGATTTGTGAAATCTTAAATGATGACGGGACCATGGCTCGAATCCCCGAACTCATTGCCTTCTCAAAACGTCACAATATCAAAATTGGGACGATTGCTGANCTCATTGCCTATCGCCTNCAACATGACAACCTCGTCCGTAAAGTTTCNGCTCGTAAAGTTGTATCAGAATTTGGCGGTGAGTGGTTTATGCAAATTTTCACTGACGACATAAATGGTTCAGAGCATATCGCTCTGACGAAGGGAGATTTNACCGACGGTGAACCAGTCCTCGTGCGCATGCATGCCCTTAATCCACTGGCTGATACAATTAACCTCAACTCGTTCCGACATAACCTTATCCCTAATGCAATGAAAGCGATTGCCAAAATAGAGCGCGGNGCAGTCATCATATTGCGCGAGTCGGGAATGAAAATTAATGTTGAGACAACTGAAACACCACCCCAAGCGTTACGCCAATATGGAATTGGTGCTCAAATTCTCAGTAGCTTGGGCATAAGACGTCTTAAACTGTTAACCAGTTCTACGGCCCCAAGAATTATTGGACTTCATGGACACGGCCTTACCATTGAAGAAACGCAAGTGATTCAAGAGGCCGAATGAATGCAATCACAACAAGCAAGTAAAACGAACGCACTTCCACATAGCGTAGATTCAATCAATATTTTGATTGTCGCCGCTCCCTATTATGCCGATATTAATAAGTTTCTGCTAAAAGGGGCTTGTGAAGAATTCAATAAGGCAGAAATTACTTTTGATTACTATGAGGTTCCGGGAGCACTAGAGATCCCTTTAGCTATCAAACAAGCGAGTCACCTCCAAATATACGATGGATATTTAGCGCTCGGATGTGTTATTCGGGGTTCAACCTATCATTTTGAAATCGTTGCTCAGGAATCAGCTCGGGGCATAATGACCCTAGGCACCGCTGGTTTGTGCATTGGCAATGGAGTACTTACGGTTGAAAACATGAACCAAGCATTGGTCAGGGCTGACCCGAACCAAAAAAATAAGGGAGGCGAGGCGGCTCAGGCACTTCTATCTCTTGTGTATTTAGCCAAAGGTATACATTCACCACAGCCCTTTAATTTACCCAGAAAAGCTCATTCTGACTGATGCTGAGTTCCAGCAAGAGTCATCAGCGGCTGGTCGCCAAGCGAGTAACTCGGTTAAATGCGGTACAGGCCGTGTTTCAAATGGAAACGACTCAGCAGGGATTGGACTCAATACTTTATGAGTTTTTGGAGTGTGGATTTGGTCAAAAAATAGGCAATACACAACTTCAAAAACCATTGAAATCGCTTTTTAAGGAATTGTTGAATTCGGCATTAAATAATCAGGACACCATTGATGAATCAATAAAAAAATGCTTGGCTGAGAATTGGGAATTTTCCCGCATTGATCCTACCTTGAGAGCCATTTTTCGTATTGCTCTGGCTGAGCATTTACTCCAACGCACTCCTATCGGTGTAATAAAAAATGAATATGTTGAAATCACCCACGGTTTTTATCCTGATTCTGACCAAGTCGGTTTTGTAAACGCCATTCTTGCTAAGATCATTCAGGACAATCCACCAGAGGAATCCACCAAATAACGAGTCAACGCTTCAAATTCTGAATTGAATTTGCCAATTATCTTCCCTTATTAAACTTTCACTGTCGTATGAGTATGACTTCACCAAATTCCTAATTGCGGATCCGAATGATTTTAATTCTTTCTTTTTCTTCGCTACTTTTATCGGTAATACTGCTGCAGCTTAGTTCGGGGATATTGGGACCGTTGGATGTATTATCTGGATATGAGATAGGTTTTTCAACGACCCAAATTGGGATGCTCGGGTCGGCTCACTTTATTGGTTTCTTTGCTGGATGCTGGATTGGGCCTGGACTTGTCGGTCAAATCGGCCACTCTCGTGCGTTTGCCGTCTTCGCGGCATCAGGCACAGTAGGAATACTGCTCCACATGGTGATTATTAACCCATACGCTTGGTGCTTTATGAGAATTCTGGCGGGGTTATGTGTCGCTGGCTGCTTTACAGTAATGGAAGGTTGGATTCAAGCAAAAACACAAAACCACAATCGGGGACGTTCTTTACGGGCCTATCGTACTGCCGACATGGTTGGAGGAATTGCTGCTCAATCCCTCATCGCGTTGCTTCCACATGGGAATTATATTGCTTACAACATTATTGCGATTATATGCTGCAGTTCGTTGCTTCCACTTGCCCTCACTCGGATTCCAGCGCCAAAGACTCTCCCCAATCTCAAATTTTATCCCTTTCTTGCATATCGCACCTCAGTGATGGCGACTGCTGGTGTGATCACTGCTGGCATCACTTCTGCTGGATTTAGAATGGCCGGACCCATTTTTGGAGCCCAGATTGAACTCTCAGACCTTCAACTCGGCCTGTTCTTGGGTTCATTCTTAGTTGGTGGTGCTTTAGCTCAGTATCCTATCGGTTGGTTAGCCGATAAATTTGACCGGCGCCGCTTATTAATCGTATTATCATTTTTTGCTATTGGTGCATGTGTATTTATTCTGACCCTCTCCAATCTCAATGCTACATTTTTGATGCTTGGAACCGTTATCTTTGGCTTCTTTACCTATCCGATCTATTCAGTATCAGCCGCTCATGCAAACGATTTTATTGATCCCGACAAAGTGATAGAGTTGAATGCTTCATTGCTGTTCTGTTTTGGCATTGGAGCTATTTTTAGCCCTTATTTCATTTCGGTTCTTATTGAGTTATTTGGTACCCTTTCAATGTTTGCATTTATCGCATTGATTCATTTTGTCCTTGTTATTTTTGGTATAATCCGTGAGAAGATTGGTCAGACACCCGATCGAAAGACCAAATATATTTTTACGCCCAGAACAAGCTGGAAAATTGGAGGATTACTTCGTAAGACCCGTAATCAAGACCGGAACAATTTGGATGCAAACCAATCCCACGAGTGAGTGAACCCATGGATCGAATATTAATTACCTCTGCAATCCCTTACATCAACGGGATCAAGCATCTAGGAAATCTTGTCGGGAGTCAGCTACCTTCAGATTTATTTGCCCGCTACATGCGACTTAGAGGACATGAAGTTATGTTTATTTGTGCGACAGATGAACATGGTACACCTGCCGAAATTGCGGCGAAAGATGCCGGCAAAGATGTTGCCACGTATTGCCAAGAAATGTACCATGTACAGAAGGAACTTGCTGAAAGGTTTCACCTGTCCTTTGATCATTTTGGGCGTTCTTCAAGTCAACGAAACCATGTATTAACACAGTATTTTGCTGGTCGCCTTGAAGAAAATGGCTACATTACCGAAGTCATTGAAGAGCAAATTTATTCCAAAGCTGATCAACGATATCTTCCCGACCGCTATGTGCGCGGTGAATGCCCTAGTTGTGGGTACGTTAACGCTCGCGGCGATCAATGTGAAAATTGTACAAAGCAGTTGGACCCTACTGATCTCATTAATCCTTACTCGGCGATTTCAGGTTCAACTGATCTAGAGATTCGCAAGACAAAACATCTCTATTTACGTCAATCATTATTTCGTAAGAAGTTAGAGGAGTGGATTGATTCAAAAAATAATTGGCCAATATTGACAACCTCTATTGCCAAGAAATGGCTCTTTGATGATGCGGGGCTTCAGGATCGAGGAATAACCCGCGATTTGGATTGGGGAATCCCTGTAAGAAAAGGTACTGAACCTTGGCCTGGAATGGAACAGAAGGTGTTCTATGTCTGGTTTGATGCTCCGATTGAATATATTGCGGCAACGGCAGAATGGGCTGATACCAACAATCTTACGGATGAAGCTTGGGAAAGATGGTGGAGGACTGACAAGGGGGCAGAAGATGTTCGCTATATCCAATTTATGGGCAAGGATAATGTGCCCTTTCACACTCTTTCGTTTCCGGTAACTATTATGGGTTCTAATGACCCGTGGAAGCTCGTTGATTACATTAAATCATTCAACTTTCTGAACTATGATGGAGGTCAGTTTTCGACAAGCCTCGGTCGAGGAATTTTTATGGACCAGGCTCTGGACATCCTACCGGCTGATTATTGGCGGTGGTGGTTATTGTCACATGCGCCAGAGCATTCTGACAGTGAGTTTACTTGGGAAAATTTCANGGANAGCATCAATAATGATCTCGCTAATGTTCTTGGCAACTTTGTNAGCCGAGTCACTCAATTCAGTCGTAAGCATTTTGGGCAGACTATTCCGCNAAATCATGGCTGGACAGAATTGGAATTAAATACCATAAAGCGGCTTAAAACGAATTTAGAAGAATACGAAAACTGCCTTGAGCAAATTGAAATCAGAAAAGCGGCTCAAATACTTCGTCGTATCTGGTCCTACGGTAACGAATATATCCAGGAAGCGGCTCCTTGGGTTAAGTTAAAGAGTGATCAGGAACGCGCTTCTACAATCATGAATTTTTCACTTAATCTCATCAACTTTTATGGAATAGTCTCCGAGCCTTACATACCTGAAACAGCAAAATTAATGCGCGGTATTTTTAAATCCAATTCTTCTTTAAATTGGCCTCATGATATTGAGCATTGCTTGAAGAGTTTAGACCCTCTAATCCTCGTTGAGATGCCCCCTATTCTGTTCAAAAAAATCACTCCAGCCGAATGTGAAAACTGGAAAANTCAATTTTCAGGTCAATCCAATCAATCACATGACACTTAAATTGGAAGACCATCAGATAAAAAATATAATTCTGAGTTTATGGGAAGTGCCACATGATATTTGTGTCCAACTCATCAATGTCTCTGAAAATAAAACCTATGAGGTCATCTCACCTCAAGGATTTAAAGCCGTTCTAAGGGTCAATCGGCTTGGTTATAGAAACTT
>JGI24794J26673_10001241_pt1 | contig 15710 bp, 14 predicted proteins | sample MesohylPK_FD_26673 | JGI IMG/M metagenome (IMG submission 26673) | reverse complement strand
AAGTCCACGGTCGGGCGGACACTGACCCGCCTGGAGGCTGCAACGGCAGGAACGGCGATGTTTGACGGGCGTAACATCCTGAATCTGTCGCCTGCCGAGTTCCGGCCACTTCGGCGTGACATCCAGATGATCTTTCAGGATCCGTTCGCCTCGCTAAACCCGCGCCTGAGCATCGAGCGGGCGCTGGCCGAGCCGCTCTTTATTCACAAACTTGTGCGCGACCGTTGGACAGCACGCAAGAGGATTGCCGAGACGCTCGAACTCGTGGGCATGGATGCGAAATCGATGAGTCGCTATCCGCACGAGTTTTCCGGCGGTCAGCGGCAGCGAATCGGGATCGCCAGAGTTATGATCCTGACGCCGCGTCTCGTCATTGCCGACGAGCCGGTATCGGCGCTTGATGTCTCCATCCAGGCCCAGGTCCTGAATCTGCTGAAGAAGCTTCAGCGCGACAGCGGCGTGTCGATGCTGTTTGTCAGTCACGATCTTGGTGCAGTTCGCCACATAAGCGACCGGGTTGCGGTCATGTTCAGGGGAAAGCTCGTGGAGACCGGCAAGAAGCGGCAGATATTCGAGACACCTCGGCACGAATATACAAGAAGGCTGCTGGAATCGATTCCGCGCATCAAAGGGAGGGTCGGGTGATGGGTCAGAAACGCGCCTTCCTAGGATCAATTGCAACGGAAACCAACACGTTTTCGCCGCTGCGGACGGACCTGCGTGATTTCAAGGACAGTTTCTTTGCGCCCCCTGGCTTGCACCCTTCGACGCCCACTCTGTGCAGCGCGATCTATCCGGTTGCCCGGGCGAAGTCCGGCGAATTCGGGTGGACGTTGATCGAGGGTACGGCGACCTGGGCGGAGCCGGGCGGAATTGTCAACCAGCGCACCTGGGAGAATCTTCGTGATCAGCTTCTCGATGAACTTCGCGACGCGCTGCCAGTGGACATAGTCTTGCTTGGGCTCCATGGTGCCATGGTGTCCCAGGGATGCCTCGACTGCGAAGGCGAGCTGATCGAAGCGGTTCGCGCGATCGCCGGGCCGGACGCGATCATCGGGGTTACGTTCGACCCGCACAGTCATCTGTCCGACAAGCGGGTGGAGAATGCCGATCTGTTCACGGTCTTCAAGGAGTTTCCCCATACCGACTTCGTCGAGACGGCCGAAGACTTGGTCAACCTGGTGAATCGCGCCGCCTCCGGGGGCATCGTGCCGATGATCTCGACCTTCGATTGCAGGATAATCGATGTCTTCCCGACGAGCCAGGAACCGATGCGCAGCTTCGTCGACGCGCTGAAGAAGCTCGAGGGCAGCGGCAGGATCCTCTCGGTATCGGTCATCCATGGCTTCATGGCCGGTGATGTGCCTGACCTCGGGGCCAAGGTCATCGTGATCACGGATGATGCGAAGGACGAGGGCGACGCGCTTGCCAGAAGGCTCGGGCTGGAGCTGTTCTCGATGAGGGGCAAGACACGCCCGGACTTTCTTTCACCAAGCGAGGCGATGGACGAGGCCAAAGCGGTGACCAACGGTCCGGTGGTGATTGCGGACGTATGGGACAATCCCGGAGGTGGCGTGCCAGGAGACTCCACCATAATCCTGCGTGAGATGATCAGGCGGGAGATAGGCAATGCAGCATTGGCTACCATCTGGGACCCCATAGCGGTTCGCACGTGCATGTCAGCGGGCGAAGGCGCCGAGCTGCAGCTTCGCTTCGGCGGCAAGATGTCACGTGCGGGTGGCGAACCGCTTGACTCCAAGGTCACGGTGCGCCGCATTCTCAGCGAAGCGGTCCAGAGCTTTGGCGAGAGTGTCGTGCCGCTCGGAGACAGCGTCTGGATCGTGGTCGGTGGCATCGACGTCATTCTCAACACCGTGCGCAGCCAGGTCTTTCATCCTGACGTGTTTTCAAATTTCGGCATAGTTCCCGAGGAAAAGGCCATGCTTGTGGTAAAGTCCACCAACCACTTCCACGATGCGTTTTCCGCGATTGCTTCGAGAATTCTGTATGTCACGGTCGACGGGCCGTATCCGAGCAACCCGGCCACAAACGGCTACCGCAACCTGAGCCGCAATGTCTGGCCGCTTCATGAGGATCCTCATGTCTCCTAATGCGATCAAGTTAGAGACTCCCGCGTTGATAATTCTTGAAGAAGTGGCGCTCAGGAACATGACCCGGTTCCAAAGACACTGTAACGACAATGGCTTGAGGCTTCGCCCACATGTCAAGACGCACAAGTGCGTTCACTTTGCCAGAGCGCAGATCGCGGCCGGAGCGGCCGGAATCACCTGCCAGAAGATCGGTTAGGCCAAAGTTATGGAGGATGACGGCATCGACGACATCCTCATTGCCTACAGCATTCTCGGCGATGGCAAGCTGGGACGGCTTCGTTCTCTGGCCGAACGGACGAAAGCCTTGTCCGTGGTGGCCGACAACGATGTGGTGGTCGAGGGTTTGGGCAAGGCTTTCGAAACAGTGTCGCGGCCTTTGACGGTGCTTGTGGAGTGCGGCACGGGTGGCCGTCGCTGTGGCGTGCGGACTTCAGAACGCGCCATCGCGCTTGCAAGGAGAATCTCCGCCCTCCCAGGCATAGGATTCGGCGGGTTCATGACCTGTCCGGCAACCGGCGGACAGCGCGACGTTCTGGGCTTTATGAAACGTGCCAAAGCCGGGGTCGATTAGTGCGGAATCGAGTGTTCAGAGGTCTCTTCAGGTGGATCACCCGGCATGTGGCATGCCCGCACTTACGCCGGGACGATCACCGAGTATCGGGCAAGGATGCGGCGCGTTAATCAACTTGAGACTTCCGCGACAATCAGGATGAGACGGGGAAAGCCGGCGGCCCGGAACGGAGGGAGGGCGTACGCCTCGAGGTCCGAGAAATAGAAGATTTTGCCGTCGAGCGCTGCGAAAGAAAAGCAGGAGGAGCCGATTTGCACGGCTTCGGCGGGGTGAAGCGGGAGTGTGATCATGGGTCCCAATAATGGGTTCATGACATATTAGCCGTCGGCGACGCTCCGGTCAAGCCCCTTTTTGACAAAACTCCTTCAACGGCTGGAAAAATCGACCCTGGTTCAACTCGAAGGAATTTACGAGGTCAGGGCGTCTGAAATTTATGGCTATCGGGCAGGGCGAGGCAACGCCCGAAGAAGCCCTTGGCCGACGGTACCTGGGGGCGGAAATCGACGCCGGAAGGGAAAGATCCCGGGACGCGGGGATCAAGCCGCCATTAAGGCGGGTCCGAAGACGAACTCGCCCGGGACTGATTCCTAGGCGAATTCATATCAATTAGTACAGTTGGGAATTCAGGCTTGCGGCGCGGCCAAAATTCGGCTTGCGCAGGATATTAATCAGGAAAATCTATGGTTTTTGCGCCGATAGGCCGGTTCCATCATCGCGTTGACTAAAATTAACTAAAAGACCTCGAAGTGGGCTTCTGTGGGGTTTCCAGATCTGCCGTTAATTGGAAGTATGTCCTGAGGGCACGCTGACATGGCGACGATGCAATCGAATTCCGCGCGCAGCACCACGTAGTCGCCGGGACGAGAAACCGGCGGGTCGAAACTAAGCCCGCCCTCCTGCGTCCAAGGGATATTCATAAACAGATTCAAAGGCGACGGGACGTGCGTTGCTTCCAACCCCAGCGACGAGAGGCCGCCAATTAAGTTGTCGGCGCAATTGTCGTGGTAGCCCTCGACGCCTAGCAAATGATACCTCCACCGGTCGCACGCGGCCATTTGCGTATCGTGATTTCCAGGGGTTGTGTCGTCCTCGAGCAATAGAATTTTTCGTCGCCTATTGGTCAAAAGAAAATCGCCTACCTTTGGCGACATGCGTAAATTGAACGCGCGGGTCGCGTCCATGGCCATGTATTCCGCTATATTGCCGTCGCAAAACGCCCAGGTGTCGACCACCTGTTCGCCATGCGTGTTGATTATGCGGATGCGCTGCCCCGCGGCTAGGCGAGTTGCTCTTCCGTCCCGTGCGGGAATAGTCTGAATTGTGCCCATAACGTCGCCTTCTCTTTCCGTAATTTACCCAGTTCCGAGGATTTAAATTCGACTTTACCTATAGAGAAATTCTTCTTCAACTCCTTCTTGGCTTGCATCGGCAGCCGAGCGAAGAGACTGGGCAAGCGCCGACCGCGCTCGACTCGTCCGGCCAAACTGAAAACACTCTCGAAATCTGCAATTCAGATCACAGTAAGCCGCCGGGCAACCGCCGGCTTCGGGCAAGATGCATAGCGCGAGGATTCAGCCGCCATTCCAGCAATTGCAGCAAATCCGGAAATTCGTCGCAATGGCCGACGTAGCGACGCGGAGTCGCAGGTCGCAATTCACCAGACCATCTTGCGCGTGCAGGTTGACTACTTATCTAGGCAGTGGATTTGCCGGGGCGGGGCGTTCCAGGAATTGGTCGCTGCAAAAAGTCGCAACTTGTCAGTACTATCGGAATTTTGAGAACGCGGCGCTGCAACGGGAAAATTTACGCTGCGCCGGAAACAATGGATTTCCATTGCCTGTCCGGGTTTGCCATCGCAGCAATTTAATATGGACGATAGCCCGCTTGTGGGGTGCGACCTTGGGCAGTCTCTATGTTTCGACGATTTGCACCGTCCGGTTCGTTGGCGAAAGTGCGAAGCCAAGCCGAAACAGGGTGCGCCACGACCCTTCGCCTGAAGTCCGAGTTGCTGGAAATGTAGACATTTCCTGTTTTGGAACTCGGCGGGCGCTCAGCTTTGCTCTGCGCCTTGCGCCGAGCAGTTTGGCAGACAGCTTAAAAGTACTGGGGGCGAATGGTCGCGCGTGGTCCCTTGCCATGGGCCGCCGGGCGGAGTTGTTTGGTTTTCCGATGGCGGGTTGACGGCGACTCCGGTTCGAACTGGACTTTCGCACACGGTCGTAGTCCATTCGAACTCTTTGGATTGTCGCGAGGAGCAGCGGCCGCAGAAATCCTGCGGCCGCGGCGAATTTATGTCATTTCGAGCGGAAACGCTCCATTATTGCTCGGAGATTATACGAACCACCAGCGTTCGGTCGCCTTGGACCCGTCCATTTGCCAATTTGCAGCTACATCGTCGGAATGGCCGATGCGCCTGTTGAGCGCGTGGATGTGATTGGCAAACATCGGGACCAGCGCGCCCCCGTCGTCGCGAATCAGAAGTTGCGCCTCTTCGTAGAGAGCGCGCCGCTTGTCGGAATCGAGTTCGGAACGAGCCTGTACGACGATTTGGTTGAACTTTATCGCACCTTCGGTATCCCGCCAGGCCGTGTCGTTCCACTCAGTTTCAGCGATGTAGGCCGACGAGAACATCCAGTCCTCGGTCGGTCGTCCGCCCCAATAGCAGGCGCCCCAAGGCTTTTTGTTCCAGACATTCGACCAGTAGCCGTCTGACGGTTCGCGAATTACTTCGATTTCAATTCCGCACTCGGCAGCAGACGCTGCGATCAACTGCGCTGCATCGACGGCGCCGGCGAAAGCCGCATCAGAGGCCGAGAGTTGGATCGGGCCGCTGTGACCGGACTGCTGATAATGGTGCCTCGCCATGTCAGGATCGAATTCCCTTTGCGGAATGTTCGATGCATGGAATTGATTGGCCGTCGAAATCGGATGGTCATTGCCGAGCGCCCCGTGGCCGAAAAGGATCTTGTCAACCAGTTCCTGTCGCTTCACCGCAAGCTTCAGTGCGGTGCGGAGATGCAAATTGTCGAACGGAGCCGTGTCGACTCTCATCGGGAAAGTGTAGTGGAGCGTGCCGGTCGTTTCAAGTATGGCCAAGTGCGGCGCTCGACTGAGAAGCGCTACGGTCTTGGGATCCACCCGGTCGATCGCATCGACCTCGTCGTTTAGCGCAGCATTCTGGCGCGCCGTCACGTCAATGATCGACAGGATTTCAATGCTGTCGAAGAATGCAGTGTCAGGCTTGAAATAATTTGGATTGCGGGCGCCTTCCAATCGGACGCCGGGGTCGAAATTGACGTACGAGTATGGGCCTGTGCCTATTGGCGATGTCGGGTCGATTGTTCCTTCCGAGGATGGTCGGATGGTGAAATGATAGTCGCTGAGCAGAACTGGAAAGTCGGCATTGCCTTCGTTCAGCTCGGCAATCACATTGTCGCCATCGGCGCGGAGTACCTCAACGCCGGAAAGATTGCCTTTTGCTGCCGATTTAGAGTCCGGTCCCCTGTGATAGTTGAGCGACGCGACGATATCTTCGGCGTCAAGTGTCTTGCCATTATGGAATTCCACTCCTGAACGGACTTTGAAAATCCAATTCTTTGCGTCCGGCGTCGCTTCGTAGCTTTCTACCAGTTCCGGTCGCAATTGGCCGTCGGGCCCGACTTCGGTCATATGGTTGTATAGCGAAAACGAAGCCATGGTCATGAACCCGTTTTCATAGGTTGCCGGATCAAGCGAGTCCGTCGTAGAGCCGTGACCAAGCCCGGCTTTGAAGTGTCCGCCCATCGACGGCGTATTGGCAATGGCCTGATCGGCCAGGCTTAGCGCGGTTGGCAGAACCACGCCGGCAGTCACCGCTGAACGAACGAACTGGCGGCGCGAAATCTGGCCGCGCTGAAGCTTGAGAGTCTGCTTCTCAAGGTGGCGCTTAGCACTGGACTTCATAACTATACTCCTTTTCGTTGGATAGGCGCTGCATCTGGTTGTCGTGCGCCTTTCAGTAGGAGTTTACACTATTGCCTCGAAAAAGCAAAGTCGAAAGCCCGGCCCGGGTGCATCTCAAACTTGTTGCAAAGCGATGCGAGAAAGTATTCCTATAGCAGCGCGCCTCTTTATGATGGGCTGGAAGGTCGGAAACTCACATTCGGCCCAAACAACCACTTTGGGCTACACCCGCCCGGACCGCCCGGCGCCTGCGTTCACCCTCATGGCGGCGGCATTGCCTTGATTTTACATCCAACATTCCAGAGGTTATAATACCTGCGTTTCGGGTCGCTTCGTTTGGCCGAAGGCGACCATAGAAGGAAACAGAATGGCAGTTGTATCGACAATTATTAAACGCTTGCTCTTGGGCCTCCTAACTCTGTTTGTCGTTTCACTTATTATATTCGGATCAATCCAGTTTCTTCCAGGCGACTTCGCCGAAGCCGTGCTGGGGCAGGCTGCTACAACGGAAACGGTCGCGGCTTTTAGGAAGGAGCTTGGATTGGATCAGCCCTCCTACATCCGCTATTTCGACTGGATCGGTTCAGTCATGACCGGCGACTTCGGCACTTCCTTTTCCGGTCGGGCCGCGTCGGGAGTGGATCGTTCCAGATCTGTTGCCGAACTGATTGCGCCAAGACTTGCCAACACGCTGTTCCTCGCCGGCATGACAGCCGTGGTCGCTGTTCCACTAGCGCTGATTCTTGGAATAACTGCGGCTCTGTGGCGGAATTCGTACTATGATCGTATCGTCAACGCCTCGACATTGACGACAATTTCGTTTCCCGAATTCTTTGTCGCTTACATTCTCGTTCTCCTGCTCGGCACGCTCTGGGCCGTATTCCCGAGCTTGGCCGATGTGCAGCAAGGCATGAGTTTCGGCGAGCGCGTATATAAAACCGCCTTGCCCTCGCTTACGCTGACGCTTGTAATTGTGGCGCACTTGATGCGCATGACGCGCGCGGCCATAATCAATTTACTCGCCTCTCCCTATATCGAGATGGCGCAACTTAAGGGAGAATCCCCGATGCGGGTCATCCTTTTTCATGCGCTGCCAAACGCCTGGGCGCCCATTGCAACCGTCACCGCGTTCAACCTCGCCTATCTCGTAGTCGGCGTAGTCGTGGTCGAAGTCGTTTTTGTCTATCCCGGCATTGGACAGCTCATGGTTGACGCCGTCAGTTCGCGCGACATTCCCGTGGTGCAGGCCTGCGCCTTGATTTTCGCCGCCACCTACATTCTTCTGAACCTTATTGCCGACGTGATTGGAATCGCCACCAATCCCAGGCTTCTCCATCCAAAATGACCGACAAGAACACTTCATATTCCGCCGCGGGGGAGGTTGGCAGCGTCCGCATGCGCCGGACGCGTCTGCAAAGGACATGGGTCGAACTCAAAAAAGCGCCGCCAACGGCGATAATCGGTCTAGTCGTTATCGTATTCTACATCGTTCTTGCGCTCTTTGCGCCCTTGATCGCTCCCTATGGAGAGGCGGAAGTTCTTCCGAATCCCTACGCGCCCTGGTCGTCGGATCACTGGCTCGGAACCGACCAAATTGGCCGTGATTTGCTATCCCGTTTGATCTACGGCGCCCGAAACACGATAGGAATCGCATTTCTGACAACTCTCCTAGCTTTCTTGATCGGGGGAGCGCTAGGCTTGGTTGCCGCTATCAATCGAAGCTGGCTGGATCAGCTGCTCAGCCGAGGCGTCGACGTATTGATGGCAATTCCCAGTCTGATCTTTGCTCTTATGCTGCTGTCGATCGTCGGCCCGTCGGCCGGTTCGCTGATCATTATCATTGCAGTTCTGGATTCCACTCGCGTGTTTCGGGTAACGCGGGCGGTGGCGATCAATGTGGCGGTCATGGAATATGTCGAGGCGGCAGTCTTGCGCGGCGAAGGTCTCGGCTGGATCATGAGGCGGGAAATCCTGCCCAACATCATGCCTCCGCTGGTTGCTGAATTCGGTCTAAGATTCTGCTTCGTCTTCCTGACTATCGCGGCGCTTAGCTTTCTTGGCGTCGGTATTCAGCCTCCCACTGCCGACTGGGGCACGATGGTGCGAGAAACGGCCAATCTGATCCAGTTTGCCAAGTTTGACCTAAGGGCCGGCGTAACGCCGCTTCTTCCAGCCGGCGCGATCGCTCTTCTGACGGTTGCGGTGAATTTCGTAGTTGACTGGTTCCTTCACAAGACAAGCGGAATTCGCGATGAGCAATAGCGGAGGCGATCGGCTGCTGGAGATGCGGAACATCCGCATTGAGGGATTTGCGGACGAAAAATGGAATCCGATCATCCGGGGGGTCGATCTCAGTCTGGACAGGGGAGAGGTCCTTGGCTTGATTGGGGAGTCAGGCGCCGGCAAATCAACGCTCGGCAAAGCCTCCATGGGCTACACTCAACCCGGCTGCCGGATTTCCGGCGGAACGATCGTCTTCGACGGCATAGATTTGCGCGAACTGAGCAGTAGCCGGCTGCAGCGCATTTGGGGATCCCGCATCGCCTACGTAGCGCAGTCGGCGGCAGCCTCCTTTAACCCGGCGCACAAGTTGATCGACCAAACCGTTGCAGCCGCCGTGCGCGAGGGGATCAGTAGCGATTCAACCGCAAGAGACGATGCTCGCAAACTCTATGCTTCGCTTCAATTGCCGGAACCCGGCTCGATCGGCGAGCGCTATCCGCACCAGGTTTCCGGCGGCCAGCTGCAGCGCGTCATGACCGCGATGGCCTTGTCGCCCCGTCCCGATCTGATAATTTTCGACGAGCCGACCACGGCGCTCGATGTAACCACGCAAGTCGAGGTGCTGGGGGCAATCCGCGACATCGTGGAAAACTTCAATACGGCGGCTATCTACATCACGCACGACCTGGCCGTCGTGGCGCAAATGGCCGACCGAATAAAGGTCCTCCGATACGGTAACGAAGTGGAGGAAGCCGATACTCGCGAGATGCTGGCCGAGCCCAAAATGGATTATACCAAGTCGCTGTGGGCGGTGCGCACGCTACGCAAGGAGGCGAAGAGTTCTGCGAAGAACGTGCTGGACATAGAGAATGTCGACGCTTCGTACGGCGGTTCGGCCAAGGTTCTGCATGATGTTTCGATTAGACTGCCGCTCGGTCGGACGGTTGCGATTGTCGGCGAGTCCGGTTCAGGCAAGTCAACCGCCGCAAGGGTGGTGACCGGACTGCTTCCGGCATCGAATGGAAGAGTTTTGTTTAACGGCGACCAGCTGCCGCCCGATATCAAGAACCGCAGCAAGGAGCAGTTGCGCAGAATCCAGATGATCTACCAGATGGCCGACACCGCGATGAACCCCCGCCAGACAGTGGGCGAAATCATCGGGAGGCCGCTTGAATTCTACCATGGATTAAAGGGCAAGGAGAAGGAGGCCAAGGTCTTCGAGCTGCTCGAGTCGATCGAGTTGAACGAGGAGTTTTACGACCGTTTGCCGGGCGAACTCTCCGGCGGACAGAAGCAGAGAATCTGCATTTCCCGGGCGCTTGCGGCGGAGCCGGACGTCATTATCTGCGACGAAGTGACATCGGCGCTCGACCAAATCGTGCAGGAAGGAATCTTGCAGCTGCTGATGCGCCAGCAGAGGGAGCGCGGGATTTCCTACTTGTTTATCACCCACGACATAGCAACGGTCGAAGCGATTTCAGACGAGATCGTAGTTATGCTGAATGGCCGGGTGGTGGAGCAGGGGATCAAAGACGAAGTCCTGTCGCCGCCGCATCCCGAATATACCGAAAAGCTGCTGAAATCCGTGCCTGAGATGGATCCCTGCTGGCTAGACCGGGTCTTCCAGGAAAAGTCGATAGCGGTCTGAGCGACAATTCGCCGGAGCCCAGCCGTCCAGGATGTGATCAAGGCAGTCGACCGACACCATGCGGGGCGGATGCCCGACCGGGAATTTTTGCGCGATTAGGCGATGGGCTCACCTTTAAATCGAAGCCCGCGGCGGTCGGTTCACGGCATGCGCGTCGGCATATGCTTCGGGCCGTCAGTCTCGCACTGCCAAGCCGCTCCGGAGAGTCGGTTCTCAACACAAGCCGCAACCGGTATTGCGAAGTACCCGGGCATGCCATCATGAACATGCTCGAAAGATCGCGCGTCCTGCATGCACTCGTTTCCATTCGCCCCGAAATTTATTCCGCGACAAAAATCTGGTACGCAGAATTTTCCGCAACGGATCCTTTGCGCGCAGTGCGGGAAGAGAGGCAGTTTGATGGCACGCCGGCAGCGATATGCTTGGAAACCGAAGCCAGACGCGCGGACTACCGTCCCGCCGGGATTGCGGCTTGACGGGATACGATTCTGCGGCATTGGCGGGCATAGCTCCGCTCGGATGCATCCCCGCATCCTAGGCCGGCTGCCAGCAGAGCGCCTGCTGGAAAATCTTATTTTCCGCGGACGGCATGATCCCGCCACCGGCGAATCCGCCTTCGCGGCTGCCTATCCGGCGGCCTGGCCGTCACTCTTGTCATTCCCTTGCCTCCGACGATACGCGATTTCGTCGCCTGCCATGCCTGAGCCGATGCGCGCCGGCCTGAATGGAGCTGCGTTGGATGAAGTCGATGCCTCTGCGGGCAGCACTCCTCGGAGGCCGGAATCCCGGGATCGGGAGCGAACGGAAATGGATCGATGACTTCTCTAGGATCGGAGCTACCGCGCTCCGCCGAACGTCGCCGCCGACGGCTCTGGATCGAGTTTCTGTGCCTGTTCCTCGCCGCGCCGGTCCTTGTGGCCGTTTACTTCCCGTCATCCGCGATGCTGCCGGCGCTGTTCGCGGGCACCATATTGGGGATGGTCCTGCTGCACCGCACGCCGGGCTTTCACTGGCGCGATCTGGCGCGAGGCTGGAGAAAAATCGACTGGAAGTTTGTAGCGGTATTTGCGATTGCCACGATAGCCGTTTCCGTAGGGATCCTGATGGCCGCACTGCCCGGTCGATGGTTATTGCTCTACCGCATGAATCCTGGAATATGGCTGGCAATCCTGGTGCTCTATCCCTTTCTCTCGGCGCTGCCGCAGGAGATTGTGTTCCGCTCGCTGTTCTTTCGCCGGTACGGGCCGATCTTGCCGCCTGCGCATGCTGCGCTGTTGCTGAATGCGTCGGTCTTTTCTCTGGCGCATCTGCTCTTCTGGAACTGGATCGTCGCTTTGATGACCTTTGCCGGCGGGCTGGTATTCGCTTGGGCCTACGAGGTGCGGGGATCGTTCCCGTTTGCAGTGGTCCTGCATGCGGTCGCGGGCAACATTCTGTTTACCGTCGGAATTGGCACGCTATTCTACGCAGGCGTGATTGTTCGACCGTTTTAAGCGGCATCGAACCGCAGCGCATAGCCTGGAGGCTTCGGTTTTTGCCATTGCGCTTGTCGAAGGCGAAGCCTGCCGTGCGGCCAGCGCCGACTTGCGGAAGCAAGTCTTTCTTCTATTTGGCGAGTCCTGGAGTTGCAAAAGCCGAGCTGGAAAACTCGGGCATGGCGACAGGCCGCGGCATAGGAAATTGCGGATTGAAATTGGGTTCCTTTCGAATGAATGACGGTGAAACTAGCGTGGCATTCCTTTCTTGACGAGAGTGCGGGCGACGGAATCCTTCCACCCCGCGTAATCGGAATCGCGGCGCGCCGCCGAAATGCGAGGCTCGAATCGGCGCTCCAGCGACCAGCTCTTTGAAAATTCCTCCGGCGGCGGGCATATTCCGGATTTCAGCCCGGCGAGGTATGCGGCTCCCAATGCGGTGGTTTCGGTGACTTCCGGCCGGTCAACAGGAGCGCTTAGCTGGTCGGCCAGCGCTTGCATCGTCCAGTCGCTGGCTGACATGCCTCCATCCACGCGCAAGACTACGGACTCCAATTCCGGCCAATCCGCCTTCATGGCCTCCATAAGATCTCGGGTTTGAAACGCGACGCTCTCGAGAGCGGCTCGCGCCAACTCCGCGGGACCGCTGCCGCGCGTCAAGCCGAATACGGCTCCTCGGCATTCGGAATCCCAGTATGGGGCGCCGAGCCCGGTGAAGGCCGGAACCAGGTACAGCTTTTGTCCGGGGTCGGCCGACTCCGCGAGCGATTGGGTGTCCGATGCCGAGCCAATAAGCTTAAGCTCGTCTCGCAGCCATTGAACGGCGGCTCCCGCGACGAAAATGGAGCCTTCCAGAGCGTAGGTCGTTTTGCCGTCCAGTCGGTAGGCTATTGTCGACAATAGCCGATTGGCGGAAGCCACGCGGTCTCCGCCCGTATTGAGCAGGGCGAAACAGCCTGTGCCGTATGTCGATTTCAGCATTCCCGGCAAGAAGCAAGCTTGGCCGATCGTCGCCGCCTGCTGGTCTCCGGCGACGCCGCGGATCGGGATCGAACGACCGAAGTACGACGGGTCGGACCTGCCGAATTCCGCCGAGCAATCGCGCACCTCGGGCAACATGCATCTCGGTATATTGAAGATGGACAATAGGTCGTCGTCCCATTCGCCCGTTCCGATATTGAAGAGCATCGTACGCGAGGCGTTTGTGGCATCGGTAACGTGCGACCTCCCGCCGGTTAATTTCCAAATCAGAAAGGTGTCGACAGTACCGAACAGCAGCTCGCCCGTCTCGGCCCGGTTTCGCGCGCCGTTCACGTTGTCGAGAATCCAGGAAAGCTTCGATGCCGAAAAATACGGATCCAGCAGCAATCCCGACTTTTCCCCAATAATCGGTTCAAGCCCGTCCTTGCGCAGCGATTCGCAGATGGAAGAGGTGCGCCGATCCTGCCAGACGATCGCATTGCCGACCGTTGCTCCGGTGGATTTATCCCATACGAGCACAGTCTCCCGCTGATTCGTAATGCCGATCGCCGCGACTTTATCGGAGTCGATTTCCGCCAGCGCGGAATTTGCGGATTCAATCGTTGACGAAAGTATTTCCGAAGGATCGTGCTCGACCCACCCGGAACTGGGAAAAATCTGCGTGAATTCCCGCTGACCGGACGCGACCGGCTTGAGGGCGCTGTCGAATACGATTGCACGGCTTGAAGTCGTGCCTTGATCGATCGCTAGTATTGCTCCCATTTCGGTCTCCTTGATTTACGCCCGTTCGATTTTAGCAGGGCGGCGCGAGGCGTAAAGGACTATGCGCGTGCGAACGAATCCGTTCCGATGCCGGACTCTCCGGCAAGCGGGGAGATTTATTTTGCATTAAGGGGTCGGCGTGTTGATTTTCGCTTGTATTGACCGGCGTGCTGCTACAATCATATCCCAATGCTAGTTTTTTAGGGAGATTAATCATGCAGACACGCGCCGCGGTTGCGATTGAAGCCGGCAAACCGCTGGAAATCATGGATGTAAATTTGGAAGGTCCCAGGGAAGGGGAGGTGCTGGTCGAAATCAAGGCTACGGGGATTTGCCACACCGACGAGTTCACCCTCTCCGGAGCGGACCCCGAAGGACTCTTTCCCGCGATTCTCGGGCATGAAGGCGCCGGCGTCGTCGTTGATACCGGACCCGGAGTATCAACCGTTCGCAAAGGCGATCACGTGATTCCCTTGTATACGCCGGAGTGCAGGGAATGCCCTTCCTGCCTGTCGCGAAAAACCAATCTTTGCACGGCTATCCGAGCGACGCAGGGCCAAGGCCTGATGCCGGACGGCACCAGCAGGTTTTCAACCCTCGATGGAGATCCAATACTCCATTACATGGGGTGCTCAACGTTTTCGAGACATACCGTTCTTCCTGAAATCGCCGTGGCGAAAGTTCGCGAGGACGCGCCATTCGACAAGATTTGCTACATCGGGTGCGGCGTAACAACCGGAATAGGCGCGGTCATGAATACGGCCGGCGTCGAGCCCGGGTCCAAGGCAATAGTTTTCGGGCTCGGGGGAATCGGCCTGAATGTCATCCAGGGACTCAGGCTTGTCGGAGCCGACATGATTGTCGGCGTGGATGTCAATCCCGGGAAAAAGGAATGGGGCGAAAAATTCGGCATGACTCACTTCGTCAATCCTGCCGAAGTCGAAGGCGATCTTGTAGCTTATCTGGTGGATTTGACCAAATCGAGCGCGGACCCCACCGGCGGAGCGGACTATACATTCGACTGCACCGGAAACGTGCAAGTCATGCGCGCGGCCCTCGAAAGCAGCCACCGAGGCTGGGGCCAGTCCATAATCATAGGCGTTGCGCCCGCCGGGGCGGAGATTTCGACGCGCCCGTTCCAGCTTGTCACTGGCCGCGTTTGGAAGGGTACGGCTTTCGGCGGCGCGCGCGGACGGACGGACGTGCCGAAAATGGTGGATTGGTACATGGACGGAAAGATCGAGATCGATCCGATGATTACTCATACGCTATCGCTCAATGACATTAATTCCGGATTCGACCTCATGCATGCGGGCGAGTCGATCCGTTCCGTCGTCGTGTATTGAATCCACTGGCGCTTTTGTCCCGCGGAACCGCAGCGGGACGTGCCGCATCCTGGCGGAACGGCTCTAGAGCCGTTCCGGCTGTCCAACCGAGCGCCCGAATCCGATGCCGAATGGATTATTGCCGATCCCCGCCGATTCGAATGGCAAAGCGTCTGTTTGTTCGCACTTGGTTCAAGGCCGCAGTCAATTCGGGCGCGCTGCTGAATTCGGTTCAAGCTGAGCTTGAACATCTCTCGCCTCGTCTTGAGCGCGAATCGGCGCGTATCGAATAAAGCCTTATGGCGAGTTGAATTGAATTCCGGTCGATCTTTGGGATTTTAGGCGCTTGCGGAGAGGCTTCCGATCAATTTTTCGGTAGTCGAATCGGACGCTAAGCCGGATTCCGGCTTGGCATTGAAAAGGGTGCGACAAGCATATAAATTCGCGCGATAGGCTAGGATTTCCGCCGGAGGCGAACAAGTTGCTACCGGGATTCCCATTCAGGCGCCGTTTTCAGGATCTCAGCGAGCAAGAAATCCTGGCTCTCGCCATCTCGTCCGAAGAAGACGACGGCAGGATCTATCGAACTTATGCCGAAAAGCTAAGAAGCGACTATCCTCAGGCCGCCGCGATGTTTGACAGTATGGCGGACGAAGAGTCGAGCCATAGGCG
>JGI24794J26673_10001226_pt1 | contig 15835 bp, 10 predicted proteins | sample MesohylPK_FD_26673 | JGI IMG/M metagenome (IMG submission 26673) | reverse complement strand
CCGTAGACGACATGCGCGCCCGCGCGCTCGAGCCGCCTCGATTGCCGGATATTCGCCGCTTCGTCGAATCTGGCCTTGAGTTCGATCAGCGCCGTTACGGATTTTCCCGCTTCCGCGGCTTCGCATAGCGCATCGACGATCGGGCTGTTGTAGGATGTCCGGTATAGAGTCTGCTTTATAGCCAGTACGTTCGGGTCGGTGGCGGCTTGCACGAGGAATCTGACAACAAGGTCGAAAGTTTCGTACGGGTGCTGGAGCAGCATGTCCTTTTGCCTAATCGCGGCGAACATATCTCCGTCGTGGTCCATGACGCGCTCCGGCATTCTTGGCGTGTAGTTCGGCCACAGGAGATCCGGCCGAGTGTCGACCAATAGCTCGCTTAGGTCCGCGAGACCGTTCATTCCCTCGAATTCGAATGATTCCTCTTCCTTTACTCCAAGCGATTCCATCACGAGAACTCGAAGTTTCGGCGGAGCGCCGCTCGAGAGGGAAAGCCTGACCGCTTCGCCCCTGCGCCTCCGCTTCAAAGCCGTTTCGAATTCCCGAACCAGGTCTTCGGCTTCCTCCTCGACCTCCAAATCGCTGTCGCGCAGAACGCGGAACGCGCAATGGCCCTTGGCGGCGTATCCCGGAAAAATGTACGACACGAATTCCAGAAGCAATTCCTCCAGCGGAAGAAATCGAATGATGCCGCCATCTACGTTCGGAAGCCTAATGAAGCGGTCGATCTGATTGGGAATCGGAAGAAGCGCCTTCAGCGAACGCTTGTCGGAGGATCTTTCCAGTTCGAGGGCGAGGCAGAATCCCTCGTTCGGAATGAACGGGAACGGATGCGCCGGGTCTATCGCGAGCGGCGTCAGTATCGGAAAAACCTTGTTCACGAAAACCGAGTCGAGAAACTTTCTGTCCGCCGCGTCCAAGTCCTCGACGGCGACGAGCTTGATACCGTTCGCATCCAGCTCTCGGCGCAGGGCGCACCATGCCCTTTGCTGCGCGTTCATCAGATCTCGGGCGTCGCGCTCGATCAGTTCGAGCTGCTGAACCGGCATCAGCCCGTCGGAGGCGGTCTTCTGGCTTCCTGTTCGCGCGAGCTCCTGAAGCCCTGCTACGCGAACCGTATAGAATTCGTCCAGATTCGATGCGGATATCGATACGAATCTAACTCTTTCGAGCAGCGGAACATTTGGATTCGAGGCTTCTTCAAGAACCCGTCGATTGAAGGCGAGCCACGACAATTCCCGGTTGAAAAACCGGTCGGGGCCGGAAAGATCCATGCCCGGCAGATCTACCGGATCAAGAAAGCCCTCGTTTAGAAAGTCGGAATTCACCATTGCAGCACCCCCCGGTCAGCGCGCAAGCTCGGAAAGTCTTGCTTCGGCAAGCAGTTCCGATGCGATGCCGCGAGTAACCGGCCTTCCCTTGGCAAGCGAAAGACTATCAAGCGCTGCCGCTACTCCTTGAACGGCGTAGCAGCTTCGCTCGATTCTGGCAAGAATATAAGACGCGGTGGACCGCGAAATGGAAATTTGCCGATCCGAAAAATGCTTGATCAAAAGAGCCTCCAAGTGCTGATCGTCCGGCTTGCTCAAAACGGCGACGTGGCTGGCCGCCATCCGGCTTCGCAAGTCCGGCAGCGAAATCGCCCATCGCGAAGGCATGGCGCGGGAAGTCATGAGCAGGTTTCCGCCGGTTTCGGCCAGATAATTATGCAGCCCTAGCAAAGCTTCTTCGAGAGCGTCGAAACCGGACACCGAATCCGCGCTTTCGACCGCTACGCCCTTTGACTTCACCAATCTTCGAATATCGGCTGAATCCAGTTCTTTCGCCTCAATTATTTCGGCTCCCGATCGCCGTCTCCAAATGTTGGCCAAGTGGGTTTTGCCCGAGCATGCCTCCCCAACGATAGCAAGCTTTCCATTCGGCCAGCTGCCGGGATCGGATATCAACCGGAACGCCGCCCTGTTGCAATCGGAAACGAAAAAATCCTCCGCCTCCATCGACGGCACGGCGGCTAGGTCGAACGCTCTTTCCTCTAGATTAGGCAGGGGTTCATTCACTGTTCGAAAATCCCCGGTAGAGCTTGCCCCGCAAATACTGCGAGACGCCGAATCGGAAGAAGACTCCGAGTGCCGCCGCGGCGGGCACGGCCACGAGCATGCCGACGAAACCGTACAGGCCCCCGAACGCCGAAAGCGCGAAAAGCAGCCATACTGGATGCAGCTTGATCGACTTTCCAACAAGTTTAGGCGTCAGATAATATTGCTCGACTAGCTGCCCCGCCAGAAAAATCGCCGCGACGGCGATAATGAATAACGGTTCGTTCCAGAACTGGAACGTCGCCAATCCAATCGATAGCAATCCGCCGCCCACGGATCCGACAAACGGAATAAACGAAAGCAGGCCGGCTAGAAAGCCAACGATGATCCCGAATTGCAGCCCAACAAGCGTTAGCAATGCCCCGTAGAAAATGGCAAGGATCGCGCAAACCGTAATTTGGCCGCGAACGAAGCCGGCGAGCACCTCGTCGACCTCTACGATGATTTTCCGGATATCGTCGGCATGGTCCCTCGGAAGCCATCCATCGATTTTTTCGACGAGACGATTCCAGTCCAGGAGCAAGTAGAACGCGACGACCGGCACGATGACGACGAAAACCGCAGCATTGATCGCTCCCTGCACCGATGCAACCAAGGTACCGACCAGCTTTGCGCCCTGAGACCGCACGATATCGCCCAGCCCGCCGAGCGACCGCTCAAGTATAGCTCCGTAGTCCGCGACATTGCTCGGAAGGTGTTCCTGCAGGAAAGATTCCAATCCGTTCATTATTGACGGCATGGCGTCGACCAAGGACGAAAACTGCACCAGCAGGAGAGGAACGACGAGAAGGCCTGCCGCGACGAAGAATAGAAGCATAAGCGCGATGATAATGACGGATGCCAAAGCTCTGGGAATGCCTGCGGATTCCATTTTGTCCGCAATCGGATCAAGCAGGTAGGCGACGGCGCTCGCAACAATAAATGGAAACAACATGTCCTTCAGCAGCCAAACAGCCAGCAAGAACGCAATCGTACCTATGCCCCACCAGCGTAATTGTTGGCTTGTTGACAATGCCATGGCGCGGCCCCCGCAGATTGGAACAATTGGATTCAATAGGACCGATACATAAGCGACGCGCTCGCATTCCTCAAGCAGCCGCGGTCGCCGGATTCGGGAAACCATGCAAAGAGCGTCGCCCGAATACGCGGCTTCCCGAAGCCGACGAACTCTTACGTGGAGGTTGGCCGGGGCGAAAAGACAGACTTGGTCGCGCCATAATGGCGGCTTCATTGTACGGTGGTGGTTACGACTTCGCTGATGGTGGAAAGGCTACGGCTGAACGGGTCCAGCGCAGAGAATACCACCATCTTTTCCCTAGAAGATTTGTGGAACAATCCTATCCAGATCATGTAGTAAACTGTGCAATGAACTGTGCATTGATATCATGGAAGACGAATCGAAAAATTGCAGCAAAATCACCAAAACAATATATTGATGAACGAGCTTCTGATGCAAATGCTAGCGAAGAAGATGTTCGATTTCGATAGGAGAGTCACCTAGTTCCATACGATGAGTTGATTGCCGGAAACTTTGAGGCGTTCCTTGCCGCACGATCCGAAAAAATACACGCGAGCATGACACAGCTTACCCCGGGGCACATGCCTTAATGGTGGCGCACCCTAGCCTCACGTCCGTAGGTGACTGTGTCTGTCGCCTGCACATTCTGGACTGCTGACAATTCCGTCCCCCTACGTAATAATCCATCGCCGGCCCGAGCGCCGGAGCGGGTTCGGAGTACGTTTAACCTCCCTGTCAAGTTTTTTGAAATCCCGATCGGTTGGCGTGACAACTCGATAGTCATATCGATTCTTGCCAACTTCCTGCATCTCGAGCAGCGCTCCGGGAACGGCCTCCGGAATATCCAACGTCATTACCAAGGTGTGCTTGACGACCCGACGGGCGATGACGCTTCCGGTATCTGCGTTCCTCAGCTTTAGTGTTGGAAGGCGAGTGGTGCGGATGTTCAAATTGAAGAGTTCGGCCCACGCTCCCGACGGCGGTTGAACCTGATGCCCGGAGTATCCTTGCTGATCCGCTTTCATGATCTGCATCAAGAGGCGACGATGGCCCTTGTCTGATACCTCCGGCACTGAGAAGCTCGGCGGGGAGTATTGTTTCCTCAGCCATTCTAGATCAGATTTGGTCAGCTCATCAACAGCCAACCCGTCCACATAGTTTCTGATATCCGCCAAAGTCGGAACATCTTTGACCCGCACTACGGCTTCGCTCAGGTGATCGCGTGACCGAGTGGAAGCGTTCGTGGATCCAACGAACCCCACGCTGTCGAATGCGAACACCTTCGCATGCAACAGCGGAGACGAGAAAATTCGAACGCCTAACTTACGAAGCTTCAATAGCGCGCCTGGATGGGTGATCACGCCACGTACAGACGACAGGCTGGCATCGACGACCAGCCGGCTATCCGCAACGAGCGGGAGTAGTGCGTCACCCCTTTGTCCTATATAGGCCACGGCGACATGCGACGGTTGCTTCGATCTACGAGCTGCAAACGAAATAGCAGCCCACGGGGATACCGTGACGAGATTGCCCATTACCCCTTGCCTCCTCCATCAGATTCGCTCTCGCCAAAGTCCGTTTTCACAAGTTGAACATACGCCAGATCAACGTCGCCCCAGACATCTTGGAGACAAAACGCGTCCTTCCAGATCGCGTCCGACACATCTGAAGTGTCCCTACACTTAGCCAAATTGTAATTTCCAATGCGCTTTCCGGCATTCAGTTTAAAGACCAAATTGGCCTGCATCTCGGCTTCCAGCGCAGCCCTCAAATCTCCGCTCCGGTTGCCGCCAATCGCTTCCAGTTTCTCGACCGGGAACGGTATAGTCGCGATATTGGAGAGCGTCACGTGGAAGTCATCGCCAACGATGGCCCACCAAAGCAAGCCGATTTTCCCATTTAGCAGCGTATGTGCCTGGTCTCGCGCGGCGGTATCGTAGAAACTGATCTCTCCGCTATCTGATGCAGCCATAGGCCTACCATTTGTATCGTAACACGGCGCTGGCTCCAAAGAGAAGGAGATCCAATTGTAGGCGGACTTCCGAAAATAGAGCTTCTGGTTGCCGTGCCGGGTAGATCGATACCTGTCAAGACTGGGAAACTCGCGCTTGGCCCTCTCCAGAGCACGAAGAAGGCCCTCGTGACTCAACTTCGGAATTATGCCATCCCACAGGGATGGCATAAACTCGGCATAAAGCATGTTCTCCACTAAATGAGATCGGGCCTCTTCGAACCAGCGATGTGTTGAAGTCGTGTACGCCCTCTTATCTCCCCGCCTGCATCCCAAGTATATGGTGTTCCGAACCCGCACTTCTGCACTGAATAGCGCTGCCGGGATCCGAGCAAAAGAAGAGAACCAATTTGATCCAAACTGTTCCATTAACAAACTACGAAGCGGTTGAAAGCCGCCGGAAAATGTCAGGCTCAAGGGCACGATCATTCCGAAGCGACCATCTAGAGAAGTTAATGACGCGCTTCGCTCCATAATCCATGCGTAGATGTCAGGACATTGCTCGGTTACATATTCTCGGGTGGTATATGTTTTGCGAACACGTTTCGACGAGATGTAAGGTGGATTTCCTAAGACAATCCCAAATCCACCGTCTTTGATAACTCCGTGAAACTCAATAAACCAATGAAATGGTTGGTGAGACCGCATCCACCTGTCATAGGCAATTTGGTCGCCGGCCTTCACGCCATATTGAATCGCGAGATGACGATTCAGCTCGTCTTCCAGCGCCTTGAGCCTTCGGCGCATTTCTTGCTTGTATTCAGTAGCAACCAAGCCATCGCCCTCGATCTGGCGCAGACGAAAGGTGTCAAAGGTTTGCTGGAGATCGCTCGCCTTGGCCGCTATCTTTTCCATGGAGTTATCAAGATCAAGCTTACTCGTTATCGCCTTTTCTGCTTCGTCGTAGCTGGAGTAGCCGACGAGCGTATTGCCAGCACGAATGTTGAAATCGATGTCGGGCAGGGGCTCGATGCCGAAATTTCTGGCTGAGGCATCGGGTGCGACCTGAGCCGCGAGCTTGAGAAACAGGCGGAGTTTGCAGATCTCGACCGCCTCCTCCATGATATCCACGCCGAAGAGATTGTAGAGAATGATACTCTTCAGAATGAAGTAGCGCCGGTTGGGGTGCGCGGCCACATTCGCGAGCACCTGTCGGAAATCCGTGTATTTTTCTGGACCCTGCTGCTCGGCCGACCGCTCTAGATCATCAAGGAACGCTTCCATGCGAGCAAGACATGCTTCGTACAGCGGCTCCAATATATTCAGCGCGGCGAAGAGAAAGGCCCCGGAACCACATGTTGGATCTAGGATGGTGACACGCTCAATGGCGTGCCAGAACGCCCGGAGTAGTTCCGGCCCTTCGCAATTCTCGATTGTGTCCTGAGCGAATTGGCGGATATCAAGATTGAGCGTGACGAGTTCGTTAATGTCGCGTACCTCGCCTGCAATGAGCTTGGCGCGTAGCTCTTCGTAACGCTTGCGACGGCCAATGACTGCGAGCCACGTCTCGGTGGGCAGTCCGGCGTCCCTCGGTGCCGGCGTGTTCCAGCGTTTGCGCAATTCCAAGGTCTCGTCAGGACCGTCGCTGACTGGCTGGTGCAACTCTGGCGGACTTAAATCCGCCACGATGTTCGGCGGGAGCGGAGTATCCATACCGTGGCGTACCGCAGCATAGACGTAGCGGTCGGGATCGTTTCGCAGCAGGTCCCAGACGGTCGGCCCGCCCGGATTTTCGAAGGCGATCCTACATTTGGCTCGGACCGCGTCGAACAGGAACGGGATGACCGTGTTCTTCCCGATGTATTCGGTAACGTCTTCCTTGGTGTAGTAGGCCCCCATTTGCTTCTGGTTGATGTATTTCTCGAATATGTAGCCGAGCACATCGGGGTTGATTTCGTTGTCGGCCCTGAGCGGGCGCTCGTCGAGATGCCACTGATATTGGTCGAAGTAGTCGAAGATGCGCTCGAAGGCCGAGTCCGGGATATTAATGCTCGTGCCGTAGCGTTCAGGCTGCTCCAGTTCGTGAATGTCGAACAGGCCTCCGTTTAAGTAGGGGATGCGGCCCAACAGCGATTCGAGCTTTGGACTATGCTCGCGACCGCCAAGCCCTTCATGAAAGAGGCGAAGGAGGAAGTAGCGGTAAAACGAATAGAACTTATCGCGGCCGTGCGCGGCGCGCATCCGGGCGAGCCTGTTCCGCAGATAATCGCGGTCGCCGTCGAGGAAGCCCTTTCGCTGAATGAAGTAGACGAACATCAGGCGATTGAGCATGACCGACGCATACCATTCGCGATCGGCAGTCTCGCCAATTCCGGAAATGAACCTCAGGAATACCTCATGCTCCTTCTGGAACCGGTCGTAAAACCGTTTGGTAACCCGTTCCACATCGAAGCCGATCCGCGCGCGGCGCGTGACATCTGTCAGCGACAAGGACTCTTCTTCGTCGAGCGTGAAAGCGATCGCTTCCAGCTTCTGGAGAAGTGCGTCTCCGGGCTGCGAGGCGCGATAAGTATGTTCGCGGCAAGCGGCAGGTTTGCCAGGCTCGCGTTTCACCCACTGCCAGATTTGAATGGTGTTGATTGGGTCGGTGAAGGCAATGAGATGCTCGTGCGTGGCCTTGGCGACTTGGTGCTCGATCTTCCGACGCTGAGCGTAGGCGGGCAGAGGCTGACCAGTTGGCGTCGGACAGTGGTAAGCGACCATGCCGCGCTTCTCTGCGAGCGCGGAAAGTGTTATCGGCGAGCCGAGCACCACTATTTCCAATGGAGTGTTATGGCGGTCCCAGCCGAGCTCCTCGATGAATAGAGCGCGGAGGTCGACATTCCGCAGTAACTGGCGGGCGCGGGGGAGGTACATGGCTGTTGTGCTATTCAGGTGTCGGAGTTCGTCGCTGGGGCCAAGCCCAACGAGCAAATGATCAACGGTTCGTCTGATTGTTCCTCCTCGTGGACAATGCACAGAAGATCGTAGTCGCGCAGCTCCATCACAAGCCCCGCCAGCTTATCGTCTGCAATGCCGGCGCGAAGCTGGCGGTTGAGCGTGTCCGTAGCCGATTGCCGAAGCGGGAAGCGATAAATTTCCTCGATGACCTTAGCTAACTGAGGTGTCTCAAAGAGCGTCCCCTTCACCTGCTCGGCGTAGCGCTTGAGCCGCTCATAGGTACGAAAACGGGCGCCGGACGGACGACCCAACTGCCCACCAACCGATTTTTCCTCGGCGGCGATGTGTCCGACTCCCCTTCGCACGAGATCATGGTGGTTCTCCTGTCGAACCAACGCCGGTGTCTCGGGGGAACACTCGGCCGCCTTGAGAATCTCGAACTGCGACTCGGTGACATTCTTGCCATCCTTGTCGACCCACGCCAAAGCATCGTTGCCTTGGGCGGTGCGGAGATAAACGAGAGCGCCATGGGGCTTCGTATCCGTGGCCTGGTGGGGACGGGTGGAATAAACCACTGGCGGAAGGTCCGGGATGGTCCCTTGGAGTTCGGAGAAGTTATCGATGGCATTTTTCCAGATTTGATAGGCGTAGGATGCCAAATCGACCTCCGTTTCCGCATCGCCGTCGAGAATGCCCGCCTTCTCGTGGTAGAGATCGACGAGGTTCTGGCGTTCGCGTTCGTCTTCGAAAAAGGCCTCATCCGTGCCGACCACTTCAGCATTCTCATGGAGACGCTGTCGCACGCGCGCCCGCAGACGGATTAGGTTCTCCACGCCATCAGCAGGCAGGAACGAATAGCAGAGAATCTTCTCCGACTTCTGCCCAATTCGATCCACACGACCTGCCCTCTGAATGAGCCGAATGATGGCCCAGGGTAGGTCGAAATTCACTACGATGGCTGCGTCCTGGAGGTTCTGGCCTTCGCTAAGCACATCCGTCGCGATGAGGACCCGAAGCTCCTGGTCGGCGTGGACCTGGTCGCGTTTCTGATTGCTCGACGGACTAAATCGCCAAGCATATCTAGTGGGGTTTTCGTCACCGCCTGTAACCCCAGCGAGACGCTGCAGGCCTCGGGATCGAAGTTGCGCCTCAAGATATCGCACCGTGTCGGCGAACTGCGTGAAGACGATGACCTTGTGGTTGGGATGCTGCTTCGCAAGGAGGGCGTACAGCGCCTCGAGTTTGGCGTCGGTCTCCGGCTTCCAATCGCCGCAGCGTCGCAGGACATTCGACAAACTTATGGCATCTGCATTCAAGTCCGTGCCCAACGATGGCGCAAATAAGTCGGGCCGAAGCCACCTGAACCGGCTCTTGAAATTCGTGACGTATTGCTCATAGATCTCGGAGGCTCGCTTCCTAAAGTCGGCGTCGGTGCGTAGCTCAAGGCTCTTCGAAGACCTACGTTCGGCATCGCCTTCCTCATCAAACAATTCCGCGCTCGCATTCTCGTCATCAATGTCCTCGTCGTAGGTGCCAGCATCAAGCAGACCCGAATCCTGAGTACCAATCGGTAGCGGCTGTCGCTCCTCGATGGCGTGAAGGAAGATGTAGTTGCGAAGAATGTGCCGTTCGATGGACTGTTGGAATGCCTCCCCGCTGCTCTCTAGGCGTTTGAACAGGTTCGTCCGGCAGAATCCCATAAGCCGTTTTCCGGCGCGGGATAGGTCTGCCAACACCTTTAACTCGGCCGGGGCAGGTGGCTTGTGCGGCGTAGCAACGACGTAGTTTGCGAGGCCATATCGCGGCAGATTCAAGCCGTTGATGTCAGTAACGACGTCGACAGCGTAGAATTTAGCGTATTGGTCAGAGGGATCGCGCTCATCGATTCTGAACTTTATTGTTCTCGGCACACGCTCGGAAAAGTACGAGCGCGTCCCGTCTTCAAAGGTGAGGAACTTACGCCCATTGCTCGGGTCGAGAGCGGCGTAGTTGTCCTGGATAAAACTTCCGGTGCGGCGCACCATGTAAAGTCGCATCAATTCGCGCCAATCGTCCGCGTATTCGCTCTTTTCAAAAGCGGCCAGCGAACGAACCGGGCACTGGTGTCGCCGGATGAATTCGGTTTCGCCAATGTCCCTCAAAAGTCGCTCCGGGCGAATGCCCAATTCCTGATCCTCGGGCACGAACAGTCGCAGTTGGTTCGACAGATCGACGTATGTCTTGTTGTACGGAGTGGCGGAAAGCAGGATGCACTTGCTCTCGTTCTCTTGGATGTACTCTTGGATGGCACGATAGCGTTTCCCCTCACGATTGCGGAGATTCTGGCTCTCGTCAATGAGTACGACCCGGTACCGTCTGAGATCGGGTAGCTCGCGCGGAGCTTGCGTTATCGACAGTACCTTGGCGAGCAGACGATACTCCGCGACGTAATCCTCCCACATCTTCACGAGATTCTTCGGGCAAATGATGAGCGTTTCCGTGAAATGATCATCTTGGAAGATCCTGGCGAGTGCCGTAGCCATCAAGGTCTTTCCTAGTCCGACGACATCGCCAATGAGAACGCCGCCACGATTGTTAAGATGGTAGGCGGCGATTTTGACCGCGGCGACCTGATATTCGAACAGACGTTGGCCGAACTCAGGCGGAATACGGAACTCGGAAAGACCCGCACGGGCCTCCTGAGCCAAGTGGTAAGCCATCTTTACGTAGATGTGGTACGGTGGCAGCGGTACTTCGCGCGCCCAGCTCTCTTCGATGACCTGCACCAGTTCGGCGGAAATATCCACACACCAACGGTTGTTCCAGCGGCCGTCGAACCACTTGGCGAGCTTTGTATTCGCATCGTGGTCGAGGACATCCACAGTCAGCTCGCCTTGATTGGAAAGGCCGGATAGCGTGAGGTTGCTGCTGCCAAGATAACAGACTATCGGACTTACAGGATCGTCACGAAACAGCAGATACAGTTTGGCGTGAAGCGGATGCCCCAAGAACAGCTTGACGATGAGTTTTCCCGACTTAATCTGCGCAGCCAATCGACGCAACCCTGCCTCATCGGCATTGTTCGGAACGCCATACGTCAACTGTGTGCGAAATTCTTCGGCCAACTTCCGCTTAAGCCGCAACGCGGTCTGGTTATCCAGTTGGTTTTGATTCCCAGTTACACTGAATGCTGCGCGCAGTTCATCTTGCGGCAAGCGCCGCATTCCAACAAGCAACCGACATTGCCTTCCTGCTCCACCAGGCCAGTGCTCGATTCGATCATCGATCGCCTTCCAACCACGCAGATTGAAATACCCGGTGCAAAAGTCAGCGTGGTCGGCCAGCTCGAGTGTCTGTCGCAGCGCGGGGAGAAGCGAAGTTTCAATGTTGTCAAAGATACGAGGCATCGCTATTTCTATTTCCGCATGTGCGATACGGTGTCAAGGTTTGCTCAGACTTGACCCGCAGACGGTCACCAGTGCTGTGTTTGTCGCTCAGTGCCACGGAATTGCTCGAGTAATTGATCACCATATCATAATCGGCTGATTTCCAACTCTTGGCATCTGTGGTCAGGCCTGCGCAAAAGTCTAGTTTTTGCGGATTCGAGGAAGATTTGTTCTGCGGATTCCGGCACGGGTGCGAGCATCGCTGCGGTTATCGGGGCTGACCGAAGTGTCTCGGATGAGCGTTTGCGGATGTTTTCCGGCGAATTGCCGGCTGCGGGCGCAGCAATCCTTCGAGCCGGCACTGCGGCTCAACGGGCTCTGCTTTCAACCCGCCTAGGAGCGCTTCAGGGGCTTTAGAATGGCGTTGATCGCGTCCTGCGCCCTGGCCCCGCGTAGTAGCGATTGGCCAGGGGCCATGAATTGAAAACCGGCCCTCGAATCGAAGGATGGAGATTGCCGCGTTGCTCAGGCAGGCGAGGTTGCGCGGCCGTAGAAATTCTTGAAGGAAAGATAGTGGTGGCGCGCAGCAAGGGCGTCCCATCGCCGCTGCTCGGCGTAGCCTCGCACCGGCCGCACCGTCATGGCGCGTGGAAAAATGTCGCCTCTTTTCGAATCGGAAACTTGCTTGCTAAGGCGCGTATCCGATCAAATGTTGCGTTGCCGGAGAAAAATTCAGTTTCGGAACAAAAATTAAAAAGTTACTTTTGCGGGGTCGTAGGCATTCGGGACAGAGCCTTGCAATTGCGATCCGGGCTTCGAGCCTGGTTTGATTCTGATCGCTATCTTTGAAACGTTGCCGCGACCGAGAATTCTAGGCTGAAGACGGCGTTTAGGGGCAATTGGGATGATCGAATCGGTGCCGAAAAGTTTGGCGGCGCTTGGTCGATCGAAAAAGCGAAAACGAACGCTCGACGTCCGGCTAACAGGAGAGATCTCGAGATCGATCGCGGGAATTGAACGGGCAAAATCGTAACTGTCGACCATGCGGCGCCAGTCCATATCCTGTTTGATCTTTTTCGGAACGCTGAAATGCCGAATGCCATGCAGGCATTCATCGCCGCTTACGCCGTTGCGGTCATCGCGAAGGAGAAAGACGAACTCCTGAATGCGAGCGGACCGGAGCAATCAATGCCAAATGAGTGGACATTTGGCGACGTCCCGCTGTCGCGCTGGAAAGAGGTCGGGACCGAAGTACCCGACTTATTCTTTGCGAAATAGCGCCCTATGCAAATTGCTCGCGAATCAAGCGCTCTTCCAGACCGTGGCCGCTGTCGAAAAGAATGCGATGCCGGATATGGGGTTCGCTCCGCACCTCGACTCTGACAACATTCCGCGCCTGCCGCCCGTCCGCATCGGCCATGACAGGGCGCTTTTCCGGTTCAAGAACTGAAAATTCTACTCTCGACGTGTTTCGCAGCAGTGCCCCGCGCCAACGCCGGGGCCGGAATGCCGCGACGGCCGTCAAAGCCAGCACGTCGCTTCCAATCGGAAGAATGGGTCCGTGCGCGGAATAGTTGTAGGCGGTCGAGCCGGCCGGCGTCGAGATAAGCGCGCCATCGCAGACCAGTTCCTCCAGCCTAGTCTTTCCATCGACAGTAATGCGGAGCTTGGCCGCCTGAGGGCCCGCCCGCAAGAGCGAAACCTCGTTGATCGCGATTGCTTCGCTCGTACTTCCCGTCAAGGTCTGGGCTGTCATCCTAAGCGGATTGATCACCTCTTCTTCCGCCGCGTCGAGGCGCAACGGCAGGTCATCCTCGCCGTAGTCGTTCATTAGAAATCCGACAGTGCCTCGATTCATCCCGTAGACCGGGACGTCGAACTGCGAAGCCGTGCTCAGCGCCTGCAGCATGAACCCGTCGCCGCCCAGGGCGACGATGACATCGGCTTCGTTCGGTCCACAATTGCCGAATCTTTCCGCCAGCCGGTCTCTGGCCTCGACGGCTGGTTCGGTTTCACTCGCCGCAAAGCAGATTTTCCATTGTGCCGTCATTGGTTCTCGCGATCGCGCGAAAGGCGCAGAAACGCCACTTCTGCACAACGAAAAGGAAATCCGCAATTAAATCGACTGCCGGTTCAAGTCCTTTCGAACATGTGAGCCTTCGACGAAACAAAACCGGCCTCCGGCGGCGTCCAGCCAAACGCAATTCCGCTTGCATTCACGGCGGTCGCTCTAGGAACATTCTTGGAGAATCCGGGCGCGGCAGACAAAAAAACTTCTCCCGCCAGTTGACATCGGTTCATTCACCGCCGAATTGCGCTTAAGTAAGACAATGGACGATTTACCCGTTCCATGCGGCACCGGAGTTAAACATGCGATCAGCGCCACGCCCGACGAGTTTCTTCAGTGACGGCCTGCAGTCGGGCGATCCGGAAATCTTTAGCGCCGTTTCAAGGGAACTGGCGAGGCAAAGCAATGAAATCGAATTGATCGCCTCGGAAAACATCGTTTCCAGAGCGACGCTTCAGGCCGCCGGGTCGGTGCTCACGAATAAATACGCCGAAGGCTACCCGGGCCGGCGGTACTATGGCGGATGCCAATTCGTCGACGACGCCGAAAGAATTGCGATCGAACGGGCCTGCGCGCTCTTCGGTTGCGAATACGCGAATGTTCAGCCCCATTCCGGAAGCCAGGCGAACCAGGGCGTCTTCAATGCGCTACTTTCGCCGGGCGACACGATTCTCGGCATGAATCTCGCTTCGGGAGGACATCTGACGCACGGCGCCAAGCCCAACCAATCCGGAAAGTGGTTCAATGCGGTTCAGTACGGCGTAAGGCGGCAGGACTGCCTGATCGATTTCGATCAGATCGAGGAATTGGCTGCCGTTCACAGGCCGAAGCTCATCATCGCCGGCGGTTCGGCCGTGCCTCGAATTCTCGACTTTGAACGCTTCAGCTCCATTGCCGGGAAAGTCGGCGCAATGCTACTGGTGGATATGGCCCATATAGCCGGCCTGGTTGCGGGCGGCCTGCATCCATCGCCGTTTCCTTTCGCGGATGTCGTTACGACGACGACGCACAAGACCTTGCGAGGCCCGCGCGGCGGAATGGTGCTGTCCAACGATCCGGAAATCGCCAAAAAAGTTAACTCGGCCATCTTTCCGGGAATCCAGGGCGGACCGCTTATGCACGTCATAGCTGCAAAGGCCGTTGCCTTCGGGGAAGCCCTTCGACCGGATTTTCGCGACTACATCAAGCGAGTCGTGGACAACGCGTCGGAGCTGGCCCTGTCGCTGCAATCCGGCGGCCTTGAAATCGTAACCGGCGGAACCGATACGCATGTCATGCTCGTGGATCTCCGCCCGATGGGCGTCAAGGGGAATCATGCGGAAGCGGCGCTTGGCCGCGCGAACATTACATGCAATAAGAACGGAATTCCGTTCGATCCGGAAAAACCGGCGGTTACCTCGGGCATTCGCCTGGGATCGCCCGCATGCACGTCGCGAGGATTCGGAATCGAAGAGTTTCGACAGGTCGGCGAAATGATCGTCGAAGTTGTACAGGGCCTCGAAGAGAATGGCGACGAGGGAAACAGCGCGGTCGAAAAACGCATCAAGGCAAGAGTTCAAGATATTTGCGCTCGATTTCCAATCTACTCGGACCCCGTCGGATAGGCCGGAATCCGGAAAGCGCCTTGCCGGCATTCGCCGGCATGGTATCGACGGATGGGCTTCGAACTCGCATTTAGGAATTTTGCATGCGGCGATTCAATGTACGGCCGGTTTTCGCGTCCGCCGCAGGACTAATCATTACGGCGGCAGGCGGATGCGTTCTGTCCGAAAGCCCGAATCAAGGCGAATCGCCTGGCAAGCACCTGCCTCTGCTGCCTATGGCGGAGATGATCGAATTCGCCGACGCCGAGCCGGTAGAGCTTCCCGACAGCGTTAGGTACGAATTCCGAAATTGAAAAAGTTTCCGACTCCAAGCCCCGCGTTCCGACACATCCGCGAATTCGGCATTTTACATACGCAGTCATTTCGGTTTCCGAAATACAAGGGTAGCCCAGCCCTCTGAAACTGTCTCGCCGGTTGGCACGAGACCCGCCGATACGCATGCTTTGCGCAGTCTCGGGGCTTCGCCCGGCAGTATGCCTGAAAGCACAGCCCGCCCGCCCGAAGCCAGGAACCTCGGCAGTTGCGGCGCGATCTTCAGTAGAGGGGCGAGGAGTATGTTGGCTGCGATCAACCCGTACGGCGACGCGCGCGCGTGCGAATCATGGCTAAAGCCGGCGCACTCGAATACTTCAACGCGGCGTCCCGCTCGATTGAACTTGAGATTCGCCCGAGCGACTTCGACGGCGCTTGGATCCGAGTCGCTTGCGACAATGCGGGAGGCCGGCCAAATATGAGCGGCCGCTATCGCCAGTATGGCCGAGCCGCAGCCAATGTCGGCTATCGCCTTCGGCTC
>JGI24794J26673_10001202_pt1 | contig 16021 bp, 16 predicted proteins | sample MesohylPK_FD_26673 | JGI IMG/M metagenome (IMG submission 26673) | reverse complement strand
CCGCCGACGTCAACCGCTGCTACCCTGACTGCTACGGCCACTACCTAGTCGCAACCGGACGCGTCGAAATCATGATCGACCCCTTCATGAACGTCTGGGACAACGCACCCCTCCAGAGCATCATCCAAGAAGCAGGCGGCACCTTCACCGACCTCCAAGGCAACCCAACAATCCACGGCAGCAGCGCCATATCCACCAACGGCCGACTCCACAACCAAGTCATAGAATTCCTCAACACCTAAAAACAAATCCGTCATCACACACCGCACCAATGTCATTCCCGCGTAGGCGGGCATCCACAGGGCCGGAAGCCCGGCAAGTTTCCCCCGCCCAATACGAACGAAATCCAAGGGGAAATGTCCGGGGCCTGCCCCGTACCCCGATACGGGGGACAAAGGTGCCCACACCCTCACCCCTTAACAACCACCGGCAACCCCGCAACCATAAACAAGACCCGATCGCAAACCGCCGCAACAGCCTGGTTCATCCGACCATGCAGATCACGAAACTCTCGACCCAGCTCCGTATCTGGCACCAACCCCAAACCAATCTCATTCGACACCAAAATCACGTCCCCGTTCACGCCCTCCAAACACGCCACTAACCGCTCCAAATCAGCCTCGACATCCCGCCCATCCAACATCAAGTTATTCAACCAAAGCGTCAAACAGTCCAACACAATCACCCGACCAACCCGATCCTCCGCGCCAATCACATCCCAAACCTCAACCATCTCCTCCACCGTCCGCCACGACACATCCCGATCCGACCGATGCCTCGCGATCCGCTCCCGCATCCCCTCATCAAACCCCTGTGCCGTAGCAACAAAAACACGATCCTCCGAACACGACTCCCCCAACTCCAACGCGTATCGGCTCTTGCCAGAGCGCGCACCGCCAAGAATGAAGGTCTTAGACACCAGCAACCACCTCGTGGAACACGCACAACAGATCTGTCTCCACGTTTTTCCAATCTTGGTTCAGATTCAAAGTTTTCACGAACACAGGAAATCCATCGATCCTGGTACGCAGTTGCCCTGGTCCGCTACTTGGCTCACCGTAGAGGAGAATCCCGGTTGGCCGCATGGGGCGTTCTTTGTCATCGCTCTTAGAGAGATACGCGTAAAGTTGATAGAGGTGACCCGAATTCACCGTTGGTTTTCCAGATCGTCCTTTGAAGGGTTCCTTATAAAACTTGGTGTCGAAAATCAGTACCTGTTTGTTTTCGCGATGCGTGACCGAAATGTCGGTTTCCATCCCCGGTACGATCAATTCTCCAACTGTCACGGCTTCGTCAATCTGCCAAGATAGCCGTCTGTGGTGGTTCACACTCCAGACGGAAAGGTCCAAATTCAACTTAAAGAAATTCGCTACGAAGGTCTCGAATATGTCGTGCCGCTGTTTCTCATTCCAATCTCTGAATGCATCCGCGTCACTCTCATCGGAATCCAATGGCATCCTCGGACGATAAAGCATCTCGCACACTTTCAACAACAGCTTGTACTCGCGCTCATTCCGACCCAATTGACGTATCTCGTTAGCCATCACGGATCGATCCAATCGAATCTGATCGATCTCGTCCAAAGTCCGCACCAATCTCACCACGTCTGACTTCAATTCTTCGATATCGCTATCCTTCGCTCCTGCGAAATCCCTCCGATACTGACGCTGCAACGTCGTAGCAATGATCTGATTGCGGGGAACATTGACCGAATACTCCTGATATTCGCAATGCAATCGACCTTTATAGAGCAGTAAGTCACCAAGCGTCCGATTGAAATCTATTCGTCCTCGTACGGTCCTGAGCGCCTCCGAACGATCCACATAGTCACCGCGTAGCCAGCGTCTGACTTGCCGATTCATGCGATCGACGAGAATCCGTGTCAACAACTCATGCAGATCAGGAGCGTCTTCCCACTTCGATTGGAACATACCTTCCAGATCCACCAAACCCCACGCGTACAGAAGCATGTGCCACCAGTTGCGTACCGGAATCTCCGAGCCGCTGTCACTCGATACTTCCGGAAGTTCATCGGATTCCGGATCCATTAGCTGGACCGCTTCGGACGTCGCTACCATCGAAGGCTACTCCATCCTTTTCAGTTTGTCCGCTTCGCCGTTCGCTCGTTCTGGGTCATCGAACCAATATTCCCTTAGCAGCGGCCTAATCTCGTAATCGACAACCGTCTCGTACCAGGCATCCCAATCGTCAACCGGTTCGTTTTGCGGTGGACAGAAAAACGAATGACCGACTGCATAGTTGAAATCTAGCGAATCATCTTTCGAAATCGTAGTATTCAACTTACTCATATATGAATTGATGCGATCTTGCATTTCTTGCGGCATCTCAGTTTTGCTTAGCCAGTCCTTGAACACCGGTTCGCCAAACTGCGGTTCCAGATCATAGAACCCGAACCGACGCCGCATCGCAACATTCATCCCTGTTAATGACTTGTCGGCCAGATTCATCGTACCGATGATGTAAGCGTTCTTCGGCACGAAAAACGAATGGTAACGTTCTGGCTGGTGTTGCAACGTCACACCGTGCTCCTCCTTCCGCTTGTCCGCCTCGATCAGCATCAACAACTCCCCAAACACACGACTCAGATTCCCTCGGTTGATCTCATCAATCAGCATCACATAGTCATCGTCAGGATTCGCTTGCGCCTCCGCACACATCTCCAAAAACGGCCCGTCCTGAGGCTTGAAAACCATCCGTTCATCCTTAACATCAGGCCGAAATCCCCCGACGAAATCCTCATAAGAATACGACTGATGGAACTGCACACCCGTAATCCGCTTCTCTGCCTCCTCACCCTTTTCGCCCATCAACACATAAGCCAATTTCCGAGCAATAAACGTCTTTCCAACCCCCGGCGGCCCCTGCAAAATCAGATTCTTCTTAGACCGCAAAATCCGCATCATCCGCTCAATTTGAGATTCCTTCAAGAAGACACCTTCATTAAGCATCGCGCCAACGTCATAAGCGTTGTCACCAGATCCGATGGTCGGATCTAACTCAAGCATCTCTCGCGTCGTCGACTCGCGATTGATGTCCAACAAACTCTTGCGCTTCGACTCCGCGAAACTACGGGTGGCGCGCAGTGCTTGTAGGTACTGCTGGCCGCCGTTGATGTTTTCTGGGAGACCAAGTTCTGCGGTCAGGCCCAATTCTTGACGATGAATGCGACGCGTCAGAAGATACTTCCTCGGATCGATCCAATACAACCAATAAGACAATGTGATGTCCCATTGCCCCACGAAACCATTGACCTCAATCACCCGATCATATTTTTCAACGAATTCAGCGGCTCCTTCGTCTTCGGTAGGCTCAAATCTTGTGACGAATCTAAAGAAATCCCACAGGGCATCAATATCATCATCGCCCGGTGGATTTGTAAATCGGTAATGCGTCCCCAACCCTCTTACTCGATGTTCTGCATCAGGAACGTTAGCGCCAACGTCCAACAGTTCTTGGACCTTTCGATACCCTGGTAGGCGCTTCGTCCCGTCCGTGCGCATGTTGAACGACAAGTAGAACGAATAAGGGTCCGGCGTCCACTGGATATGCTCATAATCGTCGCCCACCTCGTCCGGATCAGACCAACGCACTTTTTCGATCATGTCATCCAAAGCTTCACGTTTTTCTGGCAGCCACCACTTACCTTCCACCAACTTCTCTGCAATCGCTAGATGAAACGGCACCCAACTATCTTCCGGCATCCTATAGATCCTGTGCACGGGTGCAGGAACCACAACCACAGCATCATCTTTGATCATCCCGAGAAATCGGTCTCGCATATCGCCTCGCACTCGATTCACCGTCGCACCGTAAGCCCTGCCCCTCCAACCGAGTTCTTCTCGCGTCAACTGTCGTGAATCATTCCATGCAATCTGACGCCGATTCCTGTGAGTACCTTCAAGTCCGAAATACGGATCTGATGCAATTACCCCATGATGAATGAAATCTCTATCGCGATCAGGCATCAACACGTAATCCCCGATCTTCACGCTCATCAAGAATTCCGACATCTGGCGGGTCGCGTTGTCTGTTCGGTTAGGCCGATGTGCTCTGATACGCAGTTCTGCTTCAGCTACAGAGGAAACCTCAGACAGGTTCAAATCGTCGAAACCAAAATTAAACGCTACATAGTCGCCAGAGCGAAATTCCGGTGAAAGTCTATTACTTTCACCCGCCCGAACAACCCAAACATTTCTTTCATGTGGGGCGATTCGTTGTTGAGTCCATACACCGATGTTGATCTCCGGAAAAGATAACTCAATCAACTCTCTAGTTCGGTTTAAGCACTGGATATATGTCGTAGCATTCTTGGCAACTATACTTAAATCCTTACCACCAATCGCGTCAACTGTATCGCTGTGCAGAAAGTATTCTGGTTTACACCAATATAACCCCGCAGTTAGCTTAGAGATTCTTATATTATTTCTATCCATACACACATCGAATTGATCGATGAAATCATGCACATCGGAGTTTGGTCCAAGTACGTCATTTTTGACCACTGACGAAACTATGTCCCAAATCGGTTCCGGATTCTTAGCCGAACTAATTACATATCGATTCGACTTCGGTACAAACGGATCTTCTTTTGGTACATCCTCTGAAATATCGAAACGATCGCTAATAAACTCTATAATTATCCGATTATCCTCCCAATTCAAATTCCGATTGAACATTGCCATAAAGGTGATAGGATCAATCGTCTCATCCAACTTCTGCACCAGCGACGGCATCCGCAAACTATCAGAGTCCATCTCCTTCAACACCCCCACCAACTCCCCCTGCTTGAGCCGCCAATCATCATTGACCAGCTTCTCAGCCAACTCCCGATAAAACGGTATCCAGCTATGCTCCGGACGATTGACATTCACTTCTCTCGACACCATGCAGAACACTCCCGTTCACTCGGCAGTCCAAAACTTCAACGAACATCAAGTCTAACCACAACCAAACCCGCCAAGCACCCCCACAGAGTCAAATCTCGCCCTAACCATCACCGCAGTACCCGAACAACACAACATCCCCATCCTTCATATCCTTCCAAATCCTTAGCATCCTAGTTCAAACTCCTCCATGAAGGGTCAGGATGGTTGTTGAGCGCTCAACGCGCTCCCGACGCCCTATGCGATAATCCCATCCATCATGATCAACAAATTCGGAGTTCTATACGCAGGATGCGTCGACATGGACGACATCGGTTACGCCGGAACCCCAGCCAACGACCGCTGGCTCCCCGACGACCAACTCGCAACCGTCTTCGACAAGTCCACATCCTTCGCCAAAACCATGGACGAACTCGGTTTCGACACCCTTTGGGGAGCCGAACACCACTTCCAACGTGAAGGCTACGAATGCATCCCCAACCTATTGATGCTCTTCGTCCACCTCGCCCATCTCACCAAAAACCTCCGCTTCGGATGCGGCTTCAACATCAACCCGATGTGGCACCCGCTCCGCCTCGCCGAAGATTACGCCACCGCCGATATCCTTACCAACGGGCGAGTCCGCTTCGGCATCGGCCGAGGCTACCACTCCCGAGAAGTCGAAACCTTCGGCAATCCCATCATCGACCAAGATGCCAACCGCGAGCTCTTCGAAGAGCAGGTCGAGGTCATGTACAAGGCCTTCAACGAGCGGTCCTTCTCCCACCACGGCAAACACTTTGACATCCCTCCCGCCGTCCCCTACCGCGGATACGAACTCGAAGAGATCACCTTAGTCCCCCGCCCCAAATATCCCGTCGAGTGGTGGCAACCCGTAGTGTCAGCCTCCGAACGCGGCCTCAACTTCATGGCCAAATACGGCATCAAAGGCATGATCGGGGGCGGAGCTGCACCCGGCGGAGCCGCCGACCAAGTCGTCCAAAAGTGGCAAGAAGTCCAAGCCCAACACGGGCGCGACCTCGAACTCGGCGGCGACCTCGTTATCTCCTACACCGTCTACATCGCCGACACCACCGAACAAGCCATCGCAGAGTCCAAACTCTGGGCCGAAGAACGCGTCAAGATGTTCGGGCCCCTCGGCTTCGTACGCGGACTCACCGACCAACAAGTAGTCGCCATCAACTCCAACGACCCCGCCCAGCTCCTCACCGCGGATCTCCCCACCATCGAATCCGACGTCGCAAGCGGAGGATTCTTCGCCGGTCCCGCCGACCTCGTAACTGAAAAACTCCTCGAAGTTCAAGACCACTACCCCGGCCTCCAAGAAGTCAACATCGGCATCACCGGAATGGGAATGCCCGAATCCGCAACCCTAGAGCAAATGCACCGCTTCGCCGAAGGCGTCATGCCTCACTTCAACAAACGTTGAGGCACTTCATCTGATATCATCGCAATCAACGATAGCATCGATATCAAATTGTCTTGGAGACGAAGACATGGCGAGCATAACGGTCCGAAATCTCGACGACGAGGTGAAGCGCAAGCTCCGCGTACGGGCTGCTGAACACGGCTGTTCAATGGAAGCAGAAGTACGCGAAATTCTCTCTGAAGCCGTTGCTGTCGGGCCCAAACCACGTAAAGGTCTGGGAACTCGAATTCATAAGCGTTTCAAGGCGATCGGTGGTGTCGACCTAGAGTTACCTGAACGCGAGCCGATGCCCGAACCGCCTCAATACAAGAGCGATCTTGTGCGACGCATCCGCGCCATCGTCGATCCCGTCGGTGGAATTGACCTTGAACTGCCAAAACGATCGTCAGGCAACCGAGAACTCCCTAAATTTGAGTAGCCCTAATTGCCGGTAATCCTTGACACTAACGTCGTTTCAGAGATGATCCGTCCAAGGATAGATCCCAATGTCGACAGATGGCTATCTGAACAGGATGAATCCGAACTATTCTTGACCACAATCACCGAGGCAGAGTTGCTTTTCGGTCCACCGGGGATGCCTCAGGGACCTATACGTGACGCTTACATTGCCGCGATGGATAGGATTCTCTTCGTCGATTTCGCAGATCGCATCCTGCCATTTGACCGCTCCGCAGCTAATTCGTATCCGCGGATACGCGCCGCCCGCGAAGCTATAGGTAGACGAATTGACGACGCGGATTGCTTTATCGCAGCGATCGCAGAATCCGTCGGGGCCTCTGTCGCAACACGCAACGTACGCGACTTCGTGGGATGCGGTGTCGAAGTCATCAATCCGTGGGAATACTCTCCATGAAGATCACTGACATCCGAACCCGCAACATCTGCATCCCCCTCTCAACCCTGGGGAAGCACGAACCCGTAACCATGTGGTACGGCTCTCGCTTCGCAGCCATCAAGACCATCATCTTTATCGACACCGACGAAGGCATCACCGGCCTCGGCGAAACCAGCATCGGCGCCGGCGGCGACCAACGACTCTTCGAGCAGATCAAATCGAGACTGGTCGGTCGAGACCCGCACGACATCAACTCCATCGAACGGGGCATGAACCTCACCGGACAGGTCACTACCAAAATCGGCCACCTGCTCGACACGAGCGCATCGTCCGCACTCAACATCACTGGATCCATCGACCAGGCACTCTGGGACATCGTCGGCAAAGCAGCTAACCAACCCATCTACAACCTGATCGGCGGCAGATATCGGAATCGCGTAGAAGCGCGCTACTGGATGGGCGCCAAACCGCCCGAAAAAGTCGCAGATGAGGTCAAACGTGCCGTCGCCCTCGGCTTCAAGTCCTTCAAAATCAAGATCGGACTCAATCCCGAATTCGACGTCGAATGTGTAGCCGCCGCGCGCGAAGCAGCCGGACCGCGCATCGAACTCGGATACGACTGCAACGGTTCATACTCTCAACTCGAAGCGATCCGAATGCTCCGCAAGATGGAGCCGTACGACCCATCACACGTCGAAGAACCAGTCGACTCATCAAGCGTCCGCGCCCTCGCGGAAGTCAGTCGTCACACCGATATTCCCATCCTCTGCGACGGTCCAGCTCGCACCACTAAAGAGCAGATTCTCGAGCTCGTTATGCATCGGGCCTGCGACGCGATCCACCTCGACGTCGTCATCAACGGCGGATTCCTCGAGACCCAAAGGTGCGCCGCCATCGCCGAAGCCGGCGGCCTGAAAGTATCATGCCACTCCTCGCCCGGCGAAACCGGTATTGCCACCGCCGCGCAACTCCACCTAGTGACCGCCACACCAAATTTCATCTGGCCCGTCGACTCCGCCTACACCAAACTCCTCCCGCCCTCCGAAGACATCATCACCGAACCTTTCACCTACGAAGACGGCACCCTCACCCCACCATCCGGCCCCGGCCTAGGCGTCGCAATCGACGAAGACGCCATCTCCCGCGCCGAAGAGCGCTACGCCAACGAACTCCCCAAATGGCGCCATCGCTTCGCCCCCGACCCCACAGTCCCATCCCGTCAGCAATACTACTTCTTCAACTACCCCAGCAAACACCACCACGACGACGCGGAATGGTGGCGGATGTTTGATTAAATTGAGACGCGGTTTATCTCCAGGAGGAATCCATGGCATATCAGACACCCATCACGATCAAAAAACTGCTGGATAATATGGACGAACGCCGTTATGTTCTACCCTACATTCCAATAGAACCGATTTGGGAAATAGACAACATTATACGTTTTGTCGACGGTTTGATGCACGGATATCCAATCAATCCATTCCTTTGTTGGCAAATAGACAATGAATTCGTGAACAATTACAAGTTCTTCGAGTTCATCTTGCATTACGAAAAACAGGTCAATCCATCGATTAAACCTAAGCGGCAGCACAACTACAAAAATGATTTAACCATCATATTGGATGGTCAACAAATATTGACCGCGTTAAACATCGGATTTGGAGGGTCGTACACATCTGTCATTCCTTCGTCCAGACAATCCCTTGTTCCCTCTAAAAGTTTATATTTGAATTTACGCCATATTAATACTGAAATAGACGATGAACGTTTTTGGTTTCAATTTTTGACGGAACATGAAGCCAGTTACAGATCAATGCACCATTATTGGTATAGAGTTGGTGATATTTTGTCAATTACCAACGAAGGCGAATTGACTAACGCAGTCCGGGCAATCGGTTCACACCATCAATTAGGACCGCAAAAGGTACTTAGACATTTATTTAATTTGGTCCACTCTAAGCCGTTGATTTCATTCTACGAAGTTCAATATCAGAATCTTCATGGAGTTTGGAAAGATTTCATCCAAATCAATCGCCGGGAGTCGTACCTATTGGATGCCGATATTTTCTTAAACATAGCGGCGGCACAATGGGATGAAAGAGACGCGAGAGGAACGATTTATGATCTAACTGACGATCTCAACAGCTTTGGCAATCGATTCCGATTTGGAAGTAGTTTCGTAATGAAGTCGGCCTTAATGTTGGCAGATATCGAAGACGTGAGATTTAGAATCGCCAATGTGAACTACAACAATATGAAAAAAATCGAAGATCAGTGGGCTGATATATCCAACTCGATCTTCGTGGCGGTAGACTTGGCTTCGGATTTTGGATTATCAGGCGACAATTTGGGCGACGAAAATTCTTTAATACCAATCGCCTACTATGCTCATGTCAATACATGCCGCAGAAATGTACGATATAGAGATATCCTCGAAAGCGATTCGTACGTAAACGATCGTCATGTTATGCGAACTTGGCTGTTTAAATCATTACTCAAGCGAGACATGTGGCGTCTCGAAGTTGATGAATTACTAATAGAGTTACGTTCAGTGATCAATAAGAGTGCTTCCGGCGATTTCCCAGTACGAGACCTCGAGGCAGAGATGCGGTGTCTCGGCAAAGAGTTATTATTCGACGAAGAAGAACTGGAGGACTTAGTTGACAGCCGATTTGACTCGCATCGGAGCTCTTTGTTGCTGATGCTACTGTTTCCGTTTGTGGAGGTGAAGAAAAAGAAATTCCATGTTGATCATGTGTTTCCAAGAAACCAGATGACTCTTGCCACCTTAGCGAAAGACGGCCTTGATGCCTCGGAACAATTGATGTGCTTGGATGCGTTGGAACGACTGCCCAACTTGCAAATCCTGGAGGGTGATCCAAACGAAGAGAAGTCGTCAAAGATGCCATTAGAATGGTTGAATGATTCCTTCCTAGACGAAAAAGAACGGACGAATTACATCGCAAAGCACGAGCTCGGTGATATTCCGAAGGAACTTTCCGGATTCAACGATTGGTATAAAGCTCGTCGCGAACGGATGTTGGGAAGGTTGCGGGGTATACTCGGCGTTCCTTCTACAGGCTAGCAAGCGAACAATGCACGGGATGGATGCTCATGCCCTACTGGATTCCCGCCTGCAGGAAATGACAGTATTGAGGCGGAGGGGTGTTAGTTTTCGTCTATGGCGGCTAGGCGGTCTAGGAGTTCTTGGACTTGTTGGGCGAAGGTTCGGATTTCGATTTCCTCCAGCCAGTGTTCGTAGAAGTTGATGTGTAGGAGGTTTGCGCCACCGAATAGTTCGACTAGCTGGTGGTCTCCTGTCTCATCCACGAGGTTTCGAACGATGGCGTAGAAATGGGCGTGTGAGCCGTGGTTCCATCCGCGTTCTTGGGCGATCGCCTTGAGCGCTTGTGCGGTGGCACCCCAAAACTTCTCGGAAGCCTGTATCAGGTCACCCGCGTCTAGTTCGGCATGTGCTTGATCGAACAAGGTGGTGGATACTTCTTGGTATCGTTCGACAGTGGTCATAACTAAGATTGTAGCGGTTGATCGCCGGACCACTGCTTCCACAACTCGGCAAAACCTCCCTGAGCGGGTTCACCTCGCAGAACCACTCGGCATCGAGTTCGAAGGTGTGGGGGTCTTCGGCGAGTGGTGGCTCGTATGGCGGCACTCTCTTCGGGAGTTGGCGTGATATCGTCAGGTTTGAGCTTCGGGATAGTCTATCGTTGGCTTTCCGGAAGCTGATGAGACTAATTCTATCCCTCGTGTTGTGAACGCCATGCAGTGGAGGCGGTTTCTGCGGCTGTTGCTCGGCGCTGAACGTCTGGCTTTAGACGGTAAGGCGTTTTATTGACTCTGATGGTGCGTTTTCACTACCTTGATAGAGATGATCCTATGCCGGCCCCGTTCTTGCGGATAATTGTTACCACATACAACAGTGCTTCTCGATACCACGAGGACAAATCGAGTTACGTCCGAAACGCCCATCGTTTCGGATCGAGGGCCTGTATCTGGCGAGGACAAGAACGTGAAGTTAGAGTCAGATTTTTTGAAGCTGGGGCTCTTCAGCTTGCGTCGCCAGGGCGTACAGTTGAATCTGGGGCTTATTGCCGGCACGTTTCTCGCGCTGCTCTACACTGTTCTGGTGTTCCTCGCCTTCCGAGACGTGGACGCGGGGGCTGGCTTGTCGACGTGGCGGAACGTTCTGCTCGCGGTCGGGATTCTCGCAACTGCTGTGGGTGTGCTGACGATAATCAGAGCGCTCACCACTGGTGTCCTGGCGGTCGCGATGGAGGTGTGGATTCGGCGCATGGGACAAGGCGACCTCGACTACCGAGTGGAGCTTAAAGGCAACAACGAAATTGCAGCCATTGCCGAATCTCTCGAAGAGCTCAGGCAACGCTCAATCAGGGTTATCCGCCTGAATCTAGTGGAGGAACTCGCTCGCGACTTGGAATCGAAAAACGCCGAACTCGAAGATGTTCTGGATCAACTGCGTGGCGCTCAGGATCAAATAGTCACTCGGCGAAAGCTGGCCGAACTGGGTGAATTGGCGGCGGGGGTTGCACACGAAATCAAGAATCCTTTGAATTTTATGCGAAACTTCGCTGAGGCGACCGATGATTTGCTCGTCGAACTCAAAGAATCGATCGATGGTCTCGACCCCAGTGATAGAGAAGAGGTTTCTGAGATTGTCGAAGAGATATCGCAGAACTTGATTCGCATCGAAGCGCATGAAATGCGCGCGGATCGTATCGTGAACGACATGCTCAGCCTTGGTGGGGGCGGAGGCAATTTCGAGTCGACCGACATCAACGAAATCGTCAGCTTCTTCGCCTCTCTCGCTTACAAAGGCTCAAAGACGACGCACCCCGAACTGCAGTTGGTCATCCAAGAGGATTTGGATCCCAACGCGGGCGAGATAACGGTGATCGCTGAGGATATCGGGCGTGTCGTGTTGAACATGACTAACAATTCTTGCTACGCCACGGACGAGAAGCGTCTTGCGCTCGGCGACGGCCACGATGATTACCTTCCGACGGTTTGGTTGGAGACGGAAAGGAAACAAGATTGTCTCGAGATTCGCGTGAGGGATAACGGAACTGGGATCGATCCTGAAATCATCGACAAAATCTTCAATCCCTTTTTCACAACCAAGCCGACAGACAAGGGCACTGGCCTCGGACTCAGCCTCGCGAACGACATCGTGAGGGAGCACGGAGGAACGATCGAGCCGAAGACTCAGCTCGGCGAGTATACGGAAATGGTGGTTTCCATTCCGATCAAGTGACGGAGACCGTTTGGATTAGCACGGATCGCCGGCGGGTAGGCCGTCGGCGCGTTGTAGGTCGCGGACGTGGCAGATGATGGCATCAATCTCTTCGGGTGCGACGTTGGGGATGGGTGGCATGTCGCCGAAGTTCCAATGATGAGCGGTGACACCGTTGTTGACGGCGTTGCGGAAAGAGAAGTTGGGGTGGTGGCCGATCTCGTATAGGCGGTTGACTAGAGGAGGTCCGGTGACGGTGCCAGTAGCGAATTCGCCGTGGCAGACTGCGCAGCGGTTTTGGAACGATTCTTCGCCGTCATAGACGACTAGTTTCGGTTCGGTTTGCGTGGTTTTTGTTGGCGTGACGGATCCGTCGTCCGAAGTGCAACCGGCGAACAAGATCGTGCCCGCCGTCAAGAAAACAACCGCGAGCACGATGAAATGAGAGAATGGGATGCGGCGGTTCATCACGTTGCTAATGGTACCAACTGGGATTGTCTGATCACGCGGTCACGGGTTACTAGCGGAACCCCGTACACGATGCTGGTTGCGGCGATTAGTTCGTCGGCGGGGTCGCTGTGGAAATCTAATGTCGCTGATGTTCGAGCGACATTGAAGCTGATCGGCAATATCGACAAATCGTTTAAGAACCTTTGGAACGTACGTCCGTACAACGGGAAATCGAGCCGATGATTTTCCACGAGGTATGTCAACTCACGCAACACCATTGGGCAGATCGCCCAGTCTTGCTCCAGCATTGCGGCTTGCTCTAGGGTGCTCAATTCTTCGTTGAACGCGAAGACTACGATGTGCGTGTCAAGATTCACCATTGTCGACCCTTTACCCATCGATCGCCGACATTGATGATGTCGCCATGGACTTTGATCTCGTCCTTCATGCTGCCGATGTACTTGGCGAATCTGTTCGGATACTTCGTCAATCGTGCTACGGGTTCACCGTCTCTCGTTATAACGAAACCCTCATCGTCGAGCTGGTCGATCAATTGGAGGAATTGTTCCTTTGCTTCTTCGGTTGGTATGCGTTTCATGAGTTTTGCTCCCTATAGTGGTCATTGTAGACGGGTTGAAACAACGAAAAAGCGTGAACCTGACGGCTCACGCATTGGTGATCTTGACAGCTGAAGAGCGGATCGAACAAACGTCGTGGTTCTTGAGTAGGTCCAAGATTGTTTATTTGAAGGCCTAATCTGGAACGGCCTTTAGGAGCGCGCAACCTTTTCAAGGCATCCGAAGCGTATCTGATGAGCCCCTTGCCACGCCCCCGTCTCGTTTGTTCAGGATCGGACCTAGGTCGGACGCTGATGATTCGGGATTGGGAATCTCGCTCTAATCGGATCGTTATTCGTTTGCGGGTTGTGCGGTTAATTTGGGTAGTACTTTTTATCACTTGCCAGTCGTGAGGCTTGTGATTAGCACTCCTTAGAAAGGAGGTGATCCAGCCGCACCTTCCGGTACAGCTACCTTGTTACGACTTAGTCCCAGTCATTGGCTCCACCCTCGGCACCTGCCTCCCCGAAGGGTTGGCCCAGCGACTTCAAGTGTCTCCAACTTCCATGACTTGACGGGCAGTGTGTACAATCCCCGGGAACGTATTCACCGCAGTGTGCTGACCTGCGGTTACTAGCAACTCCACGTTCATGAAGGCGAGTTTCAGCCTTCAATCCCAACTGAGACCAGCTTTGTCGGATTGGCTCAACCTCGCGGTTTCGCAACCGTCTGTACTGGCCATTGTAGCGTGTGTGTAGCCCTAGGCGTAAGGGTCATGATGACCTGACGTCGTCCCCACCTTCCTTCCGTTTAAGGACTGTCTCGTCAGAGAGAGTAACAGACGATAGGGGTTGCGCTCGTTGCGGGACTTAACCCAACACCTCACGGCACGAGCTGACGACGGCCATGCAACACCTGTGTAAGGCTCCCCGAAGGGTCCCTCCCCTTTCGGTTCGGTACCACCAAACATGTCAAGCCTAGGTAAGGTTCTTCGCTTACCATCGAATTAAACCACACGCTCCGCTGCTTGTGCGGGGACCCGTCAATTCCTTTGAGTTTTAGCCTTGCGGCCGTAGTCCCCAGGCGAAATGCTTAATGGGTTACCTTCGGCCCACAGGGAATTAACACCCCGAAGACCTAGCATTCATCGTTTAGGGCGTGGACTACCCGGGTATCTAATCCGGTTCGCTCCCCACGCTTTAGTCCCTTAGCGTCAGAACTGCCCCAGCAGGCCGCTTTCGCCACTGGTGTTCCTCCCGATATCTACGTATTTCACCACTACACCGGGAATTCCACCTGCCTCTGACAGTCTCTAGTTCAGCAGTTTCTCCCGACCACTCCAAGTTGAGCCTGGAGCTTTCACAGAAGACTTACCAAACCGCCTACGGACCCTTTACGCCCAGTAATTCCGGAAAACGCTTGCCACCTACGTATTACCGCGGCTGCTGGCACGTAGTTAGCCGTGACTTATTCCTCAGGTTAAGTCCTCTCTCGTCCCTGAGAAAAGAGGTTTACAACTCGAGAGCCGTCATCCCTCACGCGGCGTCGCGGCATCAGGCTTTCGCCCATTGTGCACGATTCCTTGCTGCTGCCTCCCGGAGGAGTGGGGGCCGTGTCTCAGTCCCCCTCTGTCTGGTCATGCTCTCACACCAGATACCCGTTTTCGGCTTGGTGCGCCGTTACCGCACCAACTACCTGATAGGACGCGGGCCCATCCCCGAGCGATAAATCATTTCTTCCCGCACATTGATACACGGGAATGTATACGGCATTAGCTGCAGTTTCCCGCAGTTATTCCGTTCTCGGGGGCAGGTCGCCCACGCGTTACTCAGCCGTCTGCCACTAGGTTTAGCCCCCGAAGGAGCGACCTCGTTCGACTTGCATGCATTAGGCACGCCGCCAGCGTTCATCCTGAGCCAGGATCAAACTCTTATTTGAACTGACGTTTGTTCTTTCCGCTCTTCAATTGTCAAGATGCTTACCGAAAAACACGGTCTCGAAGACCAGATTCCGTTTCTCGGTAACCGCTTATTGTAAGGCATGGGCGACCTTCTTGCAAGATTTTCGGAGAGACGAATTTATCGTCGTGCATTCTTTCGCATGTCGTGAACCTTCAACCCGGTCACACAAGTGTCCGAGGGGGACCGCCGTCATGCCTCGGCCTCGCGATCTGGAGGGTGGACTAGGTCATAGGTCGGAGACTTCGAACGCAGTTTACGATCACTTATCGCCGTCATGAGACATTGTCGTACGAATTTCGTAGATCTCGCGTGTGTACGCGTTGTTTTCGGTATAACCTATGCGCAAGACTTGGCGTTTTCCGTGTCGCATGCAACGATGCTTGGACAGGATCGCTCGGTCGTAGTACGGCTGACCGCGTTTGCTACGGCGAATGTGTCGGTCGCCCGCGTGTGGATTATTCGTGCGTCCTGGGAAGGTCGCGCATGAAAATCCCGGCAATGGAGGTAAATCAATGAGGATCGATATTCGATACCTGAAAAACCGGGCGCTGATTGCGCTTGTGGCCGCGGTTGTCGCGGTTTCCACGGTTTTCGTGATCGCTTGTGGCGG
>JGI24794J26673_10001128_pt1 | contig 16682 bp, 15 predicted proteins | sample MesohylPK_FD_26673 | JGI IMG/M metagenome (IMG submission 26673) | reverse complement strand
GCACGCCGACTTCGTCACGCCGATGCTTCGCAGGCTGGCCCGAAAACCGAGGCTGGCGCTCGACTGCCTGCGCCTGACCGGAAACCACCGGAAACGCGCACCCGCCTGAGTTCCAATCCCCTCCGGTTCCCGGCATTTGCGCCTGCCGCAAAGGCGGCGGGCCGTCGGGACGTGTCCGAAAGTCCGCAGCAGGAGGCCGGAGGTTCCATTCAAGCCGGGTCCCCGCCCGAAATCCCGGAAAAACCCAGGATTCACAACGGTTCGGCCGGCCTGATCCGATCAAATCGCCGCCGGAGCGGTCACCGGACCAAACTCCGAAACGTCAACTTCTGACGAACAAATATTTGCCGTGCGCTATTGCTAACAAAAATTGTTGACAATGAATCCGATATTGTGTTAGGAATCTAACCAGTATTTCGACACATCATGTTCAAAATTCCGAATCAACCAAGGAGGACATTATGATACGGAGGAATATCCTCGCGGGAATGACCGCGGCGCTGGCATTGACGGCCGTTCAGGGAACAGCCGCACTTGCCGAAAATCCAGTGCTTAAAATTGGGTTCGTCGGTGTAACGAGTGGGCCTGCCGCCGCTTGGGGCATATCGAACCAGCGTTCGATGGAAACCCGCGCGGCATGGATCAACGAGATAGGCGGCTACAAGATCGGGGATGTCACATACGACATTGAGATTGTGTCATTCGATGATCAAAAGGATCCAAAACGGGCAATTGCCGGTATGGAAAGGATGGCCCAGGAAGGGATCCACTACGTCGTCGGTCCGAATGTGGACAACGGCGCGGCGGCTGTTCGTCCGGTGGCCGAGGCGAACGGGATCATGTATTTCCCTTACGCGTTTCCCAAGGAGCTGTATACCGCCCCGGCATCCAACGCCGTGCTCGGCATGGTCGCGAATTATCAGTCGGGACCCGCCATCTACAAATATCTGATGGCGGAACGGGGTGTGAAAACGGCTGCATTCATAGCAGCCAACGAGTCCGACCCTCTCAGCCAACGTGACAGCGGTCGTGCCGCGGCGGAAGAGCTAGGGATGGAGATTACGTCGGCCAACGTGACCTACCAGGTCGACACGACGGACTTCACGCCGGTTCTAACTCCGGTCATACGAACGAATCCCGATCTACTGGTGCTTTCCGGTGTTTCGCCGGCCAATGCGCCGCAACTGATTCGTTCCGCGCGTGAATTGGGATATGGAGGAATCATCTCGACTGAAACCGCGCAGGATGCGCAAGTGCTGCGCGAGGGCGCGGGCGATCTTGCGAACGGGTTCATTTCCGTGGGCGGGGCATCCACGCCGGAAATCGCGTCCGACATGATGAAGGAGTTCGTAGCCAGATACACGGACATGTTCGGCGAATACAACGACGAGTCGAACACCAAGGTCTATGCGCTCGAATACATTCTGGCGACATTGGCGGCGGATCCTGCAGGAATCGACGATGTCGAAGTGTTCAAGACGGCGATGGACACCTTCGAGGTTCCCAACCCCTATATGAAAGGTGATGCCGTGATGCGCTACGTTGGGATGTCGTCATTCGGACAGCGTCGCCAGGTCGCGGTGCCGCTGGTCGTGAATGTCTTCCAGGACGGCGAGTTTGAAACACTCTTTGTAGCTGAAGTCGACTAAGCGGAATTGATTTCCAGGAACAGGCTCCGGATCGGGAAACCAGTCCGGAGCGTCCGCAGTTTAGGTATGCCTCATGGAGCAAGTCGTCGCCAACGGCGTCTATCTCGGTTCCCAATACGCAATGATTGCACTTGGGCTAACCTTGATTTTCGCTCTTATGAACGTGCTGAATTTCGCGCATGGCCAAATGTACGTCATAGGCGGGTTTGTGACCTATACGTTCTACGGTCAGTTCGAGGTTCCTTTTTTACTTGCGCTTCTGATGTCGTGCGCGACGCTGGCGATTCTGGGAGCTCTGATCGAAAAATTCCTGTTCGGCCCCGTGATCAGGCGGTCGGCCCGAGAGGAGAGCACCATGTTGCTCGCGGCGGGCATCGCATTTCTGCTCGATGCCGTCATCTTGCTGGTTTTCGGCGAAAAGCAGCGCGGCGTCCCGAAAATCGTCGATGGCGTGTTCAACTGGGATTTCCGGATCATCATGCCCTACGACCGGATGCTGATTTGCGGTCTTGCCATATTGTCGATCGGGGCATTCATCGCGTTTATGCAATTCAGCAGGACTGGCCGCGCGCTCAGAGCTCTTGCCCAGGATCGAACCGCGGCTCAATTGATGGGCGTCAACGTAAATCGGTACTCCATGATCGGTTTCGCCCTTGGCGCCATGCTGGCCGGCCTTGTGGGCGGTTTGCTGGTTACCATTACCGGCGTCAATCTAGGAATGGGCGGTCCCACGTCAATCAAGGCGTTCATGATGGTCATGATCGGCGGCGCGGGTGTGATCTCCGGCGCAATAGCCGGCGGATTCATACTCGGCATGCTTGAGGCCGTCGGCCTCGCCGTGCTTTCCCAGTACGGCGATATCACCTACCTCGTAATTTTCATCGCACTCATGATCTTTCTGGCAATTCGCCCGCATGGTCTCATGGGCAAGCCATGGGGATAGCGTTATGAGTCGCCGAGACATGACCCGGCTGCTGGCTCTCGTCGTTTTTCTCTTTTCGATATTCTGGCTGGTTCCATTTCTGATTTCCGTCACCGGGCGCTGGAACTTTTACTTCACGTTGACATCCGTTGCGCTGCTGTCTGTAGCTAGCGCCGGCGTTTGGCTTACGTTCTATATCGGCCGCATCAATATCGGGCAGGGCGCATTCGCGCTGATAGGCGCCTACGTGTCGGCCATCCTAGTGACCAAGGCCGGCATATCATTCTGGGTTTCGCTTCCGGCCGCGGGCCTCTTCGCGGGTTTGGTTGCGGTGTTGATCGGCCTTCCGATATTGCGGCTTCGCGGCGTTTATTTCGCGATGATCACGCTCGTGCTGACGGAAGTCGTCCGCCTTGCCGCGCTTGCGCTACCGATTACCAATGGTGCGAAGGGTATCGTTTCCATTCCGCTTCCAAGCGAATTGTCAATCTTTGGCATCACCATGATTCCGGACTTCTCGACCATGGAAAACTCCAAGCTTGCGTTCTACTACGCGGCTTGCGCGCTCATGGTCGTCTGCTTCGCGTCATTGTACCGGATCGTGAATTCGCGCCTCGGGCATCTTTGCCGCTCGATGCAGCAAAACGAGGAGCTCGCGGCTTCAGTCGGCGTGAATGTCGCGCATCTTCGCGTGATCGTCTTCGCGATTTCTTCGTTCTTCGGTGGACTCGGCGGCGCCATGTTCGGAGCTATCGCCCAATCGGTTTACCCGTCGAGTTTCGTAGTCAAGGACTCCATCGACTTTATGCTGAACTGCTTCCTGGGTGGCCTTGGGTATGTATTCGGGCCCATGCTCGGAACGCTGACGCTGTACTTCGGCTGGGATCTGATGTTTGAACTTGGAAAATATCAGCTTCTGGTGTTTTCATCTGTGTTGATCCTGCTGATACTGGTTCTGCCGAACGGTTTGCTTAGCATAAGGCTTGGCTGGATTCGAAGGCTGACGCGATGACCCCGCTTCTTCAAGTCCGTGAACTTACTCGGAAGTTTGGAGGCTTGACGGCGACCAACGCCGTTTCGTTCGATGTGCAGGAGCACGAGATCATGTCCGTTATCGGTCCGAACGGAGCGGGCAAATCCACCCTTTTCAAAATGATCACGTCGTTTCTGCCGACTACCTCTGGCGAGGTGCTTTTCCGCGGCGAAAGGATATCCGACCTGAAACCCCATATCGTAGCCCGGAAGGGCGTCGTACGAACCTTTCAGGAAACCAGCATATTCAAGAACATGACGGTCAAGGAAAGTGTCGTGGTGGCGCAGCATCTCCGGTCATCGGCTTCGTTGGCCGGATATTTCTTCGGCTCCCGCGCTGCGCGAACGGACGAGGAGAGCTTCGGCCGCAGGGCGGACGAAGTGCTTGCCTTTCTCGGGATGTCGGAGATCGCCCATGAGGTTGCGAGCAATCTGCCTCAAGGGCATCTGCGCGCTCTCGGCATCGCGATCGGCCTGTCGACGGATCCGGTGGTTCTGCTGCTGGACGAGCCCTTTGCCGGGATGAATCACGATGAAACGATGAACATGGTCTCGCTCGTCAAATCCGTTCGGGACCGGGGAGTGACGGTCCTTCTTGTCGAACATGACATGGCGGCCGTGATGCAGATCTCAGACCGGATCGTCGTCTTGAATTTTGGTGAGAAAATAGCCGAAGGCACGCCGGCGGGGATACAGAACGACGACAAGGTCATCGAAGCCTATCTTGGCCGCGCCGACGACGAGATCGGTGTTTGATCGTGGCGTCGAGGATATTGCAGTTCCAGGATGTCGAACTCTATTACGATAGGGTCTACGCACTGCGTGGCGTGACGATTGAAGTGACCGAGGGTGAAACAGTCGCCCTCATCGGCGCCAACGGCGCCGGAAAGTCATCTATTCTTCGGGCGATAACCGGGCTTTCGAAGATCGACCAGGGATCGATCTATTTCAAGGGCGAGCGCATTGACGGCCTCGAGCCTGCAAGCATCGTCGCCATGGGAATAGCAATGGTTCCGGAGGGCCGACGGGTTTTCCCATTCATGTCGGTCAAGGACAATTTGATGATGGGGGCGTTCACTCGCAAGGGGAAGGCGGAAATCCGGCGGACGCTTGACGGCGTGCTGGAGCGGTTCCCCAGGCTGAAGGAACGCTACAGGCAATCCGCCGGCACTCTTTCCGGAGGCGAGCAGCAAATGCTCGTGATAGGCCGGGCGCTGATGACCCGGCCGCGTCTTTTGCTTCTCGACGAACCGTCGCTCGGCATTGCTCCGAAGCTAGTTCAGGATATCGCCCGCTCAATCGTTAGAATCAATCGCGACGACGGTGTTTCGGTCCTATTGGTGGAACAGAACTCGCGCATGGCATTGAGCATTTCCCATCGCGCCTTTGCCATCACGACCGGCAGCGTGGTGATTTCCGGGGAGTCTCGCGACTTGCTGAACGACAGTCGCATAAAGGCCGCTTATCTGGGAGGATCGGTTTAGGAGATAAATGGAACTTCTTGCGATAAATCCTAACAGCACCGTTTCGATGACGGAGAAGATCGACCGTGCCGCGCGGCGAGTCGCGCGGCACGATACCCGGATCGTTGCGGTGGGTTCCTCGTCCGGGCCAGCTAGCATTCAAGGTTACTATGACGGCGCCGCCTGCCTTTCCGGTCTTCTGGAGCAGGTTGAGCTACACAAAGAGGCGGACGGCATCGTGATTGCCTGTTTCGATGATACCGGACTTGATGCGGTGAGGTGCATGGTGCGGGCGCCGGTGGTGGGCATCGGCGAGGCCGCCTACTATGCGGCCGGAATCCTCGGCAACAGATTCACGGTCGTAACCACCCTTGCCCGCTCGGTGCCGATTCTAGAGGCCAATTTGGTAAAATACGGACTGGCATCCCGTTGCGCTCGGGTTAGGGCGACCGACATTCCGGTTTTGCAACTGGAAAAAAGGACCCCGGAAACCATGGAGACGATTCGCCGCGTAATCCAGGTCGCGATCGATGAGGATCGATCAGATGCAATTGTCCTCGGCTGCGCCGGAATGACCGATCTGATGGATCAGCTGTCTCTTGAATTCGGGCTTCCGGTTATAGACGGGTTGAGCTGCGCCGTGACATTCGTCGAAGCCCTCGTGGCCGCGAATATGCGAACTTCGAAGATCGGGGCCTACGGTTTTCCGACGCCGGCATAAGTCGATGCCCGCCGCAATCAATTTGCCGAGGCATCGGGGCGCACCCCGAGTTTGTGCGCCTGACCGCCGGGATTTGATCTGGGAAGCCGGCTGGCGCCAATGCAAGCAATTGCCGACTCGCGAACAAAAAAAGACCTTTTTCGTGAACATCGGCATCTAGACGGAACTGTAAGCGTTCGCTCGAGCGGGGACGAACCGTGTTGACCGACTGCCGCCGACGCCCTGGACGCTGCCGTGAACGGTTGTCCGGAGCGCGCCGCGCGGACTGCGCAATCGTGCCGGGGTTCCCTAAAAACCGTGAACGAGGGAACTGCCAATTGCTTCATTTAATGTGGTTGCTAATAGGTTCCCGAAGGCCGCCACGCGCTGGCGGTTCTCGACGGCGCCGGCTGGCATCGCTCCAAGGCGCTCGAAATCCCGGCCAGCGTGACGCTGTTGCGCCTGCCTCCCTGCAGCCCGGAGCTGAACCCGGTTGAGACCGTATTCCAGTTCCTGAAATCGCGCCGCTTCGCCAGCCAGGTCTTCGAGACCGCGGATGCCGTCAAGGAGAAGGATGGTGCCGTCTAGTCGGATTTCACCAAGTCCCCGGATCGGATCCGCGCGCTCGGCTCGAAGCCGGGGAGAATTGGCATGAGAAACATCAGGGGGGCTTTCAGCGCGTCCAAAATTTTTCGAGCGTCTAGAAATTATCCAGCATTGGTATGTTATCCAATCCCGCCATCGGGCCGGTCGCGGCTAGTACCGCGATGACGCAAAATCCCGAGACGAAGGAGCTCGACGCTCGCCTTGCGGAAAAGTGAAGTCTGCATAAACAAGGCTGCGGTCGCGCGGCAAAAAGGATGCCTGCGATCCTGGCCAGCGTACTTTTTCGCGATGACCGTGAATGGGAGGGTCGCCTGGCGTTTGCGAATTGAAGCCGGAACAAATTTTTGGATTGTCTGGTCCGAACGGTTTCGGCGGCTCTGACCGCCGCGGTTGGGACAATACGACAAGCCTGCAAATACCCGAAGACGCGGAACAACCCGGGCGATGCCACTGTGAAATAATCAGGAATAAATCATGTATAAATTGGGGGAAATCGCTATTGCTTCCAAAATTCAATAGACTTCTGACATTTTTGCATCGCGCGCTCGAAGTCGGGCAGGTGCCTTACCATCCCTCCAAGCGCCAACCCCTGCAAGGCATGCAGGAGGTCTGAATCGCACCGACAATCCTCAAGCATGCCGTTATTGGATACATCGCCGCTTGAGAATGGATGAAGGAGTTTGAAATCGGTGACTGAAGTATGAAGCGACAATATTATCCGGCTAGGCGGTCGCGCTAGCGTGTTCTCGAAATTGCAAGGAACTCTACCTGCTCGGGAGAATCTGAAATGATGCTTTGCTCGCGCATTCGCCTTTACAGGTATTGCTGCCGCCTCAAATTCCTGTTTTGGAAGGTGGAAATTCATGGAATTCGACACGGCCTGGAAAAATCGTGAATTGATTCAGCGGCTTGAGTATTAACTGAAGTATCTTGAGGACATTCGGATTCGGTTGATGCCGAGCGTGGATCCTGCTGCGTTTCAATGTCAAGTTTCGGCGCAGCTTGAGACGAAATTCAGGCAAGCATCAGGGAAGGGAGATTTGGTTCGCAGTTCGAACGTTCCTAAACCGCCGATGACGTTGCGACGGTTTGGCGGCAACGACCTGGCCGCTCAAGATTGTGAACACTAAGGCAATTCCGGATTTCCTTTAGCCATGACTATGATCTTGAAAGAATTCTACGATGTCGTGATTATTGGCGGAGCCGCCATGGGCAGTTCGGCAGCTTACTTCCTGATGGAAAACCCGGATTTTGACGGCTCGGTGCTGATTGTCGAGCGAGACGCGACCTATTCATTGAGCTCGACTGCGCGTTCGCTCAGTTCGCTTCGTCACCAATTTACGAACCCGCTGAACGTGAAAATTTCATTATTCGGAACCGAATTCATTCGCGAATTCAGCGACAGGACCGCAATCGGCGGACAAGGCGTCGATTTGAGCTTTCGGGAGAACGGCTACCTATTCCTTTGGTCGCCGAAGGACCTGGAAAGAGCGAAGACCCAGGTTCTCAAGCAGAATTCCCTAGGCGCGGACATTGAGTTGCTAGCGCCACGAGAATTGGAGGAATTGTTTCCGCATCTTCGGGCCAACGACATTGCGGCGGCCAGTTACGGGAGGTCCGGCGAGGGCTGGTTCGACAATGTCGGTCTGATGGACGGGTTGCGCAGAAAAGCGTGCAGTCGCGGCGCACATGCTATCGAAGATGAAATCGTGGGCTTGAAGGCGGCCAGAGGACGGGTAGCGAGTCTGCAAACTGCTACAGGTCTCAATATAGCCTGCGGAGCGGTCGTCAACGCGTCTGGTCCTCGCTGCGCGCAAATTACGGCAATGCTGGAAATCGACATCCCGGTTGTCCCGCAAAAGCGTTCGGTATTCGTAATTGATTGCCAGCGTCCGCCGGCAGGCGACCTACCTCTAATGATCGATGTGACCGGAGTCTTCTGCCGTCCGGAAGGTTCATTTTTCATTTGCGGGTGCGAGCCGCTTGCGGCATGCGACACCGAATTCGACGATTTCGACGTCGTGCATGAAGAGTTCGAGGAAGTGATATGGCCTTCGCTCGCCGGGAGGTCCGAAAATTTTGAAGCGGTCAAAGTCGTTAATTCTTGGGCCGGCCACTACGCCTTCAACGTATTCGACCAGAACGCAATCATTGGCCCGCACCCGGAAATAGAAAACTTCTATTTTGTCAATGGGTTTTCGGGACACGGAATACAGCAAAGTCCGGCGATGGGCAGAGCGATTTCGGAACTCGTCGCGTACGGAGAATATCGTTCGCTCGATTTAACTGATATGGGATTTGAAAGGATCTTGGCTAAAACCCGATTCTTGGAAGGCGCGATTATTTGATCACAATCAAGCAGTTTGCCAGAGTGCCTTGATATTGCGATTGTTGGGATTGAAACGTCCTCTCGGCTCGGAACAGACTTCCAGCGGCGCCGCGAATGGGAATCAGGCACGGGATCGTACCGGCGCAGCGAACAATGTTGGAGATAGGAATGAAAGAAAAGTGCATCGTCATTTCAGGGTCGTCTTCGGGAATCGGCGCGGCTCTTGCCAGGCGCCTGGCGGGCAAAGTCGGAAGCATGGTTCTGCATGCTCGAAGCGCCAGGGAAAGTCTAGATTCGGTTGCCGCCGATGTCGAGAAAGCCGGAACCAGGACGGCGGCGATACTTTGCGATTTGGCCGACGGCGGCAGCGCCGAAAAGATTATCGAGCTGGCGGCAGACAAGTTCGGACGCATCGACGGGCTAGTAGCGAACGCCGGGTTCCCGTTGATGAAATCCTTCAGCGAAGGCGAAGCAAGCGATATCGAATACGCGTTTCGGGCAAATTTATTCAGCTTTTTCGAATTCGCTAAATGCGCCCACCCGTACTTGAAGCAAGCGCAAAGCGGACGACTAATAGCTCTTGGCAGCTTTACTGCTCACGTCTTCAGAACGGACCTTCGGTCCTTCCCCATGTCGGCCGCTTCCAAAGGCGGACTTGAAACCGCCGTTCGCAGCGTGGCCCTAGCCATGTGCAAAGACGGAATAACGGTAAATTGCGTAGTCCCGGGGTTTATCTGGAAGGAGAAAGGGACTCGCGACGGTCTCTCGGAAGAAGAGCTAATAGAAGTTTCGAGTCGAATTCCTCTCGGGCGACCGGGTTATCCTGACGAAGTCGCAGCTGTAATAGAATTTTTTCTTTCCGAAGAATCCAATTACGTCACAGGCCAGTGCTTGCACGTAAACGGCGGCCTGACCTAGCTGTGCGATAGCGGTCGGGACGGTTCCCGTTTTACTCTAGACGCGCTTAAACCGATAATGCCGGCTGCCAAGAACTCGAGGCCGCTCCCGGGAGCTTTGCGAGGAAACGCGCATGATACGCATTCTCCGCAGTAACGATTAAATTGGTTCCTGATTACAACCCTGCGTAAGTGAAATTTTTATGAACAAATTTAGTCAATCAGAAACATTGGCGGCAAGAGCAGGATCACGGAACAAGCTCTTCGGGACAATCCATGGCGAAGAGATACCTGGTCCAGTTCCAGAAAGGAATGAGCATCACAATGTTCCTGAAGGACTTCGGCACGGAGGAGAAATGCGCCGAAGCAATGGCAAAGCTGCGCTGGCCCTCGGGATTCAAAAGCCCTACGTGCCGCTGCGCGTAGCACTTCCGGCCCAAGAACAGGGACATGCGGCAATTCGCAGAGTGAGGGCGACAGATATCCATCACCGCCGGAATGCTTTTCGAGCACACTAGGCTTCCGCCCGCGATCTGGTTCTAGGCCATTTTTCTAATAACGCAGGGCGAGCAGGGCATCTCGGCGATGGATCTCATGCGCAAGACCGCGTGTCCTACAACGCGCTCCGGACAACCGCTCACGACAGCGTCCGGGGCGTCGGCGGCAGTCGGACAACACGGATCGTCACCGCTAGACCGAACGCATACTACACCCGCGGGGAGCATTCCGAATTAAAGAGCTTGATTATGTTTAGATATGTGACAATTAAATGACTTTAATATAACTCATCGCTGATTTTTCATTCTAGCCAGTTTTGCCTTCGCAATAATTGCGGCAAACCCCATCGCCGATTCAACCGACCGAGATGTATCGATGCATCTGTTTAGCATGTGCCCAAGCGTTTTGTTGCGGAATTCGCAGCCGAGAGAACATGCGCAACCATGGCGATACGACTGGGTGGAGTCAATCGCTTGTCGATTTGCGTGCTGCTTGATGTCGAGCACTGTCCTCGGGTCCAATGGCGTGGCGCGTTACGGTGGTATTGGCCCATAGCCAGGTAGTCGGCACTTCGGGCGGCGGCGGCATCACCCTGAAAAAATCTGTGTCTGATGCAAGGTTACGTGGTCGTCGGTGTCGCGTGGCAAGCCTAGCACGAGCTGCGGGGTAGGAGTTATAAGCGCTAACATATTTGATGGCTTGCCGCGAAATTCTTTTCCGGCTGCAACCTGTGCTTTCTCGGCTTTTTCGCCAGCGCCCTGGAGATGTCGCCAAAGCCGTTCAGGACATCGGCAAGGTCGATTGCCCGCTCGACGACACGGATCGGCTGGGTGTGCATGAATTCAAAGTGACGCCAGGCGCTGCGCGCCCTTCGCCCGTGCCAATTCGTACCCCTAGAGGGAAACGGTGGCCGCGTGGGCGACGAGCTTTTCGGCGATCAGCGCCGTCAGCAGCTTCCCGTACAGCAAGGCCCTAGCGCCGTTGCCGTCGCGCTTGGGAAGGTGACCCAGTCTTGCCTGCGACTTGAACCGATTGAAGACGAGCTCCGCCCGCCATCCGAGACAGAACCATTTGAAGACCGCCTCGGCAGGGAAGTGGTCTTTCGGAAAGGTCATGAAGAGGATGACGAATTTCGAGCATTCGAGAGTTTACGGCTTCAGCTCGTGTCCGTTGCTTCTCGCCTTCCTCCGGGCCTTGTCCTGCGCGATCCGGGTGGCCTTCCCGGACTTTCGCAGGGCGCACAGGCGCCCACGCCACCGCCTGCTCCCGCTCGCCGGCGACGACCGGCCAGGGACGCGGCGACGCCGGGTCGGCTCAGAGGACGCACCGTCTCCAGAAGCTGGGCCGCATCGCGACCTCCGGGCGGTCTCCCTCTGCGACCGCCTATTTGGTTTGAAGCAATTGGCGATAGGCATTGCAGTGGCGGCCTGAGGCTGACCGTAAGGCCGCATCTGTCACAGTACCGCCACAGAAAACTCTTTAAACTGAGCCTTGACTTTGGCGGGGGGGGGNAGTGGCAAGCGGCATTCCCCGGCACTCCATTCGCACGCAGGGAAGCACAAAAAGGAGAGACCAATAATGAAAGACTTAGACCTCGCTAAGATATCTGCGGACGACTGGGATGAACTGAACGACCCACGCCCCGCCGAGTCCGACTTTGATCGCGTGGTTGAGGAGGCGATTTCGCGCAGAGGGTTCATTGGAGGCGTCGTGGCCTTCGGCTCGGGCGCAGCAGCCATGGGCACAGGCACGCTTCTGTCCACGACTTCGGCCGAGGCCATGGGACACAGCCGGTTCGCGTTTTCACCAATTGGGATCGCGACGGACAGCACAATCCACGTGCCCGAAGGGTATAGCTGGTCTGTTGTCGCCCGCTGGGGTGACGCGCTGACATCGGATGCCGAAGCCTTCGACCCCACGAACGGCCATTCTGCCGCAAACGCCTCGAAAGTCTTTGGCGAGAACACCGATGGCATGTGGCTCTACAATATCGACGGGCATGAAGTGATCGCGGTAAACAATGAGTATGCCAATCGCCGAACCAACCTACCCTACGATGGCGACGCTGCCGGAACGCCGCAGAGTCTGGACGATGTGCGCCTGTTTCAAGGCATCCAGGGTGTGACGGTCTTTGAGGTGGCCGCGGGTGACAGTGGCCAGTACAAAATTGTTGTGGATTCGCCCTTTAACCGCCGGATTGATCACAATACGCCGATGGAAATTACCGGCCCCGCGGCTGGCCATGACCTGATGAAGACAGCGACCGATCCGAACGGCACGATGTCACTTGGGACGATGAACAACTGTGGCTCTGGACCGACGCCTTGGGGCACATACCTGACCTGCGAAGAAAACTTCAACGGCTACTTCGGCTCGACCGACGAAAACGTCCAGCGCACTGCAGGGATGCAGCGCTACGGTGTTGGTATCGAAGGTTGGGGTTATGATTATCACAAGTGGGACGAACGCTTCGATATCTCGAAAAACCCCAATGAGCCGAACCGCGCGGGCTGGGTTGTCGAGATCGATCCTTCGGATCCCAACTCGACGCCGAAGAAGCGCACCGGACTTGGACGTGCCAAGCACGAGAACGCGGCCGTGACGATCGCACCCTCGGGTCACATCGTGGTTTACATGGGCGACGACGAAAGGGGCGAGTACCTTTACAAGTACGTTTCAAACGGAACTTACGCACCTGGGAAGGATACCGACAACCTTCTCAACGACGGCACGCTCTTTGCCGCAAAGTTCCATTGGGATGGCACCGGCGACTGGCTTCCGCTGACGTCCGAAAGCACCGGCATGGATGAAGTCGAGATCCTGATCCACACTCGTATGGCTGCTTCGGCCGTTGGGGCGACCACCATGGATCGACCCGAGTGGGTTCAGGTGAACCCGATTGCCGCAGAAGGCTACGCAGCGCTCACCAATAACAAGAACCGGGGTATAAAGCCGAACGCCGGTGGTGACGATACGTCGGTCAACGGACCCAACCCGCGGGAGGCCAACAACTTTGGCCAAGTGGTTCGCTGGTATCCGGCGAACGACGACCACGCGACCAGCTCGTTCCGCTGGGATCTCTTCGTGATGGCGGGCAACCCCGCAACGCAGGAAGGGGCTTATAGGGGATCGTCCAATGTCAACGAAGGCAACATGTTCAACTCGCCGGACGGGCTCATGTTCGACTCGGCTGGATTGGTTTGGATCCAGACTGACGGAAACGACGGCAATGAAGGCGACTTCGAAGGTCAGGGCAACAACCAGATGTTGGCGGGCGACCCGGTATCGGGTGAAATCCGTCGCTTCCTGACTGGTCCGAACGGCAGCGAAGTGACGGGGCTGTGCTGGTCGACAGACCGCAAGACAATGTTCGTCGGCATCCAGCACCCGGGCGGCTCCTTCCCCGATGGTGAGGGCCTGCCGCGCTCGTCAATCATTGCGGTCTGGCGCGACGACGGCGGCCTTGTGGGTTAATTGACGTACACTGGTGGAAGGCGGTCCCCGGACCGCCTTCCATCCGGCGCCTCCTCCTAGGACCCCGGCACCTCGACACCGTGAAAACGATTGATCGGACCATGATCCTGATCTCGCACATTGCCGACTGAGGATCGGTCGCCATTCCGTCCCAAAGAAATCAACAGCAAGCCGCAGTTCCGCGCGGGCATGGCGCCTCCCGACCGGAGTGTCGCCGTCACGCCTGACGTGGGCGCGACGGGACCGGAGAGGCGAAGGGCAATGGCTGAATCAGGCAGAAATATCTATCATGCGAGACTGAACGACGACAGGCGCGGTTTCCTGCAAGTGATCGTGGACATCGGAAGTCTACCCGGGCGCGCGTCAACTGGCTTCTTTCGATGCTGAAGAAGGATGATCTGCGTCTGCGTATTCTTGCTTACTGGCCCGGGCGCGCGGTTGCGACTTCGGAATGCGTGGAGGTACAGCGCGGCTTCAGGCAGAAAACCCGTCCTTATTGCGCCGGTCATTTGACGTCGTGTTGATTGAGGTGCCCGGCGCACGTCGGTTCGGAGGCCAAAAGCCCTTCAAATGCATGACGACCGGTTGTTGTAGGTTTTGCAGAAGATAAATTCAGACAGTCCCGTTGATTGTCGCGAACTCATTATTCGAGTGGAAATCACGGAAGCTGCTCATTTGCCGGATGAAGCGCGGGATACTGAATTTTACTATAACTTGTATGAAATCGACGAAGCATGTTGCGATCCCGCACCGGAAAAGATTGTGATCATCGACGATGTTCTTACAACCGGCGCTAACTTCAAGGCGGCTTAACGGCGGCTGTTAGAGCACTTTCGCAGCACCCCAAATGTCGGCGTTTTTATCGCAAGGCGTGTCAACTAAGCCATCGGGCATTTGAAAAATCATGCTTTGGCTCCACCGCAAAACAGCCCCTCGTCCGGCTTTTGAGGTACACATGAGCTGGCCGGCAATTTTCACCGAAAACAACGGTCAAACCGCTGATTCCTTCAGGGCTTCGAGCGCCGGAGCGACGATATCCTCCTGGCAAGCCGGAACGGCTGCGCCAAAGTTAAGCCGACCTCAGCTCGCTCCGCGTCTACACGTCGGAATCGGATATCTAGCGCCGACAAGCCCGCCTATAGACACGTCCTAACGGCAAACCCGGATCGGGGACTGGAACTATAGAAAAATTTGGAGATCAAGAATTTCGGCAAGGCTGGTTTTTGATTGCAAAGGCATGATCGCGAATTTCAATCCAGAAATTTCAATTGACTCGAAGAATCGCCGATACGTCCTGGTGTCTAGGGACTTGCTCGGCGGGACCGCGGGTGTTCTTCTGAAAACGCAATTCTGCGCTTCGAGATCACGAGCGGGAGTTGTTCCGGCTTGAACACGCTTCGCAAGATATTCCGCGATCGCCGAAAAAAAATTCGGCAATGCATAGACGGAATTTCGCGCGTGCATCGTATATTCAATAGAAGGCGCGCATCAGCGGCCCAACAAAGCAGAAACCCAGGAGTGAATCAAAATGAACGCATCACTATCAAGAGTACTTGTTGGCATATTCGCGGCGGGAGCCATTGCCGCGGCGCTGCCTGCAGGAGCGGATTCAGGTCGCAAAATGCACGGTTCCGAATTAATGCCGAGCTTCGGCGAACTTGATGCGAATGGCGACGGATCGGTCAGCGTCGAGGAGGTCGAGGCATTTTTGGATGCCAAGTTTGCCGAGCAGGATACCGACGGGGACGGAATGCTGTCCGCCGAGGAACTGAAAAATGCTATGATGGCTCTTATGGCGAGCAGAATTGCGAAGCATAGCGAACGCATGCTCGACCGGCTTGACGATGATGGAGACGGCATGATCGGCAGGAACGAAATCGCCCCGGCTAGCATGCTTGAAAGAATGTTCGAACGACTAGATTCCGACGACGACGGCATGATCTCCGAAGAAGAATTCGAAATGATGAAAAACAAGCGCGGCAGGGGCTGGAATCGCGATCGGCACGGAAAAAGAGGCGATTCTTGGCACGGCGGGAAAGGCCATGGCAAGAACAAAGGATCTGACAGCCAATGATCGATCACCCGGCGGGAGCGAAGGAACGTTGCCGCCGCTAATCGCGCGGGACTGCGGTCCCGCGCGTATCGCGTTTCGCCGCAACATCCTATGAATAATGCTTTTGTTCCGCTTGAGTTCGCTAGCGATGAAGACTTGCTGGCGCTTTACGCTCGCGGCGATCCTAGAGCGGCGAAGCAGTTGACCCTTCGACTAGCTCCCGCTGTCCTGCGATTGGCCTCGAATTTGATGCCTGACAAAGCCGACGCCGAAGACATTACGCAGGAGGCCTTTTTAAGGCTGTGGAAAATCGCTCCAAATTGGGAGCGCGGGCAAGCAAAGGTTTCGACCTGGCTATGGAAGGTCACGGCAAACCTTTGCACGGATTGGCACCGCAAGAAAAAAAATGCCTCGCTTGATGAAATCGACGAGCCGGCTGACGGGCGTCCGACCAACGAAGCCAGGCTCATGGACCATGATCGCGCCAAAGCATTGAAAAGGGAACTTTTGAACCTGCCGATTCGGCAGCGAACCGCCGTCGCGATGCGGCACCTGGAGGGGTTTTCCAATCCGGAAATCGCCGTCGCGATGGGCCTTAGCGTGGAGGCGGTCGAAAGTCTTACGGCTAGAGGAATGAAAACGCTTCGAAGAAATTTAATCGGCGAGAAAGCGGAACTGGGATGGGACCAATGACTGAAGACTGCAGTGACGAGCTCGAACTGGAAAAGTATTTCGCGGCATTGAGAAGGGAAGTGCCTGTTCTATCAAAAAATCTGGTCGACGGAATAGCTAGGGATGCTCGCGTCCATGTTCCAGCCCGTAAGCTGCCAATACCAAATTACGATGCTGCGAAGCCAAGAATTTGGGAGAGATTATTCTCCGTCCTCGGCGGGCCGGTTCCGGCTGCAGTACTGGCTGCCACGGTCTTGGTAGGAATTGGGCTCGGATACGGGACAATTGACGCAATTGCGGAAATCGCGGCGGCGCAAGCCGAAACTGTAGATGGCGGCGATGAAATTCTCGCGGCGCTCGACGAGCTATTGGCGGAGGTCTGAAACAT
>JGI24794J26673_10001101_pt1 | contig 16886 bp, 14 predicted proteins | sample MesohylPK_FD_26673 | JGI IMG/M metagenome (IMG submission 26673) | reverse complement strand
CACCAACTTCGCCAACTACCGGATCCGCTCACTGCTCTACGCCGGCAAACCCAACTGGGCGCTCCTCGACACCCTCACTCCGACCTAAAACGCGGAGAGCCTCAAAAGCGCATCGAGTTCGTGAGCCACACGAGAATTATAGCTTTCCTCAGTTTCACCCATAAAATGCAGCGAAAATGCGACCGTCGCGGAGAGAATGCTCGACACCTCAAGGTTGATCTGTTCTACAAAGGATCCTTCTACTTCATACCATCGTCCATCGATCAGTTGATAGGTGGCGTTTGCTCTTTCGATTTCGACGATAAGGCAGCGATATACAGAACTCAGTCTGCGGTCAGTCTGATCTCGGTTTCGCAATAGCACATCGTCGCGCTTCGCTGTATTAATTGTATAACTATCTGCCAAATTTCGTCGAGTATTAATGTAGTCTACGAGACTAAGCTCTGTATGGACAGTCTTGTCTTTGCCTCGCTCACTCGAGAACATATATCCTTCCGTCTCTTCAAGGTCCAGCAGCTCCGGAGATGCAAGGTACAGGCATCGAAAATCCGTAGAGCCATGTGCTAAAATCGCACGCAGAGCGGCTGCCAATATACCGTCCAATTTGTCCGATTCTTCAGGATCCACAGGCAGAATATAATCTACAAAGGGAAAGATTTCCTTGTACCGTTCTAGTTGATACAGAGACAACAGGTGATGTGCTCTATTTGCAAGCTCATCTACCTGGATAGGCACATCGAATGAGATACCGTCGGCACCATGTATTGATCCTCCGAGAGCCTCAGTGTGATCTCCGGTGGTCGAGCCGGCTGCCTTAGTAAGGATGTCCCGGTATTCGTTAAGATTGAATGATGCAATGTCAGTTCCGATACTCGATTGTGAACGTGAATTTACAACGATGTCTTCTTGACGACGTGTGTCAAGCCCTCTTAGTTTCGCGGGGTCGATCGTATTGAGCGCGACTCTCAATCCGAATGAACGGTCAATTCGATCTTGATCTAGGAGATGACGGCCATGCCCGAATGTATAACATACAGTTCGGTAGTCACCGTTTGCGGTTACGAAACTAAGAGATAGGACAGCGCTGGTGGTTCTTGATTCAGGTGCTTTGAGATCATCAGAAGATAGAGGGTCAAGAAACTCAATCCACCACGGGACTTGACCGTGGCTCGTCTTGACAAACAGAGCTCCTTCAGAATCGACATTTACGAGATCGTGCCTTGATACCTTCGATGGATCTCGGATCGCCTCATCGACGGACGTACCGTTCTTCATTAGATAGAGAGATAGATGACGCTTGGGTTCTGGCATCGGTGGTGTCCGTCGAATGCTCCAGGCTGAGGTCACGATTATAGCGGTTCAGCGGCTCGTTAGGTGCGGGGAGCGGCCCCTCCCATGGCCTGAGTGCATCAAGTGGCTCAATCGTAGCAGCACGGCAAACCCTGTCCTGCCAAAGAGCAGTCGTCTGGGTGCTGCGCGAGTGCCGTATTCGAAATGCAGTCACACCGCAGCCCCATGAACCGGTATACCGCCGGTTACGACAGATGTAATCAGCGCTTGCCGGCGCCCAGAAAGCAAATGGATTTGCCTTTCTAGCCCCTTGACTGCCTTGCTGATTCGTCTCCGTTCAGCATCAATCAACGAAACTATACGATCCTGTTCGTCCAATGGCGGCCAAGGGAACCGATGCTCGCGTAGTTTTTCTCTCGTGAGATGAACGATCGTCGATTGATTCCCCTCGACAGCGAACACATTGAGTTTCGCTGCACTCCACAAGCAGTACATCAGGAAGCGCGGAACGTTCTTGGTCACGGGCCGAACACGGTGGAGTGCCTTTTGGAAAAAGATCTCGCCGTGGTGACTCCAGACGGCAGAACGACCGACCTCGCCTCCTTCGCATACCACAACGTCTCCGGGCCGCAGTTCGCATCTGCGTCTATCATCGGTTTCGAACGTCATCGTGGGTAGGTCTTTCAGATCAAAGTGGTCCCATTTGACGTTGGTATTCTTGATGTACGGATACTGTTCTGGCCCAGAAGCGGCGTTCACATTGAGCATCTTCCCCAAGTGGGTTGTATGACATGCTCCGAGCCATGGTGTTACGAAGTGTTGTGGGATATTGCCTAGCCAGTTAATCCCAGAAGGCACGACAGGGGACTCGGACGATGTTAGCCTGCCACGAATACCATCGAAAACTATAGAGTCAACACGCTCTTCCAAGAGTTTGATGAGGCTGCGTTTCTTGGAGATGAGAGCGTCGATGCGAGCGGTCTCGACATCCAGATAGGTGGCGATTCGCTGTTGTTCTGATATCGGAGGAGTAGGTATGGGCATGGCTTCGAAGTCATTACGCGTGATACTGCGATCGAAAGTTGTAACTCCTCGAATCATGAGTCTGTATTGTTCTAGTGCTGGACGGCTTCGAAGGTAGTAGTGGGCGAAGCGGGCGTGTAGCGGAGAATGTAGTTCGTAGACGCGATAGGCAGTGCTTACTGCACCCTCCGACTGAGAAACAGCTACTCCACCCTCAATAGCCCACATAGGATTGAATACGAGCCAATTCGGCTGTACCACCCAATACCTGGATATTGTCTCGTCGCTAGCAGGTTGCCGACCGCCGCCATCGGGACGTTGTTGTATTCCGGTAGCAGCGGACAGCGCCAAGAGCGGTCTATTACTAGAATGGTTTGCTTGTCGACGAATTGATGAGACCCGACGAAACTCCACCCAGGGCCAATCGCTGCGCTCTTGGAAAGGCTGTAACGCGAGATACTTCACTCTGTGACCTCGGTCAGCAGAACTTGTATCTCGTGTTCGAGCTTCCTGATTTCGGCGTCGATTTCGTGGAGGGGGCGGGGTGGGGTGTAGGTGTAGAAGTGGCGGGTTAGGGGGATTTCGTAGCCGATCTTGGTCTTGTCGGGGTCGTGCCAGGCGTCGGGGACGTAGGGGTGGACTTCGGTTTCGAGGTAGTTGTCGATGGCGGTGCGGTACTCGATGGTTTCGAGTCGGGCGGTCGGGTCGGGCTCGTAGGCGACACTCATCTCCGGTAGTGGGACGTTCTCGTTGTCGCGTAGGTCGGGGTCGGGTTTGGGGTTGCCTGCCCGGTCGGTGATGACGGGGGCTTCGGGGTCTCGCACCGCTAGGGCGTCGGTCACGGCCTTGACGAGGGCGGGCGTGTCGGCGCCCGCTGATGCGAGGGCTTCTTGGACGGCTGCCTTGGCTGACTTCTCGGTGGTGTAGTGGCTGCCTCTGCTGTTTCTGAGTGCCTTGAGCAGGGAGTCGCGCTTCAGCACATCGAGTTTGGCGACCTTCTTGTCGGACTCGATGGCGGCGAGGGTGTCTTCGGTGATCTCCCAGCGCAGGCGTAGGGGCCGTTCTACGGTGATGCGCAGGAATCCGAACGACTCGTTGGGGAAGACTTTGACCCGGGGACCCTCGTCGAAGGCTCCGTAGAGGCGGGTGATGTCGTCGATCTGCTCGGCGGAGATCTCCTTGCGCTTCTGGCCGAGGCTCTTGCGCATCTTGGTGAAGCTCTCGCGGGCGTCGATGAGCTGCACCTTGCCTCGGCGGTGGGGCGCCTTGCGGTTGGTGACCACCCAGAAGTAGGTGGAGATGCCGGTGTTGTAGAACAACTGGTCGGGCAGCGCCACGATCGCTTCGAGCATGTCGCTCTCGATGATCCAGCGGCGGATCTCCGACTCGCCCGAGCCGGCGGCGCCGGTGAACAGCGGCGACCCGTTGAACACGATCGCCAGCCGGGCGCCTCCCTCGTCGGGGCGTTTCATCTTTGAGATCATGTGCTGCAGGAACAGGAAGCTGCCGTCGTTGATGCGGGGCAACCCGGCCCCGAAACGGCCCGCGAAGCCCTGGGCGGCGTGCTCGTCGCGGATCGTGTCGGCCACCATCTTCCACTCCACCCCGAAAGGAGGGTTGGCCAGCAGGTAGTCGAAGCGCTGACCCTGGTGCTGGTCGTCGTCGAAGCTGTTGCCGAAGCGGATGTTGTCGGCGTCGGCGCCCTTGATCAGCATGTCGGCGCGGCAGGTGGCATACGTCTCGGCGTTCACCTCCTGGCCGAACACCCGCAACTGCGCCTGCGGGTTGAGCTCGCGCAGATACTCCTCAGCGACCGACAGCATCCCGCCGGTGCCGCACGCCGGATCCAGCAGCGTCTTCACCACGCCGGGCCGGGTCAGCAGCCTGTCGTCGTCGGCGAACAGCAGGTTCACCATCAGCCGGATCACCTCGCGGGGAGTGAAGTGCTCGCCCGCGGTCTCATTCGACAACTCCGAGAACTTTCGGATCAGCTCCTCGTACAGGTACCCCATCTCCAGGTTCGACACCACGGCAGGGCTCAAGTCGATCTCCGCGAACTTCGACACCACCAGATACAGCAGGTTGTGGTCGTCGAGGCGGTCGATCTGCACGTCGAAGTTGAACTTGTCCACGATGTCGCGCGCCGACTCCGAGAACCCCGCGATGTAGTTGCGCAGGTTGCCGGCCACGTTGTCGGGATCGCCCAGCAGCGTGGCGAACGTGTGCCGTGACATGTTCACGAACGGCTGACCGGCCACCTGCTGCAGCAGCGGCTCGCGGTTGCGCAGCGTCTCCGGCAGGTCCGCCATGGTCTCCAGCACCTCGGCCTTGGTCGGCTCCAGCACGCAGTCCAACCGGCGCAGCACCGTCAACGGCAGGATCACCCGGCCGTACTCCGACTGCTTGTACACCCCCCGCAGCAGGTCCGCCACCGACCATATGAACCCGGAGTGGTTCTTGATCGCCACGCCGCTCACACCGTTCTCGCCCCGGCCGCAGCATCCCGGCAGCGGGTCAACTTGGGGGGTGGACCGGCGGAGGCGTTGCCCTCAGTCATGACGACTCCCGCTGTCATCGAACGCTCACTCACAGCACGCCGAGGCTACTCATCCTCCAGCACCGATGACGGTCGGAGTTCCGCGCCGGCGCTCGCAAGCTGGCGGCGATGGAGTCCAGCCTCGACGCCTGGCTGTTCCATCCCCAGCTGCCGGAGGTGGGCCGCGCCAGTCGCCGCCAATCGGCAGACATGAGCCCTGATCTCGCGTCGCGTCCGGGCTAGGGAGACTTCAACTCCCGACGGAGTCAGCCGCCCCACTCCTCCACCGCGTCGGCTAGGCGGGCCACTCCCTCCATCAGCAGGTCTGGGGCGGTGGCCAGCGAGATCCGCACGAAACGGCCGGAGCCGGGGCCGAAGGTGTCCCCCGGCACCACCGCCACCTGCCTCTCGTTCAGCAGCCGGAGCACGAAGTCCTTGCCGGTGCTGCCGGTGCTGCCGCTGCGGCTCACATCGACCATCAGGTAGAAGGCGCCCCGGGGCCGCACGTGGGGGATGCCCCGTCCGGTGAGGAACCCCGTCACCAGGTCACGCCGCTGCCGGTAGGCGTCTCGCATCTCGGCCACGCAATCCTGCGGGCCGGTCACCGCGGCCAGGGCGCCCATCTGCGCCGGGGCGTTCACGCATGACGTGATCGGCTCCTGGGCCCGCACGATCAACGGCGACACACCGGGCGGCACGACCAGATAGCCGACCCGCCAGCCAGTCATGGCGTAGGTCTTGGAGAAGCTGAAGAAGGTGATCACCCGCCCGTCGGTGTCCAGCGGCGCGGCCGGTGTGTAGGGCCCGTCGAAGGAGATCTCGTCGTATACCTCGTCGGAGAAGACCACCAGATCGTGACGGCGGGCCAGCTCCATCAAGTCGGCCAGGGCGGCGGCGTCGGTGACCGCGCCGGTCGGGTTGCCGGGAGAGTTGAGCAGTATCGCCTGGGTGCGCTCGGTGATCAGTGGCTCCACGTCGGCGGCCTGCGGGACCAGATCGGCCTCGGCCCGAAGAGGGAAGTGGACCGGCGTGATCTTCAGCAGCTGCATCATCTGGGCGTAGTTCGGCCAGCTCGGGTCGCCCAGCAGCATCTCGGCGCCCGGATCCACCAGCGACACCATGCTGCTGTAGAGCCCCGCCACCGCCCCCGAAGTGACCACCACCTGCTCGGCGGTGGCGTCGATGCCGTTGCGCTCGGTGACCTTGGCCGCCAGAGCCTCCCTCAGCGGCATGACCCCGGCGTTGGGCGTGTACTTGGTGAAGCCGTCGAAGGCAGCCTGAGCGGCGGCCTCGCAGATGTGGGCGGGCGTGTTGAAGTTGGGCTCGCCCGTCTCCAGGCGGATGGCGCCGTCGATCGAGTTGGCCAGCTCCATGACCTCGCGGATGCCCGAACGCGGCATCGCCGCGATCGGCTCCGACGGCCTCATCGGATGCAGTCCCCGCATCCCCCGGCGTTCTGTTCGAGCTTCTCGGCCACTACGGCCGATTTCCGCACACAGAAACGGGGCGGACCGACGGCCTCATGTCAGACGACCTGGCGGGCCTCGGGGAAGTGGCAGGCCACCCAGTGGCCTCCGCTGACCTCCTCGAGGGGCGGCTCCGTCATCCGGCACACCTCCTTGTCCCGGCCCACATGGCAGCGGGTGTGGAACCGGCAGCCCGACGGGGGGTTGAGGGGGCTCGGGACGTCGCCCTCGAGCAGGATCCGCAGCCGGCCCCGCTCCTGCTCGGGATCGGGCACCGGCACCGCAGAGAGCAGGGCGTGGGTGTAGGGGTGCATCGACTCGTCGAAGAGCCTCTCCGCGGAGGTGCGCTCCACGATCTTGCCCAGATACATCACCGCGATGTCGTCGCAGACGTGGCGCACGACGGCCAGGTCGTGGGCGATGAACAGGTAGGTGAGGCCCAGCTCGTCCTGCAGGTCGTCGAGCAGGTTGAGGACCTGGGCCTGGATGGACACGTCGAGGGCCGAGACCGGCTCGTCGAGCACGAGGAAGCCCGGGTCGAAGGCCAGCGCCCGGGCCACGCCGATGCGCTGGCGCTGCCCGCCCGAGAACTCGTGCGGGTAGCGGTCCACGATCCTGGGGTTGAGGCCGACCAGGCTCAGCAGCTCGGCCACCCTGGTGTCCTGCTCGTGCCTCGACATCGAGGTGTGCACCACCAGCGGCTCCCGCAGTGCCTGGCCCACCGACATCCGGGGATTCAGCGACGCGAACGGGTCCTGGAAGACGATCTGCATGTGGCGGCGGAGGCGGCGCAGATCACCCTTGTCGGCCGCGATGACGTCGATGCGCTCGGCCCCGCCGCCGTCGATCCGGCGCTGCAGCACCACGTCCCCGGCGGTCGGCTCGATGAGCCGCAGGATGCAGCGGGCGGTGGTGGACTTGCCGCAGCCCGACTCCCCCACCAGACCCATCGTCTTGCCGGCGCCGATGTCGAACGACACCCCGGCCACCGCCGAGACCTCGCCGCGCTCGCCGCCCAGCCAGCCGCCGCCGACCTCGAAGGTCTTCACGAGGCCGCGCACCGACAGGGCCGCGTCGTCGGGCGCGCCGTTGGTGCTCGCCCCGCCTGTGCCGGGATCGGCACCGGAGCCTTCGACCGGCTTGGAGGGTTCCATCGGCGCGATGGTACTGTCCCGCTCTGACCAGTGAGAAAAGGAGCGGTCGACTATGAGCAGTTTTAGAGGCGACCTGGGCGGCCTGACCGCCGAGGAGATGGAGCAGTTCCTGGCGGGCAACGCCGTCGCCCGGCTGGCCACCCTCAAGCCCGACGGGTCGCCCTATGTGATGCCGGTCTGGTACCAGTGGGACGGGGAGGCCCTGTACTTCGTGGGCCGCCAGNGNGCCCTGTGGTGCGANTACATCAAGGCCGACGGGCGNGTGAGCGTGGTCATCGACGCCCCCCACAGCGACCCGGACCAGTCCGGCCAGGCGATGGAGATCCCCAAGGTCTACATGGAGGGCACCGCCACCGTGGAGGAGGAGCCCAACATCGGGGGTCGCTGGGTGGGGATCGCCGAGCAGATGTCCTACCGATACCTCGGCCCCAACGGCCCCACGTACCTGGTGTCCACCCTCCAGCAGCCCCGCTGGCTCATCAAGCTGGTGCCCACCGACATCAAGACCTGGAAGGGTGTCGGCTGGGCCCGGCGCTACTGGGTGCAGGAGAGCGGCGGCCCCAGCTACGAGGAGGCCCACGCCAGCTGAACCGGCTCGACCCGGCGCCGGCCCGCAACCGGCCCGCGGCGCGGCCCCGCCCGCTAGGAGGCCCCAAGCGCCCAACCCGCTCGACCTGTTCCGCCTCGACGGACGCGCCGCCCTGGTGACGGGCGGCTCCAGGGGCCTCGGCGCGGTCATGGCCGAGGCTCTGAGCTACGCCGGGGCGCGGGTGGCGGTGACCAGCCGCAGCCTCGCCGACGCGCAGGCCAAGGCGGGCGAGATCGCCTCGGCCACCGGCACCGAGACGCTGGGCGTGGAGATGGAGGCAACCGACACCGGGGCCGTCGAGGCGGCCGTGACCGGCGTCGTGGAGCGCTTCGGCGGCCTCGACATCCTGGTCAACAACGCCGGCATCCTGGTGCGGGGCGCCATAGGCGACATCGAGCCCGGCGAGTTCGAGGAGTCGCTGGCCGTGAACGTGACCGGCCCGTGGCTGGCCTGCCGGGCTGCGGGCCCGCACCTGTGGGAGTCCGGGCACGGGCGGGTGATCAACGTGTCGTCCACCTTCGGCCTGGTGGCCGCGCCCGACCGCACCGCCTACACGTCCTCCAAGGGCGCCGTCGTGCAGCTGACCAGGGCCCTGGCCATGGAGTGGGCACCGCGAGGGGTGAACGTCAACACCATCGCGCCCGGGCCGTTCCTGACCGAGATGAACGTGGCCCATCAGCACAGCGAGCACAGCGTGCGGGTGATCGGCCAGGAGGTGGCCCTGCGCCGCTGGGGAGAGCTGCCCGAGATCGCCGGGGCCGCCATCTACCTGGCCTCGGACGCGTCCTCGTACGTGACCGGCTCGGTACTCACCGTAGACGGGGGCTGGACCGCCCACTGATCCGCCACAACGAAGGAACAAGGAAATGAGCCGACGATTCGAGGGCCGCAACGTCTTCGTGACCGGAGCCGGGAGCGGCTTCGGCCGCCGCACCGCCGAGCTGTTCGCGGCAGAGGGCGCCAAGAACCTGTACCTGCTCGACCACAAGCAGGAGCGGCTGGACGCGGTGGCGCCGGTGATCGAGGAGCTGGGAGCCACGCCGCACCTGCTCAACTTCGATCTCGGTGTCATGGAGAACTGCGCAGAGGCGGTGTCGCAGGCTCTGGCCATCGACCCGAGGCTCGACGTGATGGTGTCCAACGCGGCCGCCTGGACGATTGCCGAGTTCGTCGACATGACCGACGAGGAATGGCGCCGGGTGCTGTCGGTCAACCTCGACGCCTACTTCGTGATGGGCAGCCGGGCGGCCCGGGCCATGAAGGAGACCGGGGGCGGGGTGATCCTGTTCACCTCGTCGATCGCCTCGCTGGGCCATGGCCGCGGCTTCACCCACTACTGCGTGGCCAAGGCCGGCGTGGCCGCGCTGACGAAGGCCATCGCGGTGGAGTGCGCCCCCTACAACATCCGCTGCAACAGCGTGGGGCCGGGCCCGGCCGACACCCAGCAGTCGGTCGACCTAGCCGGCGAGGAGCTGATGAACAAGTGGCGCTCCGAGGGCTTCCCGCTGGTCCCGGCCAACCGGCTGGCCACCGTCGACGACGTCGCCCACGCCTTCCTGTACCTCGCCTCCGACGAGGCCCAGTACGTGTCGGGCATCAACCTCATCGTTGACGGCGCCCTGACCGCCCAAACCTACGACGTGCCCGACAGCTAGAGACCGGACCGATGAGAGCCGAGGTCTCGCCCGCAGAGGTCCGCTCCTACTCGAAAACGACGACGGCACCATACTGGCGACGTCGGTGGACTTCCCCGAGTTGACCACCTTCGGAGACGACCGAGAGGAGGCCGTCGCCCGCGCGGTTCACGCGCTTGAGGAAGCCATCGCCGCCCGCATCCACGATCGCAAGGACATCCCACCGCCGTCTCGGGGCCAGACCCACGCCGTGCTTCCCACGCTCACGTCCGTCAAGGTGCTGCTCTACCAGGGCATGCGCGAGCAGGGGGTCGGCAAGGCGGAACTGGCCCGCCGCCTGGGCTGGCACATGCCACAGGTCGATCGCGTCCTCGATATCGAGCACCGCTCCCGCCTCGACCAGATGGACGCTGCCCTGGGAGCGATCGGACGTCGCTTGTCCGTCGCCGCCGCGACTGCACCCGACCCGGCAGCATCTGGCGCCGAAGACGCAGCCCCCGGCTCGAACGCGCCGCTATAGGGCGCCGGCCAGCCGCAGCAACCTCGACACCGAAGCCGCCGACGCCCACAACTGGCCGAGCCTACGCGAGCCATACGGGGGGAGTAGGATCGCAGCGCGACGCAGACACGGGCGGATTGACATGACAGCCACTGACACGATCACCGAGACGAAGCTCTTGACTGCTGATGACCTCTTGCGCCTGCATGGCCAAGGAGTGCGAGGCGAGTTGATCCGAGGGGTGCTGGAGCTGGAGGAGACGATGGTTTCCGGGTACACGCACGGCAAGATCGTCATGAGTTTGGGTGCGACGCTGTTCAACTTCGTGAAGCCCCGCAGCCTGGGGACGCTCGTGGCAGCCGACTCCGGGGTCTGGCTCGAGCGCGACCCCGACACCGTGCGCGGACCCGACATCGCCTTCACCTCGGCAGAGAAGATCCCCCTCAATGCCGACATTCCGGGCTACTCGGAGGTCGTGCCCGATCTCGTGGTCGAGGTCCGCTCCCCCAGCGACACCCGGCGCGAGGTCCATGACAAGGCCCGCATGTGGCTCAGCCACGGTGTGCGGCTCGTGTGGGTCGTCCACCCCGACACCCGCACGGTCGACGTCCACCGCCCCGACCGAGCGGCGACGACCCTCGCCGGAGACGACAGCATCGACGGCGCCGACGTGCTGCCGGGGTTCGCCTGCGCCCTCGCCGAGGTCTTCGGCCCGTAGGCGCCCGCGCCGCCGATCACGCCTGGCTCAAACCGCCGACCTCTCCCCGGTGCCGCGACCGCAAGCGTCTACCGGTACGTGCCGGGTCATATGGCCTTCGTGGGGCGCTACCGGGAGGACGGCCGGGAGCACCCCGGCGGCGCCTTTCCCCGGCCCTCCCACGCGACCGCGGACGATTGGATGCCCCTGGAGCGCCGCATGCTGGAGCCGCCCTACGCCTGGGAGCGCCCCGACACCGTCACCGAATAGGGCAGGCGACATACCGTGACACGGTTCAGCAGCCACCAAGTCCTGGGAGTGCCCCGACACCGTCACGGATTAGGGCGGGGCCGCGACCGGGGCCGCGACCGGTTAGGCGACTTGCCAGGTGGGGCGGGAGTGGAGCAGCTTGTGCAGGTCGCCCGGGCCGGCCTTGGCCTGGGAGGCCGCTATCTGGGCCGTTACGGCCGAGCCGTACTCCGAGCGGTCCACGGCCCGGAACACCCCGACCGGGGTGGGCACGTCGTTGGTGTTGGCCAGCCGGCTCAGGGAGAACGCCACCGACGGGTCGGGGTCGGTCTCGTCGTGCACCACCAGGGCGTCGACGCCCACATCGGCCACGGTCACCACCCGGGCCCGACCGTCCTCGATGACCACGCCGAACTCGCCGTCGGCGCCGAAACGCACCGGCTCGCCGTGGCGCAGGTCGATCAGCATCGAATCGCGGGCGTCGCGCTTGGTGATGGCCGCGAAGGCGCCGTCGTTGAACACGTTGCAGTTCTGGTAGACCTCCACGAGCGCCGCGCCCGGATGGTCGTGGGCCCGCCGGAACATCTCCTGCATGTGGCCCCGGTCCATGTCGTGGGTCCGGGCCACGAAGGACGCCTCGGCCCCCAGGGCCAGCGACACCGCGTTGAAGGGCTGCTCCACCGAGCCGTGGGGGGTGGACTTGGTCACCTTGCCCCGCTCGCTGGTGGGCGAGTACTGCCCCTTGGTGAGCCCGTAGATCTGGTTGTTGAACAGCAGGATGTTGAGGTTCACGTTGCGGCGCAGCGCGTGGATCAGGTGGTTGCCGCCGATCGACATCATGTCGCCGTCGCCGCCCACCACCCACACGTGCAGGTCGCCCCGGGCCATGGCCAGACCGGTGGCCACCGCCGGGGAGCGCCCGTGGATGGCGTGCAGGCCGTAGGTGTTCATGTAGTACGGGAACCGGGCCGCACAGCCGATCCCCGACACGAAGACGGTGTCCTCGCGCCGCACACCGAGCTCCGGCATCAGCAGCTGCACCGCGGTGAGGATCGAGTAGTCGCCGCAGCCCGGGCACCACCGGACCTCCTGGTCGGTCGACCAGTCCTTGCGGGTTGTCACCGGCACGTCGGTCATCGGGCTGCTCCCACGGTCTCGATCTCCCTGTAGAACGCCTCCGCCAGCTCGGCCGCGGTGAAGGGCTGGCCCGAGACCTTGGTCACCGACTTGGCATCGACGAGGTACTCGGCCCGCAGCATCCGGCACAGCTGCCCCATGTTCATCTCGGGCACGACGACCCGCTCGAACGACGAGAGCAGCCCGCCCAGATTGGCGGGCAGCGGGTTCAGGTGGCGCAGATGGATGTGGGCCAGCGCGTGGCCGGCCGATTCGAGCCGGCGGCGGGCCCCGGTGATGGCGCCCCACGTCGATCCCCAGCCGACCACGGCGACGTCCGCATCCGGATCGCCGATCACCTCGACCGGCGAGATGTGCTGGGCGATCAGCGCGATCCGCTCGGCCCGCAGCCGCACCATGGCCTGGTGGTTGTCGGGCTCGTAGCTGATGTTGCCGCTGCCGTCCTCCTTCTCGATGCCCCCGATGCGGTGCATCAGATCGGGCGTGCCGGGGATGGCCCAGGGCCGCACCAGCCGCTCGTCGCGCCGGAACGGCCAGAAGACGGCCTCGCCCTCGTCGTTGACGTGGTTGGGCCGCGAGGCGAACTCGATGTCGATGGAGCCCAACTGCTCGACGTCGGGGATGCGCCAGGGCTCGCTGCTGTTGGCCAGGTAGCCGTCCGACATCAGGATCACCGGGGTGCGGTGCTCGACCGCGATACGGACCGCCTCGATGGCCGCGAAGAAGCAGTCGGAGGGGCTCAGGGCGGCCACGATCGGAAGCGGCGCCTCGCCGTGGCGGCCGTACATGGCCATCAGCAGGTCGGCGGCCTCGGTCTTGGTGGGAAGGCCCGTGGAGGGGCCGCCCCGCTGGATGTCGATCACCACCAGCGGCACCTCCAGGCTGACGGCCAGACCCACGGTCTCGGCCTTGAGGGCCATGCCCGGACCCGAGGTGGTGGTGACGCCGATGTGGCCTCCGTAGGCCGCGCCCAGAGCCGCGCCCACCGCGGCGATCTCGTCCTCGGCCTGCAGGGTGCGGACCCCGAAGTTCTTGTGACGGGCGAGTTCGTGGAGGATGTCGCTGGCCGGGGTGATCGGGTACGACCCCAGGAACAGCGGTATCCCGGCCTGCTGGGAGGCGGCGATCAGCCCCCACGACAGCGCGGTGTTGCCGTTGATGTTGGTGTAGGTGCCGGGATCGAGCGCCGCGGGGGCGACCATCAGCCGGCTGGCGCCCAGCTCGGCGGTCTCGCCGAAGGCGTGCCCGGCGGCGAAGGCGGCCTTGTTGGCTGCGATCACGGTGTCGCGGCCTGCGAACTTGCCGTCGATCCAGTCGACGGTGGGCTTGACCGGGCGCGAGTACAGCCAGGACACCAGCCCCAGCGCGAAGAAGTTCTTGGAGCGCTCGGCGTCGCGGGGCTTCACGCCCAGGTCCTGGCAGGCCCGCTTGGTGAGATCGGTCATCGGCGCGGTGACCACCGTGTAGCCGTCGAGGGTGCTGTCGGTGAGCGGGCTGGTCTCGTATCCGGCCTTGGCCAGGTTGCGCTCGTTGAAGGCGTCGGAGTTGACGATCACGGTCCCGCCCGGCTTGAGCAGCCGCAGGTCGGACTTGAGCGCGGCCGGGTTCATGGCCACCAGNACCGTGGGGGCGTCTCCGGGAGTGGTGATGTCGTGGTCGGAGATGTGGACCTGGAACGACGAGACGCCGGCGAGCGTTCCGGCGGGGGCCCTGATCTCCGCGGGGAACTCCGGCAGCGTGGCCAGGTCGTTGCCGAACAGGGCGCTGGCCGAGGTGAACCGGTCGCCGGTGAGCTGCATCCCGTCGCCGGAGTCGCCTGCGAAGCGAAGGACGATCCCGTCGGCCTTGCGGACATCGTCGGCCTGCTGTGCAATATCGGTCACTGATGCTCCTTTGCACCGGCTCTGAGCAAGTCGGCAACCCGACGCGCGGTGGTAGCCCGCCGCATCCGTCCCGCCGCTGTCACCCTAGCCGGTATACCGTGCCCGGCGACGGCTTCTCGGCTGCTTCATTTGACTCGCATGAGCCTGTGGCACTACCGCGACGCGCACCACGAGGTGGACCTGATCCTCGAGCGGCCCGACGGCTCGGTGGTCGCAGTTGAGGTCAAGGCCAGCAGCTCGCCCTCCCCCGACGGTCTCCGGCACCTTCGTTGGATGCGCGACCGCCTCGATGCCGTGGCGTCCGGCTGCTTCACCGCCGGCGTACTGCTGCACATGGGTCCGCACGAGGTGAGCGTGGGCGACCGGCTGCGGATGTGGCCCCTATCGTCGCTGTGAGCGCCCTAGAAGCCCCACCGTGGACGCCTGAACCGGTGCATCTAGCCCAGCCGGCCAGCGGCGGAGTCAGGCCACCGTGATGGAGGTGTCCAGGTAGACGTCCTGGATGGCGTTGAGCAGTTCGACGCCGGAGGCCATGGGCCGCTGGAAGGCCTTGCGGCCCGAGATCAGACCGGTGCCTCCGGCCCGCTTGTTGATCACCGCGGTGGCGACCGCCTCGGCCAGGTCGCCGGCCCCTGAGGACGCTCCGCCGCTGTTGATCAGGCCGACGCGGCCCATGTAGCAGTTGGCCACCTGGTACCGGCACAGGTCGATCGGGTGGCCGCTGGTCAGCTGGTCGTACACCAGGTCGTGGGTCTTGCCGAAGCCGACGGCCCGGTAGCCGCCGTTGTTGGTGGGCAGCTTCTGCTTGATGATGTCGGCCTCGACGGTGACGCCCATGTGGTTGGCCTGCCCGGTGAGGTCGGCGGCCGCGTGGTAGTCGATGCCGTCCACCTTGAACGCCGGGTTGCGCAGGTAGCACCACAGCACCGTGAACATGCCGAGCTCGTGGGCGGCCGCGAACGCCTCGGACACCTCGCCGATCTGGCGCCGGGCGTTGTCGGATCCGAAGTAGATGGTGGCGCCCACGCCGGCCGCGCCGAGGTCCCAGGCCTGCTCGGCCGAGCCGAACATCACCTGGTCGTACGACTCCGGATGGCTCAGCAGCTCGTTGTGGTTGAGCTTGACGATGAACGGGATCCGGTGGGCGTAGCGCCGCGAGGCCAGCCCCAGCACGCCGAAGGTGGTGGCCACCGCGTTGCAGCCCCCCTCGATGGCCAGCTCCACGATGCGCATCGGGTCGAAGTAGGCGGGGTTGGGTGCGAACGAGGCCGCGCCGGAGTGCTCGATGCCCTGGTCGACGGGCAGGATCGACACGTAGCCGGTGCCGGCCAGCCGTCCGCTGCCGAACAACGAACCGATGCTGCGCAGCACCTGCGGCGAGCGGTCGCTTGCGACAAGGACCCGGTCCACGAAGTCGGGACCGGGCAGCGCCAGCGACTCCCGCTCGAAGGTCTTGCACTCGTGCTCTAGCAGCGACTCGGCGTCGTCGCCGAGCAGTGTGTGAATGTCCACGGAAGGTGCTCCTGATGGGTGATGGACACATGCGCCGACGGACACGCCGGGCCGCCCGCACTCGCGTGCTGCCACGGTAGCGCCCCCGGTCAGCCAAGGGCGTGACCACGCCGTCACGCCCAGTGCCAGAGCACGCTGATCGGTGCTGCCCAGATCCTGTCGCTCCTGTCGCTGCGGACGTTGCTGACGTGGGTGCCGGTGGTGAGCACCACACCCAGCTTGAACCTGTCTCCGACCTTGTCGGACAGCCACTCGATGTGCTCTATGTCGCCAGGCCGGTGCCGATTGGCTGACTTGACTTCGATTGCGATGATCCCGCCGTCCTCGGTTTCGATCACCGCATCGATCTCATGCGTGCCCTTGTGGGTGCGGAGGTGGCTCAGCGCATCCCGCATGTTCAGCGCCTCGAGCTCGGCGCGAAGCTGGTTGAGCGCGAATGTCTCGATGACCCGGCCGTAGAGATCGCCGTTCAGCTTCAGGCGGGCCTGCGGCACGTTCATCGCCGCGATGAGAAGTCCCGAATCGCTGAACAGCATCTTGGGGGACTTGGCGAGATTGCCGATGTCCTCGCTGATGAACGCGGGCACTTCGACGGTCATGTCCATGTCGAGCAGGATGTGGCGGTAGTCCCGGTGGGTTCCGGGATTCACCTGGGCGGCGTTGCGCAGGCTCCCGTCCTCAGGCGACCGTGCGGTGTGGAGGGCGGAGGCGGCGAGGTACCTGCGGAAGTGGGAGGCTGAGCGCCGCGTTCCGAACAGCGGCAGGTCTCGCCGCAACAGCACGCTCAGGTAGTCCCGGCACCAAATCTGCGAGCGGGCCGCGGAACCCTCCGGCGCGCACTCGGGGAAGCCGCCGACTGCGGCCATGTCGAGGTATTCGAAAATGTCGGGAGTGTGCTCCGGCGAAACTTCGGGCGGAGTTCCCGACAGCAGCCCGGCAACTGTCGGGGCACGGCGAGGACCGGCAACCCGCAGGCTCCGCTCCCTGACGGTCATCGGGTTGAGCCGCACGACCGCCGCTCGGCCGGTCAGCGCCTGAAACTCTGACAGACTCCGCGGGTCGGGTGAGCCGGTGAGGATGAAACGCCCCGGCCTTCGGTCCCGGTCGACGCTGCGCTTGATTGCTCGCGCCACCTCGGGGGCCAGCTGCCACTCGTCCACCAGGAGCGGCTCCTGAAACCGAGCGAGCGCGGCCTCGGGATCGTCTTGGAAGACGGT
>JGI24794J26673_10001092_pt1 | contig 17001 bp, 16 predicted proteins | sample MesohylPK_FD_26673 | JGI IMG/M metagenome (IMG submission 26673) | reverse complement strand
CCCACCCGCCTCTCCACGGCGTTGCGGCAGGCGGGAGAAGCGCGTTGCGTGCGTGGAAGGGCAACCACGTAAAACCTGCGGCAGGGGTTCTCGAGTCCAGGGTATTGAAGAGGCAGCTCCGATCCATGCTCACAGACCCGCAAGTGGGCTGTTCAGCAGCCTGCCGGAGGCTGGTCACGGTTGATTTGACGGGCCCGGCCATATATCGAGGCCCGCAGCCAATCCGCTACATGAGAGAAGGGTATGACGGATCCGGTACTGAGGTTCCTTCCCAACGAGGCAGGGGAAAAAGAAGGGCTCGGCGACGCCGGGATCGAGACCTTCCGAGACACCCCTTACGCGAGCTGCGCGAGGGAAGCCGGGCAGAACAGTCGCGATGCGGCAAAGGAGCTGCCGGTGCGGATTACCTTTGATATCCGGAGGCTCGGGCACTGCGAGTTCCCGTCATATGCGGAACTCAGGGAAGCGATTGAAGCGTGCAGGGCGGAGGCTTCGCAGGACCGGGAAACGGCCTTCTTCGACAATGCCGCCGATGTCATCGGCAAGGCCCGGATTCCGGTGCTGGAGATAGCTGACAGCAACACAACAGGACTTACAGGTCCTCCCGACGTTCACGGCACACCGTTTCATTCGCTGGTCAAGGCCTCGGGGGTGACGGTCAAGTCTGATGCGGACGCCGGAGGATCGTTCGGCATCGGCAAGAACGCATCTTTTGCGGTGTCGGACCTGCAGACCGTCTTTTACTCATCTGTCTACGAGGATCCGGAGTCCGGGGACGAAGCGTTTGCCGCCCAGGGCAAGATCAAGCTTGTCTCCCATACCGGTACTGACGATGAGCCCCGCCGCGCTACCGGTTACTGGGGCAATCCCAGACGTTTCGGCGCGGTGACATGCCGTTCTCTGGTTCCCGACTGGATGAGGCGCAGCGCCGTCGGGACGACGATCTTCTGCATGGGCTTCCGGGAATCGGAGGACTGGGCCGAGCGGATGACGTACTCGCTGGTCTCCAATTTCTTCTGTGCAGTTCACCGGCAGCAGATGGTTTTCGAAGTCGATAACGGCAGATTCGCAATCAACAGGAACACGCTGGAGCATTTGCTGGAGAGGGACGACATAAAGAACGCTGCCGAGAACACAGGTCATCTCGCCGATCTGGAGTTTGCGGGCCAGCTCTACCGTTGTCTCGTTTCCGAGAGTGCAGTGGAGGAAATTCTCACGCTCGCGTCCGGTCTCGGGCGTATTCGTGTCCGCATTCTTGTCGGGGAGGGAATGCCGCGGCGGATCGGCTTCATTCGCAACGGCATGCTGATTACGGACAATCTCCGACACTTCGGGCAACCCCTGGCGCGGTTTCCGGGCTCGCGAGACTTTGTGGCATTGGTCGAGCCCGAGGACACGGATGCCGGGGTGCTGCTGAAGCAGCTGGAGAATCCTGCCCATGACGGGTTTTCGGCAGAACGAATCCCGGATTCGGACAAGCGTTCGACGGCGACCTCCGCGATGAGGAAGCTGGGCAAAGAAATCCGCGAGACCATCCGCGGGGCCACAAGCGTCAGGCACGAGGGCGCGGTGGTCCTGGACGAGCTGGGCCGGTATTTCGCGGAACCGGGAAGAGCTGACGCGGAGCCGGATCCCGGCGCCGAGAGCGATCCGGAGAAGTACACCTATAGGTCTCACAGGCGGACGCCCCGGCGGCGCCGGGCACCCGCTCCGTCTGGCGGTGAGGAGGGAGGACGCAGCGGGACCCGAACCGGGACCGGAGGAGACAACGGCAGCGGGGCGGGAAGAGGAAACGGAACGGGAACCGGCGGAAGGGGTTCCCGGGGAGAGCGAGAGACGATTGTCCTGCGGGATGTGCGGAACCGCATCCGGGCAGCGGATGATGGAGCACCGATCTCGCGCGAACTGCATTTCACTCCGGGGACGGGAGGCCGGATTGAGGTTGCGGTGCAGGCGACCGGCGTCAACGTCGCGGACAATCTCCGTGTCGTCGCAGCGGACAGCGGGGACACCGGATCGGGTGTTCTGTCCCTTGATGTCGTCGAGGGACAACGCTGCTCGGTTACCGTGTCGTTCGATGAACCCTATGACGGACCGATTGAACTGCTTGCGGTCAACGGCGGAGCCGCGGAGGCACCGGCATGAGGCTTTCGGAGGAGACCCGCTTTCCCCACCCTGTCCTTGGGCTGGAGACCGGCGATTTCACTGCCGGCGGGTTCGACGTGGAATTCACGTCGGTCGAGGACAGGGAATCCGGCGCGCTTACTCTCGAGCACGCGATCACCCTGACGGAGCCCGAGATCCGGCAGCTGGTGGAAACGGAGCGGGCGGCAGCAGGTTGTTTTGTCCGCTGCGCGGATACCTTTTTTGCCGAGTTGCGGCCCATGTCCTGGCCCCGCGGCCGGACTGACTTCACCGCGGGGAAACTGCTGAACAGGGTGTCGCTGCGTCCGATGATCTGGCTGCTCCAGGATCTCCCGGACTGGGATCCCGGCACGATCAATCCGGAGTTTTCACCGCCGGTGACGCTGGGCCGCGGCGACATCATTGCGGTGGGCGCGGAACACATAATTTCCGTGGGACATGAGAAACTCAAGCCGATCGAGAGCATCTTCGAACTCGACCGTTCTCCGGACGTGCCCGAGGGGACATTGCAGGTGGATCCCGATCGCGACCGGATCACGATCCTTGCCGGTCCCGGGACATACGAAACGATCCGGCTTCTGCGGGAGCAGGCGGGCGGGCGCCCGGTGGTGATGAATGCCGTGTACCTGCCGGCGGTGATGGAGGTACTGGATGCCCTGCGCATGTCGGAGGACGGGTACCAGGGGCGCCGCTGGTATCAGACCTTCGTCGCGAAGTGCGATGCAAGGGGCATCGACCCCTCGGCCGATTCATCGATCCTCGAGAGTGCCCAGAAACTGCTTGATAGCCCTGCGGGCTCGCTCGCCGCGCTGGTGGCGGAGACGGAATGATGCAACACGAGCCGCTGCGCTATCTGTCCGAGGAAAAGCTCGAGGAGCTGCGCCGGAATGTAGTCCGGCATCGGGAGCGATACGCGACGGGTAATTTCGCAGATCTCGAACCGGAAAATGGATGGGCGATCGAGGCCACCGGAGTGACTGTCGATCAGGATCTTCTGGCGGGCCTCGACGGAACAGTCAGAACGGCAGCGGGTGACAGGGCAGCGTCCGCAATTCTGTACAGGGCCCTGACTGGCATGACGCCGGCGCTCGCGCGCGAGGAACGCGTCTGGGTGCGCCTGTCGCACGTCGAGTGTCTTGGCTACGCCCGTTCCCGATGGCTTCCGGGCCTCGAGGGCGAGCAGCTGGATATCCAGGTTCACCGTCACCTGTTCGGCAGCGGCCTTACCGGGATCCGCGACGACAATGCGTTGTCCCGCCTGTGGTGGAACATGCATGTCGCTGCGACAGCGGATCCCGACGATCCGGAAGGTGCGCTCGATCTGATCCTGAAAACGGCGGATATCCGGAGCAACTTCGTCGAACGTCCGAACACGGCGGCTCGCCCGCCCCTGGCGAGAGCAATTATTCGGGCCATGCGGCGGAATCCGTGGATCACATCGACCGAGCGTGCCTTCCGGGAGTTCATGATCGTGCTCAACCGGGACGGTGGCGGGATCCTGTTCGAGACGATGTCCGACGCGGAGGTGGACGGTATCATGGATGCTTGCGCGGAACGGGCGAGAGGCCGCTCCGAGGCAGGAAACGGGGTGGACCAGGCATCGGAAGGAGCGGGGTCCCGGGGGTTCGGGTGGGTACGAGGTATTTTGGGCGGACATCGACCGCAGCCGGGCTCCGGAGAGGCGAGGTGACCCGCCCGACAAGAATCCGGCTCCACGATCAGCTCGCCAATCCTGGCGTGAAGAGCGCGGACCTCGTTGTCGCGATCGCGCGGGCGCCGCTCGGCGCCTTTCGAAAATACCTGCGACAGACGCTCCATCGCCTGGCGTTTCCAGGCGCAAACGTGGTTGGGATACATTTGGTGCTTCGACGCGATCTCCTGGAGCGTCCGATCCGCGCGAAGCGCCTCCAGCGTCTGCTCTCCCGACTGCCTCCGGCGCTTCCCGCTGACCTGCACTCCTCCGTCAAACGGTGGAATACACCTTAACGACCTGTCCGATTTTCCAGGCCAACTCACAGTGGGGGGCCTAACGGACTTCAGCCATGCCCGGAGGCCGGGGACGCCCAGCTATCAAGTCCGGGGCGAAGCACACTCGTGCAAAACTGCCCGAATGTCAGCACGTTCGCATGTCCCGAATATTCGGTTTCCTTCGCCCCCATCAGGCTCTCCGGAATTACAAGATTGATGCCGATGGAGCCCATCTCCTCGATGGCGTTGGCTGCAATGTTCTCGTCCACGGTCGTCAGGTAGAGATTTCGGCTGCCCTTTTCCCGTTCGACCTGCTTCCAGCGTTCGCGCAGCGTTGTCTTCGCACTCAGGATCAGGCCGGTCGAAGCTTCGGGCCTGCCACTGTCGACGAAATCCAGTGACGGCAGAATGAAGTCCGGCCGATTGCGGGCTTCGATGACCACCTGCTTCTCGAATGGAATCCCGCCACCTGTCAACATGGCCTCTATGTGATGCTCGTAGGAATAGCCCGCACGAGATTTGCGCTGCTGGCTGGCCGACAACATGAGTGCATCGATCGCGGGAAGCCTGTCCACCAGTCTGCGGATGACCTCGGACGGACCGATTGTGCGCGTAGCGTCACCAAGCACGATGCGTACCAGTTCGACCGACCGGACACGTCGCTGGAATACACGAAACAGATCCCATTCGATGCTCCGGCTGATTTCGCGGAGCGCGTCACCGGGGGAAGGCAATTCGAAAGGGTTTAGCTTCTCCAGCCCATACCGCTTCAAGAACTTTTCTCGGGCCATGGCCGCAAGCCGCCTGGTGGTGGGCATCACCGCATGTTCGGTGGCAAATTGGTCAATGTCGCCTGCGGACCACGCGTTGATAATCTGCTCGACAAAGTCGAGCACATGCTCCTGCTTCCTGGCGTGTAGTTCGGCGGGTACAAATTCACCGACAAGGAAATCGGCCGGAAGATCAAAAAGCTCGGCGAGCAACTCGGCCTCGTCATCGACGGAGTCGATGGTGAGGCATTCATAGACCTTCGCGCCTTCCAGCTCCGTACGTCCCATGACAAGAAAAGATGCCGGAGAGAGCCAGGCAAAGGTCTCCTTCGGCACACGAGTCAAATGGGTTTCCGGTCCCTTGCTGGTGTAGTGGACTATGCGGGAGACCTTGTCGGCTTCCTTGCCCTCCACTTGCGGCCAGTAAGTCGGGAGAAAGGTCTCCCGGATTTCGGCTTGGTCCGGATCGGGCCTTTTCTTTGTCTGTAAGGGCGGAAAGAAACCGCCATCTCGCTGTTCGGCCGGAATGTAGACCCCGGCCTGATGCTTGTTCCTGTAGCGCGCCCAGTCACGATCGTTTCTGGAAAGCTTCTTGATCAGCACCCGGTCAGCGTTGCTAATGAGGTTCTTGAGCAGATCGGCCTCCCGACCGTCCGTGGCGCTGAATTCGAACTCCGCTTGTTCGGTCATCCGGTGCCCGCAATCTCGAGTTGTCGGCCGGTACCGGTAAGCCAGTCTGAAACCCGTGAAACAAGTTCATCGAAGGGCATACGGGTCCGTCCTTTCATGGAGCACTCCCACACGGTCAGCACTCGCCAGCCCTCATCGGCGAGGCGTTCCTGGACCAGAATATCGCGTTGTCGGTTACCCATGATCTTCTGTCGCCAGAATTCGGCGCGGGTCGTGGGCAGACGGAATAGATGGCAGTCGTGCCCGTGCCAGAAGCAGCCATGGACAAAAATGGCTGCCCGATAACGCGGCAGAAGAATGTCCGGACTTCCGGGCAGGTTCTCCGAATGAAGCCGGTAGCGATAGCCTTGTGCGAAGAGTGCCTTCCGAAGGCGGACTTCCGGCTTTGTGTCCTTGCCACGAATTGCGCGCATCATGCGACTGCGAGTGGCACTGTCCACGATGTCAGCCATATCTGTCAGGCGCTATTCGTCGCCACGGGTTCCGGATGTTCACCAGACGTTTGTGCGATGAAGGGCTGCATATGACGTGCTACGGCCTCGACTGCCTGGACGACCACCGCATTGCCGAACTGCTTGTAGGCTTGGGTATCCGAAACCGGGATTACAAAGTCACGTTCGTCGGTTTCGAAGCCCATGAGGCGTGCGCATTCCCTGGGGGTGAGCCGCCGGGGTCGGGTACCGTTCTGGCGCACCAGGATTTCCGAGCCGTCCTTGTAGTAACGTGCGGAGAGTGTGCGAGCGGTATCGTCCGGACCTACCAGACCAAAGCCGAATCCGTTGCCTTTTGCACGGTGCTTGGCAGCATATTTCCTGAGATAATCCCACAGGTTAGAGGTCAACGTGTATTTGTCCGAGACACGAGCGATGTTGCCAACCGTGTAGGGTGGCTCTGGTGCCTCCTGCCCGCCTTCAGGATGAAGAATGCTGCACAGCTTTGGACCGTGTTTCGTATCAGGCACCTGCATGCTGTCGAACGAGAAATCGCAAGGATCCCGGAATCCGGCAATGAATATGCGCTCGCGGTGCTGCGGCACCCAGGATTTCGCGTCAATGACACGCCAGTCGATCTGATAGCCAAGCTCGTCCTCCAGCACCTGGCGAATGACACGAAAGGTGTTGCCCCGATCATGGCTGGCCAGGTTCTTTACATTTTCCAGCAGGAAAGCCCTTGGACGGTGATGGCGGATGATCTCGGCCAAACGGAAGAACAGCGTACCCTGCGCTTCGCAGGCGAAGCCGTGTGGATGCTTGAGGGCATTCTTTTTTGACACGCCTGCGATAGAGAAGGGTTGGCACGGGAATCCCGCGAGCAGCAGGTCATGTGCAGGGATTGAAGCGAGTGCCACGTCATTAATATCCCCGGCGATATCGTGGTCGTCGTCAGGAAAATTAGCCTTGTAGGTAAATTGGCTGTACTTGTCGCGCTCGCAGGTAAAGACGCACCGCCCACCGATTGTCTCGAAGCCGTAGCGCAGTCCTCCGATTCCTGCGAAGAGGTCGACAAAGGTGAAGCTGGCCGGGCCTCTTTCGCGTGTTCGTACCAGGTGCTGCAGCGTCTCGATCACCGCTTTGCGTGGCTCAATCTCACCGGTTTCCCAGCGATAGGCCGTCCGCTTGCTGAACCCGGTGTGCATCGCGGCCTCGGCCAGACTGAGGCCGGCTCGCTGCCGCAATTGAGAAAAGTGAGTCATGTGTCGCCGATGCTCTGTCTGGGCATTATTTTGCCAATATGGCATCATCAAACACAAATCACAAGTGAGATCGTGAAAGGCGATTCGGGATAATCGGCGGAAGGCTTGTTAGGGGAGTTATGGCTTCCAGCAGCGCCGCGAGCTGGCTGCCCCAATCGATGAGCGAGGAGGAAGGGCAAGTTCTATGGGCGGCATGATGCCGGCAATCTCGTATAGGAGAGCGGTGCTAGCTGTGCCGATGGCTTGCGAGGCGAGATGGAAGACCAAGTTAGCCGACCGAGGGTCTCTCTTGCCGAATAGGTCGAGTGCCGTGCCGTACGCCGGCAGTATCTTGCCCGGCGCTACGGTGCGGGAGCGAAGAAGCAGCGGGGGCTTGGACGAGGGAGTCCAGATGACCATGGGCTGGACCTTCTCGCACCTGTGGGAGTTTGAGATCGACGGCCGAAGCTACGGCGATCCGTCGTATCGCGAGTTGGACGACGAGCCGGTGATTTTCAACGCGAAGGGGCTGCGCTGGGTACCGCGATCACGCGCGGTGCGGACCGGTTTGTCTATGTCTATGACTATGGTGACACGGGACGAGGCTTGCGCGCCGCGAGGCGGCGGAGCAGGGTCGGACGGTGTCGCCGATAAGGCATTGGCGATGTGCAATCCGATGCGGGCGATGAGGTCCATGCGGCGGTTTCGGGACGGGGAAGGCGAGAGGACCGCGTTGGCGACTTTCCCAACGGAAGACACCGAGCGCGCACTCGGGGAAGTCCCTTATCCTGCGGGTCAACGGCTATGCCGGCCACAACCGGCTGACCGGCCGGGGCCGCAAGGGCGGCGCGCCGCTGCGGCTGGCATACTGCTGGAGCCGCGCTAGGCGCCGCCTTCGCAAAATCTACGACAGCAGCGGCTCCGAGATCGCAACCGAGGGCCTGCGCCGGATCGCCGAACTCTACGCCATCGAGGCCGACATCCGCTGTAGCTCGTCCGAACGGCGTCGAAGCGAACGACAAACATGCGCCGCGCCGCTGGGCGAGGCCTTCGGCGTCTGGCTGAAGCAGCAGCGCGCCCGCGTCTCGCCCAAGCGCCGCCTCGGCGAAAAGCTCGCCTACATCGCCTACCATTGGGAAGGCCTCAGGCTCTTCCTCGCCGACGGCCGCGTCGAGATGGACAGCAATGCCGTCGAGAATCTCAATCGGCCGACTGCCCTTACAAGGAAAAACGCACTCTTCGCGGGTCCTGACAAAGGCGCGGTTGCCTGGGGCAGGATCGCTTCTCGCACCCAGACCGCCTGGCTGAACGGGGTCGAGCCCTACGCCCAACTCAAGGTTACCCTCGAAGCCATCTCGGTCGGCCATCCCAACGACCGCATCGACAACTTGGCCCCGTAGGACTTCGCCAGATCGTCAAGCTGACATCCAGGTGCCCTGTTCGAACCGCTCCAATGCGCCACACCTATCAATTCTAGAACCTATGCACGGTGGGCCTCAGGACGAGAAAAGATGAACGATGGCTCCCAAACCTTGGTACCTTGTCTAATTACCGTATCCTCACCCATCTCCTTGAAGAGTTGTACAGTGTTTAAGCGGTCGTTTCGGGAGGCTGGCGCGAGCTCGAGAGCCAAATAGTCAAATAATGCCCGCTCATGCACGGCGATAATGACTTGGCGACCACCCCGCCTTGTAAGTGTTCTCACCAAGGCGGCAAACTGAGAAGTATGGATCTCGTCCATGCTTTGTACCGGGTCATCTATCACGAGCCATGGAAGTATTGGCTCAGCGTTAAGGTGAAGAGAAAGAAAAAGCGTAAGTGCTGCCGTATTCAAATTTCCGGCACTCAAGACAGATTTTGGATGACCGGAACTAGCCCCGTCTCGCCGCCGCGTTTCGAGTTGTACCTGCAGTTTGCGCGCCTCGTGCCTAGGGGACTTGAAGGCCGGTACAAACTGCTCGTCGGGTGCCAACCTGATAAACAGATCGCGCCAAGTGCCATTTAGTTGATCATTAAACACCCTACTGACGATGCGCGTCCTGACCGTCTCCACATAGCCAGCGAGCCTCCTTGCTTCCGCACGAGTGGCTTCACTACGACGGAAGGCCTTTTTCAAACTTCCGAGTTTTTCAGTTACATGTGCTCGTTCTGTAGCTACCTCATCAACTCGTGCCTTGTGCGCCGAAACCTCGTCGACCACTCTTGCCAACCTCATTTTCGCAGCAATTTGATCGTCTAAGCGACCAATGGACAAACGAATTGCATGGCTGCAGCGATTCAAAATATCCAAGGTACTTTCGCTTTCAGTGGACTGTTCGAGACTTAGGCGAGCAGGAAAATGAAGAATTGATTCGCGTAATCCCTCTAGAGTGCGAGCATCTCGTCTTAGCTTTAGAACTTTACCCAAACATTGTCGACGGTACGCGAATTTCTCTCCACCGGCGTTAGCTGCGTCGCGCACTGACTCCAGCGCAACTCGAGCCTCGGTAATCGCTACTAACGTCTTGTCGTCTTCAGCCTTTACCTCAATAGCCCGGCGTCGTGCGTTCAAATCGGTAAGTCGCGAATCCAACGCCTCTCTTGCGCGCTGTTCTGTTTGACGTTGAGCAGTCAAAGCTCGTAAGTCCTGAGATGCCGAGGCGAGCGTGGAAATGTGCTCGATTATGTGTGAATGTAAAGGCCGCCCTCCGGTTTCAGCAAAATTGCGGTGGCAAACGGGACAAATGTCGTTAGTCACAAAGGGCTCTATCTCGGAAAGAGCTCGAGCAAGAGGGCCACTATCTTCAGAAAGCGCTGAAATGCGGCGATCAATGCGGGCCAAACGCTCGAGTACTTTCTCCGATGCCTCGTTAGCTTCCAATAATTGAGCCTCGATTGCCCGATCTGCCTCCTGGCGAACACTGATGCTTGCGGCTTGACTCCGTAGTGTAGTTAGAGCGTCCTCGACCTGATCGTGATATTCCCGGTCGTCTGTAGAGGCATCGTGACTTGTAGCGTTGTTGAAGAGCTGGAGGGCGAAAGAAATGCTGTCGTGGTATTCCAAACGCCAATTTTCCCAGCGACGTTCGCTTTCGGCTGCTTGACGTTCCGCGAGAGAAAGCTGGTTCTGATCCACTGATTTGGAAAGATCGTGCCAATGCGATAGTGCAGACTCCAATTCACGAGCCATACTTCGATAAAGCACCAACTGTGCCTCATCGTCTTCGGAACTCAGAAAGTTGATAAGATCCAGTTGGTGGGCTTCGTCATTCGGATAGCCTAGTGCCCTAAGCTGCGTGTCCAGCAGAGTGCTGAGCTTTTCGAGTGCCTCGGATTCCGTGCGGAGAGTCACAGCGAGCTCCCGCAGCTCTTGCTCTTGATTCTCAATCGCCTGCTCGACCTCTGCAAATCCTGGTAGTACGTTTCGAAAACGCGAAATGTGCCGCGCGTGGTGTATTCCCGCTAAGAGGTTGTCGAAATGATCGAGACCAATTAGGTCGTGCACAAATCTCGTAAGGGCATCGTCGGCATCACCACTTCGTTGCTCGTAGATGTCTAGGAGGCGGGCGAGCGTAGTCTGAGACAAAAAGCAACGCTCAGTGTAGAGGCGCCGGAGGTTTGGAGGCAGAATGGGTTCACCTATCATTTCTCCGGATTGAATAATTTGTTCTGTATCGGACGACGTTAATGCATCATGCAGGTATTCAATAGAAATCTTGGCGTGATTTGTGCCGAAATGAACGAGGTGAGAAAAATAGCTAGGGTCCGTCCGCCGCATTGCGGCAGCCTGGCCAGTAAGACCAATTTCTAAAGCTGACAACAAGCTTGTCTTGCCACTTCCATTGGCCCCGTGGATCAGCACAACCGGGGCGTCCAGATTGATAGAGTGGCGACCGCGAATGCTGCGATAGTTCTCAACGCGGAGCCGTGTGAGGCGCCGGGTCATGCCTTATCCTCCAATACGGGTGCCAAATCCCGTTCTATCAACGCATTCAACGCGGCCTGTACCAACATCTGTCCGTCGGGAGCCACATCTATCAAGGATTGGAGGTCGCTTCGGAGATCGGAGGTCGCTTCACGCAACGCAGCTATTGGATCGGCAATAGGCTCGGCTGACAAGGTGAAGTCTAGCGGTGTTAGAACCGCGAGCCAGTTGTTCAGATGCGTCGTTTGGTCTACAGAAGCGTCGAATGCCCCCAACGCTAGCACTCGACTGACATTGGTAAGCCGGGCAGTTAGTGGAAAATCGGGGCGGCGACCGACGATAACGGTTGTAAGGGGATTGGTTTTGCGTGCCATGTCGAGCGCGCGAGCGAAACCCAAGACCTGCCGAACGATGTCATCATCGCGATCATGCGCGATCGTGTCGCAGACCAGAATTATGTCACTAAAGCCCTCCGGTCCGTGGAGCACGGCGTCGAAATAGAAGGTCACGCCTCGGATCATCAAAGGAGTTGGCCACTGAACGAACCCCCGTTCCTCCATAAAGTCGACGACCGCCGCGACTTGATCAGACATTGTCATAATGCAGTCTCCTCCCGGAACCGACGAAAAAGTTGATCAGAGGCTGAATCGTGAGTTAGCAGATCCTTTACACTTACTTCTTGTAGGCTAGGGTTTCCAGAGCGCCAAATGTTCGTTCTCTGTGGATTGCGTTGCAGGCGCTCGGGTATACCTTCACTATGGATCAAGATTGCTTCTGTTTGCTCATCTATCACTCCGTTAGAGAATAGCCAATGGGCAGCATTTGCGGTTGCGGCCATATAAACGGGAGTACGTGTCCCCGGTTTTTCGATCACCGCACAGGCACATGATCTGGTAAAGGAATCGCCATGACTGATCTTCCAAGCACTCTTTTGGTGCCCCTGTCCTAGAATCGATAAGGCGACAGCTGCCTCTGGCAGCCCAGAGCCTTCTAAGGCGGGGTCCAATGCGACCTGATCAGCGGTACCTTTCCATACTGGCCGGTACAGATCATCCTGGTGCCCAGGCCGTCCTGTAGTGATAAGGCGAACGATGCGAGACACACTATTCAAGATAACAGTCGCAAAGGCCGCTTTTTCCGCCTTGTCTGTAGGCTCTTCACTTGCGATACAATCTCTCACAGATCTTATTCCGCGCGCCACCCATTCCTTAGCTGCATCGGTTCCCAAATTCTCTGCCCGATTGGCAATTCGCGTCAGTTTTTCTGTGTAGACTTGAAGGAGAAGAGCAAGGAGAAGTGATTTCGCAAATGCGCGGATTACTGAATGATTCTCAATGACTGCACGTTGTGCACCATCGTATTGGTCCCGGTAGACGTTTTCCAGCAGGTCGCTCTGCTTCGCACCCAATTGGTCCTCGGAAAACACATAAGCGGGAGCATCGCTGGTCCAAGTCCAACTAAGTATGTCGCGGGCCTCTCGGAAAAGGTATTGGATATTGAAATCTTGGGCAGAAAGGCCGAGCATTAGAGTTCGTTTTTGGCTAATTACGCCTTTTAGGTAGCTCTTTATAGCGGCTGTTTTGGCACCACTCCCCCAATCAGAAAGTTGAGCGCTCCGTGCAATAATCAGTTCCAAGAAGTTCGCTGGGTCGTTCTTTGCACTGATGGCGCAGCCATGGAACTTGATGAGTTTGGGCTTGGTACCTTGATCTTGCAGTTGTTGAGATGTAACGCAAACAGCAAGACCGTCGTCTCCGCCAGCTAATGCGGAGTAAGCAGCTTCGATAAGCCCATCCCAATTTGCTGTTGCTATATCAGTGACGACACCCTCCAAAAGGAGCGCCGCAAGGCATATATGCTCCGCGTCGGGAGAAGTGGAAGGGTCAGCATAAGTAGAAATCACGTCTATACCTTCACGTACAAGAAAATCATTGTCCTCATCGCCAATTCTGATGCTAAGAAAGTCAGAGTATCGAACAGATAACTGTGTTGTAAGCTGCAATAGTGTGCTATCAGGCCAGTTGGTGGCGGGCTGCGAGAGGTCGATGTTACCTTTCCTAATAGCGTCGAGGCCGGCCAGGTCGAAAGCTTCTGTAAGTGCATGATGGTACGGGCAGTTCTTCGTGGTCATGTCAATCCGGTAGCGGAGAAATTCCAAGACTTTGATGATCAAGCCGTCGAGCATGGGAAATTTGTCTCTGGAAATGCCTGAACCTACCCAAAAAACGAAGTTACCCGCTGCCAAGGCCTCGAGTGTCGAACTGAAGCGTTCGTCGATTAGATGTATCGTTTGTAAGACAGTTATCTGATGGGCGGGTGGCAATATGAGAAATCTCCTGTTGTGAAGAGGTTGACGTTGGATGGGGGTTCCCAGAAATGAGAGAAACGACCTTCAGTAGCGAAAAGGGGTTAGCTGTCGTGATCTTAGTTGGACTGCCGGTGCAATGGGGGAGGTAAGCATTCTCTCGTCTTGGGCGCCAAATAGTGTGGTCCGGGGACAGTTATTTAAGCGAACTGACGTTGGGTTCCAGATGTTGCCTTTGCGGCTAGTAGTTGCAACGGTGTTCTCCACAAGGTTCCGACTTACCCCTTGCAGCGGTTCGCCGCTCCTGGACGGGGCAAACGCTCCAGCATGCCGACTTAGTGGAAGCGTGCCTCCAATGCATCGTAGGGGCCTCCCAAGTCTTCCTCGTTTCATCTCGGGTCCCTCAGGCTCCGTCAACTTCATTGGGTGGGGTGAAGGGGCAGAGGTGCGTCCTTGTCTTCTGCATAGCTGGCTACACCGCTACAACTACCACGCCGAGACGCGGTCGGCGAACCCGCAGCGGCGGATAGGGCAACAGGGTGCGGAAACCGAGCAGACAGGCATCGGCGGGCTCTCGATCCGTATGGCGTCGTTGGATGTGCAGCGCGTTCTCGGCGGTCACGACGCCGTGGTTTGTGGGGGCGAGAGACCGCGGGGTCGCTGGAACGGTTCTGCGGGTGAAATACGCCATGGTCAGCGGCGCACGCGGCGGCTCTGCTTCGCACGAGCCAGTTCGAGGAAGCGAGCCTTGATCTGGGCGAACAGTCCCGGTGGGATGAAACCGTGGCTGAAGACGTCCGGCAGACCGGGCAGGGGAGACAGCCCGGCATTGGGCCACTCATCGATATTGTGTTCCGACACGATCACCCAGCTCGGCGTGTCGTCGAGGCCCAGGGCCTGTCCGACGCGCGCCGGGATTTCGATGCCCGCCGTATCGCCCGCGGGCGGTGTATGGGTGATCGGCAGCAGCACGACATAGCGCGGACGAACTGTCGAATCGGTCGTGGCTATCAGATGTCGAATCGGTCGTGGCTATCAGACAGGCGGGACGGCTCTTGCCTTGGTCGCGACCGGCGGCGGCCTCATGCGTCCATAGGTAGTCGTAGCGGACGACCAGGCCCGGCTTCGGATCGGGAAGCGGCACCGTTTCGTTACGTCAGCAGGTCGTCGAGCGGATTGTGTTCCTCATCCATCTCGGCGCGCTCCACCGCGTCGATCACCACATCTGCGGCGTCGTCCGTGCGATGGCTGCGCTGTGCCGAAGCCCGAAGCCAATCGTATTGCTCCGCGGACATGAGCACGAACTCGCGGCGCCCATGCCGGGTTATCTCGACCGGCTCGCGCTGTGCTTCGTGCTGGAACCGGCCGAACTTGCGCTGGAACTCAAGGGCGCTCACGGTGGGCATGTCAGCCTCCCCAAGTACAGGGTCTCACCGCAATATACGTATAATCCGTAGAATCGAAAGCAGCTTATGGCGTAGCTACGAGATCGTTGTCGATGCTGTCGCCGATGCGCGCCGCGGACGCCTTCACGGTATCGCGGGCAAGATGGGCGTACCGGGCGGTCGTCTGCACCTGGGTGTAGCCCAGCAGCTTGCCGATCATCGGAAGGCCTTCGCCCAGCGCCAGCGCGCGCGAGGCGAAGCTGTGTCGAAGGTCATGGATGCGGACGTCTTCGAGCTCGGCACGCGTCCGGATGCGGCGCCACGGGTGCTGAAGGTCGGTGAGGTAGCTGCCGGGTTTCCTGCCGGTGATCACCCACGGGTTGTCGTCATCGCGCGGCAGCGCCTCCAGCAGCCGAACCGCCGAGGGCGCCAGCGGCACGGCGCGCCCGCCAGTCTTGGTAGGGGGACCGCAACTCGCCGGCACCCAGATCGACATGCTCCCATCGCAGCTTCTGGACTTCCGAAAGCCGGCAGCCGGTGAGCATCAGCAACCGGATCGCCGCGACAGCCGAGTGGGTCTCGGAGCCGTCCTCGAGGATTTCGTCGAGGACCGTGCCGAGGCGCTGGAATTCTTCGGCGCTCAGGAACCGCTTGACGTGCAGGCAGGGGTTCGAGCCGTCGGGACGCAGGCCCCACATCTCGGCGAGGTTGAACATCTTCATAAGTCAAACGGTCTCAAGCCCCCTGGAGCGATCTGGAGCCCTCTGGAGCATGATATTGCAACGGCTTACGGGATTTCCTTAAATCCCCTGGAGTTCTCCTGAGCGGTCCTGAGTACCCCCTAATTTGATTTCTGGTGTTGCGTAGAGTGTTGACAGAATTCCGCCCCATTCCGATAATCCCCCCATGAACGAAAGCGTTCGGTCATGCGGTGATGAGGGTGGTGGATTCAGCGATTGAGCGTTCGCTTCCAGTCCTTGCGGAGAGGTCGCAACCAGATGTCCTTTTTCGGCTCGGCCCGTTTCGTATGCCTGTCATAGCGTCCTCTTCCCTGGGTGCAGAAGTCATTTTCAATACCCTCAACAAGACACTGGTAACGCCGCCGGCGATTCGATATCGTCGTGCGCATGGCGATGCGCGACGAGGATTTCGGAGCGACCCCGACGCCGACCGAGGCGGACGGCGGGTTCTGGTCGCCGCCGATGGCGGCGCCGGCATCGGAGCCGCGCGACTGGCAGTCTCTGTGCGAAGAGGCGCACGCCCGCGCGGAGATGGAGCGGGCGCGGGCGGAGGCGGCGGAGGCGCGCGCGGAAGAGTTGCGCCGGGCGGAGATCGCCGCCCGTTCCCAGGCGGGTTCGCTGAAGTCGCAGCTCGACAAGAGCCGGAACAAGCTCAGGGCGGCCGTCGAGGAGGTGAAGGAGGTCCGCCGCGCCGCGAAGGACGCGCTGTTCTTCCAGTCGGAAGTGGGGCGGCTGGAGAAGCTGCTCTCTCAGGCCGGCGTCGATTCGCGCAAGCGCGGCACGATCACGTCGCTGCGCATGGAAGTCTTCCAGTTGCGCGAAGCCTTGCAGGCATTGGTAGCGGGGCAGGATACGACCGTGCTTTCGCCGGGAGGCAGCCCTCTGCTGCTCAAGGCGCCGGAGCGGTCCCAGGATCAGAAGGACGAGATCGCCGCGTTGCGCAGGAAGGTCGCGGCGCTGCGCAGGTCGAAGCGCAGGCCGCCGCCGCCGCCCCGGGTGGGCGCCCAGCTGCGCAAGGCGCTGGAACGGGCGCGCAAGCAGAAGGACACGATCAAGGCGCTGCGCGGGGAAGTCGCTTCCCTGAACCGGGAGACCCGTCGGCTGAACCGGGAGAACGGCCGGCTGCGCCGCGAGCAGGAGCGATTGCAGGACCTCAGGGCGACAGTCCGCCGGCTGCGCCGCGAGGGCAGGCTGCTGCGCGAGGCGCTCGAGGGATATCTCGACCAGATGGAGCTCGTCTCTTCGCTGACAAGCCGCATCGACTATCTGCAACTTTCCCTGAGGAAGTCCGCGTCCCAGAGGGAAGAGCTGCGGGCCGAGCTTGCCGATCGTCTCCCGCTGCCCGTGGCCTTCAAGAGATTGCGCGATCAAGACAAGACCATCGGGTCGCTGCGCAAGGAGACCGCGCGGCTGGGCAAGGCG
>JGI24794J26673_10001022_pt1 | contig 17560 bp, 11 predicted proteins | sample MesohylPK_FD_26673 | JGI IMG/M metagenome (IMG submission 26673) | reverse complement strand
CCAGCCATGATAGTGACCTTCGAATTTGACAATGATCGATCGGTCGGTTGCGGCTCGAGCCAAACGCAGCGCGCCCTGGACAGCTTCGGATCCGGATCCGGAAAATCGTACGCGCTCGGCCGCCGGAACGACATCGCACATGAGGCGAGCCGCGTTAACTTCCAGATGGCTTTGCCCGCCGAACAGAATGCCGTGCTGCATGTGCTGGGCAACTTTCTGCCGGACCGCTGCCGGATTGTGGCCGAGAATCATCGGCCCCATCCCAAGATAGTAGTCAATCAGCCGGTTGCCATCTACATCGAAGAGAAACGGCCCTTCCGCGCGCTCGAACGCCAGCGGTCCAGGCAGCATGCCCAGACGAAAATTGCTGCTTACGCCGCCAGCGAGATAATTTGCGGCCTCCGCGATGAAGGCACGGGATTTTTCAAAGGAATTGGATGACACGCCATCTCTCCATAATACTATGTATAACTAATTGTATTCGTTATCGTATATTAAAGAATACGTCAATGAGCAGCGACCTGCTGACGCGCGGAGGAAAATCGATTTCCCGAATTGATGAATGGAGCAAGATCGCTCGATCTAAATAAACCTTCATTATTTTCTGCGTTTACTCACCCCGGAGCATGAAACTCGCGTGTGGCTGACGGTTTTCGGGACGATGTCGCGTGGTGGCGCTGTTGGCGGAACCGGAGTATACTGTGGCCCATGGATCGGGTGGCGGCGGCCAGGGGAAAGTGTGCCCAAAGCCCGAAAAGAGTTTCAGAGAAAATCGGTGCCAGCCAGCCATCAATGCGCGTCGACAACCTCCTGCTTATTGTATTCGCGAAATTCAATCAGCGGCAGTTGACAAGCTGAACCCGTGCGTGGTCAAACTGAAACGGCTGACGCGGTGGATGCCGCTTCATTCGCGGATTTGTTAGGAACGCTGCGCCCCTTTAGAATGATGCTAAAGTTACTAGACTGTGACGACGATGACGGATCCGGTCGCTTGGTACGATGCGAATTTCGAGACAGTGATAGCGCAATATGAGGCGCTGACATCCGAAGCTGTCCACGGCTGGATTCAAGATTTGCTGCCAAAATCCTCAGCCGCGGTCCTGGACATCGGCGCCGGTAGCGGACGCGATGCCGCTTGGTTGGCGGCCAAGGGCCATGATGTAGTCGCCGTCGAACCGTCCGCATCTATGCGAACTGCCGGAGCTAGCTTGCACGCCCGCGCATCCATTCGATGGATTGATGACAGACTGCCGGCACTCGCCAAAGCTTCAAAATTCGACCTTTCGTTTGACTTGATCCTCCTAAGTGCCGTTTGGATGCATCTGGCCGAAGATGATCGGCCTAGAGCATTTCGAAAAATAGTAAATCTGCTTAAGCCGGGCGGGCTATTGGTGATAACCTTGCGCATGGGACCTGTCGACCGTGCTCGAGGCATCCGCCGGGTCCTTCTGGAAGAGGTCGAAGATTTGGCTCGCGACCACGGCGCCTTCGTCGAAAGGCGCGCCGAGGCAAAGGATTTACAGGGACGCGAAAACGTCCGCTGGATCCAGCTAGCCATAAGACTGCCTGACGACGGAACCGGAGCGCTTCCGTTATTGCGACATGTCATCTTAAATGACGACAAGAGTTCAACCTATAAGTTGGCGCTTCTTCGAACGCTGTGCCGATTGGCGGATGGCGCCGCCGGGTTTGCATGCGATCACGATGACGAATTTATCGCCGTGCCCCTTGGATTGGTGGCACTAACGTGGATTCGGCTATTCAAGCCGCTTTTATCCGCCAATCTTCCGCAGCACCCTACAAATGTTGGCCTTAATCGCCTCGGGTTCGTTAAGGAGGGATATCGAAAGCTCACCGATGTCTCGCATCAAAACTTGCGCGTAGGCATCACATTCTCGGAAGAGCGCGGCGCAGCCCTTCATCGAGCGCTGAAAGATGCAGCGAATACAATTGCGCGGATGCCCGCCACTCACATCTCCTACCCCAACGGATCACCGGTATTCCCGGTCATAAAACCTGGGAGGCTAGTTCGCCCACCTCAAATCAAGTTGGATGACGCCTACCTTTTCCACTTTGGCAGCATGCTAGTTCCAAGACATCTTTGGAAAGCGCTGCGGCGTTTCAGCGCATGGGTCGAACCGGCTCTTGTCTCTGAATGGAGTCGTCTCATAAGATCCTACGCTGCAAGCCAGAATGTCGAGGTTGACGGTGAAAAAATTGCAGCTTCGATGGTATGGGACGAGCCCACGCGGTATGTAGGTTTAGCACGGGAGCGAGCGCTCCATATGTTGACCGATGGCAGTCTGAATTGCGTTTGGAGCGCTCGTAAACTGGATGATCGTTGTTTGGATATTGACCATTGCCTCCCTTGGACGGCGTGGACGTGCAGCGATCTTTGGAATTTGATGCCCGCGCATCGGGCTGTAAATCAGCATGAAAAAAGGGCTCGCCTGCCATCGGACCGGCTTCTTCAGTCCGCTCAGGATAGAGTTATCAGCTGGTGGAAGGAAGCTTACGTCAGCGATGACGCGCCGATTGTATCGGAACGATTCTGGCTCGAAGCGAAATCAAGCCTGCCGACTGTTGGCTCCGACGACAAAAGACTGAGCGATGTCTTCGAAGCAGTGTGTCTTCAGCGATTTCGATTGAAGAATGACCAGCAAGTACCGGAATGGTCGGGCGAGCGGCATATGCAAGTTGATAAATAAAAGACGGACCGTGCCTCTCTTCACGCTGGATTAGCCGCCCGACCTCTTTCCTCGCCTTGATCCAACGCATCCGACTTTGCTTCAACCGATTAGTTCCGCGCTTCGGATTCCCGATCTCGAACTCGTCGGGAAAGCCGAATGTCACTGCCCGGCAAACTTGGAATTCAGCTCTGCCGATTTTTGAATTATCGGTATGCCAAGGTCCATTGACTCTGCAATCGAACCGTTAGCGTACGCATTTGGCAGCAATTGCCAGACCGGTGCTCCAAGCGATCTCCACCAGCGCGCAATCGGGTCGCTCCTTCAGCTGGGCCAGCAGCCGCTCCGCCTTCTCCCCATGGCCAACGGGCCAGTTTCTTTGCGGCAGCATGTCGTCGACGAAATAGAAGCCGCCAGGTTTCAAACGTTCCCAGACGATTTCAAAACTCTCGTATTTACCCGGATTGGCATCTGCAAAAATCAGGTCGAATGAATGGTCTTTGCGTCCCTCCAGCCAGACTAGGGCGTCTTCGAGGACAAACTGCACCCGAGGATCGTCGCCTAGGAACCGCTGCGCAACGGCCGAAGCCTTGCGGTCGATATCGATCGTATAGAGCCGAGAGGCGTCGTCCATGCCGTCTAGCAGCCAGGACGTGCCGACCCCGGTCCCGGTTCCAAGTTCGAGAATCCAGCCGGCCGGCTTGCCGGAGGCGAGAATGCGCAAAAGCGCTCCGGTGTCGCGCTCGGAGTGTATGTCAAATCCTAATTCGTCCGTTGCCCGCTCTATTCGTTCAAGCTGCGGAGGCAACCGGGCGCTGTTGTTCGTCTGCATTGCGACGGCCCCAATTTGATTCGCAGGTTCGATACTACTGCCCGGCATCGCGGCGCGAAAGCCCTGTTTGGTTCGGCGATCCGTGCCGTGGCTCGCAAAGCCCGGGAATTCGCGACGGATATTGAACCCGTTGAAGATCAGCCTAGTCGCGAGATCGAAATTCGACCGCGATTGGAACTCCGGTCGGGGCGGGAACCGGATGCCAATGCATCGCCGAGCGGTAACTGCGCATGAAAGGGCTTCGGCAATTTCGGGAAAACCGCAATTGGCTATGATCGAATTGGCGCAGGCCGGATTTGTTTTAGGACGAGGCGTGTCCCGCCCGGCGTTGCAGTCGAGGCGGCTGGAGCTGAAGACGACGAGCTTCTCCAGGCGGCGCCTGAGCCGCCGGCAGAATTCCGAAGTCCAGGAGACCGTCGCCCCGCTTCCCGGCAACACCCGCAGCGAGCTGTGCAAGACGAACTGCCAGCATCTCAACTGGAAGTCCGCGAAGGGTTCGTACATGGTCGGCGCCTGCCTGGGGATGCTGGAGCATCTGGAGTGTCACGGCATCGTGAAGCTTCCGCCGAAGCGGGAGAGCATGGTTCGCAATGCCCCGGCTTTGCGACGAGCGCATTTTCGCCCCCGCAAAGAGCGCGTGAAATACTGGCGGAACATCTGTCTACAGCATTGTGCGGCCAACTTGACACTCGACGCGCCGAAGATTCTTTTTTGAAATTTAGGAGTTTCAAGGCCAATCCGTCCGAAAAAATCGATTGGCGGCATGATGGGCTTATTAGCGAAACTTGAGAACAGCGGGTCGACGCCAAGTTCGAGACCGGCCTGCGCCATGAGAGACGGGCGATAGGAATCGTCGCGGCCAAACGCCGGGGCGCCTACAATGGCCGACCCTCTATGCTGGCTTTCTCCCCATAGGTAGCCAACAGAATCCCGTGGTCAAACTCGCTTGTTCGAGCGGCAATGCGCCTCGCAACTGCATAGAACGCTCTGCGCTCTGCAGGCTCAGTCCAGAATTTCAGTCGCCAGTCGGCTTTCAAGAAGCTCTTCTCTTTCGAGCAGGTAGATCTCGTCGGGCGGCGTGTTCAACGAGTAAATCATGAGCCGCGGATCGATATCCATTTCAATAAGATATTCCAGCGTCTGGCCTTGTCCCCGCTGAATGTTCTCGACAGCGAAAAACACAGGCAGGAAGCCCGGCTCCTCATAGTAATGCTGATGCATGCCGACAGCCGATGCCGCGGAAACCAGCCGCTTCGCGCCGCCGGCAAGAATGTACGGGCAAGCCGAAAAACACGCGGTTCCAGGCAGCATGATTGTATCGGCTTCGATTTCGCGCACCCTCCGGCCAATTTTCAGCGCCTCGCTGACGACGCCCCCTGGACTGTTCAGCGCGAGTTTGCTCGGAGACTTTTCCATACCGGCCAGGAAGTTCGAGAAACGCTGCGAATCTCCCGATTCGACCGGGCCGTGGATCAACACTATTTCGCCATGCTCGCCAGGATTGATCAACTTGAACTCAAGCTGCGGCGGCAAATCATTTGGAAGCTCGATCCCGGGCGGCAATGTCTTTTCCGTGTATTCAGGAAGAGTGCGCGGATCGTAGCGCCGAACTTGATCGCCGGGTGCCGCGGGACCGAAGCGCCTTGTGCCGTCATCGCCAAACCGTGGCAGCAAACGAGTTGATACGTCGAAAAAAACAAGGGCGACAGCAAGGGTTGCTTGAAGCAGCAGGATCCATCGAAGCCCGCGCCGGACGGAGATGCTGGAAAAAGAAGCCAATTAACTCTTCGAGTCGAGCTTTTCGGAAGCTGCGGCATCGGATCCGGATACCCGGCGCAGCAATTCGGCATCCGCCGCTCCCATTGATGCCTCAACTTCCTTCATGGCGTTGATCGCGGCCTTAAGGTCGGCAAGGGTTAGCGTATCTTCGATACCCAGGCCGTCGCGCCCCCGCCTGATCGAGGCTTGCGCAACCGCAACCACAAACACCAGCACCGCCGGCAACAAGTCGATTGCGACAGCGCCCGCCCATGCAGGCACAAAACTGCCCGCATACTTGATCACGGCGTCAGCGCTCGAAATCGGATTATAGGCGGTTTCCTGTGGCGGCTCGATCTCCAGTACCTTATCCGCCGCTCTTCTGAGCGTCTGGCTCCGTTGATCAAGCGCATTCAATACGGAACTAATGGTGGAAGACTGGGCTTCCCGGATCTCGGTGCTTCGTCCATCAAGTTCCGGCAGCACTACAGAGGCGGGCAGGTCCCCGGCGGCACTCGCGACGAGTGAAGCAACCGAGCTTTGATTTAGGTTCTCAATGACGCCCGCCAACCTAACGCTTTCCTCGGAAAATGCCACGGATCGCTGGTCCACCGGCCCCGGCGCGACCGTCAGAGCCCGCATGCGACCCAGAATCTCCAGCCCGTCATCAAATGCAATGTCGATCAGGGGCTGCTGTTCAGCGATCTGCTTTTCGAGGTTGCGCAACTCCTTGGTTTTTTGCGTCAGCACGCGGAAAACGGCGCCCTCGCCTGCAGTACCGGAGAGCTCGCCAACCCGTTCCTGCTGTGCCAGTGCCTCAAATGCTTCTCGCGCTCGCTGCACTTCCCGGCCCAGCGCCTGTCCGGACAAAGCGATTTCGTGCGCTTTCTCCAGTGCCGCCTGGTAATCGCGAACGGTGTTGGCAAGATGTTGCTCAACGGCGGCAGACCCTGCTAGGGCGGCTGCATTTAGCCAGCTCGACATTGCTATAATGCCAAGCGATCCCAAAAGCATTGAAGCGCCGAGGCCAAGGAGGCCGGCGGTGCTGCGCATCGAAGGCAAGAGCCGCAGCATATAGCTCCAGAAAACGAAGATGCCGACCGAAACCGCAATGGAATATGCTACCGCTGCGAAGAAACTCATGGCCCCTGTATCCTCCAGCAGCGAAGATACGCCCAAGTAAGTGTAAATGCCCGACGCGATAGCCAGGACGCCTAAAGCCGCCGACGTCAAAGTGTCCAGCCACGCTAGGTGCCCTTCCAGTTCTTTCGCGGTTCGCAGGCCCTTCGCTTCCGCCGGAGTTAGTTCTTTCGCGTTATTTGCCATGGCCCTTAAACCTTGTCATCGCGTTTTAATTACGCGAACTTTAACCTATCATCATCTATTCCCGATGTATTCAAGGCAAATGGAGGACTACTCCGTGAAAGTGCTGACAGAACCATGGCAATCGCTTTTGAAGTTTCGGCTATTTCACGACTTGCGGCGCGCGGGCCGGGCGGAAATCGCCCGTGGGCAGGGCCGCGGTCTCCGAGAGCGCGAAGGCGAAGGCCCGAACCAAGCGGACGGCCGGCGGGCTGCCGGGGCCACTCCATGGACACGCCGCTCGCCGACCTGGAGACGCCGACGCTCAACGAGGTGCCGCTGCCGGGACAGCCGGACAAGCAGCTTTAGAATGACGGTGCGCTCCACCAAGGTCCAGATAGAAGCCTTCCGCCTGCTCGTCATCAACGCGGACAAGGATGTCTGCATACAAATGGCAGGTTGAATCGTCAAAAAACCTAGGAAAACAAGGCCGAATGAGGCTTTTCCTTAAATGAAGTTCCTACTAAAAGATGGAAATTGGAATTTGACTAGTTACGTCAAAAAAATTGTTCGGTCAGCACCCATCATTAAGATAGAAGTAATTTTCTTACCAAATTAGAAACCTGCCGACATCTCGAAAACTTAATCCGAAAGGAAACTTGAAGACATGCAGAATGCCAAACAGACGTTCTTGACAGCACTGCGTACTTACGCCGATGTAGCAAGCAGTACCGATTTGGACGAGAATTTACTCCTTCAGGGTGCGGAGATTGCGGATCGCATTCGTGATTTCCGCGTGTTGGTGCCTGTTGTGGGATCGTTCAACGTCGGCAAGACAACCCTTATCAATACCTATCTGAACCTAAGCAATGGCCGAGGACTGCCAACCGATATCGTACCTCAGACGGCGTTGGCGACCGAAATCCACAGAGCTCAGGACAATCAGGCAGACGGGGTCCAAATATTTGACAAAGACGATCAATTAATTGCTGAGATGGATATCGATGCATTCAGGCGAATTGGTCGGGACGAATTGTCTGAAATGCCTGAGAACGCACGTTTCGCGAGGGCGCGATTGAAGACTAACGTGCTTGACTTCAATACGCAAATTATCCTCGTCGACATGCCGGGACTGGACTCCGGGGTGCAGACTCACAATGCGGCAATCCAGCGCTACCTTCCCCATTGTAGCTATTTTTTTTTGGTAGTTGATATCGAACGCGGGGCATTAAGAGAGAGTGAAATTCTTCAACTGCAAGAATTTCTCGAACAGGAAGTCGAGTGTACCGTCCTCGCAAACAAGGCTGATAGGAAACGTAAAGATCACGACACAGTGACTGCATACGTCGGCGAACAGGTTCGCGTTGCATTCGGCAAGCAAATCCAAGTACATGCCGTATCTGCGCGAAAGGGCGAAATCACGGCTTTTTCGAAGGCATTCGAGTCAATCAACCCGGATCTCGCGCTCCGGAATTACTGGCGCCGGCAACTGCTTAACATTTTTGATCAAGCGGTCATCAGCCTGCACACGCGCTACAGTGCCCTAAACGTCTCATCGACGGAAGCTGAGAGCATCATCAGTCGACTAAAGCAAGAGCAAGAAGAACTCGAAGAGAAGCTGGCGGATGATGAGCGCAAAATCAGGACAAAGTATTCAGACCGGGCAACCAACATCATTGTGAGAGAAGTGCGCAACGAGATTTGCGGACATGCAGACGAACTTGCGAATTCATTTGAATCTGGCGGATCAATAGAATTCGAACAGCACTTAAATCAACTGGTTCGCTCCAAGCTAAACCACTCGCTTCACAAAGCAATTCTTGAGACTCGGCAGGACATCGAGACGCGGTATAAGGTCAACGTAGATGACTTGTACAGCCAGATTCGACGAGTCGTGGAGAGTGATACGGCAAAGCGAGACGCGACAAGAGAGGATGTCGATAATGCCATAAGGGAGGCAGGCGAAAAAACGTCGCGAGCACTCGATAATGCGGTAAAGAATTTAAGTGACGGTACAAGGAGCAAGGGTTTCTCTACTATGGTCGACGCGTTGGTAATTTCGACTTCGGTGGTCTTTCCTTGGCTTAATGTAATATATGTACTTGGGTCGTGGATTCTGGATCAGTTTGGGGAGGACGAACGCAAACGAAAACAACAACAAGCATTACGATCGCAGATTGTGAACGTACTTGCACCCAAGGTGGCAACAGACTTACGACGAATGGTCACCGAAGATTACGCAAAGGTTGTCGAAGAACATCTGTCTTGCCTGAGAGCGGACATGAATGCACGTATCAATCGGGTGAAGGCCGACATCGAAAAGGGTCAAGCGGAAATTGAAGCCGGAAAGCGGGAAGTTGATGCAAGAAGGGAAAGCTTAGAACGCGCCGTTTGCACGCTGTCAGAAGCGAGAGAGAGGATTAGAGATGCTTGAGAATCACGACAGAACTACCATGGATGTCGAGGCATCCTACCGTAATCTCCTCGTGCCTCTTACTGAATTGGAAAGTTTGCTGACATCTTACAAAGACGTGATCGATGGTGATTATGACTTGGAAATCGTGGAAACCATTCAATCCTTGCGCGAGGCTGAGCAGAATCTGGCTAAGGACAAATTGCTCCAGTTGGGTGTGGTGGGCCAGGTCAACGCAGGCAAGTCTTCTTTGCTGAACGTACTTCTGTTCGAAGGAAGGGAGGTGTTGCCGCGGGCGGCGACGCCTATGACGGCATCGCTTACCAAGATTCAGTGGAGCGAATGCGACGCGGTCGAGGTCGAGTATTTTAGTCAATCGGATTGGATGGAATTCAAACAGTATGCCGAGAAGTACCGGGTTCAGGCCGAACGATCTGAAGAGTCCGACCAAAGAATAGCCGGACAAGGGCGTGCGTCGAAAAAAAAGGTCTCGGAGTTGTGGCGCGCTTCGCACGAATTAGTGGATACGGCCAGGCGTGGGCAGATCCGGGTGGCGGAATACCTCGGTCGCAAAGATTGCCGTGACGCATCAAAAGTCGGACTGAACGAAATTCTCTGTGATCTAGTGGGCGTAGAAGGAAAGCTCACTCCCTTGGTGAAGAGTGTTACAATCCGATGCAAGCATGGGATACAGGGTCTCAACATCGTAGACACACCGGGAATCAATGATCCGGTTGCTTCACGGTCCAGGGAAGCAAAAAAATACCTCAAGAATTGCGACGCAGTGTTGATGCTAAGTTATACGGGTCAATTCATGGATGCCGAGGATATGAAGTTGTTGCAGAGGAGTTTGCCTGACGCGGGAATCCAAAAGACTCTTGTTATCGGAAGCAAATTTGACAGTGTTCTAATTGACGTATCCCGCGATAAAGGTGGCGACCTCCAGAATGCTCTTGAGTACACGGCCAGTACTCTCAGGGATCAAGCCATAGGTTTGATTCATCCACAGAGTGACAAGAATCAAAACATAAGCGAGAAGGAAGAAAATGTGAAGTTTGTTTCCGCTCGGTGCGCTTCTCTCTTGTTGAGGCCAGCAGACGCATGGAGTGACGACGAGCGAGAAGTGTTCAAAAACCTATGCGAGGCTTACCCTGACTGCCTTGATACGGCAGACGGCGAAGTCAACGAGCAAATTAGGCGTCATCTCTCGAAAATTGGGAATCTAGATAGCATAAAGGACTACATCAATGGCGTTCGAGCGAACAAACATGCAATCATGGAAGACAAAGCCAGCAAGTTTCTTGATGAGAGCTTGCGCCAGCTGAATCAGCAGCTTGAACATTTGGAAAAAGACTTGGATACTTCCTACCGAGATCTGGATAGTGGTTCATTCGCAGATGTCGAAGAGAGAATTCATAGGCTCGAGTCGGTAACTGATAATCTTGAGGATCGTTTGAAGGAGAAATGGATCGACCTTTTGGAAAATCATTTACAGAGTCAATTTCGTTGGGTTACGTTACGGACATCTAATGAAAAGACATCAAAAACAAATGAATTAAATAGTCTTTTTACTGAAGTGATTCGAGAAGTCGAAAGGAATTTGCCCGGCATAATTAACTGGCTCGTAAGGAATTTAGTCGGTGGCGGCACCGAAACATGCACAGACAAAGTGAAAGTAGAAAATGAGATCGAAATACGAAGTGCTGTTGACGATTTTATCGAATGTATCCGAGAGGTCTTCGACACGTCCGTGACGAAACTGTTTCAGCAAGAATTTCGAGAAAGTGCCAGACTAGAAATGAACGAGGTTGCCGCGAAATGCGTAACGAGCGATGTGGCAACTGATTTGGATATTGAGACAGTGAAGCGTTTGATCTGGCGTGCGGTGGGTCAACTTTGCAATTCGGCGAAATCTAGCCTAAAGCGCGCTAGTCAGGAATTGTATGAAAAAACAGGAGGCGAGAGAGGTGCAAATTCACTTTTACAAAATGCTTTCCCCGAGGGGGAAGCTATTGTGTGGGGGCAGGATGCCTTGAAACGCATCGCAGCTGTTAGTCGAGAATCGACGGGAGATGCGGAAAAAGAAATATTCGACATCGGCGAAAAAATTAATTCCGGTCTCCTGCCGGCAATCAAACAGAGCATTGGCTCAGAAAGGAGGCGTCTCGAGCAGGACCTGAAACACCGAAAGTTCAGGCAGCAGCGTTATAAGTACGCTCTAGACGCTGTCAGACAATGTCGTAATCGGTCATTTAAAGTGAAAATCAAGTAAGACAATGACGAAGAATTCGAAGACGCTCGCACGCCAAGTATACCGACCGAGCAAGGAATCCCTTAACACTCCTCCAGTTCGTTTACTGTCCGTGCAGCAACAGCTTGCGGAAGCAAGCGTTGATTTGGAGAATGCGCGTATAGCCGTTGGGGTGGTCGAACGACAGGTAGAGACTCTCGTCGAACATATTCCTGCCATGAGAAGGGCGATGTCATCTTTATCGGACCATTCGCCCGAGATTGCAAGCGAAATTCTGGATGCATTCTCCAATGTCCTCGCAGGAATGCGGACAGGACAGCATGAGTCAGAGAATTACATCAAGAAGTTGTCAGATCATGCGTTACGCTTCCGTCGCCTACGTGCGTTTGTCGACAAATTTTTGCTGTCAATCAAGGTCAACGGCAGTTCCGGAATTCCAGAAAGTGTAGATGCCGTGTGCGACAATCTCGACCGGAACAACACTTGGACACGTGATTCATTGGACGAAATGGAGGTGTTTCTGAAGGACTTGCGGCAGGTCACACAGTTGAGGGAGCGGCACAGTTCGCAAATGATGGCAGTTGTGGATTCGACACGTTCGTTCTTGGTGGAAGCCCAATCCGGCGAGTGGCAGCGACAGGAGAGCGATGCACTTCGATTGTGCAGTGCCGTTGAGAACAAATTGTACAAAGCGATATCTGAAGTGGAACAGTGTAGGGACTTCGTCAGTTCCTTGATCGACCACTTTAAATTGCTCGGATCGATCATGTCAGCCGAACCTGGCGTAAACGGCAAAGTCGAGAACTCTTTTCAGGAGTTCAAATTACTTCTTTCTGAGTACTACGAAGAGTCGCATCAAGACAATTTTCCCGCTGAGGCAGAAGCTTATTTGGACCTGTTGAACGTCCAGTCTAGACTGGCGCGGGTGCGGCTTGCACCTCGTCTTGCGAACAAACACATCGTGGCTGTCGCAGGAGGGTTCAGCAGCGGAAAGTCCAGCTTCATCAATTCTCTAATTGGCCGGGAGTCTAGTCTGCTTCCTGCAGATATCTCGCCGACAACGTCAATCCCGACCTATGTTTACCACATGCCCGGCGAGCCGATGGACATTGCTTTGTTCAACATCATGGGCGGTAAGCAGCGGCTCGATGAGCGAACACTGCATACCATCTCTCACAAGTATGAGGAGTACTTCGGGATACCTCTAAATCAGATTGTGGACCGCATTGTGGTTTCTACGCCGAAGTTGCAAGACTGGGGTCGGGTCGCATTTGTGGACACACCCGGGTACACCAAACCAGAGGGAGACCAAGTAGCGAAACGTGATGTCGATCTGACTTTAACCGAGGTGATTTCCTCCCAATATTTGGTTTGGCTAGTTGATTGCGAACAGGGAACATTGACAGACACGGACATTAACTACATTAATCGTTTCCATGAACGGCAATACGGAGGCGTGCGGAAAAACGACGGAAGCGTCTATATCGTTGTTAACAAGGCCGACAAAAAGCCAGCGGTCCAGTGCGAGGAAATACTCGGGCATCTTTCCGAACTTGCTGTGAAAGTTGGCATTCCATGCTCGGGGATTGGGATGTACAGTGCTCGTTTGGGCAAATGGTACAATTTCGTCGACAAGTCATTCGACGACTTCCTAAACGATATATGCGCTCGCGAGCCTGATCTGGGACTCAAGGCAGAAGTGCATCGGGTCTTGAAGCAATACGTAGAGTTCCACCGTATTGGTTTCCAGGAATGCAAATCTCGCAGAGGCTTGCTCAAACGTCTCGGATTATTGGTAGACGATGAACTGCGACAAGCAGACAAATTGGTCCTAGAAATCTCGGAGTTTTGTACAGCTCTGGAGCTAGAAGAAGATCAACATAAGACGCATGAAATTGCCTATGCTTCGTTACTTCGAAGGTTTAACGAATGTATGGATCGTTTTCTGACACAACTTGAAGGTGTCGAATTGCCGACATGAAGCCAATTCAAAGATCGATCCTATACCGAGGCCCTGTTGGGCTGTGTGTTAGGTGGCTTTGCCGAATTCCATCTAATTTCGAGACAATTTAGTGAGAGCGCATTGCCTTCGTGACCTTTTCCGAACGGGCAGGCGAATCTCCGGCTCTTCAGGACTACATCGGTTGAATTTGCCAACAATTTTGTGTTGGCTCTAGTTCTCGAACCCGCTAGATTCGATGCTTACCAGAACCGTTCCTGCAGTCGGTTGACGGGGTGAGATAATTGATTAGAACTGCGTTTCAATTAAGGCGTAGTGCCGAACCGGGCAAGCAGATGAAGTCCATGCAAATTGGGCCTAGGCGCGGTTTCGACCAAATCAGGCGAGGCGAACAATTGCGAATGCGACGGGGAAAAGATTTGTCGAGTCAGTCTCAGCAAAGAAGAACGCGAGTAGCTTCCTCAATCGCGGGGGAAAATCAGCGGCGCAGAAGCGTACGCTAGCGCGCATCCTTTTACTTGTGGACGAGGCGAGAAGAGAATATCCGCACACGAAACGGATGAAAAGACCGCGACCGTTGAGCGCGTGCGCAAGCTCTGCGTCGTATACGGGATCGAGGCGACGATCGGCCGCCGCGAGCCAGCGAACTGCAAGGCGATGTAACGGAAGGGTGCCGGCGAGGCAATGGTATTTCCTTTACCGGCCGGGTGCCGTTTCCGCCGGAGGCGCTCGCAAATCGTGCGGGCAAGCTCCCGGCGGTCGTTGCCGGGCAGCAGCTGCACCATTTCCCGAATCTGGGCGATCTTCCTACGCGTCTGCTTCATGATGAAAAACGTTGCGGATTTGAGTCTTTCGATGCGCGGATCCAACGCGATTCTACGGTACGCGGACTAGTACTACGTCAAAATTGAAATAGCGGATATGCGGCCCTGTTCAAGGCTTGCATTTCCCGAAACCCGTAGTATGCTCCCGGCAACAAAGTTCAAACAACCGGTGCGGACGGGAATTCCGGAGGCTTGAGCAGGGCTCCGACGGTTCGATAGGTTTCGCGAAACGATTCCGGCCGACCGGGCACGGAGGGAATGCAGGCCATGGAGATCGCCGGCAGGAAGAAGCATCGCGTGAAGCTGAAGAGTGAGGAGCGCGCCGCGCTCAGGTCGGTTGTTGACGGACAGGGATCGAAGGAGCGCCGCCGCCGCGCCCATATCCTGCTCCTTGCGGACGATAACCGCAAGGACGGAGCCCTGGCGGATGCGAGCATCGCTTCGGTACTCGACGCCGCCGTCGCGACTGTTGAGCGCGTGCGCCGTCGCTACGTCCTCGACGGCCTCGAAGCCGCCCTAGGCCGCCGCCCGCAGACGAACCGCAAGCCGCGCAAGCTGGACGGCGAGGGCGAGGCGAAGCTGACGATGCTGGCCCGCTCTGCGCCGCCGGACGGATGCGCCCGCTGGACGCTGAACCTGCTCGGCGAGCGGCTGGTGGAGCTGGAGGTCGTGGACAGCATCTCGCACGAGACGGTCCGCCAGGTTTTAAAAAAAACAGCATCAAGCCCTGGCTGAAGGAGTGCTCGCGCAGTCCTCCGAAGGAGAACGAGGACTTTGCCTTCGCGATGGAGGACGTGCTCGAGGTCGACCACCGCGACTTCGACGACGGTACCGTTTCGGTTTGCATGGACGAGGCGAGCAAGCAGCTGACCAGGGAGGCCCGCGCGCCGCTGCCGACAAGCCCCGGCCAACCGGCCATCTACGATTTCGAATGCGAGCGCAACGCCGCGGCGATTCCCGTCGACTGGCGGTTCAGGACAGAGGACGCTCGCGTGAAGCTGAAGTCGCTTTACCCAACGATACTATGTTGAAAGAGTACTAGGCGCGGCGGATCCGCCGCTTGGCGGGTTCGCGCTGGTGAGTTAATTTTTTTCTGTCCAGCTTCCCCGTAAAATTTCCCGCGTCGAATGGCCGCAGCGAGGAAAAATTTCCCGCGCAGCGGCTAAATCCTAAAACAATTGGGAGGATGAACGCCGATCAGGAATACTCCGCCGGTACAAGACTTCGACAAATTGGCAGGTCTCTATCTAGTGGCAAGGCTACGACCTGCCGAGTACGCGAAGCTTGGTAGATCGCGCTGGCAAGTTCAATGGACCGCAAGCCATCCTCCGCCGTTGAAGGTGCAGGGCCTCGGCCGTCCAGACATTTTCCGAGCGCATTGAACAGCCCCTCATAACCGCTTTCAACCTTTCCAATGCCGGCAACTACGCGATCTATCGCCTTTTGGTTTTTGCGGCTACGCGCAGTGAAACGCCAGCCCATTTGGCCGGGTTCATATGCGGATGTACCACTCTCCGCGGTCGCATGCTCGAACACAATCTTTAAGCGCGAAAAATTACCGGCGGAGCCGAGCGTTACAGAGCTCGTAAGAAGCGCGCCATTAGCCGCCGCGAGGCACACCGCCGCGCAGTCATCCGTTTCAATCGGGTTGACCCTGGTGTCGAGCATCGCCGCAACTTGAACTACGGGGCCTACGATCTCTGTAGCAAGATCGTGGATGTGGACCGCATGCCCCAGCACGGCGCCGCCAAGTTCGCTCCTCCAGCGTCCTCGCCAGGGATTCGCGTAATAGTCAGCAGTCCTGTCCCAATGAGTTTCAAGGGTGCCTGCAAGCGGCCTGCCCAGGAGATCTTCCTCTTTCAATCGAAACAGAGCGGCAAGTCCGGCGCCGTACCGGTATTGGAAGACAGGTACGAATAGTTGGCCGCTTTGCGCCGCCGCTTCGGCAACTCGCTCGGCTTCGGCAACGCTTCCGGAAATGGGCTTTTCGCAAATCACGTGTTTTCCGGCTTCGAGAGCGTTCAAGGAAACCGGAACATGCAAAGCGGGCGGAAGGCAGATATCCACAATGTCGACATCATTAGCATTGAGCGCCTCGGCGATTTCGGAGACAATTCGCGGATGGCCGGCTCTGGAGGCGAGCGCCGCGGCCGCCGCGGCATCGGAATCGCAGATGCATGTCACTTCGAATCGGTCGCCCAGCGACTGATACCCGGCCAAGTGCCTGCAGCCGACCCCGGAGCCGAGAATGGCAACCCGGTACCGCATCTATGCGAGGTTCCCGAGGCGTATGGCTTTCGCTTGCGCAGTCAATGCAAGCTCCGTCACTAGGAAGCAATGCTCCTGCGCCATTGCGTTTTCCGTCCTGTTAAGAACATCGTCGGCAAGATTTCGAAAATACGGCAGATCGCATCCGCTGGCATCGATATGCTCGCATCGGGTGCCGTTAACCAAGAAAACGTGGTCCGTACCCGGCCGGCCATCTATATCGACGTACTTGCGCAGTTCGATGTATCCCTCGGTGCCTAGTATGGTCAGTCGCCCGTCGCCCCAGGTCGGTAGCGCGTCGGGCGTATACCAGTCGACTCGAATATAGCCTTGGCCACTGTCGCCGCGAAGCAGGATTTCGCCGAAATCCTGCAAGCCGGGTTCATCCGGGTTCGCAAAATTCCCTACGGCGGCTGATGCGATCCTTGCTTCCGAGGAGCCTGTGAAATGGAGGAACTGGTCGATCTGATGCGACGCGATGTCGCACAGGATGCCTCCGTACTGGTCTTCCTGGAAAAACCAGGGCGGGCGGGTCGCGCGATTGAGGCGGTGCGGGCCGAAACCGGCGGTCTGGACTACGCTCCCGATCGCTCCTTCGCGTACAAGCTCGATGGCTTTCGCCGACGCGGGCACTTCGAATCTTTCCGAAAAGTCAATCGACCATATGCGGTTGGACTCGGCGACGGCCGCGCGTAAGTCTTCGAGCTGTTCAAGCGTTGTGCACCCCGGCTTGTCGGTCATGACATCCTTGCCAGCGCGCATTGCTTCGATTGCGCGGCGGGCGCGTCGAGACGGGATGTCGGCGATAAGAATGAGGTCGACCTCGGGGTCTTCCAGCAGGACCCGTCGGTCGTGAACCCGCGGAATGCCGGGAAAGCGCTTGCGAAAGCCCGCTGCCGGCCGGGGTTCGCCTTCGGTCCACCATCCCTTGCAGACGCAGCCGGCCGCGAGCATTCCGGCGAGCTGGCCGTATATATGTCGATGGTCGACACCTATGACGCCTACTCCCAGCATGCTCGATACTCAATCGATCGCTGGAAGGGCGACGCGGCATCCCTGCGCGGACGAACGGATCATCGCGGCAATCAGATGCTGGACTGCAATCGAGTCGGCTCCCGAAGCCTCCGGCGCTTCGCCGGAGTTAACTCGATCCAGGAATGATTCGATCAAGTCGCGATGCCAATCGAACGGAAATGCCATCGGGTCGGCGCCGGCGCCCGTTTCTGCTTCGGCGCCGAATGTCTCCGCGCCTCCGGCTCGCCAAC
>JGI24794J26673_10001010_pt1 | contig 17657 bp, 15 predicted proteins | sample MesohylPK_FD_26673 | JGI IMG/M metagenome (IMG submission 26673) | reverse complement strand
GCAGGCCGACGAGGCCGCCGCGGGCTTCGCGGTTCATGAGCCCAACGGCAAGGCGGAAGCCGAGCCCGAGCCGCTCACTCTGGGAACGCGGATCGCCAAGGGCCAGAATCCCGGCAGGAGATCACGTAAAGTCATACAGGACTGCACGATCTGCGCGTTCTGCCGTCTTGCTGGACCTCGCTGGATCGTACCGCGAAAGCGGGAAAAACGGGTTTGAATGGCGGGACTCCCGCGCCCGCGCCGCCTCTTTGCCAAGGTCCTGAAAGCCCACCTCGTGCTCGTCCCCCAAAGAGGCTTGGATCGGCATCGGCACGGGCGCTCGATGGACGGATCGCTGGCGAGGCTTCGTCGACCGGGTGAACATCAGCGGTTGAAACCTGCGGCGGTGGCCCCGCCGGGGATGGAACACCTCCCGGAGTCTACTATCTTCCGAACGTCCAACCGTCCCCTCACATCTCTCGGGCAGACATGAGACCAGCAATCAAGGACCTGCTTCAGCTATCGGACGGCCACCTATTCGAGGAGGTCGCCACCGGAGTCCGGCTCATTGTCGAACATGCCGAGAATCTGGAATCGACCGCCGTTCGTCTACGTGTGATCGACGAGCACCGGGCTGCAGCCATCGTTGGCGCACTCGCGAAGGAGGAATCAGCGAAGGTCCTTATTCTGTTGGACTTGGTCCGATGCCCACGTAACAACCAAGACGGGAGGTCCAAGACGGTTCAGGCTTTCGGCAATCATCTTGCGAAAGAGATTTACGCCGATGCCTGCGATTGGCGGCCAGTCGATTTTGACGAGGTCACGAAGATCGTCAACCGCGAGCGACGACCGTACTACCTCGATGGTCCCAGCGACGTTGGCTGGATCCTCCCGAACTACGCCAAGGCTCGGAGAGAGAACCGAATGTACGTGGATTATGTGCAGGACATCACCGTAGAGCACGGGGAGTACGGCTGGGTATCTCCACTACCGGACAGCCTGCACCGAGAACACGGAGACGCCACACCAACCTGTCTGGTGGTCGCTCGCGCGCTGCACCGCGTCGGAATGACGACTCCAGAAGGGCTGGCCGCAGTGGCAGACCTTTGGCGCGGCTTCGAGCCGCAGCCGCAGACAACCCGTCAAGAGGTTCAGGAGCGGAACTACAACTCATTGGTTCGTGTCAGCCAGGCACACCCGAACCGGGAAGTTGATCCAAAGGACGCGAGGGCGGTCTGTCACCACTGGCCGTTTCCGCTGTGGTCTCTCGATCTACGGCAATCGGGGCCGGCCAGAGCCGACCTGGCGGAGATTCGCCGTCAGAGAGCCGAACACATCGAGTGGCTCTTGAAGCGGGCATCAGAAAGGGATCCGGCACCGCTGATCACCCGTGAGAAGGTGGAGGAACTGACCAAGGCTCATTCAGACTTCAAGCTGGAGTGGGACCGCTTGATTGAATCGCTTCCAGGACACCGAGACTCGGGCCTTCGCATCGTGAGCGGGAGCGTCAGATCCTACGGGTTGGAATCGTACGAGCGCCTGCGGCGCAGGGTTGGCAACCTTGAAGTTGAGGAACTCATCGACCTGGCCGCGCTCGGGTGGTTCGGAAGACAGCCTGAGTCCGGCTGGGCACACTGGCACCAGCATGCCCGGAGGATCATCTCGGATGCTTCCGTCGGCTATGTGTGCGGACTCGGTCAGCATTGGATGACAGGGTTGAGGCTTTGGGAAGGGCCACCGCAGTTGCCAGCGCGCCTCACCATCGGTGGGGCCACGGGTTAGCAGGCAGTTCGGTGTCCGGTTCTCCACGGCCCCGATGGGTGATCGGTATCGCTGGAACGTGGAGGTTAGAGTCGATTGAACGTCGGTCGTTGCATGGCGACCATTCGCCGGTCGAATCGCTCGGCCCAGCCGCGAGAGAATGTACTGAACAGCGCCTCATCACCATCTCGGCGCGGAATACACATCCAGCGAAACGGCACTCCAAAATGTAATCCTGCAGGATCGCTGCCCACGGGTGGGTGCCAGCTAGCGAGGTATCCGAACATCATGTGCCCAAGGACGTTGGGTGACCCAAGCGCGGCCAACGTCTCAGATACTTCGTCGAAAGCTCTGCTGAGTTTTTCCGTTGTCGCACCACCGTCACCGCCATCGTACGCGATATCTGCAACACGAGTGTCCAGGTTCAGTGCGACCCATCCACGCATCTTCGATTTGTCGATTTGCTCTGCGGCCTCCTTAGCGCGCTTTCGAAGCTGCGTCGGATTCAGGCTCCGAACCCTCTTCGCAGCGATGCCAACCTTCTCCTGGCCGAAGAGCAACAAAATGTCGGGCTCGCCATCGTACACCGTGCAGCTAGCGAGACGAAAATGTGTTGCAACGGTCAGCTCGAACTGAACGTTCCGTGGGCTACCATCGCGCCCCTCGCGTTCAAGCGGGCCTTTCACGAACGTCCTGAGTCGCCTCTGGGTGTACGGTGACGCGCCGTTCCGGCGGTCTTCCAGCGCGGCAGCAACGATAAGGAACGTCTCCCACGCGAGACGATGTGCTGCAAGGATCCGGTTCGGAGCCACGTTTTCAACGAGATCCGGGTCCGCCAGGACGTCGAGTGCCTTCTTGTGTCGTCCGTGATTGGGGACGGGCACATGCAATTGGGTACTGAGGAAGGACAGTGATTTCTCAAGCCGCGCGGCGAGAAGGGTGTTTCCCATTCCGTTCGGAGATCCGCTTACGGTCCAGCGCGAAACGAGCATCTTACCGAGTTTCTCACGCTGCTCCGCCGAACAGCATACCGTTCAGCCTTGCCTGCCATTCGTCCTCGTCCACGACCTCGAAGCGCACCACGCTGCTACGCATAGCGGGTGCGAACTCGGCCCATTCGGCCTTGCGGGCGTGCTCGCCGCAAATGTCGAAGACCGACCGCTTGTATTCGGTGTCCTCAGAGGCCTTTAGGTGGACGCCCTTGGTTTCGACGACGAACACCTCGCGGAAGCCATCGTCCTCGCCGGGCTCGTCGTCCCGTAGCGTGACGATGAAGTCGGCGTATATCCGGCGCGGCTTCCACCCCTGCACATAGTAGTCCTTGCGGGCGCGGTTGCGGTACCAGAAGAAGAGCCGCGCTTGCTGGTCAAGGTAAGTCGCGACCTTGTTCTCGAACTGGTTGAGATCGTCCTCCGTGGTCATGTCGAAGAGGTTGCGCTGGTAGGGTTTGCCGTCCTCCCGGTTAGCCTGCTTCGCCTTCGGAACCTCGATCTTCTCGGGCAGGCGATAGCAATCGAGGTCGTCCGCCACGACCAGGAAACGCATCCTTCCCGACTCCAGGAGGTCACGGAAGACCTCTCGTGACAGCCGGTCCCGCTCCATCTCGATCTGACGGCGTAGTTCTTCGAGGACGAAGACATGATTGGACGCCACGCGCTTGAGGGGGTAGCGCTCCAGCAGGGCCTCGAAGGCGCGCCGGGCCAGGTCGCGTCCCTGCCAAGGGTTCGGAACCAAGTCCAATAGGTGGCTGGCAGCGAAAAAGTAGTCCACCGGATCGCCGCCTCCATCCGGGTCCTCGGTGTCGAGGGCTTTGCGGTTGCCGGGGTCGCGGGCGTCCGCGACCTCCGGTTTCGGAGCCAGTGCCCCACCGGTCAGGTTGGTCACCAGCAAGGCATCGCCCCCGCTCCCCTCACCCAACTCCAGATCGCGCAACGCCGAGAGGTCGATATCGTCCCAAGGCACACGCGACAGGATGTCCGCCTCGTAGCGGACCAGACGCCACCCGTTCTTGTCCCGGATCATAAAGGCGGGCAGGACGAGATCCTGGGCCGCTGCCCGATACCGCGCCCGCTGCCGCGTCGTGAGCCTCTCCGGCGGGCGGAAGGGGCCATCGTCGGAGACTACTCGCCCCTCAAGGCCCTGCAACCCCTCCAGCCCGAATCCCTTCCTGACCTCTTTCAACAGTTCATTCCCGCGTCGGCTGAAGCAGAACACGTAGCTTTCGTCCAGTAGCGCCACCCCAGTCTTGCTCGCGTAGGGCTGCCGCAGGATCCGGCCCACAAGCTGGGTGATCCCCGTCTTCGACATCGGGTTGGTGAGGATCGTGAGGACGTAGGCGAACGGGCAGTCCCAGCCCTCCTGGAGCGCCTGTTTGGTGATGATGAAGCGGATCGGGCAGTCGCGGGACAGGAGGCCGCCAATGTCGTCCACCTCCTTCAGTTCGTCCTTCGAGCTGGTCTTGACCGCGATGTGCTCCGGCGCGATGCCCGGATGTTGAAGCAGATACTCGCGCACGTCGTTCGTATGAATGTACCCCGGCTTTCTTTGCTGCCTGCCGGTCCGCTCCACCTGGATCACGCAGATGGGCCGGATGTAGGTGCCGGACGCGGCTTCGTGAAGCCGTGCCTCGGCCTCGAGGGCTTCGCGGTGTTCGACCGACTCCAGCAGCGTGCCGCGCCAGTCGCCGCCCGCCTTGTTTCGGATGTGAAGGTCGAGCTTGATCATCTCCTCGGCGTTGAGTTCCCGGCCCAGGATCTCGACGAGCACGTTCGCGCCCTTGGCCGGAGTGGCCGAAAGCTCGACGATCATGCAGGGGTTGAACCCTTCAAGCGTTTTCTTCGCGTTGACGCTGTACGCCTTGTGTCCCTCGTCGAGGATAATGAGCGGTTGCAGCACCCTCACCGTGTTCCCGAGGGATGTCTTGATGTAGCGGCCCCAGAAGCCCGCCGTTTGCTCGAAGGTGTCGAGATTGGGGTGCTCCTCCAGCATCTTGGCGTGCGCGGTCGGATCGTCGTCCGGAGGGAAGAAACGGTCAAAGCCCCCGCTGTCGCGGAACATCCGGAGCCTGTCCTTCGTTTTCCGGTTGGCGGACGGGAGCATGAGCAGGAGAACGCAGAGGTTCTCGGCAACATCGCGCGGGCCGAAGGCCGTGGTCTTTTCGAGGATGCGCGTGCGCTGGCCTGACGACAGGTCGAGTTGCTGGCGGTAGGGGTGGTCGCGGTCCTTGAGGGCGTTGAACGTCTGGTTGTAAATCTGCGTCGTGGGCACGATCCACAGCACCAAGCCGCGGCGACTCTGCCTGAAGTGCGCGTTCACGAGATCGATCACGCGGGTCGCGAGCAGCGTCTTGCCGCCTCCGGTCGGGATCTTGAGGCAGAACGCGGGAAGATGCTCGCCGAGCCCATTCCGGCGGGGGCGGTAGCGCCGTCCGGCTACGGTCCTGTCCCATGCTCGCTGTACCCAGTCCGAACCCCAGTTCGGGTTGTGTTTCCGCGCCTCTTCGTCCTCGGCCCGCCACTTCACCAACTCCGCGACGAAGCTGCGGACCCTCGCGACCGTGCGCTTCTGGTATTCCTTCAGGATCATCGTTCCAGCCTGTCGATGGCTTCGTAGATCTGGAAGGGCAACTGCTGGAAGTCGATCCGATACTGGTGAAGGAAATCACGGTCCAGGTACTTGGTGGGCGCGAAGACGAGCCTCCTTCTCGATCCGGCAGGAAGGGCGCGGGCCTCGGCCAGCGAGAGCGCGAGACTCTTGAGCTTATCGACATCCGGCTGGTAGAAGAGGAAGACATCGTGGGACGCGGTGCGCCCGACGAACCCGGTGTCCCTGTCGATCTCCGACGGGTCGAACTCCTGTCCGGTCGCGGTGAAGAAGATGTAGGAGGCGAGCTTTTCCCACGACGGAAGGTGGGAGCCGTCGAGGAGCGACTCTTGCTGCATGGGACGGCCAAGCTCGAAGTAGCTGAACGTGCCCCCGAGGCCAGCCTTGAGGATGTCGTCCTTTGCGCTCGGCACCCCTTGAATGACCCGCCGGACGCGCTCGGCAGTGATGCTATCGGCGTAGTCCTCACACTCGACGAGGATGAAGCGCCGGTTGCCGCCGTCTTCCCGGTTCTGGGCGAGGACGGCGTGGGCCGTGGTGCCGGAACCCGCGAAAGAATCGAGGACGATGGAGTCGGGGTCGGTGGACAGGAGGACCATCCGCTGGATTAGCTCGAATGGCTTGGTCGTGAAGTCCGGTAGGTAGTCGGGAAAGAGCTGTAGAAGAGTCTTCTTGGCACCCTGAGTGTGATTGACCTCCTTGTAGGTCCAGATCGTCTCAGGGACCAATCCCGGCTGCACCTCGGCAAGGAAACGCTTGATTGCGGGGACCTGGTTGTCGTCGCTTCCCCACCAGATGCGGTTGTCTCTGTCCAGTTTCCAGAACTTCTCCTCGGAGAACCGCCAGTAGTTCCCGGGAGGTGGCCCGTCGATCTGCCGACCACCAGGGCACCTGATCGAATAGGTGCCCTTGCTGTACGGGTTGCGCGCAGATAGATCACTCGGCTTCCAAGGTCCGCGGGGATCGTCATCGGGATTCCGATAGCGTGCGTCGGCCTCCGCCGTGCGCGGAAGCAGGTTCCGCTTGAACGACTCCTTCCTCTTCGCGTACACCACCACGAAATCGTGGTTTTCCGAGAAGTACTTCGCGCTGCTCTTGGGCGAATACACCTTCTCCCAGATGACGGTCGCCACGAAGTTCTCCTCCCCGAAAACCTCGTCCATCAGAGACCGCAGGTGGTGCACCTCGTTGTCGTCGATGGACACGAAGATCGCCCCGTCCTCGCGGAGCAGTTCGCGCAGGAGCTTGAGACGGGGCAGCATCATGCAGGACCACTTGTCGTGCCGGGTCAGGTCGTCGCGGTCGACCACGCGGCCGAGCCAGTCCCGCATGAGGGGCGAATTCACGCTGTCGCTGTACGCCCAGCCCTCGTTGCCCGTGTTGTAGGGCGGATCGATGTAGACGCACTTCACCTTGCTGTGATAGGTCGGAAGCAGGGACTTCAGCGCGGCCAGGTTGTCACCGTGGATGACTAGGTTGTCGTGCAGACTCGCCTTCTCGCTCAGCCCCTTCTCGCTCACCGGCAGCAGCTCGTGGAAGGGCACGGCCAAGTGGTGGTTCTCGACGAAGACCTTCCCCTTGAAGTGGAGCCGTGGCAAGGAGCCCTCCTGTGGCATGTTCAGGGTATCTTGAGCGCGCCGCCCGCACGGTGCCGGACGACTCTTCTCTCCTAAGCTAACCGCCACGCCACGGTCGAGCAGGTTGCCCGGGCATCGTTCGCGGCCGATGGCCTACTGGGAAACGGATGGATCGAAGGCTCGCCTCGACTAGACGCGGCACCTGAGGACCCTCAGCGGGCATTCGGCGACCTTCCGACTGCCCCCGATTAGTCGCAAGCGGGCCGGAAACGGGCGAGCCTCGTGTGAGGTGCCGGAGGGGCGAGGGAGGTGGCGCTGGCGGCGTCAATTCGGTCTTCGGGACGACACTGGTACCCCTAGGACATCGCCGATTCCGGCGTAGTTGACACGGCCGCAATCGGCCTCCTGACTGTAGGGTATGACGATTCTGACGGAGGGTTCCTCGCATCGGCGCGCGGATTCGCCCGCCAATGGCGAGAGAGCCAAGATGAAACCAATTCCGGGTCAAGTCCGTAGGATGTCGCCCTTCGGGTCACCGAAGGGTGAAGGGCAACGCGATCAAACGAGGCGAAACACCGGAGGAGACGCACGTAGTCAGGTTGATCCACCCCACGGCGGAACCGGTGCCCGTGCCCCTCGACAGGGACGCTGGCGGGATCAGTCGCCGCTCCGGCTTCGGGGGCACATGCATGGCCCGGCATCGCTGGCCACCATCCCACCGTTGGCCGCGCTTCCGGAGGCCCGTCTGAACGGGCTCACGATCTGCGTTTCCTGCCGTTTGGCCGTATCTTCTCCCGCCGTGCTGAAATGGCAGGGAAATCACCATCGAATGGCGGGAATACGCCGGTCGCATCAAGATCGGACTCAGAGGAAGCATGAGCCGGAACTGCTGGATCCCTCCGGAAGCGGCTCCTTTCCTCTAGACCACCCTGTCCGCATCTAGGGATTCACGAGCACGACCACACGCATTCGGCCCCGGCGCTTCGATCACACCGGCGGCCAACCCCACCTCATCTCCGCCGATTCTCAATCGCGCCAACAATGTCACCAGCAACCTTCTGGAACTCTTCAGGCACTCTCACAGGCTGGCCCGAGAGTTCCTGAAGCGCGGCTAGCAAGGGCACCAGCAGTTCGCAATCCTCGACGCTTTCGGCCAAGGCATCCGCGAAGACGCCCGGAGTCGCACCGGCAGCCATCAGATCGATCGTATCCCAGACGATCTTGCTCACCATGCCGCGGTCAGCTACATCGAGGTCATCGCACATCTTCCGGAACACTTGGGACGCTGCGGGCTCCTCACCCTGGAGGACGAGCGCGTGTATCTGGTTCCCCATGGCGCGCCATCGGATGGGGATGTCGCGTTGCCCTAGAGTGCCTCCGAAATCACGAACCAAGACCTCGCAAGTTTCGAGGGCTTTCCCTCCCCTGCCCATTCGGTTCAGACTCATGGCCTTCAGTTCCAGCGCGGTGGCCACCTCCCGCCTAAGGTCCGGCCTGTCGCTTGTCCGGTAACGGCGAACGGCTTCGTCGCAGGTCGCGACCGCCGCTTGATCTCCACCCATTTTCATTTGCGCGCCCGCCTTCTTCGTCAAGGCACTAGCGACCTGTAGCTGGATGTCCGAATCGCCGTCCCCGCCGAACCGTTCGATGAGGTCATCCCAGATCGTGATTGCCGAGTGCATCGATTCAGATGATTCGAGTCCGGCAAGCGTGGAGCCTTTGTTACGCAGCGACATCGCAACGCACAGTCGCAGTTTGGGCAGGGGGCTGTTGGCGAAGCGGCCAATGGCGTCGTCGTAAGATGCTATCGCCGGTTCGGGCTCGCCAAGCCGTCCGTGCAGGTATCCCCTGTTCAACATGGCCGTGGCCACGCATTCCTGGATGTCCGGCACCGTCGAGGGCGCGAAACGAGTCACCATCTCGTTGAAGGCGGTCACCGCAGCCCTGTGCTCGCCGACGCTCTGTGTCGCCAAGGCCTTGTTGAAGAACGCCTTGGCGACGGAAACCTGCACCTCTTGGATCGCGACGGATTCGAAACGCTGGATCAGTTCGTCATTGTATTCGAGCGCGCGCTCGGCCTCCCCGGATTTCCCGAGTCTCCCGCCGATGTCGAGCAGCTCGGCTGCCACTCGGATCTGGCGGTCAGGGTCGCCAAGCTCGCGATGGCGCTCGACGAGATCTTGAAAGGTCGCCGCAGCGCCGCCCGCCCTGAGCTCGCCGAGGTCGGGCTCAACATCCTCCCGTGCGCGGCGAAACGCCCTGTGGTATGTCTTGTTGGCCAGCAGGGAGCCGAGAATCTTCGTGGTCTCGTCCGGACCGTAGAAGGCGATCATGAAGCGAATCAGCCCGTGCACGACGGCCGCTTCGTCCCGCCAGCGCCTCAGCTTGTAGTAGATGCAGTGGAGCGGCTCCGCGACGGAATACAGCCGGCTTCCCCCATACGCGTCAACCTTGACCGCGCCTCGTCCGACCAGTCGTCCCAGCAGGGCGGATGTCTTCCGCACTCCCATCCGTGCCCGGGTCGCGACATGACGAGTGCTTGATGGCCACCAAAGATCCGCTAGCGCCACATAGACTCGTCGCTCGGTCTTAGGCAGGGAGTTCAGATTGCCGCGAAAGTACTCGCTGTGATCGTCGACAAGGCCCACAAGTTCCTCCAGCAACTCCGGCACCGTACGGTGGCGCGCAAACTCGGCGACGATGACCAAGAGGCGTGGGCTTCCACCCGTGAAGACCTCCACCGGGCGCATCTGGCCAGCGGGACGTTGCTCACCGGTGATGACCTGCCACAGGCTCTGGCACTCCGCAGTGCTTAGAGGCTCCAACTGGATGATGCGGAAGAGTTCGAAGAACGGCGCGCTCACGTCGTCCAGCGCCTCGAAGCGGCTTGTAGCGGTTCCCAGGAGCATGATCTCGGGATCTGACTGGAGGGACTCGCGAAGTTGCCACCCGAAGTCCTCGTCCACCTCCTCACACAGGCTCTGGAGATTCTCCACCATGAGAACCAGCCGTCTTCCGAGCCGGTCGGCCGCGTCCAAGAGAGCGGCCTTGGCGTGCCCGGCAACGTTATCTTCCCATGTCCTACGGGCCAGAGTCGTGTGCGTTGCCTCGATCTCGCCGGAGAGGCCGGGGTGATGTTCGGCGCACTCCTTCGCCAGATTGAGCAGGGCCTCCAGCCAGAAGTCTCCGATGTCGAAGACCCCCAAGCTCTCGTCCATGAACCGAACCGGCAGCATAACTCGGCGGAGTTGCGAGTCGGTGCGTAGTTCCGCGGCGACGCGTGCAAGCAGCATGGTCTTTCCCCGGCCCCGGGGACCCACGACGAGCGTGTGCTGGCAGGAAGGAGCGCCGATGTTCTCGCGGAGTATCTCCAAGACCGTTTCAAGCTCCCGCGTCCGAACAACGAACTGGTCGATGACCTCCCGGTCCGGCTGGAAGAGACCCGGAATAAACTTGCGGATGGTGCGCTCCGGCGGCTTACTCATGGGGCGTCACTCTCCCGGAAGCCGACTGCGCGATTCTCGACCAAGGGCCTGTAGTGGTGCCGGAAGCGGGCCTTCCACCAGTCCCGCAGCAGCTTCATGATGAATCGGTGGCCATCCGGATGCGGCTCGATATATTCGTCATGGACGAGGACGGCAAGGGTGTCGGTGACCTGTCGCGGGGCGTCCTCCACGAGCTTGGAGTGCCTCTTCTCCAGTTGACGACGTGCTTCAGTCGTGAAAGTGCCCTGTATGGCTGATTCGGCGAGGATCTCCATAGCGAGCCCGTAGCGGTGCTCGTCACCCAAGCCGTCCCGAAGCCGCGCCTCGTGGTGCGCGAGGTCGTTCTGTCCCGATGGTCCGAGGAGTTCGGTGCGGTAGACTTCGGCAACGTCGTCCAGGGTAATCCGATTTCGGTCGTGCATCCGAACGTAGTCCCTCAGGCGAGCAAAGAAGGATTGCACGTACTGCGGGACGCCGGTCCCAAGGTGCTCGTAGACGGCGCGCGCGACGCCATCGTCAGCGGACAGGCCGTAAGTTCGCCGTAAGCGTCTCAAAGCATCGGATGGCTACCTCAAGGCTCCACGGACCCAGCCGGATCGGATCCAGGTAGTTGATTCGATCGGAGATGCCCAGCCGCTCGACCAACGGGGCGATTCCGATGCTGCCTGACAGGATCAGGGTCGGGAGGCGGCCATCACCCTTCTGAAAGATGGCACGCAACCAGCTCAGGAACTCGTCCACGCGCCGACTGCCGTGTTCCTGATCGAGTAGTCTCACGAGAAAAATCGGCACCTCGTCGATGACGATCAGCACCGGGTGATCGTGTCCGGCGCAATGGGCGATCAGGTCTTCTCCGTGACGCCGCCAGTTCCCGGCGTTCAAGCCGGCACGGAAGCGCACGGCAAACTGAAGGGCGCTGACTTGGTCGACCTTCCCAGCCAGTGTCCGTAGCTGACGGCCCATCCCCCTCATGAGGCGCGAAGTGATTGGCGTAACCGGATGGCTGGCTTTGGCCAGGCTCGTAATCACGTCTTCCTCGGAGCGATCCGCTTCGACATCGGCGAAGAGAAACACCCACCCCTTCTGCTCCATCCGACGGCCCAACTCGCGGAGAATGCTGGTCTTTCCCATCCGGCGCTGGCCGGTCATGACCATGTGGTTTCCGTCGCGGACACGGGATTCGAGGAGCTTCAACTCGCCTTCCCGGTCGAAGAAGTCGTCGCCGCTGACCCAGCGGCCGGTAGATGATTTCATGGGCTACGTTCCTTGCTCGTTTCTGGATGGGCCTGTCCGGCGTCGCCCGCACTCCGCTCCCCATAGGCTACCCCGTCAACGCCGTTGTTGTCAACGCCGGTGTTGACAGCCGGAGTCGTGTCATGCACGATCCCAGAGGCGGGCTTGACCGACAGGGCGAAGCTCGATATCCGGTCGCGGTTGCCGCCAGACCGCATTGGTGGCCGACGGGACGAAGCTCCGTGGGTGGCACCCGTCGCGACCACGCCGACAGCGGCACGGAAACCCAAGCGCCGAGGGGCGCAGCGGCACCTACCAGCGGAGTTAGTCCGATGACCCTGAAGAGCGTTGTGCCTGGTGATCGCACTCCGTTACCCTTCGAGCGCCGTACACGGAAGACGTGCCCCACGACTAATCCGCCGCGAGATTGGGGAGACCAATGAGAGAAGAGAACGAGCCAAGTGGGGTCCCACTTGGGTCCGTTTCCGGAACATTCCGGAAGACCGATCTTTTTGCTCGCAATCGTCCGGCCTGCTTGGAAGGCGCACCTGAAGCCTGGGCTCTGGCGATGACTGTCATCGATCACGGTGCTTTTTCTTCAGGCAACTGGATTCCTTCCGGCCCGAGTCGGGCCTGCGTGACCCGGTCGTCCAAGCTCTCTTTCGGCGGATTCTGATCACCGGCGAGGCTGTCAGGTCGCTTCTAGCGCACGGCTTGGAGGAACCGGCCATCGCAACCTATCGTACTCTTCTCGAACTGGAACGTGATCTACGGCTTGTGATTGCGGACCGTTCCGACACGAGCGCGCGGCAGCTCGCCCTGTTTCTCGCCGTCAAGGGTCGGCGCAGTTTCGCCAAGGCAACCAGGAATCCCAGCACACGAGGCTTGCTCAAGGGAGACTCGGACTTCTTCGACTGGTTCCGGAGGAAGAGTCGCTCCTTCCGCCAACGGATCGGCTCGGCGGATTACCGAGACGTTGCGGACAAATTGAGCCAAGCCGACCACTGGCACGGGCTAACACAGGAGGAAGCGTTCGAGAAGGCTGGGATGTCAACCGCGTACGATTTGGACTACGGAGCGAGCTCAATATTCGTCCATGGGAGCAACGTGGAGCACGACTTCGCGGACGCCGACGCCAACGGGATTCGATTCAAGCCGCTTTCCCAGCGAGACCCCGCCTATACTCTCACGCAGCTTGGTCGAGCGACCCATTCTCTGATCGACATCTACCGGTTGATCTGGGAAGACCGCGGCAAGCCGCGGTACCAAGACTCCTCCTTTTCGGTCGACGCTGGAGGCGAGCGTTTCGAAGTGGATGCGCTGGATGCGCTGGCGCATCACGCGATCAATATCTTCCCGAATCCAAGATCGAAGACCGCGCGGTGACGGTTTGCCCCAGAACGGCACCTGCGAAGCCTCAACGATCGCTGGCGAGCGACCGCAGGCATTCGGTTTTCAGGGGTCGTGGGTGGGCTAGATTATCCGTCTAGCCGCCGAACAAGTCTCGGCTTCGACAGCTCTGGGGAGACCAAGGCTCACTACCCAACCCGAGGCTCCATCTCCGCAAACGCGTCCTGTCGCAAGATCGTGTCCGTCAGAAGCGGAGACTCCTGGTGCCAAACCTGCCGCTTGGTCCGCGACCTCAGGGTCGCGGCGGTGTACACGAACCGTCTGTCGAAGATGGCGTACAGCCTCCGGAACATCCGATTGTAGTCGAGCTTGGGGTCGGGGTGTCCAGCGTACACACCGCATTCAGCCGGTCCGCCCTCGGCCTTCACGAAGGTCAGCGCACAGGCCTCGTAGCGCGACGGGTGGTCGCGGAGATCGTCGCGTTCCGAGAGACGTAGGAGCGCCTGCCGATAGCGCTTGATTGGTTCAGTGAGCTCTCCGCCGCTTAGAAATGCGAGATCGGGTCCGGCGTAGCGACCCTCCTTGAGCTTGAAGTGAGCAACCGGAGCTGGATCGTCTGCCTCGTTCGCCCGCAGAACGGACCAGAAGGCGTAAACCAGGGCCGGGTAGGACATGTGGAGATTCGTACAGTCTCCCGCAGCCTCCTCCATTCGGTTCGTCAGGTTGCGGAACGCGTTCTGAGTACCCTTCAGAGACACGGCGAGAACGGGCCCGATCGTTGGGATCGTTACCGTCACATCCAGCTTCTTGGTCTTCAAGCCACCGAGAATCGTCCGTTCGCCGGGCTTCGCAGCGGACGGGTCATGGTGAAGCAGGAGGCCACCTCGCCTACGCTTCACGGTGATCGGCGGTCGCGGGAAGATCTGATCGGGATGGAATCCGCCCTCGATCACCAACCGACAAGCGACATACCAGTGCAGTGGGATGATGTGCTTGCTGGTCTGGACATTGGCGGGCGGGAAGGCGAACTGTGTGAGGGCCTCCTTCAGGTTGATGAGGACCGGTGGTTCAGGCGGCACGGTAATGCCTCCACCTCCGAAGCTCGCGGGTTCCGCTGCGAAGCAGTTCCTCTTGCTCCTCCGACAGGTCGAGTTCCGGCGCCAGCAGAACGCGGCGGGCCTCTGCCGGTTCGATCTTCAGGACGCCACCTCCCAACGCGTGGCCCTCCAACTCACAGGAAAGAGTGGTCAGAGCGTTCCGCCAGTTGGCAAGGTATCGCTTCACGTCTGCCTCGTTGCGGAAGTGCACTGCATGGACGGAGTTGGTGCAGGTGACCCCGGCCGAGTTCCCGACCAATCGTGGCCCCCGACCGGACATGATGGACAGAAACGCATGAGGGGTCTGGACATCCGGCACCGCAAACCACGGCTGTCGGTTCCGGCACTTGTAGGTCTTGCTGGCCGCCTTCCCTGCCTCGGAATCCAGATAGGTTTCCACGGATGGAGGCAACTCGCGTACCCCACCCAGATTCAACAGGAGAACCGCACGGTCCTCGTCCGACCATCGCCTCACGACATCCTCGTCAACATCGTCTACAGCTAGGTCGCGGTTCGAGCGGACGGAAACGCGGAGCACTTCCTTCGGGATGCCGAACACGGCTGCGGTACTCGGGCGCAGATGGAAGAAGTCGTTGGCTCCAGTCACATAGCCGATTCCGAGCCGTGCCACCTGGCCCAGTCGGCTAGCCGCCTTGGCGACCGCGATATCGAGGTAGGCTGCACGGATCGACGAGGGAACCAGAAGAGCCCGCAACCGGAATCCCCACCGTCCGAGTTCGTCCACTGACACCGGCTCGAAGTCCCAGGAACCGTTCTCCACGGGAAGCGAATCGAGTCGTACGAAGTGAATTGCATCGGACCGACCGCCGAATCCAGATGCCCGCAGCAGCCAGCAGTCCTCCGATAGATTCGGGAAGAGCTTTTCCCGAACGGCGATCACCTCAACGCGTTCGAACGAGCGGAGAAGATACCGGACCACAGCTCGCGCATAGACCGCGTGTCCGATCTCGGCAGGGACGACGAAAGCAAGGCGTCCTCCCCGCATCAGGAGGCTGGAAGCTCCAACCACGAAAGGTGCCCACGACGAACACAGGCCGGAGAGCTTCACCCCTTGGGCGGCGCAGTACTTTAGCGCCCGCTGACGCGCCGGACCGGTGAACCGCTGGTAACGGATGAAGGGGGGGTTGCCAACGGCCGCGGCGAATCGACGATGCGTGTGAGGTGCCCACGCAAAGAAATCCGCAGTCGCAATCTCCGCGTTCACACGCCCCGAAGCCTCAGCGGCGGCCACCGGGTCTACATCCACTCCGACGGCATTCACCAGACCCGCCAGAAACCGACCGTCCCCGCACGCGGGGTCGAGAACGGGACCGTTGAGATCTCCTCGCATCGCCCATGAGACCAGTGCACGGACAACGACGGGCGGCGTGTAATAGGCCCCAAGATCCTTGCGACTCGCCGATGGGCTCATGAAGTGGACCCTTAGGATGGACGGGAAGTTGCTCTAAGCTAAACTAACAGCGCCGGGTCAGCGGAGAAATCAGTCCAAGCCGAAGGGGCGGAGCGCTTGTGGCGTGGTTCCCGTAGAAGACCTGTCCGAGGGCGAGACTGGAGGCGCGATACGCTCGCGGGGTGGATTTGCCGCGCGGGCGGATTGCCGCGCGAGCGGAATGGTCGCTAGCATGCAGGTATGGATGGCGTACTCGAGTTCCTGGTCGGAGAAATCGCCTCGTTCGGCTTTCGGTGGCTTGGGGTGGCCGCGATGGGTGTGGTCGCCGCGTGGTACTTTGGTCGGAACCACAAGAAGCGCCTCGCCGCGGTGGAACGCGGATTGCTGAGGGACATCGAGTCTGTTCCAAAGGTGCGCACAACGCCAGCGGCGACGCCGCCGACATCGAGAACGGAAGAACCAGAAGCGCATTCGGAACTGGCGCTGGCGGTGAGCTTGGCGATCCACGACAGAAACCTCCTCCACCGCCGCATCTGGGGCGAGGAAAGGGAGAACGTCATGGACGCGCGGTCGGAAGCTCCATTCCTGACGCGATTCTTCGACGAGCTGGCTCGTCACAACAGTATCGACACAGCCACGGAAGCGCTCCGCGAGAAAGGAATAGGACTTCCTCCCGGAGAGGAAGAAGCGGTGGAGTTGGTCCGCCTGCTGCGCGAAGGCAAGGTCGAGCGTGCCCGCGGGCGATTCCCGCTTCGGGTAGAACGGCGATTCCTCCTTCGGGGAGACGAGACCGACCCCTGAGGCCACGAAGCGGGGCTCCTGTCCGTCGAGCGGACGGTCCCGAACCAAGGTCCGGCCATCGGCCGCGTGCTGCTCGAACTGGAGGGGCCGGGTATTGGGAGGCGCGTCGCACTGGGCCTCGCGCTCTACGACTCCGGTGCGTGGGGAGGGCGGCTGTTCGTCATCGCAGGACGGGATCAGCACCGGTCCCGTCCTCGGGTTCCGCGCACCGCACCGCAAGCAGGCCGGCCTCTACCGCGTCCGCGCCCCTTGGGGTCGCGGCAGAGGACTACTGGTTCGTCGAGCCGGAATGGCTGCCGGATCGCCGTCGCGCATTGACGGGACCGGTTGGTTTTGCATCGAAGGAGGGGGCGGACGCCACTCCTCGCCAGAGCGCGATGTTTTACGTCGAGTAGGCTCGCCTTCTCGCCTTCTCGCTCAGCCCCTTCTCGCGCGCCGGCAGCAGTTCGTGGAAGGGCACGGCCAAGTGATGGTTCTCGACGAAGACCTTCCCCTTAGAGTGGAGCCATGGCAACGAGCCCTCCTGTGGCATGTCCGGGTATCTTGAGAGGGCCGTCCGCGCGTGCCGGATAGATCTTCTCACTCCTAAATAGCTCCCACACCACGGTCGAGCAGTTTACCTGGGCACCGTCCGCGCCGATGCCCCAGCAGGGATGGGCATCGCGCAAAGGCTCGGTTCGACTAGACACGGCACCTGAAGGCGTCCAGCGGCATTCGGAGGCGTTTAGACTGCCCCTGATCAGCTGCAACCGGGCCGGAAGGGGCTGAGTCTCGTGTGAGGCTTTCGGAGGGGCGAGGGGGGCGCCGCTGGCGGAGTCGATTCAACTTTCGGGACGACCCTGGAAGCCCCAGGACATCGCCGATTCCTATGTAGTTGACACGATCGAAATCGGTCCCCTGACTGTAGAGCATGGCGATTCTGACGGCAGGGCTCCACGCATCGGCGGGCGGGTTTGCCCGCGACGGCGGGAGAGCCAAGATGAAACCCATTGCGGATGAAGTCCGTAGAGTATTGCCCTTCGGGTCATCGAAGGGTGAAGAGCAACGCGATCAAACGAGGCGAAACACCGGAGGAGACGCACGTAGTCAGGCACGTAGTCAGGTTGATCCACCCCACGGCGGAACCGGTGCCCGTGCCCCTCGACAGGCACGCTGGCGGGACCAGTCGCCGCTCCGGCTTCGGGCGTACATGGATGGCCCGGCATCACTGGCCACCATCCCACCGTTGGCCGCGCTTCGGGAGGCCCGTCTGAACGGGCTCCCCGGAGCGATTGCGGTGGTGCGCCGCCACTGTATTGGCGGCAGCCGACGACGCGTCTCGGACACGTCGCCGAGGGGCTTGTCGGACGCCACTAAGGTG
>JGI24794J26673_10000981_pt1 | contig 18051 bp, 11 predicted proteins | sample MesohylPK_FD_26673 | JGI IMG/M metagenome (IMG submission 26673) | reverse complement strand
CACAACCTCCCCCTGCTCATCTGAACACCACACCCCGCGGCCAACCGGGCGCCGCAGCACACACCCCGACCCGGCCAACCCACCCACACACACCCGCCACGGCACAACGCGCCCCCACGCCCAACGCCACCCACGCGCCCGCCGACACGCCCGCCACCGCACCCAACCCAGCCCCAGAACGCCCCCCAGCCAGGCCTACTGAAAGATCTGGGCTAAGGCCTTGTACTTGGCCGTCACCGGTGGTGTCCCGTCAGCGGTCATCTGCCTATTCGCTCGGCCTGGTCGCCAAACTCGACGATAGGGACGACGCACTGAAGTCATGGCTATGGGGGGAGTTCCAAGCAGTGTGGCTCGGCACGGTGACCACGCCCTTGGCCTCGTGCAGTAACCAGTCCTGCATGCCGCCGGAGATTAAGACGCGCCTCATCAAGAGCGGTCTGATGGTCATGGCCCTATTGTAGGCTCCGGCCGCGGGCGTAGCTTTGGCGGCCGGTCGAGCTTCTCGAAACGGTTCGCAAGCCGCTGTCACGACGGTTTGAGTAAGGGCAGCGTGGAGGGTTGGCGGACGTCGCGGCCGGGGGTGCTGCTGCCGTCGAGCGCCTCGGTGGCCGACGTTAGACTCGCCGCTGTGGCGGATGCGGCGCCGGGTTCGGGCAGCGCCCGCAGCTGGGAGGACCAGGCGCGAAACGACGAGCGCGCGGCGGCGGCCGCTCGTCCGGCGCTGTGTGCGTTTGATCTGCCGGCGCATCTCGCGGCTGGCGACCGCTGCGGCGGAGTGGTGGCTTTGCGCGAGTCGGTCAAGCGTTGGGCGTGTTTCCCGCAGCAGCGCCCGCTGATGATCGTCCAAGGCCTCGCCGTTACCGGTGGTATGACCGGTTCACGTCGCGCCGGCACGATCTTGTGCGTATCTCGGCGGTGGTCCATGCGCTTTGTGACCGTGACGGTGTCGCGGTTCCCGGCTGGGTCTACAAGCACCGCAGCCGTCGCCCCATCGGTGTGGCCGCCTCGCTGGACCCGGCCAGCGAGTGGGGGCGTGTGGTTTTGGCCGACGCTCCCTCGGCGTGCGCGTCTCACGGTGTGTGGTTCGATCAGGCCATGATCGAGAACATCACCGTGCACGGCTTCGGGGACTAGACGGCTGCTGGTCTGTGGGCTTCGAGGGGTTCGAGCACGCCAGCTTCGACGGTGATCAACTGATGGCGCTGCTCGCCGAGCCTCGGCAGATCCTCCAACTCATTGTAAACCTCAACTCGCTTTGCTCTCACTGAGGCTGATTCCCGTCTGCACCCCAGATGCGTGCGCAGGGATGAGACAGCGGACCGGCGCCCACCGTCCGTTGCAGCTCCATATGGCTGTCCAAGCTAATCTATGGTGTGTGAGTCACGCCTCGCAGTTGCATATGGAGCGGCCCATGTTACCGAGTGTCTCAAGTCACACGCGGAGAGCCACCAATCTGCGGATCCTGCACCCGCTGTGGCGTCTGAGCATGGAAGGGGTGTGAGATTGATGGCTCGCAGAGCCTGGCTGCGGACCCCTACAACCTCTACTCCGACCCCAAGCGCGGAGAGCCACTAGATTTCTGGGGCTTCTTCCGGATCGTACGGGTCTGCGTCGAAGTGTTCCTGACTGTGTCGAGTTTCCTCTTCATCTGCAACACACCGCAGCCGATTCGCACCATAAGCGTCCGATACCAGCATCCGCCAAGAGACGAACATCGTCTGTCCATGCTTCACATCTCGAACGAGCACCGGCGCAACCGAGCCGATCGTCGACTCCACGCTTACGGGAACATCACCAGCATCTCTGAGAATTCTCGCGTCAAAATCGTTCTGAGCCAGGTTTGAATCGGCGAACTCTACGAAGCTACTGCCCGAACCTGAGAAGGCAGGATATCTCCTGATCCTGACAGAGCCGACTTGCTCGATACTGTCGACCTCATCACGCACCAGTTTCACGAACTTCTTCGCGATACGTACCCGTCCAGCAGTGCGCAGGCCGCTATCCTTCACAATTGAAGCGCAAAGGTCTTCTCGTGCGCGCATCAATTTCTGACCTGCATCGTCTCGATACACTTCGCCAGGCATCCAGTAGTCATCGTCGGGCAGGTCAAAACTCTCCGAGCCAACAGCAGACTTGTACCTGTCCATCCACGCGTTGTATGTCTGCTCATAGGCGCCGCTCAGCCACCCATCATGAAAGATATCATCAGTGGATAGCGATTCTAGGATCTCCTTCTGCCGGTCGCTCATCTCGGAAAGACCATAGAGAATCGAATTCGCGCCAAGACCTTGCCCGTGGGGATTCTTCTCCTCGACCGCGACATCGCTCACACCAGCGCCGCCGTCCTGAGACCCGAAGGGCTCGTACAACAGGACGCGCACCATCCTTTGATGATCCATGAAGGCGTTACCAAGTCCATATAGTCGAAAAACCTCAGAGGCATAGTGTCTTGCTTCTTGACTGCGTTCAAGGTTTCGTATCGACATGACTCCGCGCCTATCAAGCACCATGCGATAGCTTTGGTATATCCAGGATAATAGTGTGAGCACTGCAATCCACGCTGCCAGCGCGACATACAAGCCGAGACCAGCCGTAGGCACAGGGCCTCCGTTGCCGGCTAGGCGCCATGCGAATAGGCCCGCACCAATCCCAAAGACCGCCAACACAGCCATGAGGGGCCCATACCGAAACGAGTACCGCTCAACGGTATAGTCATCGTCCATCGGATCCCTGATCGTCTCAACAAAGTTCTCATACGCCGTCTCAACAGCCTCTCCGAGCACATCTGACAAGACACTCAGAGGATAGTGTCTCCAACTCTCTAGCCAACCGGTCCATCGGCTTCGGAGATCACTCCAATCGTCTCGCAACTCCTTGTTGTTGGCGAGTTGATCCTTGAAGTCGGGGCGATCCTTCTCGTGAACGTACGGGAAGGGATCCTCTTCACTCCGGATAATCGCATCAACACGCCGACAGTGAAGAACATCCAACGGTTCGATCGTATTGATGCCTACGGCGCTGGCAACAAGAGCACCACTAGAGCCATCCAGACGGAAGCCCTCGTTCAAGAACGGAGAAGGCGCCAATGCCTTCGGATGGGCCCACACGGCTCTCTGGCCGGCCTCCGCATCCAACGGCAGGCCCAAGTCCTCCACACCCTTCGGCAACGGACCCCCGTCAATGAGGCCGAAGAACAGGTCTCGGACCTTTCGCCAAGGCTGTGGAGCCCTGGACGCCACGTCCATGCCCATCTTGAGCCCCGGAAAACCTGAATCGACAATTCCCTCAACAGCCGACTCAAGATCCGTCACAACCAACGACTCGGAGTGTCTGGCTTTGAAGTGTTGGATGGCATCAAGAATGCCCTGTGTCTCGGCAGCTGTATCGTCGGTTACCACAGCGAAACCTCTTTGACGCAGCCACAATGTTCTCGCAGCATGAACAATGTTGAGAGTGTCACGCAACTCGAGTTCGGAGAAATCGTAGTACCGTATGTCGTCGTCTACCCAGAACGAACAGGACTCTGCGAGGTCTATGACGGTTTCCACGCGAACGGGAATACTATCCGATACCACATGGCCGCAAGGTGGTTTAGGCCACGGCGGCAGTCGCACGAACCGACTCTGAGTGATCTCCGCAATCTCGGCGTCGAGTGAACTAGCCGCCACTATCCGGACCTCTGGTCGAACAATGCGTACGCATCCGAGTGAGTCCTCAGTCATCCTTCGGTCTGCTTCTGTCGGGGTCAAGATGATGCCGTCGCTGAAAGACCAGCCTGCCCCTGCACACATGGCCATCACAGCACACAAACCCGGGACGTCAGAGGATTCAATCCCGTGTAGAATCGTTGGCAGAGCTAGTGATGTACTGTCATGGACAAGGTGCATGTCCCAACCCGCTGGGAACGAGGCCCCGGTCTGCTGAAGACTAACGCCAACCGTGATGTTCCTAACCTCGATTCCCCTGCCTAGATGACGCTCAAGCGCAAGTAGAGACCTGATGTCAGGCAGGTCTCCGTCGCTGTAGGGGCGGTTGCTGAAGCCATTTCGGAAGGCCGCCAGCGTAAGCGTCGTCTTGGTGGGTTGTCCGAGCAACACCTCCTGAAGAGTCAACTCAAGGGCCACGCTACTAGTCGTAGAATCGAAGTACCTACACGGAGTATCAAACCCATCCTCTGTAATTCTGCTCATCTCGCATGTAGCGACGTTGCTCACCAACTGTGACTTTGTCCAAGTCTCCATAATCGTATTGACGTGTTCTGGCTCCTGAATCAGGCATGCCGTCAAGTGAGCGCGGTTCATATCTTCGGACCCTGTGCATTTTGGTCGAGTGAATCAAGGAGGCTGCTGTAGCAGTCGCGTATCTCGTGGGCGATCTCTCGCTCGATCAGACGGTAGGCGGCTTCTTTGGGATCCTTGGGTGACCGGCCTGTCGTGTCGCGGCACTCATCGCCGCGGAATCGGTAGCCTGCGCACTTGTCGTAGTGCTTGATATTTTCTTCAAGGTATTGTTGGGCGCTGGCGCGGCGTTCAGCGATGGTAGAGCCTTCCACGATCGGCTCGCTGACGGTGGGCCCTGGCGCCTGCCCGGTGGCGATGACCTGGCGCAGAGACGACTCGGCGCCGGCGTTCAGGTCGAAACCGAGGTTGTGCAGCCGGCTGAAGGGTTCGAACGCGTCGAGCTGTTGTGAGCTGACATTCGCGAAGCACAGTGCGAACGACTCCAGCAGGGCAGGCAGCAGTTCCTCGGACCGCTCGACCGGGAACAGCAGCGGCGACGGGAACGCCACAGTATCGGTGTGAACCTTCGCCGGCGTTGCGGTGATGGTCACGTCCTTCAGTCGTCGTTGTTGTTGGCTGTCTCCGATCTGCTGGAACGAGTAGTCGATGTAGCCGCACAGCCGGCCGACGGCGAAGCCGCGAATCATCGCCTTGCGCATGTCCCCAGACACCGGCACGAACGACGGCAGCGTCCTGGTGCGGCGCCACCGCCAGAACGCGGTCTGTAGACGGCCCGGGCTCGTGCAGTCCTGCACCGCCATGGTGATGTGCGAGGTGAGCGACCCGACGGCCATGGGGTGCACCGGGCACCTCATGAACGACGAGATCAGCACCGACGAGGGATCAACACCGCCGGCCGCCTGCTTGTAGGCGGAGCCAAGAAGCGACTTGGTCGCCCCATACGCGGGGTCTCCCGGGCCGAACGGAAGCTCAGAGCACACCAGGTCCACCGCTGAGGGCCCCACATCGTCGGGGTCATAGAGCAGCGAGCACAGCCCCGAATCCAGCTGCACCAGCGGCGACGCCATCGTCACCGCGGCGTTCAAGCAGAAGTTGTACGCCTGCATGCGAGACGCGTGATCCCGATGGCTCGAACTCAAGTACTGCCCAAGGCCCTCGCGAAGCACCTGAACGAAGATTGTGGAACCCATCAGGTCGGTGACCTGCTGCTCGACGTTGACCACATCGAGACTGCACGTGAACCCGAAGCGCCTGCCCTCCAAAGGCACCCACCTTGGATCCGCGTCGCTGATCGTCAGCACCGGGGACAAGCCCAGCGGACGGTCACCTCCAACCAGCACCAACCGCGCCGCGTCGATCGGGGCCGCGCTGCGGTCTCGGCGAGTCTGGCGGCACAACTCGTCCAGCAGATGGGGCCAGCCCGCAGGATCCTCCAGCACGAACTCCGACGGCGCCGGCCGGTACACCGCGGGAGGAGACTGCCCACTGAGCGGGTAGCCCACCACCGGCTCAGCCTTCCACGCCGTCTGCAGATCCCTGTTACGCCGAACGAGCTCCTCGATCAACGGCCCATAGACACCCTCAACGGCCGCCCAAACGACCTCTCGGATCGCGCCATGCCGAGCCAGTTCCCACTCCATCTCCAACAGCGCCACAGCCGACTCGATCGCGGCCTCAACTGCATTGCTGTCCCTCTTGAGCCGCCTTCGGCTCTGCAGCCGCGCCACAGCACCGTTGAATCCCGTCCGGTATTCGCCACGGTCCACCTTCGCCGATTCGACCACATCCCTTGCGTAGTCCTCAGCCTGCGCCTGGGCAAGCTCCAGCGCCTTGACCGCCACAGCCACCGAGGACTCCGCGATCACGTTCGAGACGGCGGTGCACACCTCCTCGACGAACCGCTCGCCCCAATCCGCCAGCGTGTCCGCGTCGATCTCCCTGCCTTCGGGCTGAACATCGTCCGCCAGCACCCGGTTTAGATCCTGTTCAATCTGCGACTTCCACTCGTATCCCGGCATCGACTCATCGGCCTGGAACCTGCCCCTGAACTCCGCCCCGATCCATGACGTGTCCTCTGCCTCGTCGAGAAACCGGTGATACGCGCTGGAGAGCCCCCTGCCAGGATCGCCCTCGCCGCCCACGACGAACAGTTGCGGCAGACACCTCTCGGCCAGCTTCGCGATCCTCTCATGTTCGGTCAGCTTGGCGTCAGACGGGCCGAAGTGACCCGCTGCCATGTGCCCCATCACGAGGGCATCGATCGTCTCGCGGACCAGCAGATCCCTCGCCCAGCGGCCGAAGCGTTCCCTGCCGACGCCTAGAGTCGCCGCTCCAAACGACGACACCGCGCCCGGCTGATCCGTCTCATCGCCAAAGGGATAGCCACCCTGGGTCAGAGATGCCTTGTCCTGCCAGTTGGTCTTGGTATAGGCGATCACCTGTTGCTGGACCGCATCGTCCACCACCCAGCTGGACAGTGCCTCGCCGACCGTCCGATACACGGCAACCGAACGAGAACTATGAGCGTCTCCCTCGCCTATCACCTCGCCCTGCATGCTCTGCGAACCGACGACAAACACGGCACCCGGGCCATGGCCCGGTTTCGGGACTTTGCCGCCGAACACGTCGCCCGCGCCGGGCGCATCCCGATCGCTCCAGTACGACGCAACCATCTCGCACACGAACCCCAGAGAATTGCCCACCATGTTCTGGTCGACAGGATCGAAGATATCCGCAGTGAAGAGCACCAGAATCGGGTCGGCTCCGAGAGCGTCGGTCCGCCGCATGAGATCCACCACATCCAACGCAATCCCAGCACCGGTCCCGCCGCACAGAGAGGCACAGACAACGACCAACGGAGCCGTCGCCAAAGGCTGAGCTCCATCGACTCCCTGATGTGTCAGGGCTCCCGAGACTCCAGTCAGGCCCGTCCTCGCCTCAGCATCACTGAACGCGGCCCTCAACCTCGAACCGGCACGATCGCCCAGCGTGACCAGACCAGCCGTGCGCCCGATAGCCCGAAACGTTCCGGCCCCCGTTCGGATAGGGACTCTTACGCTCGCCGGGTGGGGGCGCCACCCGATCAGGTGCCGATGAGACTCCCTGACGTCTGGCGGGAAAGCCCTGACAAGACTGTTGTCCAATTCCCGGTATGAGTTGGTCTTCGTCGTGAGGTGCACGAAGTCGCCCGCTGGCAGCAGCGGGATCTCTCCACCGTCGCTCTGGGCCTCCAAGTCAATGCCGATGAACGACCAGGCACCCGGAAACTCCCGACCCCAGCCGGCCGCGCCGAGCTGCCGCTCAACAGCATCGCGAACGTAGCGAACCGCCTTCGAGCCCGAACCGCCGCAGCCGACCATGATCACTGGATTCAACATATCTACCTCCACACGGGATGGATCGGACTCCGAAGAAGGTGGACCGGACATCTGCCCAACACCATCTGCTGATCGATTCTTGCCAGAGTACTATCCGGACACGTTGAACTCCGACGAGAGGGCCGACGGTCCGTCAGGTACAAGACACAGCGATTCGCAGGCATGACGGGACTCATTGTCGGGTAGGTCCTCTACGGCGGCGTCGAGGTGGGCGAGTGCTCGACGACTCCACTCCGTCATTCGACCCATCTGCATCGCCACCACTGCTTGCACCACCCGTGCCTGCATCGCCACCACTGCTTGCACCGCCGGTGCCTGCGGCGGCGCTTGATCCCCCGGCCCGGCGGCGACGGCGGCGCCTTGGCGGCGGAGCACTCGACGGCTCCTCAACCCCAGCCGGCCCATCGATCTCCTGTTCGGGGCTCCCCTCGGCAACAGCGGCCGCGCCAGAGGTGGACTCCGGCGCCGTCGAGGTGGAATCACCCGTACGACCCCTTTCGAATGCGCGCCATACCGTGTCGGCGGCGGCACCCACGCTCTCCTTGTCGCGGGGCGGATCCCAGAGGACCAACCGGTAGCGTTGGTGACCGTGTTCGACAATCACCCATCCGGCCTCCAGCGACCCTCCCAACCGCCGAGCGCTATGACCAAAGCGCCCTTCGCCCCGGCCTACCTGCCCGCTCGCGACAACACGGCTCCGGCCCGGGGCCGCGGCCACGATCTGAACAGGACCCCCGAGCAGTAGCGGCCACCAGGGTATTCTCAGGGTGACATTGGCTTCACGCAATCGTGCCCTCGCGGCATTCGCGCCCAACGCCCGGCAGCGGAATCGTTCAGGAGTCTCGCCAATGACTGCGCCGTTCTCGAGACGGCCGCCGACCACGTAGTAGGCGCTCTCGGACAGTCTCCTCCAGCGACGCCGCGCCCATGCAGAAGCCATCCGCACGACCGCGACAACGAGTGCGACGATGAGCAGATAGCGAACAAGATTCGCCAGAACCTCGCTCCTTTCCCGGACGCCGACCGACACATCCTCGACGCGCTCCAACCTCGCCGCCGTCACCACGGGCTCTCGTTCGGGATCGCTGGACACACGCAGGGGAACGACCAAGTCCACCATGCTGTCGCCGTCGACGGTCGCGTCGACCGCCAAGTCCGGGCATCTGTGGTCCACGGCACCGGCCGGCACGTCGCAGAGCCACTGGGCCTCGGTGCGCAGCTCGGGCTCAGGCCCGTCGAGCTGCTCGACCGGAAGCAGCCCGTCCGGTCCGGTGTCTAGAGTCACCACGCTGGCAAGAGCCCCGCCCTGCGTGACGATTCGAAGCGACCCTGACGGATCGAACCGATCCTCGACCGCCACCTCGGTCACGGCCGGCAGCGCGGACGCCACCGTCATGCCTTCGAACATGAACGCAATCTCTCGCACCGCCGACACGCGGTTCGGATCGTCCGTGACGGCCCGCAATGCAACAGAGACATCCGCAACGGCGTCACCCTCACCGGAGTCGCTGAAGACGGGAATCGGTGGACAGGAGGACGCCGTCTCGAGCGCTGGGACCCGACAGGTCCATCCCGTGCCTGAGATGATCGCGGGCACTTCCTCCGAAGAACCGGCCGGAGCCGCTGCGGTGATCCCGGCCAACTCCAGGAACCCGTCCACGGTGCCGCCGTCAGCCGACACGTTCAGGACTGCACTCGGTCCACTGTCGTCGACCGCGACGTGTGCAGGTCCCGGCAGTCTCCCTTCCACCGGAACGCGAATCACATGGGTGATGGTCTGGTCCGCGGGTGGCACCTGCAACGGATCGGTGCTGGTGGAGGAGAGTGTCAGCCTGATGTCAATCTCCGAGTCGGCATCGGCCTCTGCACTGAAGGCGAAACCCTCCCCGCAGGAATGGTCGACGGCGTCGGCCGGTACCGTGCAGCGCCAACCTGTCGCCCACCCGGGCAATATCTTGACGGGCGAGGATCCCACAGCAGACTCGATGCCCACATCGACGACGCGAAGTTCCCCGTCCAGAATGCCGCCGTCAGCCGTGATCGTCAGCGCTCCTTCTGGATCGAAGCGATCAGCCGGGTCGTGGGCGATCGTCCTGACCGTCGGCACCTGCTGCCCGGACAAGCCACACAATGCCCTGGGAACCGGAACCCCCGCCGTCGACGCCCGCAACGGCGCGGTCCAAAGGCCACTGAGACCTCCATAGTCGATCGCCTTGATGAGCGACACCTCGACCGTCCCCACACAGCCGTTCGCCGCCAAGTAGCTGTCTCCCTGCGCGGTGCGGACAACATGGTCGACAATACGAGGAACCGTGAACCGGCCACCGGACCGGATCCGGCCATCCACCTCGCTGAGATCGATGGTCCGACCATCGTCGAGATGCAGGCCGACCCGGGCCGACTCGCTCTCTCCTGGTGCCGGAGTGATCGTCCCCCTCAGGTCGTCTCCGCTGACCTGCAACTGTTCGACCGTCGCGCGTCCCCGTTCATCCTTGCGGATTCCGGCCCGTGCGCGAGGAGCCTCCTCGCCCGAGAAGACGATCGTCCAAGTCTGATCATCTCCCCAGTCCATCCCGTACACCTGCTGGCCTGCGAGGTGTGCCCAGACGACGGTGATATTGCTCGTCGGCCTCCTGCCCAGCATGCCGGACGAGGAGATCCGAGTCCAGTCCTCGCCGAACGCTAGTGGCGCAACCGGTGCTCCATCAGGTCCGTGGAGCATCATTGCCAAGTCGGCGGGGTTCGCGACTCCAGCCAAGTCCACATAGACCTTCACCCATTCGATGTCATCGGAGAGGGTGAAGCTGTATTCGCATCGACTCGAGGACGAATCGCATGGCTCTAGGAAGTCGGTGGGAAAGTCGGGGTCGACCAGCCGGAACACAGTCTCCTCGATACCGGCCGCCAGATCCGCCACAGAGGCGATATCGGCGACCTTGCCATCGAGCCCGACACAATCCGGGCCGCCCGCGACCAGGCGACGGAGTTGTGCCGACGAGTCTCGCTGCACACGAAGCTCAATGGCCGTCACGTTGGTACCGGACTGTCGCAGCTGATCAATCAAGTCGCCTGATCGACACATCCCGTCCAGCACTGCCTGCTCCTCATCCGTCAGGACGCCGGACAAGACGGTGTCATGGTCGCCGTCGGTGAACCAGAAGAGTTGATCACACGACGGCAGCCCGGACGGCAACGGCTCAGCCAAGCGGTCTATCGCGCCCCGGAGGGCGGCGCGATAGTCGGTCCAAGACCCAGGTTCCTCGAGTGCGCTGCTAGCGGCCTGGCGCAGCGCCTGACGCCCTGCCGGATCAGCCAGATCATGCCAATCTCCGCTCAGCCGGTTGTACGGATTGCTCAATTCGGGATCGTCATGAAACCCGGAGAAGGTGTCGATGGCTGCAAAGACGGACCACCGCGGATAATGGCGTTGCAACCGGAGACGGTAATCGTCAACGATCTGGGATAGATCCTCAAGGGCATCCACTGTGCCCGTCTCTCTCCTGCCATCAGGGTCATTAGTGCGCAGACTTCCCGATGTGTCCAACAGGAAGAGAACGCGAATCGCCTCACCCTCAGCGCACCGGGAGTCGGTTCCCTGTGCGCTGGCCTCAGAAGGGGCAACTAGGGGAAGGATCGACCAAACCACCGCTGCGGTAGCGACAGCACACAGAGCAATGTTGATTCTATGGCGACGTCGCGTCCGGATGGCTGACAAACGAGCACTCATCGGCAAGCAGCGGTGCAGTATGCAGCCACAACAGACAGAGTAGAGCACACCAGCCGGGGAAGAGATCCAGCACCGCGAGATACTCTCAGCCAGCAGTCTCTCAACCAGCAGCTACATGTACGCCATGACAACAACATGTGCAATCCTCGGCTTCAGACTGCGGCTTCGCTGGCAGCGATGAATGCACCGACAAGCGCCACAATCAAAGAACTCGACCAGAGAACGCGCGCAGTCAGGAAGCGATCCGTCCGCATGTTCCTGTCACACCTTCTTCGATGCACACAGTCCGCGGCTGCACCAGCCGCGTAACCGGCAAGCGCCAGACCGAACGCCAGCTCGAGCGTAGCGAGTTCTCCGGCCCCGGTAGCCATTAGAACGATCGACGCAAGTAGGACTCCAAGGCTGCCCAGTGCCAACACCTTCGACACAGTTGACACGCCGCCCCCGACCGGAGCGGACCCCACGGCGGGGCGCGGCTGATTGCCTCGACCCAAAAGACTCCTGGAGCGAGTCCGCCGAGGCGTGGACCCAGCCGGCCGGGACCGTCCCCGCCCTCGGCTCCTCGGCATGGAATCAGACGGCCTGCTCCTGGTGCGGCGACTTGTCCGCTGAGGCTCCCGCCTCTCACGACGCGAACGGGTAGCCACTGCCTACGGCCCGACTCGCCACCGCGACGCAGCCACCGGCAGCACCGCGCGACCCCCGGGCAAGACCCCTGCTGTCCTCGCATTCTGCTTCACTCCGCCTCCCCGAGCGATCGGCACGACCGCCTGAAGTTAGTTGTCCCAACAACTGGGGGCAAGTCTCGAAGTGGCGGCGATCGAGTGCCGGTTGGCTGTGAGGGGGACCCGGTTGTGAATCCTTGTCCCATCTTGGAGGCAGCCATTGGCGGCCAGCGTGCGTTGCGGCCCCAGCGGCGCTCGACGCCGCAGGCTGTCGGTGAAGGAGGCCCCTTCGAAGATGAGCCCGCACGCCACTACCGTATTGTCCACTCCCACACCCATGAGGACCGGCTCCATCGACAGTTGCGTGATCCAGCTCGCGGTCATGGCTTGCGCTCGTCGCCCGAGTGCGAGCCGACCAGGGCCCGAGCGTCGGGGATCTTCCAGGTCCTCCAGGCTCAGTTTGGTGAAGCCGCTCATGCCGCCGGCGAAGCTGTCGACCCCGCGCTGGCCCTCGGGGCGGGCCGGGTTGCCGCAGGAGTGGAGTCCCAGGCGCTTGGTGAGCCGGTTCACGAGCTGGTCGTCCAGAGCCACCGCGCCACCCGGCCGGGAGGGTTGATGCGGGACCGGATGCCCGCTCCCGAGGCCCTCTTCGTGACCTCGGTGGGCAGGCCGGGGTCTTGGAGGTCCTGGGCGAGCAGCTCGACGGCGGCCGCGCCGGTGTTGGCGTCGGCGATGTCATAGATGCTCCTGAGGGTCTCTTTGGCGTGCCAGGCGTCTCGGGCCTCGCCGTAGGGGTCGCCGGCGTCGAGCAGGCCCCGCAGCGGGATTGCGTCCGTGGTCGGTGATCTTCTCGGACGCGGCGACCAGCAGCTTGCGGGCTCGATACAGCGGGTCGTGTTTGTGGCCACGATGTCCCAGGGTCTGGTTCTGGACGCGGCGGCGGACCTCCTCGAGGGCGGTGTTGCCCAACCCCACGACGTGGAAGGGGCCCGCGACCTGGCGGGCGTCGGGTATGGCGGTGTCGAACGCGGCCCTATAGGGCCCCGAGAGGTCCAGCACCGCCCAGCGGATCTGACCGCGCCACGCCGCGGGGCGTCACATCAGCCACCGTGCGGGCCCCGTCAGCGGTGCGGCCCGGCACTATGTCCCACAGCTGGCCCCGGCCGACGTCGACGATGCTGGTGGACCAGGCCTTGGCCCCGAACCGGCCCCGGCGCCCCATCAAGGTCTCGTCGAGGCCCAGCGCGAAGACATCTGAGATCCTGGCGGTGTCGGCGCCAAGCAGCGCAGAACCCCAGCAGCGCACCGACGCATTGACGCGATGCCAGCTGCATCCCAGCTCCGCGGCGACCTCACCCACGGGCCGCGCCCTGCCCGCCTGACGCGTCGCCCAGCGCCCCGCTCTTGTGGTCAGCTTCTCGCGCGGCGGCGCGATCTCGGGGTCCTGCTCGGTGACGGTCCCCGCCGAACAGCCCGACTGCGCGCAGCGCCACCGCCGCTTGTGCCACACCAGCCGAGCGGGCCTGCCGAACGCCGGGAGGTCCACCAGTTCCACAGCCCGCTCTCCGTCGGACCACAGCGGCCCGCCGCAGCCCTCACAGACCGGTCTGGACGTCCGCCGCCGGATGTGCACCCGCAGCGGCCCGCCCACATCGTCGCCGACGCCGAACACCTCCACATCGCCCAGTCCCACCAACACCTCACACACACGCGCGTAGGGTCAACCTCCACAGGAATCCTCCAGATCTCGGCTGCCGTCAGCGCCGATTCTGGGGAATCCCTCGCTCTCAGCCGCGGATGGCCTCCACGACTACTGCCCCCTCATTTCCGAAGCGCCGATACTGTTAGCCCAGATCTTTCAGTAGGCCTGGCTGGGGGGCGTTCTGGGGCTGGGTTGGGTGCGGTGGCGGGCGTGTCGGCGGGCGTGTGGGGGGTGTTGGGCGTGTCGGGGCGCGTTGTGCCGTAGCGGGTGTGTGTGGGTGGGTTGGCCGGGTGGGGGTGTGTGCTGCGGCGCCCGGTTGGCCGCGGGGTGTGGTGTTCAGATGAGCAGGGGGAGGTTGTGGATGCGTTGGTGCGCGGCGAGGAGGTCCGGTGTCCATGGCCAGTCCTGGGAGAGTTTGGCGAGGTTTTGTCGGCCTGTTGTCACGAGCCGGGCGGCGGTGTGCAGCAGGCAGTGGCGGAGCCGTTTGGGTTCGGCTTTGGCGAGGTCGCCGTCGAGGGCGAGCAGTTTGGTCCAGGCGAGCAGGTCGTGGGCGCACATGGTGATCTGCAGCCAGGCGGTGTTGATCGCGAGACTGTGCGAGGGGAGTTTGGCGAGTCCGGTGGCTTTGTGGTCGCTGATCTGGCGTTCGGCGCGGCCGCGGCCGCGGTGCAGCGCTTCGATGTAGGCGATGTCTGTGCCGTTGTGGGCGTTGTCGGCGATGTCGGTGATGAGCACTTGCAGGCGCCGCCCGGCGGAGTCGCAGAAAGTGAGCTGCGCGCCGGGGTGGGGGTCCTCGCGCCGCGCGAGCATGCGGGTGCCGTCGGGCCAGCGCGACAGGTCGGCGCGGTCGGTGATCTCGGCGACGTCGGCGTGGCCGCGCGGCTCTGTGCCGTCGGCGGTGAGCGCCTGCTGCCAGCATTCGTCGGGGACTTCGGTGATGGCCTGTGCGATGTCGATGGTGAGCGGATGGCCGACACAGAACCGCACCCCGAGTTCGCGGCACTCCTTGAGGAACTCCTGGGTGCATCCCGCGGAGTCGGCTCTGACGGTCACCTCTGTGTCGGGGGTCCACCGGGATCTGCGCCAGCGCGTCGCCGAGGACCTCGATGTGGTCTGAGGCGGTGTTGGACCCGGCGTTGCCGGGGCGCAGCATCGCGGCGAGGCACTCGCCGGTCGCGTCGAGATACGCCATCAGCGGATGGAACCCCCATCCGCCCTTGTAGGTCCCCGCGGCGGCCTGCTTGTCAGAGTGCGAGTCCACCAGCGTGGCGTCGATGTCGATCACATAGAACCCCGGATCGCCGCCCGCGGCCCACACCGCGCGCCGGGCCTCAGCCCGGGCCGCTTTGAGATGCTCGACACGGNCGCCGGCCGCGGCCAGCGCACGCCACAGCGTCGACGGCGACGCCACCTCCCCGAACAACTGCGGCTGCGCCGCCATCGCGTCGATATCACAGATCGCCTCGCCGCCGTCGGCGACCATCACCGCCGCATCGACGAGCACCCGGCCCCAGTCATGGCCCCGATCGCGCTGCTTGGACCCCGCCATCGCCACCGACAACGCCGCCGTCAACCCGACACCGTCAGCCAGATCGGCCAACAGCCGAGCACCGGCATGAACAGCCAGCCCCCGCCCCCCGCCACAGAACCCCAACCGCGGACGAGTACTGATACGCTTCACCATGAGAGTGCCCTTCCCTGTGCCCGTCTTGCGTGTACCGCAACCCCAAGACTGGCACATCAGAAGGGCATTCCCGCGTCACAGGCCACCCCACACAGACCCCCCTACTGAAATATCTGGGCTAGCGTTGCCTTGGTTGACGAGTAGGGGGCCTTAACGTGTTTGTCGGGGAATCTCGCCGGTTGTTGCGGGACGGGATCTTGGGGTTGTTTGATGGCGCTGCTGAGGGGCGGGGGTCGTGTTGGGTCGTGTTGCGGGCACCGTCGGGGTGGGGGAAGACGCGGGTGGGGCGGGAGGTATATGCACGTTTGGCGGCACGGCAGGAGGGGCCGCGGTATTGGCCGGCGGAGATAGATCCTGAGGGGTCGGATCGCAAAGCGACATTTCCGAAGCTGATTTCTTGTGAGCCGGGTGCATTGCCGGAGTTCTTTTGGTGGGGGATTTCGTGCTCGGCCCAGGGAGGATTGCCGTCTGATTCGTTGCGGCGGGATTTGGCACAGTGGGAGGCGCACGTCGAGTCCTTGGAGTCGGCGTGGAAGAGGTTGGTGCCGCGGCGGCAGCGTATCGGCCAGCATGTTGGGGCAGCGGGTCGTGCGGTTGCTGAGGAAGGTGTGTTGGAGGGGACGGCTGTTGTGGCTGAGCAGGTTGCGTCGGCGGTGGTGCCCGCGGTGGGGCTGGCAGCGCGGTGGGGGCGATGGACCGCGAAGCAGGCTGTTCAGGCGCGTCGGGAGCGTCAGAGGGTGGCGGGGGGAGGCGAGTTCGACGCTGAGGCGCGGCTGGGTGTTGTTGATGATGTTGTAGACGTGATTGGCCGTATGACGCGGGCGGGGCTTCCGATGGTGGTTCTGGTTGAGGACGCCCATAACGCCGATGAGGTTTTGTTGGAGTTGTTGGACAAGGCGTTGCGCCACGACGGGGCGCTGTTGGTGATTACGACGGTGTGGCCTGATTCCGCGGAGCGGAACGAGCCGTTGGCGGAGTTGATGGATAAGCACCGGCAGCGGCTGTACGAGGTGGACTATCGGGATGAGCGTCCTGAGATCAAAGGGTTTCCGAAGGGTGCGGGGTTGGGTGACCTCGAACGCGATGCTCGGGCCGCGGTCCTCCACGAGCGGTTCCCTCTCGTGGAGGAGCGCACCGAGGCGACGCTCCTGGACCGTTATGTGAACCCGTGGGCGCTGAAGTTGTTCTGCGAGATCCCGAGGTATCACGAGAATGCGGAATACCGCGACGACCAAGGGGCATTGGTGGTGCCGCGACACGAGTTGGACCAGCTGCCCAAGAACATTCGCAAACTCTACGAGGAGCTCTGGTGGGCTCTGCCGGACGAGGCACGTCTCGCGTTGGCGGTCGCCTATGTGGTGACACCGACCAGCATCCATGACGGCGTCGCTGGCGGCGAGAACCGTTGGAGCGACCTGCTCTTGCGCGAGGTGATCAGCGCTGTCGACCTGGCGAACAGCGACGCGGTCTTGATGGAGTTGGACCGGGCCCCCAGCGCGCACGCTTGGGTGCGCGCTGTAGACGACTACTTGCGGGCGTTCGCCGAGGACTTCCACAGAACTACCACCCACAACTACCACGAAGGTGAACTCGAAGACCTCGCCAACGCCAAAGAGAAGATCCTCACCGCCCTAGCTGGCCGCGTGCTGGACGCTCACCGAATCCAGCCGACTTCCACGAACACCGCACGGAGCATTCTGGCCCTGCACGCCGAGGGCTACATAACCGACGCCGCAGTGGCCGCAGAGGCGATCCACGATCTCCTTGAAGAACTCGCCGACAGCCCCCTTGACCTCGCCGAACGAGTCCGGCTATACGAGCACTACATCGATCAGCTAGATCGCAGCCGCATCCCCCCTCATACGGACCAAGCAATCCGCCTCCTCGGTTCCCAAGCATTGGGTGAACACGGTCAACTCACTAAGGCCATCACCACCCTCCAAGACCTACTCGACGACCAAACTCGCACACTAGTGCCCGACCCAAACACTCTCGTGACCCGCTACAACCTCGCATACCGGCTCGGTCAGAGTGGTCTGGTGGATCAGGCGATTGATGCATTCCGGGAACTGCTGGCGGATTGCGAGCGGGTGTGGGGTCCCGACGACCCCGTCACGCTCTCGATCCGCCACAACCTCGCAGACTGCCTTGGGAAGAGTGGTCGGGTGGATCAGGCCATCGTCGCCTATCGGGAGCTGCTGGCGGATCATGTGCGGGTGTTGGGTCCCGACCACCCCCAGACGCTCGGGACCCGCCACAACCTCGCATTCCGGCTCGGTGAGAGTGGTCGGGTGGATCAGGCGTATGATGCATACTGGGAGCTGCTGGCGGATTGCGAGCGGGTGTTGGGTCCCGACCACCCCCAGACGTTCGCCACGCGCGACCAACTCGCAGACTGCCTTGGTGAGAGTGGTCGGGTGGATCAGGCGATCGACGCTTATCGGGAGCTGCTGGCGGATCATGTGCGGGTGTTGGGTCCCGACCACCCCCACACGCTCGGGACCCGCCATAGTCTCGAAGTCTGGCTTGGTGTTAGTGGTCGGGTGAATGAGGCCATCGCTGCTTTTCGGGGTCTGTTGGCGGATCGTGTGCGGGTGTTGGGTCCCGACCACCCCGACACGCTCATGACCCGCTACATCCTCGCAAGCTGGCTCG
>JGI24794J26673_10000936_pt1 | contig 18523 bp, 16 predicted proteins | sample MesohylPK_FD_26673 | JGI IMG/M metagenome (IMG submission 26673) | reverse complement strand
ATGATTACAGCCATGATGGAGGATCTGATCCTTGCTACTGAAAAGCGGATCGAACAGGTGCAGCCGGACTCGCCACAGGCCGTCCGTGCCTGTACCGAGCGACTGGCTGGATTCAGTGCTGAATTGCGTGCCGAACTTTCGTCGGTGACCCGATTGCTGCAGGAGAAGTACTACCATCACCACCAGTTGGCACAGGCAACCGGTCAGGCTGTCCGTGTGATTCGGGAGTTGTTCCGCGTGTTCATGGACCGCCCGCAGTTGTTGCCGACGGAATTGCACCAACGGGCCCATGAGAAAAAGGCGGTCCGTAGCGAGGCAGGACAGGCCCGGGTGATCGCCGATTACATTGCAAGCTTGAGCGACCGGCACATTCTTGCGGAACACCGCAAGATTTTTGATGTGGCGAGAAACTAGAATTTTGATGACATAAAAGTATGGTTTGGATGTATGGGGAATTCTTTCAAAATCGGTCCCACTCTGACCAAAGGACAATTACCAATTTCTCTGATGAACAGTCGGGCACGTACAGGCTGCTAAAAACCTGTATATCTTTCAGTCTGTAGTGCTTCTTGTCATTTTCCTGCCCTCGATTTATTTATTTTTTATTTCTTCTCTCTTGGGGGCCTTTTATTCGGTAGTCGTTCTATTGTTGCTATTATTTTTCCGATCTGAGAAAAGGAAAGGGATACGGTTTTTTGGGGGCTATGGCTGCCAGGTGATTTAGGCAAAAGCGGGTTTTCCAAGAGATATTTAATTTCTTTCATGATGGGCTTTGTTCTCACGCTGTAAAAAGCCCCCCGTCTATCTATAAACCCAAGGCTATCGCAATCCTTCATAAATAGTTCTGTAGCCTGTACGGTTTTGAAACGGATATTCCATGAAACAAGACTATCCACCTTGATTTCCTGGCCACATACTTGTTCCTCGGTCTTAGGCGTACCATCTAATGTGATTTTTCGGTCTATTTGGTCAGAGTCACAACTAACCGCGAACATGCCTATGCGCCCTACTTCTCCCACTGCCCATAAGGTCATCCATCGGTCCAAACCATGTTCTTTTCTATGAACAAGGCCAGGAGCACTTATCCTTATAGGTTTGTTCGAAGTGTTACACAATGTGACTGATAAATGGAACCCATCATTAATTCCGTAGTACATGCAATCGATTCGACGTGCTTTTCTGTCTAATAGAAGATCAATCCAATACTTTCCAACTAAAGCAAGAAGCGTAGATACGCACACGCCGAGAAACCACGAGACATACCCCGTGAAAATAGATGCTGATTCCACTCTTTATGTAAAAAACGGAGATATTTTGTGCTTTGAACTATAGCACTGGTCACGAGTTTATATGCAATTTTGAAAAGCTGGTTTTGTCTAGGTTTGATCGATTTTTCCATACGCAGCCTACCTCTCGTGGAAAAGATATAATGCCGTAAATAACTATCAATTAGTGATTTTGTGTCCTAGATGAAAAATCGGCTAGAAACCCAGAAATTTCTTTCTGAAAAGCGTGAGAAACGTCGCCTAAAAAATATTGCTGTTGAACGAATGCGGCGCAAAGCGTTAGCAAAACACAGGGACGGATTGCTACTTTATCTTCCACAAACGCTTAAAATTCTTCAAAGACATATCCCTAAAGGTGTGCATCCAGGCAAGGAAAAATCAGAAACAATAAAGATTCCAAGTACTTTCTCAATTGTCGACAATACGGAAAATGCTCTGAGAACAATCTACCAACTTGTGGCGTTTTCAAGCCGTCGGCGACCGCCTAGAGAAATTTACTTTGATCATTCTGATTTGGTCAATTTTGACCTGGCAGCAGAAGAAATTCTTGACATTGTGGCACTTGATTTTCAGCGAATACGTCGATGGGCAAAGGGTGGGCTCCAACTAAGCGGAAAATTTCCTGCCAGTATTTTGGCAAACCGCTTTATTAGGGCAGTAGGCATCATTAAGAACCTAGAATTAACTCCATTTTACTTGCGTCATGAAGAAGAGAAGAGCCTAAAAATTCTACGATGTTTGAGTTATAGGGCTCTACTTCGCGCGTCGGAAGTAAGTCCTATCGAGCGCGCGGCGCAACGACTTATTGATTATTTTAATGAATGCCTTGAAACAAGTGGTCGCCAATTGACCGAATATGGACGCCAAAAATTGGGCGAATATGCAGGTGAGGTGCTCGACAATGCGATAGAACACAGCGAGACCCAAGATTGGGTTCTTGCAGGATACTTAGATCTTAGTACGCCTGAACGAGTATGCGAGATATCCATATTTAATTTTGGGAAAAGTTACGCTGATACATTCTCTGAACTTCCTGAGGATCATTTTACGCGACGAGTTGTGGATCCCTTCATAGAGATTCATCAGAAGAAAGGCTTTTTTCGACAGGGTTGGGAGCGCGATAATTTGTATACAGTTGCCGCGTTACAGGAGTGTATTAGTTCAAAGAATGAAAACCAAAGCGATAATCGTGGCAGTGGAACTGTTGACCTAATTCAATTCTTTCAAGAAGTTTACGGAGAAAAGCGACCCCAAGACGGACGGCGTGCAAAGATGGTGATAATTTCCGGAAAGACATACATACTGTTTGATGGTCGGTATGAGATGTTGCCTGATTCGAATGACCGCCAGATAATTGCCTTTAACTCTGAAAATACACTTGAGCTTCCTCCTGACCAGACTTATGTAAAATGCCTCGACGGGGTAGAATTTCCCGGCACTATTGTTTCCATTAGATTTCCACTTCCACGAGGAGCTACCGAGGGCGTAGGCAGGAGAGATGAGCGCTAGTTCCGAGGTAGTAGTCGATTTCAAAAAATTGGGCGGGCCTGTTTATTCTGGGCGCTCCAAGGGTGCTCTTGCGCGCAAAGAATTTAAGTTGGATAAAGTTGATAAAGCGCAAGCCAAAGTCATAGTGCGCATCCCGGAGTCTACATATTCTGTGACAAGTTCATTTTACCTAGCATTATTTGGCAAAAGTATCCTCCAAGCTGGTAGTCGCGAGGCTTTTCTTAACAGATATGATTTTCAGGTTCCTAAAGTGTTCTTAGATACTTTTGAGACCTGCATTGCTCGTGCATTGCAGGAACACCGCGCGTTAATCAGTAACCACAAGAAATAAAGACTTCATTATGGATTTTCATATCCCTCGGCCGCCAGATTTCCTGTTATGGGCAGCAGTTTTAGGGGTAGGATTGAATTTCATAAAATTTTTGTGGGATTTGTATCAAAGGCGCATGGACCGGCAACAGTCGATTGTGGACATGTTTTGGTATAGAACAGTCATTATGCCTATCTGCTGGTCACCACTGGCTGACTTGATTAATAAGTATGTTGATCATCTACACCAAATGGACCGAGGAGCCCCATTGAATCGAACCTTAGAAAGAATGATTAATCTTGCAAGGGAATTTGGTAGAGACAAAAATCTTGTTCTAGGGCGTTTCTTGTTACTAACAATCTTCAAAGATGAAACTTATGAGAACATCAGAGATACGCTTGATAGTCTAGAAGATGAGATAGTACAAAATTGTGTGCCAGCCCAATCCAGTTTTGATTCTTCTAGTACAGCAATAGCGTTCATAGAGAGTCTTTTTTGGAGCAATCTTACGAAAGCCTGTAAAGAAATGATGAAACTCCACCCGCGCGGGAATGTGCCCCTTTGAGATCTTTTTCGCACCTTTAGATGTGTGAATCTACGTCGCCATGTACGGTGCTTATTTGCCGACACACTAACATCCATCTTTATAAAATGCTATGAACCATAGCGAGATTGTCAATTTTCTCTGGGGTGTGGCCGACCTCATCCGTGACAGTTTCAAGCGCGGGAAATACCAGGATGTCATCCTGCCGCTGACCGTCCTGCGTCGGCTCGACTGTGTCCTAGCTCCGACCAAGAGAAAAGTCTTGAAGCGGAATGCGGAGTTGAGGCAGAAAGGGCTTCGGAATCCGGATAAACAGTTGCGCAGGGCCTCCGGCTTCGCGTTCTACAACACCTCCCAATACGATTTTGATTTGATGCTGGGCGATGCGCAGCAAGTTGCCGCGAACCTCCGAAACTATATTGCGGGCTTCAGCGCGAATATGCGCGAGGTCATCGAGCGTTTCGACTTCGACAACACGATCAGCAAGCTGGATGAGGCGGGACTACTGTTCCAGGTATTGGAACAGTTTGGGAAAGTCGAGTTGCACCCCGACCGGGTGGACAATCCGACTATGGGGACGATTTTCGAAGAACTGATTCGCCGGTTTAACGAGGCGCTGGATGAAAATCCAGGAGAACACTTCACGCCACGAGATGTCGTCCATCTGATGGTTGATCTCATGCTGGCTGGGGATGAGAAGGAAATTGCCCGAAAAGGCGCTATTCACACCATCTATGACCCATGCTGCGGTTCCGGTGGTTTGCTGATGATCGCCAAGGAACACATCACGGAAGGCGTGCGAAAAAACGGTCGGAAAGGCGGGAAGCCGCCACTCAACTCCGGTGCCGACATTCATCTGTTTGGACAGGAAGTGAATCCGGAGACTTGGGCGGTCTCGAAATCGGATTTTTTCATGAAGGATCCGAGCGGGCGTGATGCCGACAATGTCGCTTTTGGGAGCACGCTTTCCCATGACCGCCATGCTGACAAGACTTTCGATTACCTGATCGCCAATCCTCCTTACGGAAAGAAGTGGAAAAGCGATGAGGATGCAGTGCGGAGCGAACATGACCGAGGAGAGGCTGGCCGCTTTGGTCCGGGCCTGCCTCGTATCAGCGACGGACAGACCCTGTTTCTCCTGCACATGCTCAAGCGGGCTCGTGCACCGAGCGAGGGAGGTGCACGCATTGCGATTATCATGAATGGCTCACCACTGTTCACGGGGGATGCGGGCAGCGGTGAAAGCGAAATTCGCCGGTTCGTAATGGAGAACGACTTGCTGGAAGCGCTGATCGCACTGCCGGAGCAGCTTTTCTATAACACGGGCATTGCAACCTACATCTGGTTGTTGACCAATCGTAAGAAGCCAAAACGCAAGGGCAAGGCGCTTTTTGTCGATGCCACCGCTTTCTGGTCACCGATGCCGAAGAGTCTGGGTGAAAAACGGCGAGAAATCCCTTACGAAAGGGCGCGGGATGTGCTGGGTCGAGTCAAGAGATTCCGAGATGGTGAGACGTGCGAAATCGAGGTTGACGGAAAGACCGAGGAGCGGGTCGTCAGCCGCGTCTTCCCGCTCACGGAATTTGGCTATCGGAAGGTTACGGTGGAGCGTCCGTTGCGGCTCAATTTCGAGGCGAGCCCGGAGCGCATTGCCCGTCTGGAGGAGCAGAAGGGATTTCAGAATCTGGCGAAATCGAAAAGACGTGGCAAGGCCAAAGAGGAGGAGGAAGCCCGGGGGCGTGAGCGGCAACAGGATATCCTGGGTCTGCTCAAGTCGCTGGGCGGACCGGTGTACAAGGATCGCGCAGCGTTTCTGGAGGTGCTGGACGCCAAGACTGGGGAGACTGGCCAGAAATTGACGGCGACCGTGAAAAAAGCGATTCTTTCAGCGCTTTCTGAGCGCGACGATACAGCCGAAATATGTCGCAATGCAGAAGGAAAGCCGGAACCCGACCCGAATCTGCGTGATACCGAGCGTGTCCCGCTTCCTGATGGAGAAGATCCTGTGGACGAATACGGGATTCCGGCAAGTGTGGAAAGTTTTATTGCCCGCGAAGTGGTGCCCCATGTCCCTGATGCCTGGATTGATTTGTCGAAGCGTGATTCGAAGGACGGCAAGGTGGGCGTGGTCGGCTACGAGATCAATTTCAACCGATATTTTTACTGCCCTTCCCTGCCTCGGTCTCTTGCTGAGATTCAGGGTGATATCAGGGCTACAGAGCGGGAGATTATGGAGATGCTGGCAACGCTGGATTCTGAAATTTGATAGTAAATGTAGGCATTTATATGTAGATGCCTACATTCTATAACAATGTATAATGAGGCCATGTCTAGCATGGCTGATCTTTCAACGTTGCGGGGCGCGGGCCTGGGTGCTTTTTTTCGCGCCAGGGATATCGAGGCGCTCGGCATTGCCCACCGCAGACTTGCAGACTGGGCGTCCGCAGGGATCATAATGAATTTCGGGAATGGTCTGTATCGGTTTTCCGATGACGAGGTCGAACCTACAGAACTTGAAACCATCGCAATGGTTTCTGCCGCTGTTCCAGGAGCGGTTATCTGCCTGTATACGGCGCTGCGCATCCACGAAATTGGTACTCAATCCCCTTCAGAGGTTTGGCTGGCGCTGGGTCATAAGGCTCGCCAGCCGACACACCCGCCTTCCCGAATTCGCGTCGTCCGTTTCTCTGGCGCGATGGCGACATATGGGGTCGAACAGCGCTCTGCGCTTGGTGTGCCCTTTCGCATCACTTCGCCAGCCCGGACGGTTGTTGATTGTTTCCGGTATCGGAAAAAACATGGAACTCTTGATGTTGCACTGGAAGCCCTTCGCGACGTCATGCGGAGTCAGATCGCAACAATAGATGAGATTGCGCGCGCTGCCGAAATCTGTCGAGCGCGAACAGTTGTTTCTCCCTACCTTGATGCCTTGTCATGGTGAAAGACAGGCCGATTCAAAACGTTTCGGCTTCGGTGCGCGCAAGGCTGCTGAACAGGAAACGGAAAACCGGAGAGGATTTCCAACTCCTTCTGGAGCGATATGCGGTGGAGCGATTTCTGTATCGTCTCGGAGAATTGGATTATCGCGAGCATTTTGTTTTGAAAGGGGGCATGCTGCTCGTCCTTTGGGGGGAGGAGGTCAGCCGCCCGACACGCGATCTTGACTTTACCAGCTATGGTAGTGCCTCGGAAAATGGTGTGCGTTCCATTATCCGCGAGATCTGCTCGTACCAGGGCCTCGACGACGGTATTGCTTTTGACACTGAAAAGGTCGACATCTCCATCATTCGACCGGACGACAAATACGATGGTTACCGGGTATGCTTCCAGGCTGCGATTTCTGGTGCACGTATTCTGGTACGCATAGATATCGGCTTTGGAGATGTAATCTATCCGGCACCGGTTGACGCCGACTATCCCACGCTGCTTGATTTCCCCTGCCCAAGAATTCTGACGTATCCTCGGGAATCGGTCGTGGCCGAGAAACTTCATGCCATGATCTCGCATGGCGCGTCCGTCAGCCGCTACAAGGACTTCTACGATCTTCATCTATTGGCGCAGCACTTCCCTTTCGAAGGCGAGTCTCTCTCGCGTGCTATTGTGGCAAGTTTCGGGCAACGTGGCACAATAATTTCCGAAAACCTGCCGCTTGTCCTAACTCCTGGATTCTATTCATCACCTTCCCGCGTCGAACTGTGGCGCAATTACCTCGGCAAGAACCGGTTGTCAGACACTTTTTCAGATTTCGGGGGCGTGGGGGAGTCTCTTCTGTCGTTTCTCGCGGAACCGTGGAATGCGTTGGCTCGGAGCGGAAACTTTTCTGGAAGTTGGCCTGAAGGCGGGCCTTGGTTGCACTGAGTGGCGCATTTAGGAAAACAGGTAGCCTTAAGTCGGGGAAATTGAATGGTACACCAATCTTCTGATGCGGCAATGAGAGGGATTGAGCCTCTTTCGGGCGGGATGGGCTATGCTCCGTACTCGGCCTACAAGGATTCCGGTGTAGAGTGGCTGGGTGAGATTCCAACGCATTGGGAGGTGAAAAGGCTGAAGTATTCTGCGACTATTAATGACGAAACTTTGGTAGAGACGACAGACCCAAGTTTTGTTATGTCGTACATAGACATAAGCGGCGTTGATTCGTATCGGGGTATTGTGTCATCAACAGAAATGACGTTTGAAGACGCCCCAAGCCGGGCTCGTCGTGTTGTTCGCGATGGCGATACGATTATCTCGACTGTCCGCACATACTTGGGGGCAATCGCGCCTATTCGAAACCCAGATCCTAACACTATCGTTTCTACCGGTTTTGCAACAATTAGGCCACGTGAAATCTCCCCTGATTTCATATCGTATGTACTGCGCGAAGCTAGTCTTGTCGGAGAGATAGTCTCTCGGTCATTAGGAGTTAGTTATCCGGCAGTAAATGAATCGGAGATCGAGACACTTCCAATTCTGTTGCCCAATCTGGATGAACAATATGGCATCGCTGCATTTCTTGACCGCGAGACGACGAAAATCGATACACTGATTGAAAAACAAGAGCGGTTGATTGAGCTACTACAAGAAAAACGAATTACTCTCATAAGCCATACCGTCACCAAGGGCCTCGACTCCAGTGTTCCTATGAAAGATCCCGGTATTGAATGGCTGGGTGAGATTCCGGCGCATTGGGAGGTCACGGCGTCCAAAAAACAATTTTCGATCCAGTTGGGAAAAATGTTGCAAAGAAACCCAACCAGTAGAGATGATATAGAAGTCCCTTACCTTAAAGCACGACATGTCCAATGGTTTTTGGTTGATGCCTCGTCTTTGCCCACTATGTGGATTAGCGAAAGAGAATCCGGAAAATATTGTGTTCAGGAGGGGGACCTTGTTGTATGCGAGGGCGGCGAAGGCGGACGTTGTGGGCTAGTGAAAAAAGCGCCTAATAATTGCATCATTCAAAACGCTCTGCATAGAGTGCGGGAAGCCCCCAATGGGGGAAGCATGGTCGAATACCTTCAATATGTCATTAGTGCGGTTTCATCAGCAAAATGGTTTGACGCGACCAATAGCAAAGCTACGATTGCGCACTTCACCAAAGAGAAATTTAACGAGATGTCTGTGCCAGTGCCTTCCCATACGGAACAATGCTCTATAGCCACTTTTCTCGACCGTGAGACAGCAAAAATCGACACGCTGATTTCCAAAGTTTACCAAGCTATAAAACTGAAGAAAGAATTTCGTTCCGCGCTTATCTCTGCGGCCGTGACCGGTAAAATAGATGTTCGACAAGCTTCTGCTTCTACTGCGCAAGACGCTTAGTGACTGGCGCAGGTTTTTCCGTATAACACCATGAGTACCGTTGTTTCCGAGCGTGCTTTCGAAGACGCGATTGAGGCCGTCTTGCTGCAAGGTGACTCTGGCGATGACCTGGAGATGCAACCCGGCGGTTATCACAAGCGACGGTCGGAGGATTACGACCGGGAGTCATGCCTCCTGCATGGTGATGTCTTGGGTTTCCTGCAGGCGACCCAACCGAAAGAATGGGAGAAGCTCTCGCAACGTTATGGCACGGAGGTTGAAGATCGGTTTCTGGAACGTTTGGCGACAGAGATCAAGAGGCGTGGCACGCTTGATGTCTTGCGGCATGGCGTAAAGGATATGGGATGCCAGTTTCGGTTGGCCTATTTTCGCCCGGCAAGTGGGCTCAACAAAGAGACTCGACGCCTCTACAAAGCAAACCTATTCTCGGTTGTACGCCAATTGCGATATAGTGTCAAGAATGAAAACAGCTTGGACCTAGTGCTGTTTTTGAACGGTATTCCAATCTTCACTGCCGAGCTCAAGAATCCGCTGACTGGCCAGACTGTCAAAGATGCGATTCGGCAATACAAAAAAGATCGTGATCCGCGAGAGCCTCTGTTCGCCAGTGACCGATGCCTCGCGCATTTCGCGGTCGACCCAAACTTAGTCTTTGTCACAACTCGCTTGCACAAGAACAGGACACGCTTCCTGCCTTTTAATCAAGGAAAATACGGTGGGGCGGGGAATCCCCCCGTGCCTCCAACCCAAACCGGTTACGCCACTGCCTATCTCTGGCAAGAGACTTGGGCACGCGATAGCGTGCTGGACTTGATCCGGCGATTCATTCACCAGATCAAAAAGGAAAAAGGAAAAGAAGGAACAACTGGCAAGCCATTCCTGATTTTTCCTCGCTACCAACAACTCGACTGCGTACGCCGTCTCGTATCCGATGCTTGTGAAAAGGGAGCCGGGCAACATTATCTGATCCAGCATTCGGCCGGCAGCGGCAAAAGTTTCACTATCGCCTGGCTGGCCCACCAACTTTCCTCGCTGCATGGTTCCGAAGATCGACGCATCTTTGATTCCATCATCGTGATTACTGACCGCCGTGTATTGGATCGCCAACTTCAGGAAAACATACGGCAGTTCGAGCAGACACTGGGGGTGGTGGAAAATATCAACGCCACTTCGCGCCAACTCAAAGAAGCACTTGAATCCGGCAAGACGATCATCGTCACCACACTTCAGAAATTCCCGTTCATTTCTGCCGAAATCGGTGACCTTCCGGGGAAACGCTTCGCCCTGATTATCGACGAAGCCCATTCCTCGCAGTCGGGGGAATCGAGCAAAAGCCTCAAGGCCACGCTTTCGTCAACCTCTCTGGAAGAGGCCGAAAAAGAAGAAGCTCAGGCGGAAACCCCGGAAGAGGAATTGGAAAACGCCATTCTGGCCGAAATACGAAGTCGTGGCCGGCAACCCAACCTTTCGATTTTTGCTTTCACGGCGACTCCCAAGAACAAAACACTGGAGCTGTTCGGGGCAAAGAGCGAGGATGGCACATTCAAGCCGTTTCACGACTACACCATGCGTCAAGCCATTGAGGAAGGCTTCATTCTGGATGTCTTGTCAAGCTACACGACTTGCGAAGCTTATTGGAAGCTTTGGAAAACGGTCGAGAGCGACCCGCGCTATGACAAGAAGAAAGCCGCCCACCTCCTGAAATCCTATGTCGATCGCCATCCGAATACGATTAACATGAAGGTACGTATCATGGTCGAGCACTTCACGAGCCAAGTGCAGGACAAGATCGGAAATCAGGCAAAGGCGATGATCGTCACCCGTTCACGCCTGCATGCGGTCCGCTACAAACTGGCCATAGACCGTCATCTCGCCGAACAAGGCTATCCCTTCAAAGCCCTGGTCGCCTTTTCGGGCACGGTCGAAGATGGGGGCCAGTCCTATACGGAGTCCGGCATGAACGGACAGTCGGAAACGCAGACTGCGGGGACATTCGACACGCCGGAGTATCGTTTCCTGATTGTCGCGAACAAATTCCAGACCGGGTTTGATCAACCGCTCCTGCATACGATGTACGTCGACAAGAAGCTCGGCGGTGTAAATGCCGTGCAGACGCTTTCGAGGCTAAACCGTGTTTACCCCGAAAAGGAGGAAACTCTGGTGCTCGATTTCGCCAACAAGACCGACGAAATCAAGGCCGCCTTTGATCCCTACTACGAAACAACGCTGCTGTCGGAAGAAACCGACCCCAACCTGCTGTACCAGGTGCAAACTCGGCTTGGCAACTATCCGGTCTATGCCCCAGCTGATGTTGACAGTTATGCGGGGATTTACTTTGGGCCGAGCCCCGCCCAGGACCAACTTTACGCCGCATTGGCGCCTTCAGTGGAGCGCTTCCGCGATCTTACACAGGATGACCAAGACAAATTCCGGAAGGAACTGACCCGTTACATACGGTTCTACGCATTCCTTGCGCAGGTGTTGACCTTTGCCGACCCCGACCTAGAGAAACTTTACGTTTTCGCTCGGCACCTGCGTCCATTGTTGCCCATTGATCGAGATGAGCTGCCCCTTGAAATACAGCAGTACATCGACATGGAATCGTACCGGATTCGGGAGACGAGAAGCGCCGCCATCGAATTGGAACGAGGGCCGGGGAGCCTGGATCCCATCCTCGACGAGGAGTCGTATGACCTTTTGCCCGAGGAGATGGAAACATTGTCGAGAATCATTTCCGAGTTGAACGAGCGCTTTGGCACGGAACTGGGTGCCGAGCATTGCGCCACTCTTGGGCAGATGATGGAAAGGCTGGAAGGGGATGAAGCCTTGGATGCTTCTGCGCGCGTGAGTACGCGAGAAAACGTGCGCCTAGCCTTTAACCACAAGGTCGACGAAGCCATCCAGGACATCGTGGATTCCAACTTCGACCTGTACAAGCGCATTACCGATGATCAGGGTTTCGGGGAAGCGGTAAAGAACTATTTATTCGATCAGTACCTTCGCAGTCGACGCAGCGTGGAGGAACTGATTGAGCAGGGAGAAACCGGCACCTTGGAATTCAAGTCCACATTGCGCTGGAACCTCAAGGAGGACCGCAAGGATGATAAAAGGGTAACCCATGCCGCACTGAAGACGATAGCAGCCTTCCTGAATACCGAAGGCGGCGACCTCCTCATTGGCGTGGCAGATAATGGCTCTATTGTGGGCATCGAGAAAGATCAGTTGGAGAATGACGATAAATTCATGCGTCATCTTTCTCAGGTGGTTCGGGACAGCCTCGGCGCACCTGCTGGAACCTGCATCGACTCTCGGATACAGGCCATTGACGGCAAAAGTGTCTGCATGGTGAGTTGCCGTAGGAGCCCAAACCCGGTCTTTCTTGTCTGGAAAGGAACTGAAACTGTGGAGAGTGGAGATTTTTTTGTGCGGAATGGGCCGACGACTGTTAAACTTTCACCGACGGACACCCGGAAATACATCCACAGCCGATTTTCCGAAACAGAGCCATCAGGCACATGACACTTCAGCACCTCATCCGCCGACTGGAAGAATACTGGGCGACGCAGGGTTGCGCGATTTTGCCTGCGCACGACCTGCCGATCGGAGCGGCAACCTTCCATCCGGAAACTTTCCTGCGGGCAATCGGCCCGGAGCCATGGCGGTGTGCGTTCGCACAGCCGTGCCGGCGACCGACGGATGGACGCTATGGAGAGAATCCGAACCGTCTGCAGCGCTATTATCAATTCCAGGTGGCCCTCAAGCCTTCGCCGGATGATATCCAGGATTTGTACTTAAAGTCCCTAGAGGAGCTGGGTATTGCACTTGGCGAAAACGATGTCCGCTTTGTGGAGGATGACTGGGAATCCCCGACGTTGGGAGCTTGGGGTCTGGGCTGGGAGGTGCAGCTGAACGGCATGGAAATCAGCCAATTCACGTATTTCCAGCAGGCGGGAGGACTGGAATGTCGTCCGACGCTCGGCGAGTTGACCTACGGTGTCGAACGGATCGCAATGTTCCTGCAAGGGAAAGACAGTGTTTTTGACTTGATTTGGCACGATGGGGGGGCGGCCCCGATCACCTATGGGCAGTTGTTCCACCAGAACGAAGTCGAACAGTCGGCTTACAACTTCGAACAGGCCGACACGGAAAAATTATCCCGCCAGTTCGACGAAATGGAACAGGAATGCGATCGGCTGGTCGATCAGGATCTCCCGTTGCCGGCGTACGAGCAGTTGGTGGGGTGCTCGCATCTCTTCAATCTCCTGGATGCGCGGCACGCAATTTCCGCCACCGAACGCCAGAAGTACATTCTGCGGATCCGTAGCCGGGCACAGAAGATCGCGGAAGCCTATTACGCCTCGCGCGAGGCCCTGAATTTCCCCTTGGGCACGGAATGACTGAAACCCGGACCGTGCTGTTTGAACTCGGCACGGAAGAACTCCCGCCCCGCTCTTTGGAAACCCTCAAGGAATCCTTGGTGGCCGGGGTTGTCGCAGAACTGGAAAACGCGGCTCTTCCGTTCGACCGGGCCGTGACGGCGCATGCGTCATCAAGGCGCTTGGCGTTGCAGATTCAAAAAGTGGCGGCACAGACGGACGGATCCACCGAAACACGCAAAGGACCTTCGGTAGCAGCGGCCTTGGATTCGGAGGGCGAGCCGACTCGCGCATTGCTCGGCTTCGCCAAGGGGTGTCAGGCCGATGCAAAGCAGATGCAGCGTTGGAAAGACGGAAAGGATCGCCTGAAGTCGGAAAAAGGGGAATGGCTCACGTTCGAACAAGTGATCGAACCTCGCGATTGCCGAGAACTGTTGCCGGAGATTTTCAATCGCGTCCTGGCAGGATTGCCGCTGGCGAAACGCATGCGTTGGGGCACGCGGGAGACAAGTTTCCTGCGTCCTGTCCGGTGGGTGGTGTTGCTGTACGGTCGCGAGCCGGTTGCGGGAGAAGTCATGGATCTGGCATGTGGCGCAGTTACGCAGGGGCACCGTTTTCTCGGAGAAAAACAGATCGAGCTGACGGATGCCGATTCCTATGAGGACGCCTTGAGGGAGCGAGGCCACGTCTTGGTGGAGGCGACAATACGCAGGCAGGAAGTGCTGCAGCAGATCGAGAAATTCGAGGCCGAATTCAAAGTGTCAACAATTCGGTCAGAAGTACTGCTCGAGGAGGTTTGCGCCAGTGCGGAGTTCCCGGTGACGGTTGCAGGTTGCTTTGATGGGGAATTTTTGAGTCTACCGGAAGAAGTGGTCCGCGCGGTGCTGGAGGATCAACAGCAGTATTTCGCCACCCGCTCGCCAGACGGCACTCTATCTCGGCATTTTCTTGCAGTTACCAACCTTCCGGACGTCAATGGGGAAATCAGGGTGGGATGCGAGCGAGTGGTCCATTCCCGGCTTCAGGACGCCGCTTTTTACCTCGAACGGGATCAATTGAGGCCGTTCGAATCTCGCGTCGAAGACCTGGGCCGGGTGGTTTTTCATCACAAACTGGGTACTTTGCTTGAGCGTGTCCAGCGGATTGAAAAATTGGCCGGACACGTGGCCCGGAGCGCAGATGCGGATGTAGAAGCCGTGTGTCGTGCAGCGCGCCTGTGCAAAGCGGATTTGGGTACGGACATCGTACAGTCGTTTCCAAAGCTTCAGGGAGTCATGGGTGCGCATTACGCCCGCATTGAGAAGGAACAGGACGCAGTCTGCCAAGCGATTTCGGATCATTACCGGCCGCGGTATGCGGATGATGTTCTTCCGGAAACTTTACCGGGCCAGGTGTTGGCGCTCGCCGACCGGTTGGACATGTTGGCTGGTGTGTTCGCTATAGGCGAGGTACCCACTGGGACTCGGGATCCGCTGGGAGTACGGCGTGCCGCCTATGGTGTCTTGCGTTTGACGGTGGAGTGCGAATTGGACTTGGACTTAGAAGATTGCTTGGTGCAGGCGATCGAAGGATATCCAAAGTCTTTTCGCGCCGACGGCATTCCTCAGGCGGTGCTGGACTACCTGGCCGACCGGATGCGCGGATATGGGGTTGAACGAGGCCAATCCAAGGATGCCATTGAAGCGGTTCTGGCGGTTGGGCCGACGCGTCCGCTGGATGCCTTCAGGCGGGTGCAGGCGGTGGAAGATTTCCGGAGTCGGCCGCAGGCACAGGTTCTGGTCGCAACGCACAAGCGGATTCGGAACATCCTGCGCGAAGCGGACGAAAGCGATGGAGATGTCGACCCTGAGCTATTGGTGGAGCCAGCGGAACGCATGCTGGCGGATCAACTCGACGTAGTGCGCGATGAAGTGTTGAAAAACTGCGCGGCCCGCCGCCATGAAGGAGCGCTGGATACGCTTGCCGGGCTGGCCGAACCGGTTTCAGCTTTCTTCGATACGGTGCTGGTAATGGCGGAAGATCAAAAAATACGTCATAATCGTTTGCGCCTTCTGCGGGGTCTGCAGGATTTATTTTTGGGAATCGCGGATTTTTCGCGCTTGCAAGACTGAACGACATTTTGGCCATGAAATTGATTATTTTGGATCGAGACGGAGTCCTGAACCAGGAACGGGAAGACTTCATCAAAACGCCGGAAGAATGGGTGCCGATCGACAGCAGCATGCAGGCGGTGTCCCGCCTGAACGAAGCAGGCTACCGGGTGGTACTTGCGACCAACCAGTCAGGAATCGGTCGTGGCCTCATCGATATGGACACTCTGAACACGATTCATCAGAAAATGCACAACTCGCTGGGCCGCTTCGGCGGTTGGGTGGATGCCATCTTCTTCTGTCCGGATGCCCCGGACGCGGGCAGTCATTGTCGTAAACCCAACCCCGGTATGTTCGAAGATATCGCGAATCGCTGCGGGACTGATTTGGCCCATGTGCCGGCAGTGGGGGACAAACTATCGGATATCCAGGCGGCCATTGCGGCAGGCGCACGTCCGGTTCTGGTGCGTACCGGATACGGTAAGCAGACAGAAAAGGACAAGGATCTTCCGGCCGGCATTCCGATATACGACGACCTGTACTCATACGTGGACAAACTGCTGGCTTCATCATCCTGAGCGCAGCCGGATGTCCGCCATCCGCTCTACTTTTTTTTATTTAGGTGTGCTTGTCGCCACCTTAATCGCGGTGGGTGTTGTGCCGATCGCAGCTTGCCTGCCCCGGCGTCCGTGCTATCGGTTGTTGAGTTTCTGGAACGTATGCGTCCTTTGGAGCGCGAAGGTGTTTTGCGGAATCACCTACGAGGTTCGCGGACGTGAGAATATCCCGGAATCCGGGCCTTACATGCTCATGGCAAATCACCAGTCGGCATTCGAAACGGTTTTACTGGTGGTTTTATTGCCGCAACCGGCATTCGTGCTCAAACAGTCCTTGCTGTGGATCCCGGTCATTGGCTGGGGACTGGCATTGACCCGCCCGATCGTCATTGACCGAAGTTCGCCGGTCCGCAGCCTGAAGCGTTTGCTGCGACAGGCGCGTGAACGGTTCGCACGTGGTGACGTGGTGGTTATTTTTCCGGAGGGGACCCGCGTTCCGGTGGGAGAACACCGTTCCTATCAGGCCGGCGGAGCACATATCGCAACGCAGAGCCAGATTTCGGTTCTCCCGATGGCGCACAATGCCGGACATTTTTGGCCACGTGGATTTCTCAAAAAGCCCGGAAAGGTCACAGTTCGGATTGGGCCGCCGATCTCAACGGAAGGATTGCAGCCTGCGCAGTTGAACGAGCAGGTTAGGAAATGGATCGAGACGGCGGGGGCACAGTTGTCGCCGCCGATGTGACTTCAGGGCGCGGGGTTGGGCTGAGACTCGTGAACGGAATCGATTTCGCGCAGCAACTGGCGGGGCAGCTCCAGATGAGCGCTTTCCAGATTTTCCTTGAGTTGTTCGATTGTGGTGGCACCAATAATGACACTGGTGACGAAAGGTTGCTGCTGGATAAAACTCAAGGCCATCTGCGCGGGCGTCAGGTCGTATTGGCGGGATAGGGCAAGGTATTTGGCGGTGGCGGCTTGCGCCTGCGGGTTGGTGTGACGGGTGAAGTAGTTCCAGCGCTGCAGCCGGGAACCCCGCGGGCGACCCCGCTGATATTTTCCAGTCAAGACGCCGAATCCGAGTGGAGAATAAGCTAGAAGTCCGCAGTGCTCCCGCATGGCGATTTCCGCGAGGCCCACCTCGAAAGTCCGGTTCAGCAGACTGTAGGGGTTCTGGATGGTGGCAATGCGGGGTCCGGAGCTCTCCCGCGAAAGCCTCAGATATTCCGAGACTCCCCACGGGGTCTCGTTAGACACCCCAATGGCCCGCGCCTTGCCGGATTCGACCAGCCGGCATAGTGTTTCGTAGGTCTCCTCGATGGGGATGGCATCCTGGTCGTCTTCGCCCGTATATCCCAACTGCCCGAAGTAGTTGGTATTGCGTTCGGGCCAATGGACCTGATAGAGATCGATGTAATCCGTCTGCAGGCGACGGAGACTGTCGTCGATCGCTTGATTGATCTGTTTTGCGTTCAGGCGCGGTCCGCCGCGCAGGTAATCCATGGATTCGCTGGGCCCCGTCACCTTGGTTGCCACCACCACCCGATCCCTCGGGACGCGGGAGGAAGCCAACCAAGTGCCGATATATTGCTCGGTGAGCCCTTGGGTGCGCGCACAGGTCGGAAAGGCATACATCTCGGCGGTGTCAATGAAATTGACCCCGAAGTCGAACGCACAGTCCAATTGCTGATGGGCTTCGGCCTCGGTATTCTGTTCGCCGAACGTCATGGTGCCCAAACAAATGGCACTGACGTCCAGGCCCGTGTCGCCAAGCGGGCGGAGTTCCATCGTCAGATCTCCAGTTCCTTGACGGGTTGTCCGTGAATCAGGTGCTGATCGATGATCCGATCAACGTCGGCGCGGCTCTGGTAGCGGTACCAGACGCCGTCCGGGTAGACAACAATAATCGGGCCTTCGGCACATCGGTCAAGGCATCCCGACTGATTGATTCGGATCTGCCCAGCCCCATGAATCCCGAGTTCCTGGCATCGTTTCTTGGCGTAGTCCCGCATTGCGCGAGCGTCATGATCCTGACAGCAGGCTTCGTCTTCCCGCTGGTTGACGCAGAAGAAAACGTGGTGCTTGTAGTACGGCATCGGAGAGGCTCAGGGGAGTGCCAGATTCCGCCTATGATACCGTTATGGCCGCTGGTACCGAGAGTGGGACTCGAACCCACACGGGGGACTACCCCACCGGATTTTGAGTCCGGCGCGTCTACCAATTCCGCCATCTCGGCCTTCAGGCTCCAGACACTCCGCTCTTCCTTTGGGGGCAGGGCGGCAAATTATTGTAGCAACGTAGATCGCTTGCCAAGCAACGAGAGTGTGGCTTCACAGACCTGCTTAGGGGTGATGCGGGTCATGCAGGCATGATGTCCGTATGGACAGGTGCGCCGATGGCAGGGGCTGCATAAGGTTCGTACTGAGAAAATTTTCCGAGCATCAGCCAGGGGCGGGTGCGTGTCGGGGCTGGTCGGGCCGTAGATACCGATGACGGGAGTGTCCACGGCCGCGGCGATATGCATGAGTCCGGAGTCATTGCAAACGGCGG
>JGI24794J26673_10000925_pt1 | contig 18651 bp, 18 predicted proteins | sample MesohylPK_FD_26673 | JGI IMG/M metagenome (IMG submission 26673) | reverse complement strand
CGAGTAGCCCCGGTGCGCGATCGCCACCGGCCCGTCCGCAGCAATAAACGGATGCCGCCTCGAATTCATTCGCCTTGCCGCCTGCTTGCTCCTCGAGAATTCAAGGGCGCTCCCCGCGTCGAACTCGGATCAATCTACGCCGATGCCGCGAAAGATCGTCACCGTTTTGAACGGAATGACGAAAATTCATTGGAAGTGTTGCCTTTTTTGGCCACGCCGGGCGGAAGCATCCGGCTTGGCCGCGATTTTCCATCGCGGCGCTTGAAAACCGGCATTTTCCGGTGTTCAATTCGCGAGCGCCGCGGCAAGGGGCTCTGCCGAACGCCATCTATTCAGGCGCCGAGGAAAGCGATGTACGATTTCGCAGTAATTGTTGACTGGCTGACATTCGCGGTACGATGGTTCCATGTCATCGCGGGAATCGCCTGGATCGGATCGTCGTTTTATTTCATCGCGCTGGACCTCGGGCTCCGCAAATATCCGCATACGCCCGAAAAAGTCGGCGGCGAACAGATGCAGGTCCATGGCGGAGGCTTCTACCGAATTCAAAAGTACACGGTCGCACCCGACAATCTTCCCGATCATCTCGTCTGGTTCAAATGGGAAGCCTATACGACCTGGCTGTCCGGGTTCGTGCTTCTAGCCCTGATCTACTACCTCGGAGCCGACCTCTACCTCGTCGACGCGTCGAAACTGAACATATCCGCCACGATCGGCATAATCGCTTCCATAGCTTCAATCGGTCTCGGATGGATATTGTACGACCTTGTTTGCAAGAGCCCGCTCGGCAAAAACGCCTGGGGTCTCCAGCTAACTCTTTTTGCAATCCTCGTCGCAATGGCGTGGGGCTACGATCAAATTTTCACCGGTCGCGCGGCGCTCCTCCATCTAGGCGCCTTCACGGCGACGATCATGAGCGCAAACGTATTTTTCATCATCATACCGAACCAGAAAATCGTCATTGCGGACCTGGTTGCGGGCCGGAAGCCGGAAAAGCACCTCGGCGAGCAGGCGAAGCAGCGGTCGACCCACAACAACTATCTGACCCTGCCCGTGCTGTTTCTCATGCTCGCCAATCACTATCCGCTGGCTTTCGCTACCGAATACAGCTGGCTGATATCGAGCCTGGTATTCCTGATGGGCGTAACGATCAGGCATTTCTTCAATTCAATGCATTCGGGTAAAGGCAAGCCGCTCTGGACCTGGCTGGCGGCGACCCTGATATTCATCGCCATCATGTGGCTTTCAACGTACAAGAGCGAAGTTGAGGCATCCGATGCGGCGCCGATGTCGCCGGCGCTCGAAAAATTCGCGAATGCGGCGGGATTCAGCGAGGTTCACGAACTCGCAACGGAACGCTGCACGCTCTGCCACGCGCGGGAGCCGCTATGGGACGGCATGCACTGGGCGCCGAAAGGCGTCTGGCTGGAAACCAGGGAAGACATAGCAAAGCACGCCCGCGAAATCTATCTCCAGGTGGGATTGAGCCATGCCATGCCGCCGGCCGGACTTATTTTCCTGGATTCCGACGAGAGGCAGATGATCGTCGACTGGTACCGGGACGCAGTAAGCCGGACGAAGTCCTGATCCCGATTGCGCGGTAGTCGCTTCCGACACCCAATGCTCGGCGCTTCCCCGCCGAGCAGATAATTCATTGCCATGCATGACGAACGCTTTTCATTTCGCCCGGTAACGAATTGCAACTGGGCCGATCTGGTCACCCTGTTCGAGGGCAGAGGCGGTCCCAAGCACTGCTGGTGCACCGTGTGGCGAAAAAAGCCGCCGACAATTCGAACCGCGGACAAGACCGAGCGGCGAGAGCTTCAAAAAGCCGTGCTGCACGAAGATGTGCGGCACGGCCGACCGATCGGAATCCTGGCGTATGCCGCCGACAAGCCCGTGGCGTGGTGCTCGATCGCGCCTCGAAACTGCTTCCGTCCTCTCGGCGGAGTTCCCGAAGCCAGGGGAGAATCCGAACGCGTCTGGTCCCTGGTTTGCTTTTTTATTTCCAGTCCGTATCGACGAATGGGATTGAAGCGGGAGCTTCTTAGGGCCGCGATCAAGACTGCGCGCGATTTCGGCGCGACAGCCGTAGAAGCCTATCCCGCCGACCAGGATTCGCCTAGCTACGGCTTTATGGGCCGAGTTGAATTCTTCAAGAGCGAGAATTTCGAAATTCTGGGCCGGGTCGGGTCCCGCCGCCGCGTCGCGAGGCTGGAAATCGCCGAGTCTCCGATAGATACCGAGCCAAGTTGCTCATCGGATGGCGGCAAAGTCGACGAATAGCGTCCGCTCCGAAGTTCAAATCCGAGAGGTCTTCAGAATTCTTCGCTCGGCGGTTGCTTCTTTGCGCCAGCATTCGCGCCGCCGGCCAAGCCCGTGTCGAATTTAGCCGCCTAGCTCATATCGGCAGTTACCTGGAATCCGTTCCTGCAACCGTTCTCCGCACATTGTTTGATTCCGTTGGTTTCCGGCAGCGGAGCAAAGCGTTCAGAACGCAATTCGAGAGAAGGGCGCTAGTCTCATACGGGAACGTTCGTTCGCTTATGCGGTCATCGATACATGCTGCAGTCGGAAGGCAGGACGTCGTGCCTCCTCCGCTAGTCAGGGCCTGTTTTTCGAGTAGAATTCCGCATGTTGCGACAGTGTTCAAAAAGCGCGATGAATCGCCAGAATCCCGCGCCTTTATTCCTCCATCGACATAATGAATCCATTCCTGGCTCGATACGCATCGCGTAGAGCGCAACGAGCTGCCAAAGTTTTCTATGTCGCAAGCGGACTGTTCTTCTTAATCTTGCCGCGACGGGCGCGCGTCCAGGTTCCGGCCATTCGTTGAGAAACGCATAGGAATAGGGATTACGACATTCACAGCCGCTCCGAATACCGAGCTAGTTCGGCCGCGGTAGCCTCGAGCCTCAGCTCGGCGAGGATAGCGAGATACCGGTGAACTGAGATATTCGGCGCTACCAGCCGTGTTCGTATCTTGCGCACGGCGTGGCAGTATGGGCAAGGCATCACTTCAAGATGATTGGTCAGAAAATCGTCGGGATGCAGGGCTTTGACGAAGTAGTTTGCCACCGTGTCTTCTGGAAAGTCTCGAAGGTTGCAGGCTACAATCACGTCGCTACGTCCGATTATCGCTGCGGCGAGAACATGGCGGTCATCGGGGTCGGGAAGATCGAGCCCAGGAATCAGCGTTTGGTATCCGGTAACGAGGAAGTCTGGTGCGGCCGTGTCCATGAGTCTGCGAGTGCGTTCCAGGGTTGATCGGTCTCGGCGCGGTTCGTTGCGTACCAATGCATCGATCCATTCCCGGTGGATGTCGGCGGTCCATTTAGCGCGAAAAAAACCGTCAGCCGCCAATTGCAGAAAAATATCTCGCATTGGCGCGGGATAGAGTATGTTGGCATCAAGTAGAGCGGTGACGCGCGTTACCGGGTGCCATATCCCATATCATAATCCTGAGCCTCACGGGTCAGCTGATCGAGAATCTGCTCGCGTTCACGGTCGATGGCATCCTTGTATGCTATGACATCCTCCACGCGAATCCGGCGGTGCTTGCCGACCATTCGATGCGGGATGGCCTTTTGATCGAGGAGCTTGATGAGGAACGGACGAGAGACGTTCAATACCTCGGCTGCCCGGACCGTTGTGAGCTCGGCATTTTCCGAAATCAGCATCACGCTCATGCCGGCCGCCATGGATTCCGAAACATGCATAAGTGGATCGACCGCTCCTGCCGGGAGATTGATAGTTTGCTCCTGTTCGCCGTCTGTGACGCGCAGTTTCAAGGTTCGGTCTATCCAATCGAAGGAAGACAGGACCTCGTGAGCGCGTCGAGCGACTGCCGCGTCCCGAGGCGTGGGGGTAGCTGCCTAAAGGCAAGCGAGTTCATGCATGCCTCCTTGGAAAGCGAGTCCTCAGAGAGTTAAGATGCCTAAATGAAATACATGAAGCAAATGTCAATGGCGGAGCAAAACGCGCAAATGCACCGATTCCGCCATAGGATTTTATGCCACTGATTCCCGACATTTTAAGAAAATAAATTTATCGAATGCCGATCGGTATCGTAAGTAGGTAAGCGTTCGGTCTAGCGGTGACGATCCGTGTTGTCCGGAACTCGCGCCGGGCGGACTGCGCAACCGTGCCGGGGTTCCCCAAATACCGTGAACGCGGGAACCGCCAATTGCTTCATTTAACGTGGTTACTCATATGTACTCGGAGGCCGAACTCGCCGTGCTCGGCGACTTCGCCAAGACCCGCAAGGCGGGGCCACCCGAAACCCTGTCCGACGCGATGACGGTGGTCGCCACGCTAGGAGGCTACCTCAGCCGAAATAAGGACGGGCCGCCGGGCCGCCAGATTCAGTGGGACGGCAGATCCGCCTCGCGCAGAGGGCGCAGATGGTCGAGGAAATGAAGGATCTGGCCGGGAAAGCAGCGTCTTGAAGCTACTTAGCTCAGGAGAGATATCACTAATGGGCAATCCGCACCTAGTGCAGATGCCGGCCGCCCGGCGCTCGGCGTGAAGGCGGCGGCTGCGCTCGCGCTCGTAGCGGCGGGCGGTTTCGGGGTTTCGCCGGGGTTTTTCCACCGTGCGCAGCCGGGCATCGCGGGCGAGGCTCGCCGCGTTGCGCTTCTCGTTGCAGAGGGCGCACAGACGGCGCTCCGGCAGGGGATCGGTACTGCCGCACTTCGTGCACAAACCGGTTCTGAGCAACCACATTAAATGAAGCGATCGGCGGTTCCGTCGTTCACGGTTTTTAGGGAACCCCGGCACGATTGCGCAGTCCGCACGGCGGGCGCTCCGGACAACCGTTCACGGCAGCGTCTTGAGCATCGGCGGCAGTCGGACAACACGGATCGCCACCGCTGGGCCGAACGCTTACAGTTCCGTCTAGACCTGCTTGCGCTCCGTCTCCAGCATTGTCCTCAGTTTCGCGTGGGCCACCGCGTCGGCTACGCTTCGGTAGCAGTCGGAAATTTTCTGCTGAATTTTGTACATCCGCAGGTCGCACTCAGCCATGTCGATGGTTGCCGGGGCCGAGGGATCGCGCGCGAAGCGCAGCTCACGAGACTTGCGTCGAATATTGTGATCGGCCGCGCCTAAAAACCCTTCCGAGAACTGGATTAGAATTTCCTGCCCATTCCATGTTTTCCAAGAAGTGAATCCATCGCGAGCCTACCTTGCCGCCGCCGTATTATTTAGAAAATGATCGCGGATTCTGGTTAGCAGCGCTTTGTAGGCTTTAAAGTAATCGTCAAGCTTTTTTAGCGTGACATTTACATGAGGCCTTTTCCTATGCGCGATAGAATGCCCGTCGTCTACCAGATTGTCTAAATACGATTTTTCACTTTCATTGTCTTTACTCCATAGAGCTTCCAATTCCCTTCCAAATTCCTCGTCGAATAACTTGACCAAATCCAATATCTTTCTCGCATTCGGGTTTTGGAAACTATTGCACAACTTTGCTATTGCGCTATTTAATTTATTACCAGACTTCCGCTTTGCATACTCGACAAAGATTAGCTTTAGGCAATGCTCCAGGCTTCCACAGATTGACAAGCACGCGGATTGACAACTGAGAGAAATCAATTCAGTTGGGATTTTACCCGTGTTATTCATTATTAATTTATTTTGATGCTCAATCCGCATATATTCGGCGTAAAATTCATTTTGATTCATGTTACACGAAACGCTGAATTGGCTTCTTTAAAACGTTTTGCAACATTATCGTTGTCAGCCGTTGCTTGCAAGTAACCTGACTTAAATTCGTCATTTGATAATAGGTAATCGTATGCTGCTTTGGCTTCTGCAAGATCTAAGGGATTATCTCCTTGCAGCATGCGCGCGATTGAAGTCGCAACAGAGTCAAATACGGCAACATTCAGGCTTCGATCAGGTCGAAATGCTTTTTGACTTAATGAGCTTAGCACGAATTCCATCGTTGAGGAAAAAACGTTGCGTAAGTGTTCGAGTTCCGCGTCCGTGCTATTCCTCCTAAACCCCATGTAATCATTCAGAAAATGTTTCATTGGGCTCGAATAATCGCGTTTCTTTTCATAAAATGCAAGAAATCTAAGAATTATTTCAACATCTTTTAACCGTTTGCTTTTGGGCCCATATATGACCCGCCAATTTTCGTCATTATTTAAAGAATGAAGAAAATCATTGAAGTTTCCGTGGCAAACGCAGGAGCGGATTTCCTGCGGTGAAAGTTTTATTCCCCCGGTATTAATTCTTTCGAACACCTCGTAAACACTGTTTATGTCTTCCTTTGGCAAGTCTTGCTTGAAAACGGTCGTGTGAATAACTGCATCCGACAATCGAAATTGATCTTCGTCGCTTAGAGACTGGAAACTTTTTCCTTCCCATAAAGAGTCTAGGCCGCGTAACTTAAAAACTTTATTATTGAATTTTCCGTCGAAAAAATATTGGAGCGATTTTAAACGCTGCTGGCCATCGATTACCAAATGCTTTCCTGTATTAGACTCTTTGAACAGAAAGATTCCAGGTACGGGCAGACCTAAAAGGAGGGATTCAATAAAACGAGAAGCTTGATTCTGGCTCCAAATGAATTGTCGTTGAAAATCCGGCAAATAAAACATTTCTTTACGCGTTCGGTTGACCAAAGTTTCAACTGGATAGTCAACGCCAAATGATGATATTGAAAAAAGTTCAGAGGTCGCTACGACATCCTCGACTTCATCCTCAATATCTTCTTGTTCGTGCATCTCCACGCTTAGGGAGTCTAGATCTTCCAATGGATCATCTCCTGTTCCACTTTTTTCATTGCAGCGAGCTAGCGAAACAATCCAGCACGTTTTTCGACGGCACTTAGCGGAGGCGTTTAGAATTCGTCATACGATTGCTCGGTTCATGACAGGAATTCCCGCTAGGCGAACATTTAGCCGCCCGTTCGCAATTTTGGCAAGCCGATTACCTGTTTTCGGCCGGATCGCTCACTTCCGCTGCGGAATCCAGCTCTGACTCGGTCCCGCGGGGGTCTTTGTCGACACAATTTCCCCGCCCGCATCGCCCGGGCGCGGCCTTTCGGCGCCGGGCGCGCTGGTCCGGGACCTGCGACCGGATATCCGGGTCGCGGCCATCGCCGGCGGCGCCGTCGGCAATTGGACGTTCCTAGAGGGGATCGACCCCGACTCCCGCGCCCTCGACTCGTATGAACCTTCCCATGATAGCCATGTCTATTGAGTTATTCACAGGTTGGAATCGCGCGACCTGTGGAAAATTTCAATCTGCCGCGCATGCGCAGGTAGGGTATCCTGTAGCTGGGGCCCCTCCCCGAATTCGGGGAGGGGGCAGCGGGGCTTCGCTCCGCAGGGCGGGTCGGACCAATATCGACTGGGTTCACGGGAACCGTCCAGAAGCGTGGTCGGCCCGTCCTCCCTTCGTCCCGTCGCGTCCTGAATGGATGCCTGGGTCTTGAACCGGATCATCACGAGTGGAGGAGCGAGAGGACAATGACGATGGTAATCGCAGGTGTGGATGTCCGCAAGGCCGTCCTAGATGTTCATGTGGACGGCGTGGACAGGACGTTCGCGAATGACGGGACGGGCTTCCGGTCCCTGCAAAAGTCAGGCTTCCTTGCTTCCGTCTAAGCGACAATGATGGAGAAAAGAGGTGCGCCGCCAATAACAACTTCGCGGTCGAAAACCTCGCGATCGCGGCCTGAAAATTCACGCCTTCTCGCCATCGCGCAGGTTTTACCATAACAGAATCGCACCGGTTCCGAGTTTGAAATGTCAGGGCGAATGGGACCGGGCGAAGCCCGAACTCGAGTTTTCCTCCGCTAGAGAAATGCCGTTGCAGGGCAAGGAAATCGCCGTCCCTTTCGGATTCCGAAATTTTGCGACTCGCCGACCATGGGCCGCGATCGGGCAAGGCGGAAAATTCGAGTCCAGCTTGCAGCGGGATCGCGGGCAAAATCGATTCAGGAAAGTGTTTCCAGTCGGAGACGCGAAAGCGGTTAGGCCGCGAGCTTTTGCTCGGCGCGGCTTTCTCCCCGATAGAATTCCTGGGCGGCAGCGACCCCGGATCCGAGTTCGACAGGATACCCGAGGTCGGCCATCGCCATTTCCGCGGCCGCGATCCCGGATATCGCCATTACGTCCGTCAAGCTGCCCAAGTGCCCGATTCTGAAAATCTTGCCGGCCACCTCGCCTAGGCCGATTCCGAACGCGACTTCGTACTTAGTCGCCGCATGCCGAATAAGCTCGGCGCTGTCGCAGCCATTCGGGACAGTAATTCCGGTTACGGCATTCGACCGATGCTCCGGATCTTCCGCGAATATTTCAAGGCCCCAAGCCTCAACGGCCCTTCGAATTCCCTCCGCGATCCTTTGGTGGCGGGCAAAGACATTTTCCAGGCCCTCGTCCAGCAGGAAATGTGTCGAAGCCAGCAATCCATTGATAAGCGCCGCCGACGGCGTATACGGATAGCTGCCGGCCCCGTACGACCGGTGCATGGCCGAAAAGTCGAAATAAAATCTCGGCATCCCGGCCGACGGCGCCAGATCGAACGCCCTTTCGCTTACGCCGACGATTGAAAGGCCCGCCGGAAGCATCAATCCCTTTTGAGAGCCGCATACGGCGACATCGACTCTCCAGTCGTCCATCCGAAAATCCATCGATGCGATTGAACTGACGCCGTCTACGAACAGCATGGCTTCATGGCTTGCGCCGTCGATTACGCTTCGCACCGCGCCGATGTCGTTGAGAACGCCGGTCGAAGTCTCGCTATGCGTTACCAGAACCGCCTTGATTGCGCCTTTCCGGTCGGATTCCAATTCCCTGGAGATGGCGTCCAAAGGAATGTGATTGCTCCAAGGCGAATCGATCGTCTTGACGTTCAGTCCGTGCAATCGGCATAGCTCGATCCACCTAACCGCGAAAAATCCGCCGCTTGCCGCTAAAACGGTATCGCCGGGCGAAAGAGTATTTGCGATCGCGGCTTCCCATCCGCCGGATCCGGAGGCGGGGAACACGAATACGTGCCCGTTCTTCGTCTTGAGAACTTTCCGCATTCCCGCGATCGCGGGATGAAGGATTTCGGTAAAGATGTTCGCTCTATGGTCGACCGTCGGCATGTCGCATGCCTTGCGGATTACTTCGGGTATGTTGGTCGGTCCGGGAACGAATACCGGATTTTGCGAAATCATTTCATATCTCCATGGCCGGCATTGACGGCGATGTCGCTCTTGGATCGAACGCCGCCAGTTCCGGAATCTTGCTGCTTGCCCAATCGCGGCGCGCTGCATTCGCATTAGCGGACATTTACGGCTCAAGCAAGGTCGTTTCGCTGGCCCTGCCGGCGCGAAGGCTTGATTTTCGGAGGCGCCCGGCGGCGCGGACTTCGCCGTTCGCCCGCTTCCGCCGACTTTTCGGTCGCGCCGCGGCCCGGGCGGAAAGTTATCCACATGCCAATTGAATTTTCGGGTTGACCCCAACGGCCATTGAATTAGATTGAACTGCAAGGGAAAGGCGTAATTTTCATATTGACGCGATTTCACCACGAAAACAGGAGAACTTCATGTCCTTAAAAATTGCAAAAGGCTTTTCGATCGCGGCGCTGGCGAGCATCGGCATTGCCGGCTCGGTAGCCGCGGCCGAATGCATCGCACCGGCCAACCCGGGAGGCGGATGGGACTTTACCTGCCGCACGATCAGCAAAATCATGTACGACATCGGCGAAGTCGACCAACCTATTCAGGTTACCAACATGGCTGGCGGCGGCGGCGGGCTTGCCTATTCGCACGTTGTAACCAAGCGCAACGACGATGAGGAATTGATCGTAGCCGCCTCTTCGGCGACGGCCACGAGGCTTGCGCAAGACGCGTATGGCGGCCTCACCGCGGACCAGGTTCGCTTCCTCGGCGCGATCGGCGTCGACCCGGGAGCCATTGCCGTCGCTGCGGACTCCCCGTTCATGACGCTCAACGAATTGCTTGACGCCGTCATCGCCGAGCCGAGCTCCATTACTTTCGCAGGCGGATCGGCAGTCGGCGGCTTCGACCACTTGAAAGTTCTCATGGCGCTCAACCGCGCCGGGCTTTCGGATATTCGCACCGTCAAGTACATTGGAGTCGACGGCGGCGCGGACGCGATTACTCAGACTATTGGCGGCCATACGCAGGCCATGACCGGCGACATTTCGGAAGTCGTCGGATTTATGAAGGCCGGCGAGATTCGCGTTCTCGCAGTCATGACCGAGGAGCGCGTGCCCGGATTCGAAGAAATCCCGACCGCCAAGGAACAGGGCATCGACATAGTCGCCGGAAACTGGCGCGGCCTCTACGTTCCCAAAGGCATTTCCGAAGAAGCCTACATGAAATGGTCGAATGCGCTTCAGGCTGTCGCCGATTCCGACGCCTGGGCCGAAGCAATGGCGGCGCGCGGGCTGGCTCCGTTCAACAAGGTTGGCGACGACTTCCAGGACTACGTCAACATGGTCGTCGGCGAAATCGAGCAGCTTTCCCGCGAAATCGGAGTCATTCAGTAATTGCGAGAACCTAACTCGCCTAGCGACGAACGTCCCGGGCTCGAAGGGCCCGGGCGATTCTTGATGCGCAGGAGCGATCGGATTTTCGGCGCGATCATGATCGCGGTTGCCGTTTTCTACATTTGGACCGCATCGCTGACGCCTGTCGGCTTTCTGTCAGATCCCGTGGGGTCGAAAACGTTCCCCTACATCGTAGGGGCGATTTCAATACTGTGCTCGCTGTTTTTCATTTTTCGCCCCGACCCCGATCCTAAATGGCCGGGATTGGCGGCCGCGGCCAAAATCGCATTCGCGATCATTGTCTTATTCGGATTCGCGATGACGCTGGAACCGCTCGGATTCATCATTCCCGCCGCTGTCGCTTCAGCTCTAATCAGCTACCAGATCAGCCCGAGGCCGCTTAACGCCGCCGCTGCCGGCATTGGATTATCGGTGGTACTTTTTGCGATTTTCAGGTACGGCCTCGGCCTCGGCCTCGCTCCCTTCAGCCGAGCACTGACTGGCTAGGGAGTCGGCGCCATAGAACTTTTCGCCAATCTTGCGCAGGGATTCGCGGTCGCGCTGACCTGGTCGACCCTTTTGCTAGCCGTCGCCGGCTGCTTTCTGGGCACAGTAATCGGCTCGCTTCCCGGGCTGGGTCCCTCCAACGGAGTGGCGATCCTGATTCCGCTGGCGTTTTCCCTCGGCCTCGACGCGACCGAGTCGCTGGTCCTGATGACTTCCGTCTACTACGGAGCGATGTACGGGGGTCGGATTTCGTCGATTCTTCTCAACATTCCCGGCGACGAGCCGGCGCTCATGACCACGCTGGACGGATATCCGATGGCCAAGCAGGGCCGCGCGTCGGACGCGCTCGTGCTTTCGGGCGTCGCATCGTTCGTCGGCGCGTTCCTCGCGACGATCGGACTTATGCTGCTGGCGCCGATTCTCGCCCGGGTCGCGTATCTTTTCGGCCCGGCGGAATACTTCGCGCTCTATCTGCTCGCATTCTGCACTCTCGGAGGCGTCTCGTCCAAAAATCAGGCGAAGGCCGCCGTCGCCGCGATGATCGGCCTCGGAATTGCAATGATCGGCCTCGACAACCAAACCGGCATTCCGCGGCTTACGTTCGGCGACATGCATTTGATGGACGGCATCGATTTCCTTGTCGCGATCGTAGGCCTGTTCGCCGTTACCGAGGTTTTCGTGTTTATCGAAAGCCACGGAAAGGAATCCGCCATCGGCGTCAAGCTCGGCAAGATCACGGTGCCATTTCGAGATATCGGCAAAAGCTTTTTCGCCATGCTCAGAGCCACGGCCATCGGCTTCATTGCCGGAGTCCTTCCGGGGGCGGGGGCGTCGCTTGGATCGTTCCTCGCGTACATGTCGGAAAAATCGATCGCCCGCGACAAGGACACTTTCGGAACGGGAAATCCGCGCGGCGTCGCCGCGCCGGAAGCCGGCAACAATGCGGCCGCGGGCGGCGCGCTGGTTCCGATGCTTACGCTGGGGGTGCCGGGATCGGGCACGACCGCCGTCCTTCTGGCATTGCTCCTGACGCTCAACATCACGCCCGGGCCGCTTCTTTTCGAGGAGCGCCCGGAAGTCGTCTGGGGACTCATCGCGGCCCTGCTCATAGCGAACGTCGTGCTCCTGATCATGAACGTTCCGCTCGTCAGGCTGTTCGTCAAGATCCTTTCCGTTCCGGCCTGGCTTCTGCTGCCCGGCATCACCATGATCTCCTTTGCCGGGATCTACTCGCTGTCGGGAAGCAGCTTCGATCTGCTGCTGATGACCGGCTTCGGGTTGCTCGGATATTTCATGCGCAAGCTGAACGTGCCGACGGTTCCCATCATTCTCGGCATACTTCTGGGCAAGTATATGGAGGACAGCCTGAGGCGCGCGATGGTGATATCGAACGGCGACTGGACGTATCTTTTCTCCTCGGAAATCGCAATTGGCCTCTGGGTCGCCGCCATCGCCGGTTTCGTCGCGCCAATGTTTTTGCGCAACCTGCTCACTAGGCCGCCCCGCCATAAAAGCTAGCATGCTCACGCGCGTCCTGGTGCCGTCGGGCGTACTTGGCCTTGGCTTCGATCGAACCGCTCTCGAGCGGGGGGTCGAGTCGCGTCCCGACATAATCTCCATAGACGGCGGCTCCACCGACAGCGGCCCTTACTACCTCGGCAAAGGCGTTTCCAAATATTCGAGGGCTTCGACCGCCGCCGAATGGAAGCTGCTCATGGAGGCGCAGGCGAAAGCCGGCGCTCCGCTGGTCGTCGGCTCGTCCGGCACCTGCGGCGTCGACGCCATGGTCGACTGGATGCTCGCCATTACCGACGAGATCGCCCGCGACCAGGGGCGGAAAGTGAGAGTCGCCGCAATCAAATCCAGTCAGCGCCCGGAAAAGATCGCCGAGCTGCTCGGCGGAGGGCGAATAGAGGCCCTGGAGCCCGCTATCAAACTCAGCGAAACCGGTATCCTCGATTGCTCCAACATCGTTGCTCTCGCGGGCGCCGAGCAGATCGCCGCCGCGCTCGAGACCGGCGCGGAAATCGTCATCGCCGGCCGAGCGACCGACACCGCGTCGATAGCGGCGCTTCCGCTAATGCGCGGCCACGACGCGGGGTCGGCCTGGCATGGCGCCAAGATCGCCGAGTGCGGCGCTCTTTGCTCGACCGCGCCGCTGAGCGGAGTCGTAGCCGTCGAGTTCGGCGATTCCGGCTTTACCGTCGAGCCGATGGCGGACGAAGCGCGGTGCACGCCGCATACGGTGTCCGCGCACATGCTCTACGAAAACGCCAACCCCTTCTTGCTGCGCGAGCCCGGCGGATGCCTGGATACGACGGAAGCAAGGTACATGGCGGTCGACGACCGGAAAGTGGCCGTAGAAGGATCCAATTGGATTCCTTCCGACGCCTATACCGTCAAACTGGAAGGGTCGAGAATCGCCGGCTATCAAACGATGATTCTAGCGATCGTCCGCGAAGCCCGGTATGTCGAGAACATCGGCGCGTGGAGCCGGAATCTCCGCGGCTTCCTCGCTGAAAAAATCTCGGAGCGGATGTCTATCGATCCCGATGCCTATAATCTGGAAATCCGGCTAATTGGAGTCAACGCCGCGCTCGGCCGGCTCGAGTCGAAGCCCTCCGCTCCCGCGGAGGTCGGCGCGCTCGTACTGGTTTCGGCGCGCTCCCAGTCGGAAGCGACTGAAATCGCTCGGCTGGCCAATCCCTTCATTCTCCACTTTCCGCTGCCAGGCGACTGCGAGCTGCCGACTTTCGCGTTCCCGTATTCGCCAGCCGAAACCGAGCGAGGCCCGGTCTACGAATTCGCACTGAATCATGTTCTGCGCCTGAACGATCCGATGGAAGCGTTCAGGCTGGACGTTCTGGAGGCCGGATGACGATTCTGAGCGAAGAAGTCGAAGGGATCAGGGCGAAGAACGCCGGTCCTTTCATGCTTACGATCGACATATTCTGCGGTTCCGCGGCGGCATTCGAAGCGGTTTCCGGCAAATTCCCTGTTTCGCGCGTCGCGAATATGTTCGATATGCCGGCTTCGGAAGTTAGGCTTTACCAATTGCCCGAATTGAATGTATTGAAGTTCTCCTTTCCGAGGGCGGTCGCTCAGGGCGGCGCTCTGGATCGAGATATGCACGGTGCGCAGTTTGCAGCAGTACTCGCCGAGTGCCCCGTCGACGACGATGGCGGATAGCCGACCGCGTACAAGAACGCCGGCGAATTGATCGACGGATTCGCCACGCGATTCCAATGCTCCTCAGTACCGTCGCTCCGTTGAGCAAAGGATGCGGATACAGCGTATGAAAAATATTTTGGTCGTAGGGCAATCGGTCGCCGACTTGATGTTCGAAGTTCCGGAGATTCCGGATATGCCGTTGAAATACCGCGCCTCGGAAATGCGGCTGTCCATAGGCGGCTGCGCCATGGTCGCAGCGGTAGCCATCGCTCGGCTGGGAGGCGCCCCGATTCTTGCGAGCAGAATCGGCGATGATTTTTTCGGCGGCGTTATTCTGGATAATCTGGAGCGCGAAGGCATCGACACGAGCTACATAACGCGCATCGACGATGCCGAGACATCGGTATCCTCGGTCTGCACGAACTCGCAGGGAGAGCGGCAGATTGTCAATTTTCGCGGCACCAATCTGGGCAACTCTGTTGAACTGCCGGATTTGCCCTTCGACGCGGCGCTTGTCGACACTCGCTGGGAGGAAGGAGCCGAGCGAGCGCTGGAATCGGCCGCGGCGAGAAACGTACCCGGCGTCGTCGACGCCGAGTCTCCGACGCCGCTTCGACTTGCTTCGCTCGCCAGCCATGTCGCCTTTTCGGCGCAGGGGCTTCGTCAGTTCGCGGGCAAGAGCAATCTGAGCGAGGCTCTCGCATCGGCTTCGAAGCAATTGCCCGGCTGGGTTTCCGTGACGGACGGCAGCAACGGCACCTACAGCCTAAACGGAAGTTCGGTCGCTCAAGTCCCCGGCTACCGCGTGCGGGCCGTCGATACGACGGGGGCCGGCGATGTATGGCACGGCGCCTTCACGCTGCGGCTTGCCGAGACCGGCTGCGAAAAGGAGGCGGTAGCGTTCGCCAATGCTGCGGGAGCGCTCAAGTGCCTGGTAAAGGGCGTGCCGGCAGGCGCTCCGGTTCGCCGAGAAGTCGAGGCATTCATAGCTTCGAATGCAATATAGACTCTAGCAATGGCCGAATTGCGCCAACGATTCGAAACCAGCGGCATTCCCAGTGCCGGCGCGCGCGGCTCTCCGGCCTTTCGCGGCGAGCGCCGGTCGCGGAGCCGTTGAACCAATGGACGGAGAAATCACGATCGACTGTAGATTCGGCTTGCCCCGCGAAAATTCGAAAATCCTAGCATCTTGCGGTAAAGCGCCAATTTTCTCGACGGGCCTCGCGACCGACTTTTCGCCGCCGGCGGCATTGCTCGCCATCCGGGCCCCAACCGGTTCCATTCGCATGCCGTCGCCGAGGACGAATATTTGACGCTCGGCGTTCTTGGACTTGGCCGGTCGACATTCGACGTTGGCTTCGCGGAAGAAAAGCTGGCGGCAATGCTCGCGGCTCTGGACCGCAGCGGACTCGAGTTCGCAGGCCCCCGGCATCTGCTCCTGGATGACAATGCCGCCGAAAGCGCCCTCCGCGAACTGCGCGATTCGTCCCTCGAAGGATTGCTGCTGCTCCAAACGACATTTACCGATGCTTCGATAGCGGCTCGGGCCGCGTCCGAATTCGACTGCCCCCTCATGATCTGGGCCGTGCCCGAACCGAGGACCGGCGGCAGGCTTCGCCTGAATTCGATTTGCGGCCTCAACCTGGCGTCGCACGCGCTCGGATTGAGAGGACGCGAATTCGGCTGGATATATGTCGACCCTCTAGGCGGCGACGCTGACCGGGAGCTTGCCGAGCTTCTGGCCGGGAACCGGCTGTCCGGCGCTATTCAGCCCCGATCGCCTGCACGCGCTTCATCGCGGCCCTGCCCCGCGGCCGAAGCGCTCAGATCGAAACGCATCGTACGGCTAGGCCAGCCGCCGCCCGGCTTCGACACCTGCGCCTACGATTCCAGCCAGCTGACGGAGGTTTTCGGGATGGCCGTCGACGAACTCGGCATCGACCGTCTCTTCGAAGCCGCCGGGAATTCACGGCGAGACGATGTCGACAGCCTGCTCGCCGACGCGAAGGAAACGCTCCGGGGATTTGATCATTTGGACCTGGAAGCCGCGACCCGCTCGATGGAGCTCGGAGCGGGGCTGGAAGGAATTCGCGCCGAAGGCGCATACGACGCGATCGCCGTCCGATGCTGGCCGGAAACTTTCACGGAATACGGCGGCGCCGTCTGCGGCCCGGCGGGAACGCTGTGCGAAAGCGGAATTCCATGCGCATGCGAAGCCGACGTCTATGGATCGGTTTCGCAGCTGGTGCTCCAGGAGGTTTCGCGAAGCCCGGTATTCCTTGCCGACCTCGTCGATCTGGACCCGGTTAGCGACACGGGCGTTCTTTGGCACTGCGGCCAAGCTCCCGAATCGATGAGGGACCCGGACATTCCCCCTGAAGCGGCGGTGCACTCGAATAGAAAACTGCCTCTGCTTAGAGAATTCCCGCTTCGACCGGGGCGAATAACCTTGCTTCGCGTCAGCCGCGCATTCGGTGAATTGAAGATCGCGACGGCGGGCGGCGAAATGCTCAAGCGGCCGAAAGCCTTTTCCGGGACGAGCGGAGTCTTCCGCTTCGACATGCCAGCGTCGGAAGCTCTCCATCGGATTATCGGCTGCGGCCTGGAACACCATCTAGCGGTGGCCTACGGGGATTTTCGAGCGGAATTGCGCGCGCTGGCCGCTCACTTCGGCCTCCCTTGCCTAGAATTTTGATTCCATGGTTGGCTGCAACGCACTTTGCCGTGCAGCTTATCGTAAGTCCACGCGTACGCCGCCCCCGAGCGTCGCGCGCACTCTTTGTAACGCGGCCCGAAATCCGACGAGCATTCGGACCGGGCTAGCACTCTCGAATGAAGTTCCAAGGCTAGCGCAATCGAATGCGGCGAGTTCCGCCTCGAATGCGAGTTCACCGAAAACGTGCTAACAGCCCGGTCTGAACCGCGCTAAAAATGCGCCGCGGGCTGAAATTCGGGGGAGGCCAGCGCCTTGGCAGAAAAGACGCAAAACATCGTTGCGGTACTTGATAATTGGCGCAGCGAGATGGCTTCCGGCGATTATTCGCGGACCCGAGCCGCAGGCGCCGCTTTTGAATAACTCTGCATTGCCTTCCTGGCGCGCGACCCGGAGCAACGCATCCAGTACCGCAGCGTCCGGCATTTCTCCGAATGGGCCCGGGAACGCGGCAAGGACACCACCGACACCGGCATCGACCTGGTTACCGAACTTGCAAGCGGCGATGGCCTGTCTGCTATCCAGTGCAAGTTTTACGGAGAAGGAGAATCCATCTCGAAATCGGCGATCAACTCCTTCCTGGCTGCATCCGGCACCGGGGATTTGATCAAGCGGGTCATCATAGACACGACCGGACATGATTTGTCCGTCAATCTCAAGGCCACTCTCTCCAGCCAGGCAGTTCCGGTCGTGCGCATCGGGCTGCACAATCTCCGGTCGAGCCCGATCGACCCGTGCGCATTTCGTCGGAACCGGCGAGGTCGTCCAAGCCGGGCCGCCAGTTCTCATGCCGCATCAGGAAGACGCTGTAAGGAATATTGCGGACGCCCTGGCGGAATCCCGCAGCCGCGGCAAGCTGATCATGGCATGCGGAACCGGCAAGACGCTGACCGCGCAGCGCGCCGCCGAGCGCCTTGCTGGCACTGGCGGGCGCGTTCTTTACCTAGTGCCGTCGCTGGCTCTGATGTCGCAGACCGTCCATGCATGGGCCAGGGATGCCGAGCTTCCGCTGCGGGCCTTCGCGGCCTGTTCGGACAGCCAGGTCGGCAGGCGAAAGAAGACCCAGGACGACAACATCGACATGGACACCCTGGATCTCGCGTGGCCGGCCACTACCGATGCCGCGAAACTGGCGGAGCGGGCGCGACCGGACGATTCGGGGGCGATGACCGTCATCTTTGCCACCTACCAGTCGTCTCCGGTAATCGAGCGCGTGCAGCGCGGTCACGGCTTGCCCGGATTTGACCTGGCGGTCTGCGACGAGGCTCACCGCACGGCGGGCGCGATCGTGGATGGAGCGCAGCAGTCGCATTTCACGATGATCCACGGCGAAGACCGCATCCTGGCCGACCGGCGCCTCTATATGACCGCAACTCCGAAGGTCTACGCCGAGAGCGCCCGCAACCGGGCCAGCGAACTAGCCGCGGCTTTGCGCTCGATGGATGATGAAGAGCTTTATGGACCCGTCCTCTACGAGATCGGCTTTGCCGAGGCCGTCGAGCGCGGCCTGCTTTCCGACTATCGCGAAATTGTGCTGACAGTACCCGAAGGACTGGCGGCACGGATCCTTGGTTACTACGGCGGCTCTCTTGAGGACGGCCTCAAATTCGACGATACGGCGCTGATGATCGGCTGCTGGCGGGCTCTGGCCAAGCAATGGCATTGCTTTAAGTTCAGGACTTTCCGCCAACATTTTTTTTCGACTTCAACCGGCTGATTTAAAGGACTTTTCGAAAGCCGCG
>JGI24794J26673_10000884_pt1 | contig 19201 bp, 17 predicted proteins | sample MesohylPK_FD_26673 | JGI IMG/M metagenome (IMG submission 26673) | reverse complement strand
GCGATCCCCGAAGAGACCGCGGGCCCCTTTCCCGCCAATGGCTCGAACGGACCCGACATCCTGAGCCAGGCCGGGGTGGTCCGTTCGGACATCCGGTCGAGCTTCGCGGGTCTTTCCGGGGTGGCCGACGGCGTGCCGCTCACCGTGACTCTGCAACTCGTCGATGGGCGGAACGGGTGCGGGCCGGCGGTGGGTCTGGCGGTGTACTTGTGGCAATGCGACCGGGAAGGCCGTTATTCGCTCTACTCGAGCGGCGCCACTCAGCAGAACTATCTGCGCGGCGTCCAGGAGAGCGACTCGAGCGGGAGCCTGTCGTTTACGACCGTCTTCCCGGGCTGCTACCCGGGCCGCTGGCCCCACATCCACTTCGAGGTCTACCCGAGTCTCGCCGCCGCGTCTGACGCGCGCAACAAGATCGCGACCTCGCAACTGGCATTCCCGGAAGATGCCTGCAACGCGGCGTACGCGACGCAGGGATACGAGGGCAGCGTCGACACCCTCGAGCGCGTTTCGCTCGCGAGCGATGGCGTGTTCAGGGATGGTGTGGACCAGCAGCTCGCCACCATGACCGGGAACCCGTCATCGGGGTTCACCGCGCAGTTGACGGTCGGGGTGTAGCCGGACTCGAACGGCTGTCAACGCCTTTCTCCCGGGGAAATCTCGCTCCGCGTCGGGTAGTCCCATCCAGCCATTCGTTCGCCCGGCAACCGGGGTCACCTTTGCCGGTAGGTGCCGGATGGAGCTCGATGGTTCACACGAGATCCGGCTCGGCTCCCTCTTCAGGCCAGAGATCCGGGAACGATGCCCAAGGTCAGAGATGCGATACGCTTGGTCACAGCCGACGGCTGGTTCCTGACAAGAACGCGTGGAAGCCACCGTCAGTACTGGCACCCGGTCAAGCCCGGAACCGTCACCATTGCAGGCAGAAGGAGCAAAGACTTGGCCCCCGGAACCTAGAAGAGTATTCTCAAGCAGGCCGGACTCGATAAGGAGAAGCACCGTGACCTACGCCATCGTCATTGAGCGAACCGACCACGGCTACTCCGCTTACGTCCCGGACCTTCCCGGATGCGTAGCTGCCGCGGACTCTCAGGAGGAAACGGAGAAGCTGATTCGCGAGGCAGTCGCCTTCCACCTGGACGCTATGCGAGAACACGGGGATCCCATTCCGGAGCCACAGACGTCGGTCAGGTTGGTGGAGGTCCCTGCCGCGTCATAGGACGGATCCACATCGCGGCAAGTTGGGTCGCGCCGTGATGTTCCTGTCGAGCTGCCCGCCGTGCAGGGGCTACCGTGGCCGCCCCAGCGGTCTTCCATCCAGCTCCCATCCCGGGTCGATTCCGATTCCGAGGTGATCGAGTGCCGTCGCGGCCACGTCCACGATGAATGCGCGTCCGGGGGGCGGCCAGTTCGCGGTGTCGGAGCCGCTCGCAAGGATGAAGATGGTCATCTCCTCGAGGGAGTCGCCGCCGTGGCCGCCGTCCGCGCGCCTGCCGTGGTCGGTGCTGATGAGCACGAGCCAGTCCTCGTTCATGTAGCCGGGGCGGGCCCGGACAGCCTCGATCAGCATGCCCACATGCCGGTCCGCGAGCGCGATCGCGTCCCGGTACTCCGCGCCGATGGAGCCGTGCTGGTGGCTGGTCTCGTCGGGGTTGCCGAGGTAGACGAACATGGCGTCGGGGTCGGCGATGGCGAGATGGCGCACGGCCTGCGCGGTGAGTTCGGCATCGGCTTCGGCCCAGCCCAGGTCGTAGCCGTCCAGCACGACCCGGGTATCGACCGAAGGCGGGAGCACAGGATCGCCGCCTTCGAGTTCCGCGAGGGGCAGCCAGTCCAGGGCGGCGAAGGTGGCCAGAGCGGGGCGCTCCTGCTCCACGCGCGTCAGGAAGCTCGGCCAGGCGTCGTAGTCGCGGCCGGTGAAGTTGTTGTCGGTGACCCCGTGCTTTTCGGGCCACACACCGGTCAGCATCGAAGACCACGACGGGCCGCTCACCGACGGAGTGGTCGTGCGCGCTTCCGCCGTGTACCACCCGCTCGCCGCCAGCGCGTCCATGTTGGGCGTCGGGACCTCGGCGAGCACGTCCGGCCGCACCCCGTCGATGCCGATGAGGAGGACCTTGGGGGTGGTCTGGGTCGCGGCGGGCGTGGGTGAGGCGCAGAGGAGTGCGGCCATGGCAGCAGCACCACAGAGCAGTGCGGCCCTGCTACACGCCCGGGCGAGCAGCGCAACCGTCCCCGACGCCCGGATGAGCGCCACGAATCCCGGTCCGATCGTCCGCGGGCATAGGCATGTGGCCCTCTCGCTGTGGCCGGCAGGCCGGTGAATCACTGTGGTCATCGCTCGCTCATCAGGTCCACAAGCCGCTCCAGGCAGATGTTCCATCCCACTTCGTGCCCTTCCCTGTCGTCGACCGTCGGGAAGCCGTCGTGGGAGAGCCGGATTTCGGTGCCGCCTTCGGCCCGCGCGAACTCCAGCGTCACGAGGGTCTCCGCTCTCATCGGATGCGGCTCCTTCCAGCTCCAAGTGTAAACCAGCCGACGCGGCGGATCGACCTCGCGGTAGGTGCCGTGGGCGGTCACGTGACCGTCCTCGACCTCCAGGCAAATCGAGTAGCGCCCGCCCACGCGCAGGTCGACATCCACCTCTACGCCCGCGTTCGGGTCGGGATGCGTCCAGCGCTCCATCTTCTTCCTGCCGGTCCAGGCTCCGAAGACCTGGTCGGGGGTTGCCGGGATGGTGCTGAGAAGGTGCAGGGATGTCGAGTTGCGACTCATGGAACTCGCTCTGTGGTGTTGCATAGGATTCGCGAGATGCCGTCTACCCTCTTCTTTCCGATTCGCGCGCAGCAGTTCCAATCCGCACCGCGATCCGTCATGCGGACGCCTCGCGCGTCAACGCATCCCATTCTGCCATTCCCACGCCCCACCCCCAGCATCAGCTTTCTTCCGCAGGTGTCTTCGGCAAGACGTTGGGATCAGGGAGGCGTTCGTGGCAGGCAGAATCGCTCTCGACTTTCGTACCTTTCGGTACGATATTGACCGGTGACCGGGGCTCAGTTCGTGAGGCGGACCAGACGATACGCCAGACGGACTGACCTGGAGGTACGCTTCGATCCCAGCCGCGGCAAGGGAAGCCATGGGTTGCTCTACCTCGGAGGGCGTCGCACGGTCGTGAAGCGCGGCGAACTGAAGCGTGGCACCCTTCGAGCCATGTTGAAGCAACTGGATATCCGCGAGGAGGACTTCTGATGCGGTACGCCTATCCATGTGAGATGACCCCTGAGGCGGACGGCGGGTTCTCTGTCTCGTTTCCGGACGTGCCTGAAGCCTTGACCTGCGGCGACGATCAGGTCGAAGCACTGGCTATGGCGGAAGACGCGTTGGCGGTTGCGCTTGGGGCCTACGTTCGTGCCCGGGAGGACATCCCGACGCCGGGGCCACTGCTATCGGGACAAATCATCGTTGCAGTTCCCTTGGTGGTGGCGGCCAAACTCTCGCTCTACACGGCGATGCGCGAGCAGGAGCTTTCCAAGGTCGGACTGGCCGCACGCATGGGTCTCAGCGAGGGCGCGATCCGCAAGCTGATGAACCCTGGGCACCGGTCTCACATTCGGCAGGTCGAGAAGGCTCTGAGGCACCTGGGCAGGCGGCTGGTCGTCGAAGACGGGGCATCCTCGAACGGCGGCCCGATCCCGAAGGGGTCGGCCACAACCGCGTAGCCGCCTACCGCAGAAAAACGCTCTTGGGGATGAATCCCGAGACGACCTGGGTGATGTCCACCACCTCGTTGATGCGGAAGTCCACCGCTATGCTCGCCAGCGACAGCGCCTTCGCCGGCGTGAGGCCCTTTTCCTCGACCAGGAAGTCGACGACGGCCCGGGTGGCGTGGCGCGTTGCCCGGTCCAGGTCGACATCGATGCCCATCAGGATGTAGTGCTCGTCGTTCTCGGCCATCGGCGCATCGATGGACCGGTCCTTGTGCACGGCGAGGCGGAAGGTGCCGGTGAGCGACTGCTCGATGGCGGTGCCGCTCACTTCCCCGTCGCCCTGTGCGCCGTGCGGATCGCCCACGTAGAAGAGGCCCCCGGGGTGGAACACGGGCAGGTAGACGGTCGTGCCGGCCTTGAGGTGCTTCACGTCGAGGTTGCCCCCGAAGGCTCCGGGCGGGGTCGATCCCTGCACGCCAGGCGCGGTCACGCCGGGCTGGCCCATCACGGGATCCGGCGCCACGGCCAGGATGCCCAGGAACGGCTCGAGCGGCACGTGGATGTCGTCGGCGAGGAACGCGACCTCCACGCCGTCCACCTCACCCGTGTGAATCACGTGGCGGCCGCTCTCCGGCGGGATGTCCAGCGCCGGGTCGCCCTCCCGAAAGCCGGGATACGAGGTCGAGAACACGCCGCTGCGCGCGCCCGTGCTGTTGATGCCCCAGTTCGCCCGCGTCTCGACGGAGAGAATCTCGATCTCCAGCACATCCCCGGGCTCCGCGCCCTCGACATGGATGGGGCCGGTGATGATGTGGCTCCCCTGCCGGTCACGAAGCCGTCCGTCGCGCGAGGCCCAGAAGTCCAGCACGTCCTGGTGGATCTCTTCCCGCGCGATGCCCAGGCCGGTGAGGAAGGCAACCGGCTCTTCGTCCTGGCCCGCCCCCGCCGAGGTCAGCGTGTTGACGCGAACGGTCTCCCCGGACTGCATCCGCAGCACCGGCTCCTTGTCGATGGGGAACCAGCCCCAGGCCACGTTCTCGGGGGTCGAAGGGACGAAGTGGTCGGCCTCGATGGGCTGGGTGGCGGCGCCGGGCCGGGTGGCGGAAGCGGGTTGGCCGCCGGCGGCGTCGGCGCTCGCGGCGTCGTCGACCGGTCTCGCGCAGGCGGCCGTGACGGCGAGAGTCAAAGACGCGAAGAGGCCAGCGCGGGAAGCGAGCCGAGGGAGCCATGCGCGCGATTCGCCGTTCGAGCGGGTCGGTGTCCGGTGGCTGTTCCCGGGATCATTGTTCGACATACTCATTCCTCGTTCGGCTGTTGCAGGAGCACTGGGTGTCATGTGGGGCGTCGACCGGCTCGCATCCCGTCCAGGAGTGTCGAGGTGGTCTGCCGGATCAGCTCATCGGCATCCACGGCAGTGAGGATCTGTCCCTCGATCAGCAGCGACGCCAGACCGTGCACGGCACCCCATGCCACGTAGGCCTGCAGGTGGGGATCCCGTCGCTCGATCGTTCCGCTCCGCTGGTGGGTCTGGACGATGCGCACGAGTTCGTCGAACAATGCGTTCGCGGCCTCGCGGAGCTCGGGTCGGTCCTCGCGGGTAACCGCTTCCTTGCCGTACATCAGGCGATAGTGCCCCGGGTTCTCGAGCGCGAACCGCACGTATTCCTCACCGACCTGCCGGAGCCGCTCGATCCCTGCTCCAGGGGCTCCCGCGCCCACTGCCTCCAAGCGGTCTCGAAGGCGGTCGAAACCGGCAGCGGCAACCGCGACCAGGAGCGCGGACTTGTCTGCGAAGTGGCGATAGGCGGCGGACCGCGACACGCCCAGACGCCGCCCGATCGCGCGCATCGTCACGCTCGAAGTCCCTGCCTCGTCGATCATCGCAGCGGCTTCCGCAAGCAGTGCCGCCCGCAGGTCTCCGTGGTGATACGCGCTGCCGTCGGGGGTCATGCCCAAAGGTGATCGCATCAGACGTGATCAGCAATGTTGACCGCGTCAACGTCACCGGTTATGTTGACATCGTCAACAGACTCGCATCGATCCACCCGGGGGAGGAACAGCCAGATGTCCGCCAACGAGCAGATTGCCCGGTTCCTGGAGGCAGGCCCCACCACCTGCGCTCGCCTCGCGGCGGCGGTTGTCCTGGTCGCCGCAGGTTGGTTCGCCGTCCCCGTGGCGGCGAGCGCTCAGGGGCGAGACGGCTTCTATTTGCGGGGCGATTTCGGGGACTCGGATGCGTTGACCATGCGGGCCCGAATGGAGGGCATCGATGAGCCGACGCGTTGTGACCGGCTGTTGTATCCCGATCCGGCCACTGTCCCGCGCGACCCTGCATGCTCCGGATATGCACCCGGCGTGTTCGCGACGATGGAGTTCGATCGGGGAGCGGAGACCATGACCAGCGCAACCGCTCTCGCCCTGGGGTACTCCCGCGGCAGGCTCCGCGTGGAAGCGGAGCTGAGCAACACAGTGCTGGGCGGAACCTCGGCGCCGATGTCGGACGCCGGGCAGCTGGCGGAGGAGAGGGGGCATGAGTGGAGCGCGGTCGAACAGCCTCAAGCCCGGATATCGGGGTTCAGCGTCAGCGACCTGTTCGTGAACGTGCTCCTCGACTTCAGCAATTCGTCGCGCTTCACGCCGTTCCTGGGCGCCGGAGGCGGCATCTCCACCGTCATTCTCGCCTTCGAGGGTCTGCGGGTCCGGCGCACGCTCGCCGACGGGTTCGCTCCCACTGGGGGCGTCGCCCCCGCCATGGACACAGTTGTTCCTGCATGGCAGATGCGAGCGGCAGGCACGGCCGACCGCATGTCGCTCCCTATGGCTGAATCGACCCTCGGAACCAACCTGATCGGCGGGCTGGCGTTCGATGCGAACGACCGATTCAACATCGTGCTTCGGTGGCGTTATGCGCGTTACCGCGATGTCCGCAAATCGGGAAAATGGGACCTGGTGCGAAGCCACGGGCCGGTGCTCGCAGATGGCAGGACCCCCGCGACCTTCGGTCTGGCGCTCAGCGACATCGCGTCCTACTCGGGCGCCATCTCGTTCGTGTACGGGCTCTGACCGGCTGCGTCAACAGACTCGGAGCGACCACTCAAAGGAGGAAGTGCCAGATGTCCGCCAACGAACAGATTTCCGGATTCCTGAAGGCAGGCCTGGAACGGGGCCTACCTCGAGGGCAACTCAAGGAGGTGCTTCTCGAGGCCGGCTGGCCTCAAGATCAGGTTCGACGCGCCCTGGGCGGTTTCGCCGACGTCGCGTTTCCGATCCCCGTCCCCCGCCCCGCACCATACCTCTCCGCTCGTGAAGCCTTCGTCTACCTCGTTCTCTTCGGCACGCTGTACAGCAGCGCGGTCAGCCTGGGGAGCCTCATCTTCGCGTTCATCCATCAGGCGTTTCCCGATCCTTCCCTGGATCCGGCAGCCGCCCTGGCCGCGACGCGAGAGGCGATACGGTGGTCGATCTCCTTTCTCGTCGCGACGTTCCCCGTCTTCGCCTTCGTCTTCTGGACGAACGATCGAGCTGTCCGGAAAGACCCGGGTCGACGGCTTTCACGGGTTCGGCAATCGCTGACGTACCTGTCACTCTTCCTGGGTGCAGCCACCCTCATCGGCGTGGTCACGAGCATCGTCTACAACCTCCTCGGCGGCGAATTGACGGTCCGGTTCGCCCTGAAGGTCGTCACTGTCGGAACGATCACCGGCTTGCTGTTCGGATACTTCCTGCGCGACGTGCGCAAGGAGCAGGTGGCAGAATGAAACTCTCGCCGCAACACATCGCGTTGGCAGCCTCGGGAGCGGCCGTTGTCGCGGCGGTGGCGTTCGGGCTCGTACTCCTGGGACCTCCCGCGCAGGAGCGCGAGCGCCGCATCGACGACCGGCGCGTGGCGGACCTGCACGAAATCGCGGCGGCCACGAATCTCTACTGGTCTCGACATTCGCGGCTGCCGGCGTCCCTGGACGATCTGACGGCCGCACCCGGCTTGAGGATCAACACCCGCGATCCTGCAAGCTCCGAGACCTACGAGTACCAGGCGATCGACAGCGTGCGCTACAAGGTGTGCGCAACCTTCGATGGGGAGTCCCTTTCGGTACCCGGAGAGGCGACCACCATCCCTCCCGCCGTTCAGATGAGCTGCCAGGGGTGCCATGCAGCGACCAGGATCCGGGTCGGCGATCCAGTCACTCGGCAGTTCAAGCCCCGGGACCTGTGGACACACGGCACCGGACGGCAGTGCTTCCAGCTGCAGGCGCGGTGAAGGTCCAGCTGGCCGGCATGGCCTGGTTCACGGAACTCGGAACCCTTCGCGGCGGGCCGGTGGCAGGCATCCGGGGCCGCCCCTGCCCGCCGCCTACGCCGCCTGCTCGTCGGCGCTGGCCTCCCGCAGCGCATCCGCCATGATCCCGCACGCCGACCCGATCACCCCGATCCCGGCGAACATCGCCACGGTGGCCAGGATTCTACCGCCGGCCGTCACGGGCTGGATGTCGCCATACCCCACCGTCGTCAGCGTGACCACCGCCCACCACAGGCCATCGTACACCGATCCGAAGACCTCCGGCTGCACCTCGCGCTCGAGGTGGTACATGCCGAACCCGGCCGTGAACACCACGATGCTCGTGCCCGCGAACAGCGCACCGGCCTCATCCATGGCGTGCCGGAACGCCCTCGCGAGCTTGACCACGGCGTTGGTGTGGGTTGCCAGCTTCGCCGTCGAGACGAAGATGCGAAACAGGCGAAAGGCACGAAGCGCCTTCAGATCGAATCCCGTGAACGCCCACAGCGGCAGGATCGCGAGGAAGTCCACGACCCCCATGAAGCTGAACGCGTACTTCTTCCAGTCCTCCGCCCGCCGGATGCGAACGCACCACTCGACCGTGTAGAGCGACCAGACCCCCACACCGGCCCAGAAGAAAAACGTCTCCGCACCGGCCATGGCGTCCGCCGTCTCCGCGGTCTGGAGCACCAGATCCACGAAAATGACGACGATCACCGCAAGTTCGATTCGTTCCGGGAGTGGAGAGGGTTGTCGCATTGGGGGTCTCCTGCGGGGTGGGTGGGGGTCGGGGGGTCGGGTGGAGGTTGCCGGTGGGGTGGTGGCGGGGACAAGGGAGGGAGTGGTGCACGCGAACAGCGCTCGGACCCGCTGATGGTCTGCTGAACCCGAGGTATTAGCTTCCGGCGGCGACTTGTATTCGCCGATGAGTGAGCCAACACCTTAAGGCGAATGGCTACGCCAAGGTGTACCAACGACACCGGAAGAACCAGAAGACCAGGGCCGCCGCGGATATCGCCTTCGAGATGGAGGCCCTTGGCGAGGCTGGAGTCACCGCGGAGATCCGCGGCGTGCTGCAAAAGGTCGTTTCCCTCGCGAGAGCTGGCTCGCAATGATCACCTTCGAGAATCTCAACGAGAATCAGCGCCGCGCCGTGGAGTGGAACGATGGACCGCTTCTCGTGCTGGCCGGCCCGGGTTCCGGCAAGACCGGGGTGCTGACGCTACGGGTGGCTCGGCTGCTCGAAGAGGATGGGGATGCGGCGGCCTTGGCCCTTACCTTCACCAACAAGGCCGCCGCGGAAATGCGTGAGCGGGTGGACCAGCTCCTGGGCGAGCGCAGCGACCGAGCCCAGCTGTGCACCTTCCACTCCTTTGCGGCCGATGTTCTCGGACAGCACGGAAGCCATTTGGGAATCCGGCCCAACTTCCGTCCGCTGACTCGGGACGAAGATCGGATTGCCATCCTCGAAGAGGTCATCAAAGACCTGCCGGGTGGTGGGTGGGAACTGCCACCGGATCGGAACAACGTCCTCAAACTCATTGATCGGCTATTCTCCGAATCGTACCCGGGCACAGGCGAGTCCGTCTCGCTGACCAACACTCCCGCATGGCTCCCACGACTCTTTCGACGCTACTGCGGCGCTCTGGTTCAGGCCAACCGGCTCGACTTCGGGAGCCTGCTCTACTTCGCAACCCGGCTCCTCAGAGCAAAGCCGGCCGTGGCGCGCGTGGTTCGCCTGGGTTGGACGCACATCTGTGTCGACGAATTCCAGGACACCAACATGGCACAGTACGATCTTCTGCGACTCGTCGCGCCCGCCAGCGACCACAATCTGTTCGTCGTCGCGGATGACGACCAGATCATCTACCAATGGAACGGTGCTAGTCCAAAGCGCTTTCGAGACCTTCGCCGGGACTACGATCTGAAGGGCATTCAGCTACCGGAGAGCTACCGCTGCCCGGCTGCGATTATCGCACTCGCGAACCGCCTGATTTCACACAACAAACAGCGATTCAGCGCCAAGAAGGCCCTTTCAGTACATGATCCGGGAAGTCCTTACGGTGGAGCCGTGCGATTTGCCGATTTCCCGTCACCTGGGAGGGAGGCGGCGTTCGTGGCAAAGGACATTAGGGAACGCGGACTTCGGCCCTCTGAATGTGTTGTCCTCGGCCGAACCAACCAGCTGATCCGAGGTGCCGCGGACACCCTCGAGAGAGCAGGGCTCGAAGCGTATTTGCCTCGCAAGAAGAGCGAGTTCGATTCGCCCGTCCTGGCAGTTCTCGTGGAGGCACTACGGTTGGCCAATTCCCGGCATGACCGGGTCATCCTCCGCAGGATTTGCCTGGCATGGGAAGGGCTGACTGGCGTGGCCATCGACCCGAGTGGCGTCCGGGCCGCGGCGGCACTCGTCGGAGGTGACTTCCTGCGGGCCTGGGTTGACGTAGCGGCTGCCGCCAGCGGTACCAAAGGAGCGCTCAAGCAAATCCGGACCGATCTCGTGGATCGGCTGATGTTCCCGGAGATTGTCGATACCTTCCTCGACCAGGGATGGCGATCATGGAACGGGGTCGACCGCGCCGAATTGACCGACGAGGAAGTCACAACCTGGAAAGCCCTGCACCACGACATCATCACCGAGTACGGGGCGCGTGTGCCTTTGAATACCTACCTGCAGCAATTGGATCTGTCGCCAAAGACTCCGGCACCTGGACCGAACGCACTTCGGTGCATGACGGTACACGCGGCCAAGGGCCTCGAGTTCAAGCATGTCTACCTGATCGGCATGGCCCAGGAGGTGTTTCCGTTCTATCGGGCTCTGAAGAAGGGAGCGACCAGCCAGGAAGTGGAGGAGGAACGAAGAAGTTGCTTCGTGGCAATCACGCGTGCGCGCAAGACGTTAACCATGACAAGATCAAGGACGTACTACGGCTACATGAAGGAGGCGTCTCAGTTCTTGCGGGAGATGGGGGGCGGGTAGCCCGTGCTGGCGCCGATTCACTCTGATCTTTTCCGGCTCAAGGGTGATGCCGGGTCATCCAGATCCAAGGCCGCCAAAGAACCTTTCAATCTAGCGTTTCGGGCGATTCGCTTCGCATTCTCCTTTCTCGTGGGCCTGAAACGGTCGTCGGACACGAGGCCCGTTATCGGGGTCGGCGAAGACGAGATCGCAGCCGGCCAGCTGCCGCTTGACCCGGCTGAACCACCGGTTCCGCCAGTGCTCGCGATCCTGGACCTTGATCTCGGCCACCAGAAGGCGGTCGGCGGCAAAGACCGCATCGCCAAGAACGCCGGACTCCTGGATGTCCGCGACTGACCGCCGGTCGCCGATCAGCTTCATCAGGGTGTCGAACAACTCTGCGTCAAGGTGCCGCCACTCATCCCGGATCCTGGAGGTACGCGATGTGCTTGCCATCCCCCGCGGGTCCAACGTTGGGGGGCAGGTACCGGGACCGGCCGGTCCCGGCGCTCACCTTCAGCGTTCCTCGAAAAACGGCGACCCGCGCAGTATCGCCCTCTCGTCATGACGCAGGTACGTATCCGGCCACCAGGCATAGCCGACCCACATGAGCGCCTCCTTGTCGCAGGTCGGCGCCTCTGCCTCACACCCTGGAGGGTGAGGGAGGCCGAAGGCGTGACCCAACTCGTGACCCAGGCCACCCACCCAACGGCCGTGAGGTTGCCCGCCATGCCCGCATGGGAGAGAGTTGCTGCGATCCGTCAGGCCGAGCAAGTCCCACCGACCTAGCATGGTGAGTCCGTCGCCACCCCTCCCGAGCGTTTGCGGGCGCTCCTCCGTCCAGCAAGGCTCGTCAACGTCGAAGTACACGATCCAGATGAACGCCTCGTCATTGTGCTTTGGCCCGCACCCTGACACAGCTTCTAGCGCCGCATCCCACCGCTCGCCCGCGCCGCCAGGGTGGACCGTGAGAAAATCATCTCTTACTGAGAGTCGACATACATCGGGGATCGTGTCGGCCAGCGCGAACGTGAGCCCATCCATCTGGTCCCTGTACCAGACCTGAAGGTGATGAAGGGCAGCGCCCACCGAGTCGCTGTAAGCCTGCACGAATTCACGATTCCTAGGGATCGCGTATACCGTGCGCACCGACAACGAATCAGCAAGCACCGGGGCGGGTGCCAACACCACCGCGACTACAGCAGACCCCGACGCGGACCCGGCGCTCGCTGTGATCGTGGCACTCCCGTTGCCCGCCGCCGTCACCAGTCCCGACGAACCCACGCTTGCGACCGCCGTGTCGCTGGACGCCCACACGAACTCCGTCGCCGCCACCGCGCCGTGACCGTTCGCGTCGGTCGCTTCCGCCACCAGACGCACGGAGTCGCCGAGCGCCACCAGCGTGTCCGCAGAGGGCGACACCGCAACGGCGCTCACGACTTGGGCCACTGTAACTGCCGCCGCGCCGGAGACGGAGCCTGCCGTCGCCGTGATCGTTGCGGTCCCGTTCGCCGCTGACGTCACCACCCCGGAGCCGTCCACCGCCGCGACCGAGGCGTCGCTGGTCGCCCAGGCGATGGGTGTCCCCGCCATCACTTGCCCGTTCTGATCGCGTACCTCGGCGGTGAACCGGGCCGCTTCTTCGAGGGCCGTCAGCGTGGCGGAGGTTGGGCTGACCACCACCGTGGTGGCCACGGGAGTCGGCGAAGGAGCGGGCTCGACAGCGCCATCGCCGCAGGACAGGACCAGCATGACGATCCCGGCGATGGCCGAGATAGCGAAGCCCGCGCTCAACCGTGCCGGCCTTCCGGCGCCCCGCTTCCGGAGAATGTGCGCACGCCGCACTTTTGCCCGACCATCCTCCGGGAGCCCTCTCGATTGCATGTCCGTTTCTCCTCGCCCCACCGGCTTCGGCGTCCAGGCTCCTATTCCACCGGCTGCGCGCCGGACGTGTCACGAAACACTTGATAAACGTGACCATTGCGCGAAACATCGGCTCATACGCATGAGATTACCGTCGCCGGAGAACAGCCGGCAAGAAGGACCGGCCGGTCACCCCGTCGCGTTCCGTTGCCTTGGCGGGATGTGCAGGGAGCGCGACGCGGGTGTTCTGGTGAGGCGCTGGCGGCGGGGTCCAGCCTCCCGCGTCCCTTCTTGGACAACATCGGACACGGCGGACAACAGGACTTTCGTTACGGGTTGACTTCCTTACGAACGGCTCTGCAGCGTTCCGGTCATGGAGGTGTGAAAACGACATCGGGGTGCTTGTGCACGGAAATGCCGCCGTGTTGTGCGGAACGCGGGTTCCGCAAGTCGCTGGACAGCTTGGGGTTGTGCCACGGCCCGCAGATCGCCGGTGCCGATCCGGGTCTCCGGGCCGTGGACGGGAGCGACCCGGCCATTTGGGATGCCTAGTGCGGCATCGGGGCGGTTCGGCATGTGCAGGCCCATGCCGCCCTCCCGCAACCGCGGAGGCTCCGGCTCAACGCGTCGTGTCGTGCCGCTTCGGCGTGCTCACGGGCGACTTCGACCGTGCTGCCCGAGACCGAAGCCGTTGCGACGCCCAGATCGTATAGGGGGCCAGCACCCGCACGGCCCCTACTGCGGCCGGAGGACTTCCCGAAACACCCGAAGGAAGTTGCCGCCGAGCAACTTGGCCAGGTCCTCCTCGCTCCAGCCACGGGCCCGCAGCCGGGCGGTTAGCCGCACCCAGCGATCGAGAGCGGCGAGATCAGCGCTTGCGTAGTGGTGCGAACTCGGTTCCCAACCGTCCACGTATGTGTCCGTCGCGATTCCGACGTGGTCAATGCCGACCAGCGACGCGATGTATTCGACATGGGCGATCATGTCGTCCATGCCGGTGACGCCGTCGCCGTCGGTGTCGAGAAAGAGCCTGATCGGTGTGACTCCGATCACGCCCCCGGTGGCCGCGATGGCCATCAACTCCTCGTCGGTCTTGTTGCGCTCGTAGGGGTCATCGGTCAGAGCCTTGGCGTTCGCGTGGTTCGCCAGGATCGGCTTCGTTGACATGGATGCCGCGTCGAGCGTCGTCTGCCGGTTGCAGTGCGAACAGTCCACGACCATCCCCAGTTGGTTCATTTCGGAAATAGCCAGGCGGCCGAGATCCGTGACACCGTTCTCGTCTCCCTCGCCAGCGCCGTATCCGAGCCGCTCATCCGGCCCTCTTGCATCTTCCCGGTGACTGCCGTACGCGATCTGCAAGACCCGCAAACCCTGGTCATACCAATCACGCAGGGTTCCAACGTCCCCTCCGAGCTGCCAGCGGCCAGTGGCCGGCCGGGTCTGCAAATACCACATGATTGCAAAGTCGCCGGTCTGCCGCGCGACCTCGATGTCCTCATATGTGCGGACGACACGGACGTTGGCGACTCTTCCGTCGCTGAACTGCTCCGGGTAGTTCCCCTGACCTGGATTCGTCATGCTCATGTCGATTCCGGTGGCTTCCTTGATACCTCCCAGGTCGCGCCGTCCGTCCCCCGGGAAGAGCGTCCTTTCGCAGTCGGCGGTGCAGTTTGGATCGACTCGGATCCCGACGTTCATGACATCGACGACATGCTGCCGCGCGACGAAGTCGGCGGCCCACTCCATATCGATCACCCGAGCCTCGCACGCTCGTCCAGTGACGGGGCAGAGGTCGAGCTCCAGGCTGTCGAAGTAGGCAAGGCGGTGGGGGATCGCCGAGGTGATGGTGTCCGCCATGCCTTCGGTGATGCGGTCCCTGCGGTGCCTTACGGCCAGCCAGGCGCTGAAGCTCTCGGCCAGGTCCTCGCGACCGGGGTGATCCCTGGCATAGGTGGAGATGAACGTGGGATCGGCTGCTTGCGCCGCCAGCCAGCCGGGTGCGTCTGCATGCGCGGAATCAAGCGACGTGTGGACACCTTCGTGTACGAAAATCTCCGGGAGGATCTCACGTTCCCGGTATTGTTGGCCGCGATCCGCGTGCACGAGCAGGGAGCGGTTGCCGCCGCCGAACGGCTCGTCGCCCCGGTGTATCCAGACGGCTTCCATATCCTCCCGCAGTGCAACCGGAATCTGGCCGATCGCGGGTGCGTAAGCGCGGGCTACCGCCTCGGCCTCCGTCCAGGTACCGAACTCCGGATTGACCTGAAACTCGGCAAACAGCCCGTTGGCGAAGGTGACGTCGAACAGGTAGGCTTCGATTGTGATCCACCCGTGCCGACGGTCGTAGACGAACCGCTCGCCGCGGCCAGCCGGCTCGAGACCCACGAAATCAGTCGGATCCGATGGAACAATGACATCAGGGTCCAGAAAGGCGGTCCCGCGATAAGGCGGAGCGTAGTTCGGATTGGCCACAGCGATTCGGGCAGTTCCCTGGGCGCTCCCCGCGGTGCCGGTGATCGTTGTGGTGCCCTCGGCGATGCCATGCACCAGTCCCGAGGGGTTCACCGTCGCGACCGACTCATCACTCGATGTCCAGTTGAACTCCGCGCCTTCCACCCGCCGACCGTCCGCGTCGTACGCCTCCGCAGTGAGGCGCAGGGTGTCTCCGATGACGATCGTATCCGTGGTGGGCGACACCGTGACCGAATCCGCCGACTGCATCACGACCACGACTGCGGTGCCGGAGACCGAACCCGCCGCGACCGTGATCGTCGCCGCGCCGTTGCCCACGGCCGTCGCCAGCCCGGAAGCGTCCACCGTCGCGACCGAACCGTCGGCGCTCGACCACGTTACCGCAGCCCCTACCATTTCCTGTCCATTCTGGTCTCGCACTTCGGCCGAGAACTGCTCCGTCGCACCCAGCGCCGCCAGTTCAGCGGTCGCCGGCGTCACCGCCACCGTCGTCGCGCGGCGCGCCTCAGGGGGTGGGGGAGAGGGCTCTATGGCTCCGTCGCCGCATGCGACGGCCCAGCCTGCCATGGCCAGCATCGCAAGCACCGGCACGATGGTCTGCTGTGGGCTCACTCCATCTCGATGCCCACGAGAAGGCCCGCGGCCACCGATCCCAGCTCGGTTCATCCCTCAAGTCTCCCTTGGTGGTGCACCGGGGAGGTGCTTAGTAGAAACCGCGAGAAAGAATAGCATGGGGTGTAAGGAAGCTGCAGGAAAGGACTCGGAGCCTCGGGGCGCGACCTCGGAATGCCGCGCGTTCAGCGCAATGCTCACAGTGCGACTATGGTGCCGCTGTACCCTACGCGGCATGGCCGTCATTGTCGGCACATTGCGATGCCGTCGGGAGGGGCGTCCACTCCATCGATAGAAGACTGGGAAGGCGTCACGGTTGATGCGACCGGCCGGGTGCGGTCGCCTAATTCCCGCAAGTGGACTGCTAGCCGGACGCGATCCGCCCGGCCTCATCGCGATCCCCGCCCTGCGCCGACGGTAATCCCCCGGCTAATAAGCACGTCGCCGCTGTTGAAATCCGCCTTCCCGGCGACAGCCTCCGCATCCATGTATTGTACCCGTATATTGTCGGCCAGTTCGGCGTCAAGGATCTCCAGGAACATGTCTACGTAGTTAGGACCTGAGGATGGTCGGAGCCGGCGATTGAAGAGAACGACGTAGTTGATCCCGTTTCCGCGTTGCAATGCCAGCGTGTTCGTGCCGTCGAGGCTTCCCGTATGGTACCACCACCACCCCGCTCCTTCTCGCCCTCCGCGGCGGCGACCAATGTCGTCGCCAAAGACGACGAAGGCATCAAGAAACGCCAATATCGCGCGCGTGGACGCCACCAGACCGCCATGGGCGATCTTAGCCTCGTGGTCCCACCCTCCTTCTGGGCACCGAACATCAGGCCCCGACGGGTCGAAAACGTTCCGACATCTGAACACCCCGTCGTACCAAGGCTCCCGGACGCTTCGGTGCTTCGGGAAAGTCCGCCCTTGAATGAGGTCGCCTCGAGGAACGCCGAGCGGATCGAAGATGTTCTCAAGCACATAGGTCATGTAGTCCTTGCCTGACACGTCTTCGATAATGAGGCCTAGTACAAGGTATCCGATATTCGAGTAGGCGCGCCTGGAACCCGGACTGAACTGGAGGGGCTGACCCAAGACAAAGCGCACAGTGTTCGCGCGTCCCGGCGGACTCACGACCGATAGTGCTGCCGCGATTTCGATCTCCCGAAACGCGAAGTCCGGAGCGATGTCCCGGTCCCAACCACCCCGGTGCTGAAGCAGGTGCAAGACGGTAATTTCGGCCAGCCGCCCATCGCCCAGTTGAGGGAATGGATCGAGTTTCAGCAACCCGCCTCCGGTTTGCCCCAGATCGAAGACCCGGTCGTTCAGCGCCAGCATCCCATCGCTCACAAGCTTATGGATCGCGGCAGCCGTAATGGGCTTCGTAACACTCGCGAGCCTCATCATCATGTCCTGCCGTACGGGCACCCGGCGCTGAGCGTCCATGTAGCCGACGGCTCCATCATATATGATCTCGCCTTGCTCCATGACACCCAACACCGCGGCTCCGATGCCGTGCAGCTCGATGAACCGTTGTAGCAGCCCCGTGAAGTCGAGGACTCTGACCACCGCAGATCCTGACGTAGACCCGGCGCTGGCCGTGATCGTCGTCGTTCCGTTGCCCGCCGCCGTCACCAGCCCCGACCCGTCCACCGTCGCCACCGAGGCGTTGCTGCTTGACCACGACACCGTCGCCCCAGACATCGCGTTGCCGCTCTGGTCGCGCACCTCCGCCGTCAGTTGAACGGATGCGCCGAGCGCGGAGAACTCCGCCCTGGTCGGGCTTACCACCACCGTTGTGGGACGAGGCGTATCCGCTGGCGGCGCAATAGGGCTGTCACCGTCCCCGCATCCCTTGGTCAGGGCCACGACCGCTAACAGGGCGCACAGTCGGATCAGCGGTCGGTAACGACTCATGGATTGGTCGTTGCGGACGAGTATTCGGCGTATGGTTTGCGCGAGCAGTGAAGAGGGCGTCACGAAGAGCGTCATCGCCAGCAAGAATCCCCTGGTTGCGGCGCGCATTGTTGATCCCCTCACGGGTGGTGGGTTCCCCGGCGCCTCGCCGCTGCTGCGGGTCGCCGTGTAGCTCGGCATGTCCTCCCGCGCCGATCCATCGGTGGCGCGCGTACACCCTGTCGTGGCCATCATATCGCGCGATCCGTTGACGTGCGATCGGAGCGACACGCAGCAGGTCAGCCGTATGATAGTAACACGATGATGCCAGGCTCAGGCGCAAGATCGCCCGTTGTCCACATGGCCCGACCCCCGATACATTCGACCGCCTCACACACCAAGTACTGCTGATTCGACCGGAGGGCCGCCGAATGATGAGGCATTCCCGCGCCCGCGTAGCGGTGGCGGCGACCATGCTTTGGGCTTGTTCCCCGGACAACCCCGGAGCCGTCGCACCGACGACGCACGCGACGCTTCAGGACGGGTCGACGCAAGCTGCGGTGAGTCGTGTCCTGACGGACCGTGAGATCCTCGAAACCTTCTATCGCGCCACCGGGGGTGAGGACTGGTACAGCCAGGGCGGTTGGATGTCCGAACCGTTGATCGAAAACTGGGAAGGCGTCACGGTTGATGCGACCGGCCGGGTACGAGAGTTGTCGCAGGTCCACAACAACCTGTCCGGCCCGATTCCGGCGGAGCTTGGGAGCCTGAGCAACCTGGAGCGGTTGGACCTCTCCGGCAACTACCAGTTGACCGGTTCAATCCCGGCTGCACTCGGGAGCTTGGACAGCCTGGAGGTCTTGAGCCTCTTCGGCAACCTGCTGACGGGTTCGATTCCGACGGAGCTCGGTGCGCTTGACAATCTTGAGGAGTTGGACCTGTCCACCAACCAACTCACAGGTTCGATTCCGGCGGAGCTCGGAGGCCTCGGCAATCTTGAGGTTTTGGATCTGTCCGAAAACCAACTGACCGGGTCGGTTCCTTCGGAACTCGCCAACCTGTCCAACCTCACTCGGCTAAGTCTTTACCGGAACCGACTCACGGGTTCGATTCCGCCTGAACTCGGCAACCTGGACAGCCTCGAAATCCTGTACCTCGATGAGAACAGCCTCACGGGTTCCATCCCGCCGGCACTGGGCAATCTGGGCAACCTTGAGGCGCTGCACCTCTACTACAACCAACTGACGGGTACGATTCCGGCGGAGTTTGGAAGCCTGAGCAACATCGTGGAGTTGTGGCTGGTCGGGAATCAACTGACCGGATCAATCCCGCCCGAACTAGATACCGATTGTCCCGTGTAGTCCATTAGGGTACGCCAGTACGGTTGTAACACAATACTGTACAACCATTTCCAAGGGTATCGCCG
>JGI24794J26673_10000871_pt1 | contig 19328 bp, 20 predicted proteins | sample MesohylPK_FD_26673 | JGI IMG/M metagenome (IMG submission 26673) | reverse complement strand
ACACGGCGGAGGAGCGGGCCGGGTTCCACGATGTCTGGCGCTACGCCGGCTATCTCATGGGCATCCCCGAATCCATCCTCTTCGCCGACGAGAGCCACGCCTTGCACCTCTACCGGATCGGCTCCCTTTGCGAGCCTCCCCCGACCCCGGACGCGATCATCATGACGAATGCGTTGATCAACTCCGCCCCGCTGGTCGCCAACATCGACGACCCGGTCGAGCGGGACAAGCTGGTGAGGAAGGTCATCTACCCCATTTCACGGGCGCTGGTGGGCGGCAAGCTCTCCGACCAGCTGAAGTTTCCCCGAGAGAGAGGCGTGATCTTCCCCCTGCTCGCCTACCGGATCGACCAGCGCATCCGGGGGCTGAGGGCGCGGTTCGGACGGGAAGGGCCGCAGAATTTCTCGACGCTGCTCGATGCGTCGGCCTATGACGACGCGGGGTTGAGCTACCGGCTGCCCGACCATGTCCACGACGAACGCTCCAGCAAGTGGTGAGCGGCGCCGTCCGCACGGTAGCTCAACAGGGCAAGAGCGACATGACTCCTTGGGAGGAAGATGTGAACGGACGAAGACGTATCCGTGCCGACATCAAGAAGCTGGAAAGCCAAGCAGGCGAGTTAGAAGACGCCGTGGTGGTAGATCTTCATCAAGCACTCGTTCGGGCTGAGTCGCGCGAGTCTTATTTCGCGCGAGAAGCCAGTCTCGATCTAAGTTATGCCGCAAATGAGTGTTGCGACCCAGACCTCCGAGAGCGTATTGAAGAAGTAAGGCGCGATCTGCACAAATTGGTTTTTCCACAACCATGAAGGAATGCCTGTTGAATCTGGAGGCAGAAGCTGAAATGGGATCACCCATCGCAATCAGTCTGCTCGCCCTGTTCTTCGCCGTTAATCAGGTAGCCGCTTCCAGCGGGTCGGATGTCCTGCTGCCCTCGGAAAAAATCTCGGTCTCCACGCCGCACGCCGCCAGCGACTCCGATGGCAATGCTTCGCCTCCGCCCGTTCATCTGTCAGGCACGCCCGCCACCGGAGACAACCGAGGCGAGCAGCTGCAGGTCGATGCGGCGCTGAACCTGGATTTGGATGGGAGCCCCACGGTAGAGGCAATACCCTCGATAGACGTTGCACTCAGCAGCATCAAGAACATTGACCGTGGCGCGGCGCATTAAACGGAGACGGTCATGTTCAGAGACTTGCCGATCGATTCAGGCGGCACGATCCAGCGGGGCCTCGCAGGCAACCGCATCCAGGGCGGCTTCTACGGCTCCGAGCATGTGGAGGTTACGGTGAACCTTCGAGTCGTCGAACATTGTCGGCGCGTTCGGCGCGAGAAAGCAATAGGAGCAGAGCAGCCCGTCGGAACGCGGTCCCATGTCCTAGAAGTGTCGGTGCGGCGCGGCGATCACCTTCGCCCCAACCGCTGCGCCGGACGAGGAAACAAGCCTTTGTCGAGCACCTGATGATGAAACCGCAATTCGCACTGGCTCTGTGCACCGCACTGGCGATGAGCGCGCCCGCCGTGGCGACCTGTCCCGATGAATCGACCACGCTGCGCTTCGGTTTCTACGCGCATTTCAACCCTGTCAGCTACAGTGCCGATCGCGATCCCGCGGCGCTAGGCTTCAACGTGCATCTCGGCTACGAGGCGGACCTTCTGAGCGCGCTTGAGGCGACCTCCGGCACGAACCTGAAGTTCAAGCGCACGGGTATCGCGGTGTGGGACCGCATTTGGCTGTTGGCCGCGAACTCGCGCTACGACGTCGTGGGCGGCGGGATCACGATTCTTCCGGCTCGCACGCGCGACGCGTCCGGGAAGCGCGCGATCGCGTTCACCCGCGGCCACATCCGGTTCCGCCAGTCGCTGCTCGTGCGCGTGAAGGACGCGAGCCGGCTGTCGCGCTACGCGGACCTGACGTCCCGCGATCGCGTGGGCGTGGTACGCGGCACGACGGGCGAGATCCGGCTATTCGAGTTGATGCGGCACGCCCTGCCGCGGGTCATCGCGTTTCCCGATGAGACGGCGTTGATCGAGGCGCTGCTCGAGGGAAGCATCGACGCAGTCGCGCGCGGCGAGATCGGCAACCGCGCGGTCGAGCGGTTGTACGCGGGACAACTCCGGGTCACCGCCCTGGACACGCGAGTCGAGACCGGCGGCTTCGCGGTCGCCGCGAAGAACACGGCGCTGGCGGCGTGCATCGACCGGCACATCAGCCACCTCACGGACAACGCTCGCATCGGCTACGGCGCGTGGCTCGCAGACCCGACGGTGTTCATGCGGCGGGCGAGACAATGAATTGCTCGCGCAAGCCGTACTTCACGCTCGCGATGGTCGATCACGGCTACGTGTTCACGTTGTTCGCGTCCGACGGAAAGCAACTCGCGACTTCTACGGGCAACCCGAGCCGAGAGGCTGCGGAGGAAGCGATGGAACTCGTGCGGCGCGCCGCGCCGATCGCCCGGTTCGACGCGAAGTTCCCGATCGAGGACGCGCGTACCGTTTCCGGCCTCGTGCCACCTAGTGTACACCTGCGATTTGAGGGAGGTGGTTATCCGTGACATCGAAGCATACCAGGCCGAAAGCGAACAGGCGAAGGGATCGTCGGACTGTCTTCCGTAGTCGGCCACTTTCGCTCGGGGAGTCGCGGTGTGTGAATTGAAGCCCGAAGACTTTGACGAGAAGCTCAAGCAGGAAGCGTGGTTTCAAGGAAAGCGCGTGGGTTGATTCGACCCGGCCATCTGGCGGACCGACGAGCACGATCGGCTGATGCGCTATGGCGACTACGCCGATTCCCTGTCCGAGTTCGGATGGAAGATCGGCGCTGCGCTCTGCGTCACGCCATCGCCGTTCGAGCTCGGCGTCAGGCTATGGCCCGAGGCGATCGGGCGCGGGAGACGAGCGATCGAGTGACTAGGCACGGGGTACCCCAAACGGCGTGTATTTCCGCGCCGGCCCCATGCGGCCCCCGGTCTGGAACAGCCGCTGGACCGGGGGTTCCTTCTCTTTCCATGGAGGGAATGAACCATGACCGTGACCGTGACCATCGCTGATATGGCTCGCGCGGCCGGTGTGCCGGAAAAGATTTTTCGCCGCTATCTTCGGCGCGCCGAGGAACGCGGCGGAATGAACTGGCATCGAAGGTATGGGCCATGGAACGTCGTGATCGGCAGCCCCGAGCACGCCGAGATGAGCGATGTGCTGATCCAGGTGCTGTTGCGGAAGAAGAGAGGGCGGCGGCCGGAGAGCGCGCCGCCCGTGCTCCTCGAGGAAAGCCTGGAACCGAGACCAGGGCCGAGATAGGCAAAAGCGGAGACGCCCAGCCGACCAGATCGTCGTATCTGAGCCGCTTCCCCTCAATGCCGGAGACCATCGCGGCCATCTTGTCGATCGTGTTGAGCCCCCGCAGGTTGTGCCGGCCCGTGAGTTCGTTCAGGTAGCGCTGGAGGTGCTTCGGGCTGATCCAGTGGTAGGTAGGTGCCCTTGTACGCCCGCTTGAGAACGGCCCAGAAGCTTTCGATGCCGTTGGTGTGGACGACCCGATCGACGTACTGGCCGGCGGAGTGGTTCACCGCCCGGCGCGCGCCGTCGCTGCATTCCCTGGAGCAGTAGTGGTTGCCGCGGCCGCAGCGGGGGCACAGAACAACCTGGCGGCGGCACAAACGACTTTCATTCAGCATACCGTCATAGCCATGTGACGGTTGAGTATCCGTGGCACCCGTTCCACGGTCGCCGCTTTCACGCCCGCAACGCTGGCCGTCTACACGGGATCCTCCTGATCGTCGGAGAGGGAGACCGGCATGTGTCCCGGAAGCTTCCGGGGTGGATGTGCGATCCCACGGTGTGTCGGTCGATGACACTGGGCGAGCCGCTGGTGCGGGTGGACGCATTGTCCGAGCTATCCAATGCCGTGGCGGCTCTGTTGCCGATGCGCCCCACCGCATCATCATCGGCCCCCCACAGGATGGAGGTCGCCGATGACGCTGCGGACATTACGATCGCGAACCCAACTCCAACTGAGCCTGGAACCGCCGGTGCCGACGGCACCGCGATCGACGGCGCTGGTGCGCACCCTCGCCGATCTTCTGCTCGAAGCACTGGATCGGGATACGGAAACGGCCAATCGCAAGGAGACGATCGATGAACTCGAAGATCACATCTGAGCATCTTTGCCGCGGCGCGGTCGTCTACATTCGCCAGTCCAGTCCGATGCAAGTCCTGGAGAACACCGAGAGCCAGCGGCGGCAGTACGACCTGGTCGACACGGCGCGCACCGCCGGGTTCGCGTCGGTGTCGGTGATTGACGACGATCTCGGCCGTTCCGGCGACGGGGCCTCGGAACGCCCGGGATTCCAGAAGCTCGCCGCCGCGGTGTGCACGGGGTCGATCGGCGCGGTGTTCTGCATCGAGGCTTCCAGGCTCTCCAGGAACGGACGGGACTGGCACCATCTGATAGACCTGTGCGCCCTGACCGGCGCGCTGGTTATCGACCCGGACGGGGTCTACGATCCGCGTCTGATCAACGACCGGTTGCTGCTCGGGTTGAAAGGCACGATGTCGGAATACGAGCTCAGCCTTCTGCGACAACGTGGTCTGGCTGCCCGAGACGCGAAGGCCAAGCGCGGCGAGCTGCGCTTCACCCTTCCGCCAGGCTATTACTGGGGCGAGGTCGGACGCATCGAGATCGACCCCGACGAGCGCGTCGCGGACGCGATTCGCCTGGTGTTCAATAAATTCCAGGAGCTCGGCAGCTGCCGCCAAGTGTATCTGTCATTCCTCGATTCCGGGCTGAGCCTGCCGGTAGTGCGGCGTAACGCTGGCGTGCGCCAGATTGAGTGGCGACCGGCCGCTTACCACACAGTGATCCAGATACTGAAGAACCCGATATATGCTGGGGCATACGCCTTCGGGAAGCGTGGCACGCGTACTCGGATCGTCGACGGACGTGCGCGAAAGACCACCGGCCATCACCGCGCGATGGCCGACTGGGGCGTGCTGCTGCGCAACAACCACGAGGGCTACATAAGCTGGGAGCGTTTCGAAGAGAACCAGAGGATTATGCTTGAGAACGCCCACATGAAGAAACTTGCGTCGCGCAAGTCGGGCCGGGGCGGCCGGGCCCTGCTGACCGGTCTGGCGCGCTGCGGTCGGTGCGGGCGCATGATGCGGGTGTTCTACCAGGGGCGGTCGCAGCGTGCCTACCGCTACCAGTGCCGGGGAAGCATACAGCTCCCCGGCCTGTGCATTGGCATTGGTGGCATTCGCATCGACCTCGCGGTCTCCGCGCGGATTCTCGATGCGGTCTCTCCGCATGCGGTGGAGGCGGCGTTGGAGGCGGCCGAACAGGTCGACCGTACTGCCGCCGATCAGCGGCGCGCGGTGGAACGCGAACTCGAAGAGGCCCAATACGAGGGGTCGCTGGCAGCACGTCGCTACGAGTTGGTCGATCCCGCCAAGCGGCATGTCGCGCGGGAACTGGAGGCACGTTGGAACGCTGCGCTGGAGCGCGTTGAGCAGATTGAACGACGCCTTGTCGGGCTGGACGCGGAGTGGGCGTCTCGTCCACGGATCGATCGGGCAGCGCTGTTGGACCTTGCGCAGAATCTTCCTGCGGTGTGGAACGCGCCGACGACGAGCACGGGGACGAAGCAGCGCTTGATTCGCACGGTGATCGAGGAAGTCATCATCGATCTGGACGACGAGGCCAATGAAGCGGTGGTGGCGATCCACTGGGTGGGCGGACGCCATAGCGAGACGCGGGTTCCGCGGGCCAGAACCGGTCGCTATCCCGCCGATCGCCGGCCCGCCGCAGTCGAGGTGATGCGCAAGCTCGGCGGCCACTGGCCGGACCGCGAGCTGGCGATCACGATGAACCGAATGCGTTGTCCCCACGAGGACGGAGGGAGCTGGACGACGGTGCGGGTTCGAGGCCTTCGCGAGCGGCTGGGTATAGCCGCCTTCGATCCCGCGACAGCCGGGCCCGAAACCATCAGCGCGGACGAGACCGCTCGCCGCCTCGGGATCTCGATCGAGTCAGTCCATCGGCTTATCCGTGAGAGAAAGCTACCGGCAACACAGCTCATGCCATCGGCTCCGTGGGAGATCCCGGTCGAAGCGCTCGAAAGCGAGGCAGTCCTGATAGGCGTGCGCGAAATCGTGGCGCGGCGTCCCGGAAATATCAGGCGATTACAAGACGATAGCACCCTCCGCCTGCCGGGAATCTGACAAAAGGGACGCACAATGTCATACGATGGCACCGCGGGCAATTGAAAAGACGGCCGAAGTTCTTCATCGCGGCGGTCGATAATAACGGGCTCGATCTCCGCAAAATCCCGCACGATACTGTGCATCTGGGCCATGCCCCGCATGGCCCGGGGGGTGCGGCGTCAGCTGTTTGCGATCAGGCAAACGGGGCCGACGCCGCATCGTTCTCAGCGGCCCGAGTCTACCCTCGCCGATCCCACTGTCAGGTCCGGAAAACAGCCCGCCAAGCGCCGCCCGCCCGCTGTGGACAAGTAGCCCGCCGCCGCCAGACTCTTGGCGGTCGCTGCGGCGGGCTACTTGACCACAGCTCCGCCGAGAAAAGCCTCCAACCGGCAATCAGGCTGCCATGTCGGAACCAGGGTCAGGCGCCTAAATCAGCGAATACGCGCGGGTTTGGACCGTCACCAACAACCTGCCCCGGCGACGCCGGAGACGAACCGCGATGGAAGGCACGGGGCGCCCTGCTTGAACATCTGAAGGCAATCTGAAGGGCAATCTAATGTAGGGCAGCTTGGAGAAAGAACGTGTATTGACAATAGGTTACGGGTGCTGCCCGACATAGCGGGCTGTCCTACATATGGGCTGAAAGGAACGATGTCGGAATACGAGCTGGACTTGCTGCGCCAGCGCGGTCTGGCCACCCGGGACTCCAAGGCTCAGTGCGGCGAACTGCGGTTCACCCTGCCGCCGGGCTATTGCTGGGGCGAGAGCGGGCGTATCGAGTTCGATCCGGACCAGCGCGTGGCGGGCGCGATTCGTCTGGTGTTCGAGAAGTTCCGCGAACTCGGCAGCTCGCGCCAGGTGTATCTGTGGTTCCTGGCCGCGGGGTTGAGCCTGCCGGTGGTCCGGCGCAACGCCGCCGCGCGTCATATCGAGTAGCGGCCGGCCGCCTACCACACGGTGCACCAGATCCTGAAGAGCCCGATCTATGCCGGGGCCTACAGCTTCGGGCGGACCGCCGGGCGAACCCGGATCGTCGACGGGCGGGCTCGCAAGACCGGCGGTCACAAGCGCCCGATGGCCGACTGGGGGGTGCTGCTGCGCGACAATCACGAAGGCTACATCACCTGGGAGTGTTTCGAGGAGAACCAGAGGACGCTGCTGGAGAACGCCCACATGAAGAAGCGCGCCTCGCGCAAGTCGGGCCGGGGCGGCCGGGCCCTGTTGACCGGTCTGGCGCGCTGCGGGCGCTGCGGCCGCATGATGCGGGTGTTTTACAAGAGCCGGTCGATCATCCCTACCGCTACCAGTGCCGGGGAGGCTCGAGCGATCCCGGTCTTTGCATTGGGATCGGCGGCTGCGCATCGACCGATCGGTCGCCGCGCGGATCCTGGACGCGGTCTCGCCGCACGCGGTCGAAGCGGCGCTGCAGGCGGCCGAGCAGGTCGACCGGGCGGCGGTCGAGCGCCGGCGCGCCATCGAGCGCGAGCTTGAGGAGGCCGAATACGAAGCCTCGCTCGCGGCCCGTCGCTACGAGTTGGTCGATCCCGCCAAGCGGCATGTCGCGCGGGAGTTGGAGGCGCGGTGGAGCACCGCGCTCGATCGTGTCGAGCAGATCGAGCAACGTCTGGTCGGGCTCGACGCCGAGCGGGCGTCGCGTCCCGCGATCGATCAGGTGGCGCTGATGGATCTGGCGCGCGATCTTGCCGCGGTGTGGAACGCGCCGACGACCAGCGCGGGGACAAAGCAGCGCCTGACCCGCACCCTGATCGAGGAAGTCGTGATCGACCTCGACGAGGAGGCCAACGAAGCGATCCTGACGATCCACTGGGTGGGCGGTCGCCACAGCGAGACGCGGGTTCCGCGGAGGAGGGCCGCCCGCTACTCGCCCGACCGCAAGCCCGATCCGGTCGAGGTCATGCGCAAGCTCGGCGGTCGCCTGCCGGACCGCGAGCTTGCGGTCACGATGAACAGGATGCGATGCAGGTCCGAGGACGGCGGCACCTGGACGACGCTGCGGGTCCGCGAGCTCCGGGAACGGCTCTGCATCGCCGAGTTCGATCCGGCCACGGCGGGTCCCGAGACAATCAGCGCGCAAGAGGCGGCGCACCGGCTCGGGATCTACATCACCTCGGTCCATCGGCTGATCCGAGAGGGCACGTTTCCGGCAACACAGCTCATGCCGTGGGCTCCGTGGCAGATCCCGGTCGAGGCGCTCGACAGCGAGGCGGTTCGGACAGGCGCGCGGGATGTCGTCGCCCGTCGTCGTGGCAATCCTGAGCGAATACAAGACGTTAGTATACCTCGGCTGCCGGAACCGAAGTCCCAGGATGTAGACCGTCCGTTCGTCCGAGGCCGCGCCGATGTTACTGTCCGGTGCCAGCGCCATGCCGACGCGAATGCTCCAGCGCTTGCGCGCCCGCATGATCGACAGGAACCGGCTGACGTTGAGCGCCACCGGCGCCGGCGGCTTGCCCGCCAGCACCTGCTCGAAATGCCGTCTCGCCAGGCTGTCCTCGCGCTTCAGGAAGAACGCCCGGCCCAGCTCGAGCCTCACCCGGATAAGCTCCGGGCGCGTCACCAGCATCGAGTGGAACGCGGCGATCGCCTCGTCAAGAAGAGCCTCGCGCCCGTCCTCGTCGATGCCCGGCGCCTGCAACGCGCCGAGCGCCGCCAGGCCGAACAGGAACAGCGCGTCCGCGTGAACCGTCCGGCCGCCCACCAGCGGGCGCAGGATGGCGAGAGCCTCTTCGAAGTTTCCCTGCGCGTTCAGCTTGCGCGCCGCCGAGAGGCCCGCCCGGACGGCGGCCGGATCTGCCTCCGCCGTCAAGTCCGCAAGATTCCGCGGTGGCCATCCACGATCAATCACTCTCCCCGAATCCCGCCAAGCCGGACAGGCGATCCTCAGCGGAGGGTTACGTCTGATAAGCGATCGCTGCAAGACGAGGCCAAGCGACCGCCACAGCCTGTCGGTTCGGGCGTCACACGCGCCTTCGCAATCACCGGGCGGAGTAGACGCTGGCAACCTCTCTTTTTACCGCGAGCACGGCCTCGGATTGCGGACCCGGCTTCTCCAGCAGTTGGATTCGGACCTTTCCAAGCGACGGCAACACCTTCGGCCGAACGATGGCTCTCAAATCGGCAGGAATTGTTGCTTCCGTCAAGGCGGTGATCGCCATACCGGCACGCACGGTGTCCAGGATGAGCTCGTCGCTCGCGGTACAAAGTGCTTCGCGCCATGCAATATTCCGAGCTTCGAGCGCTGTAGTCCCGATCTCTCGCAAGAGGCAGGCTTCTGGATGAAAGGCGACAGGAATCGGCGCGCCCGCCTGAAACTCAAACTCCGAGGCGGCTACCCACTGCAATCTGGGGCGGGACAGCACGGTCGCCGTATTCGCTGCCTCTACCAGAGCCACGATCGCTATATCCAGTTCTGCCGCCGAGATCATCTCCAGGAGAATTCGACCGGGCCGACAGACCACATCGAGCTCGACACTTGCGTAATGATCCCGGATGTGCCGCTGGAGCCGGGATACCAGAGCGACGTCGTTACCTTCACCCACTCCCAACCGTACACGTCCAGAAACTTGTCTTGCAGTGGCGCGATCGATCAGACCGTCATGCAGGTGCACGAGCGCTTGAGCGTTGGGAAGCAGATCACGCCCCGCATCTGTCAGTTTCAGATTGTGGCGCGCCCTCTCGAACAACCGGTGCCCGAGCAGGTCCTCCAACGCCTGGATGCGCTCCGACATGGTACTCTGGGAGCACCCCAAGCGGTCGGCGGAGGTGGAAAAGCTTTTCTCGGACGCGACCGAAAGGAAAGACCGAAATAGCCTAGTGTCAATATCGACCATATTAATTCAATACTCAAACAACAGGTATGTTTCAATATTTGTTTCAGCACCCGTCGCAACGATAACGCGGAGATTCGGAAGTCTGAAACGGGCTCGATGTCCCTGCCGGATTCAATCTGCAATTTCCTGGCGGACTTGACCACGAATGAAGCCGCTGGCGAAGCGGGCTACCCTGCACCCCACCTCGGACGGAAGTAGCGGAGTGGGCACTCGGGATGTCGGCATCCCGTACATGGAGGCGGCGGATCAATCGTTCTCCAGCCCGATGACGGCTGCGATGGCCTGTCCGACCCTCTCTGCGGAGGCCTCGATCTCCCGGTCACCCAGATGGGCGTAGCGGAGCGTCATGCTGACGTTGGAATGTCCGAGCAGGCGGGAGACCACCGGCACCGGCACCCCGTTCATCACCGCGTGGCTCGCGTGCGTATGGCGAAGATCGTGAAGCCGGCAGTCCTCGATGCCGGCTTCGCGACGCACCCGATACCAGAGCGCAATATCATGGCCACGCGGCCGCGACGGATCGTAAGGCGACGGGAACACGAACGGGCTTCCGGTCCGGGGCTGTTTTTCCAGGACGCGTCTGGCCTGGCTGTTGAGCGGAACCCTTTTCGGCCCGGTCTTGCTGTCGGCTAACATGAGCATGTTGCCCTGGACTTCGGCCCAGCGCAGCCGGACGATCTCGCTTCTGCGGCATCCGGTCAGCAAAAGGAGTCGGATGATGTCCGCCTGCTGCCTGGCGCCCTTGCCCATCTGCCCGTCCAGCACCCGATGAAGCCGGTCGATCTCTTCCCGGGACAGGAAGCGGGAGAGCGGTGTACGTCGGTTGCTCCTAATGCCGCGCGTCGGGTTCTTTTCGATGTGGCCGCAGGCGATCGCAAAGTTCATGATTTGTCGGAGCAACTTGAGCGCACAGTTGGCGTTGCCCGGGGCGGTCCGGCTGAACGCGTCGAACCAGCGCCTGACCTGAGCCGGCGCGATGCGGTCGAGCGGCTTCGCTCCGAATGCCGGCAATATGCGGCTCTTGATCAGAGACCGGATGCTCCTTTTCGTGGAGGTCCTGTAACGCTCGTAATGCGCCTTTCTCCACTCCCCGGAGACGAATTCCTCCAGAGACGGAACGGAGCGCGCCGGAAGGGCTGGCGCCTCCGGTTCCGGGTCGGCCTTCCGCGCATGGCATTCCCGGCGGACTTCGTCGACCTTCTTCGTCGACACCGCGCCGAGGGCAACCCTCGCCGGTCGTCCACCACGGTCCAGCAACAGGATGTAGCTCCGCCCGCCGGACGGCCGAACCCGGACCCCGAGGCCCGGGACCGCCCTGTCCCAGACCGTGTATTCCCGATCGCGCGGCCGCAGGCGGGCGATCTTGGCGTCTGTAAGCCGGATGCGTATGTTTTCTGGCATCGCTCAGCTTTCGAGCGCGGCGCCGACGGTCTCGGCTGCGTCCAACACCATCGCGTCTGCGGGATGGGCGTATTTGAGCGTCGTCTCGGCGCTGCGGTGCCCCAGGAGGCGGCCGATCGCGAGCACGGTCTCGCCCTGCTGCAACGCGAAGCTGGCATGGGTATGGCGGAGATCGTGAAGGCGGACATCGTCCAAGTCCGCCTCGGCCCGGAGCTTCCACCAGAAGTAGTCCAGCCAGTAGCCGTCCTGCGGCCGGTTCGCCCGGCGCGCCGGGAAAATCCAACGTTTCCGTCGCTCCAGCCCGTCGAGAATCTTTCGCGCCGGCCCGGACAGCCAGACCGTGCGGGGGCCGGTCTTGCTGTCGCGGAGGAACAAGTGTCCGTCGCGGTAGTCCGACCAGCGCAGGGTCAGGATCTCGTTCTTGCGGCAACCGGTCAGCAGGAGAAGGCGAATGGCGGCCACGTGCAGCGGCCGCCGCGCCGCATGATGCGACAATGCCGCCCCGAGCCGGCGCATCTCCCCGTCCGTCAGGAAACGCTCGCGCCCCTTGCGGCTGTATCGCCGGATGCCCCGGCAGGGGTTGGAGCCTTCGGGCCGCAGGCCCATCGCCTCGGCTTCCTTCATGATGACGGATAGCACCGGCATGGACCTGTCCGCCGCGGCCGGGGTTGCGGCCAGCGAGGCGAACCAGTTGTGGACGTCCCGCCGGTCGATGTCCGCGATCCGGCGTCCCGCGAATCGGGGCAGGATCTGGTTTCGCAGATAGTCCCGGTTGACTTGGACCGTTCTGGTCTTCCAGACCCGCTCGTAGCGTTGGAACACGGCCCCCGCGACGTCCTCGAAGAGGCATTCCGGACGGGGGGTGGGGTCCTCGCCCCGCCGGATGGCGGCAATCATCTCGGCCGCGTGGCGCCGCGCATCGGCGATGCTCATGGCCTCGGCGTCGCCGACGATCTTCCAGATCCGTTCCCCGCGATGCTGGCAGTGGATGAAGAAGTACTTGGTGCCTGACGGCGACACGCGAACCCCGAAGCCCTTGAGTTTTCCGTCGCGGATGTCACGGGCTTTCTTGCGGGGCGTCAGGGCCGCGACGCGGGCGTCGGTGAGGGTGACATTGGGCATCGGCTTTCTCCCGGTTGCGGTTGCAGCCGGGGAAGAAAGTGTTGCATTTTCTTCCCCGGGAGAAAAATTCGAGACAAAAAAACTGTTATTTTTCAATGTGTAGCACCGCCGGTGCGCGTCTCCGGTGTGGGAGGACTCGGTGCGCAGCTTCCAGGAGATCGTGGTGAACAGCCTGAAATGAAAGCCGGGCGGCAACGCGCAGGACGGTAACGGACGATCGCCCGTTTTCTCGGGAAACAAGACGCGGAAAGCGCTGTGGGCAAGAACCGGCCGGTCCGGCATTCGCCAAACCGGCAGCCCGGGCCGGCCACAAAAGAGGAGGGAGACCACCGATGATATGGAAACTGATCGGAAGCGCGGTCGCGTCCGCGCTGGTCCTGATCGGCGGCGCGGCACAGGCCGGCCCGCTGGAGGACAGGGTCGCGGCGGGCAAGCCCGTTCGCCTCGGCTTCGCCAACGCCGCGCCATGGGCGCATCCCGGCAAGGACGGCGAACCGCTGGGGTTCGTGAACGTGATCACGATCGCGGTGCTCGACAAGATGGGGCACGGGAAAGTCGAACCGGTGCTCACCGACTGGAGCGGGTTGATCCCGAGCCTGGTCGCCGGCCGCGTCGATATCATTACCGGCGGCATGTACATCCTGAAGGCGCGCTGCAACAACATCGACTTTTCCGAGCCGATCGGGCAGTTCGGCAACGCCTTCATCGTCCCGAAGGGCAACCCGAAGAAGCTGCAGACCTACGAGGACATCAAGAAAGCCGGCGCCGTCATGGTGGCGCCGACCGGATATGTGATGGTCGAGGAAGCCCGCAAGGTGGGGATCGCGGAAGCCAGGATCATGAAGGTGCCGGGCACGACCGAGGTCCTGGCCGCGGTGCGGTCGGGACGCGCGGATATCGGGGCGATGACCGCGGTCGAGGCGAACAAGATCGCCGCGGACGCCGGCGACGTCGACGCCACCGACACCAACGCGCTGCCGAAATGGACGTTCAACTGGGTCGGCATCGGATTCCATCGCGACGACGACAAGTTCCGCGGCGCCTTCAACGCGGCGATGAAGGGCTATATCGGGTCCGGGACGATGCTCGACGCGGTCGCGCAATACGACTACGTCCCGGCGAACGTCCCGGGCGATGTCGCCACCGACTGGATTTGCGCCAACCGCTGAGACCGGCGCCCGATGGCAGTCTCGCTGGGACCGTCGCGCGGTCGCGCGCGCGGCGGTCCCGGCCCGCCTCGTAGACCGGGGTCCGGGAAGGACCCGCATCGGTAATGGCATATCTCGATTTCCTGCAAACCCACGGCGACCGGCTGATCGACGGTACCGTCGTCACCGTGTTCCAGTTTTTCCTCGCGACCGCCGTTGCCGTAAGCGTGGCCCTCCTGTTCGGGCTGATGCGCCTGTCGCAGAACCTCGCCATACGCAGCGTCGCCGTCGGCTATATCGAGATCTTTCGCGGCACCTCCCTGCTGGTGCAGCTGTTCTGGATTTTCTTCGTCCTCCCGCTGTTCGGCATCAACCTGGACAAGTTCCTCGCCGGCTTCCTCGCCGTCGGACTGAACATGGGCGCCTACGGGGCGGAGCTGGTGCGGGGCGCGATCCTGGCCGTTCCGCGGGGCCAGTGGGAGGCTGCGGTCGCGCTGAACATGCCGCGCTCCAGGCGTATGTGGCGAATCGTCCTGCCCCAGGCCTTCCTGATCATGTTGCCGCCCTGGGGAAACCTGGTGATCGAAATCCTCAAGGGGACCGCCCTGGTCGCGCTGATCTCGGTCACCGACCTGATGTTCGAAGTCAGGCAGATCAACATCGCCACGTTCAAGGCGGTCGAGGCCTTCGGCACCGCGATCCTGGTCTACTACGCGATGGCCCGTCTCTTCGTGACGCCGTGCATGCGCGCCCTGGAGCGGGCGATGGCGCGAAAGACCGGCAAGGCTTAGGGCATGATCGAGTGGCAATGGGGGCTGGTCTGGGAGCTGGCGCCGAGATTCGTCGACGCCACCGGGAAAACCCTGTTCGCGGCCGGCGGCGGTTACGGGATCGCGGTGGTGCTGGGCCTGGTATTCCTCGCGATGCAGCGCGTGCCGCTTCCCGCGGTGAGGGTGGCGACGCGCGAGTTCGTCGAACTCATCCGCTCCACGCCCCTGCTCCTGCAGATTTTCTTCGTCTACTACGTGGGACCGCAATTCGGGCTGATCCTGTCCCCCTGGACCGCCGGGCTGATCGCCATCGGGGTGCATTACGGGGCCTATCTGTCGGAGGTCTACCGCGGCGGCATCGAGAGCGTCCCGAAGGGCCAGTGGGAAGCCGCCAGGGCGATAAACCTGCCCACCGTCACAGCCTATCGCCGCATCGTACTGCCGCAGGCGCTGCCCCCGGCGATCGCCGGGATGGGCAACTACCTGGTCGGGATATTCAAGGACACGCCCATGCTGTCGGTGATCGGCGTCGCCGAACTCATGCACACCGCGACGACGATCGGCGCGGAGAGCTACCGCTATCTGGAGCCCTACACCATGGTGGGTGCGATATTCCTTGCCATCTCGCTGCCGGCCGCGTTTTGCGTCAACGCGTTCGAGAAATGGGTCCGCAGGAAGCTGGGCATGGCGAAATGACCGAGGAGACCGGCCGTTACCCGCTGCGCCTCGAAGGCGACGGCGTTCCCATGGTGAGGTTCCAGAAGGTGACCAAGAGGTACGGGCCGCTCGTCGTTCTCGACGAGCTGGACCTCGACGTCGCGCCCGGAGAAATGGTGACGATCATCGGCCCGTCGGGCTCGGGCAAGACGACCGTGCTCCGCATGCTGATGACCCTGGAGACGATCGACGGCGGCGTGATCTATGTCGACGGAGAACCGCTGACGCATATGGTACGGAACCAAGGGCTGGTCCCGGCGAATTCCGCCCATACCCGGCGCATGCGAAGCAAGATCGGCATGTGTTTCCAGCACTTCAACCTGTTTCCCCACATGACCGCGCTGGGGAACTGCATGGAGGGTCCGGTTCAGGTCCTGAAGCTTTCGCGCAAGGAGGCGGAGGAGCGTTCGATGGAACTCCTCGAAATGGTCGGGATGGCGGACAAGCGCGACGAGCATCCCTCGCGCCTGTCCGGCGGCCAGCAACAGCGGGTCGCGATCGCCCGGGCGCTGGCGATGCGGCCCAGGATCATGCTGTTCGACGAGGTGACGTCGGCTCTCGACCCCGAGGTCATCAGCGAAGTCACGAGCGTGATCAGACGACTGGTGAGCACGCACAACCTCACCATGCTCATGGTGACCCACCAGATGGGGTTCGCGAGGGAAATTTCCGACCGCGTCTGCTTTTTCTTCAACGGCTCGATCGAAGAGCAGGGACCGCCGGCCGAATTGTTCGAGGCTCCCGGGCGGGAGCGAACGCGACAGTTCCTGAACGCGGTCCTGGAGGCGAACTGACGCGTGTTTCGGAACCGGGCGTGCGGTAAATCCCCCCCGGTCGCGAAAGCGGAACGGCCGAGCCGCCATTCGTTCGGCGTCCCACCTCGACCCCGCCGGCTCGCGTAAGATCGAAGCGTCGCCGCGCGGATCGACATTCGAGGGAGGGGACGATGGACGAGGGATGCGTATTCATCGGCGGCGAGTTCGTCTCGCCCGAGGACGCGAGGATGTCGATCTTCGATGCCGGCTTCGTCTGGGGCGACACCGTCTACGACGTGACGTCCAGCTGGGCGGGCTGGTTCTTCATGCTGGACGAGCATCTCGATCGCTTTGCCCGATCCTGCGCCGGCTTCCGGCTGGAGAACCCCTACTGCGCCGACGACATGCGCCGCATCCTGGCCGAATGCGTGGCGCGGACGGGGCACGACAACTGCTACGTGAAGCTCCAGCTCACCCGCGGCGTGATCCCGGGCCAGGTCCGCGACCCCCGGCTCGGTACGCCCGCCTTCGTGGCCTACGCCACCCCCTATGTCTGGATCTGGGGCGAGGACAAGTGCCACAACGGCGCCGCGCTCCATGTGAGTGCCGTCGAGCGCGTCTCATCGAAGGCGATCGACGCCCGCTGCAAGAACTACAACCGGGCGGATTTCGTGCAGGCCCGTTTCGAGGCCTACGACCACGGCTGCGACGACGCGCTGCTGGTGGGGGCCGACGGGGCGCTGACCGAGGGGCCGGGCTACAACGTCTTCGTGGTGAAGGACGGCGCGGTCGCGACCCCCGATGCCAACGTGCTGGAGGGCATCACGCGGCGCGCGGTGGCCGAGATCTGCCGCGAGGACGGCATTCCCTTCGCATGCCGCAGGGTGGAGCCGGGGGAGCTGCGCTCGGCCGACGAGGTCTTCGCGAGCACCACGGCCGGCGGCGTCATGCCGGTGATACGCCTGGGAGACAGGCCGATCGGTAACGGCCACGCCGGCCTCCTCACCGGCCACCTCCAGTCCCGCTACTGGAGCAAGCGCGAGGACGGCTGGCACGGCACGCGGGTGGAGGACCTTCTCCCGCCTGGCGGAATGGCCGGGCTGTCATCCGTTCGCCGCCCGGCGAGGGGCTGACCCGGAACCGGGTTGAACCGGCGCGCCCGAGTACCGACACTGCCAGGCCGCAAGGCCCGAAGAAAGGCACGACCCATGAGCGGATCGACGGCGACGCAGGACAGCGGGACCGCCTATGGCCGCGAGCCGCAGACGCACGATCCCGAAATCACCGAAGTCGGTCCCGGCACCCCCTGCGGCGAGCTGATGCGCCGCTACTGGCACCCGGTCGAGTTGTCGCACCGCCTGGGCAGCCGGCCGCGCGAAATCCGCGTTCTCGGCGAAGACCTGGTCCTGTTTCGCGACCTCCGCCTCCGCCCGGGGCTGATCACGCCCCGCTGCATCCATCGCGGGGCGCCGATGTCGTTCGCCAGGGTCGAGGAGGCCGGCATCCGATGCCCCTATCACGGCTGGCTGTTCGACACCGAGGGCCGCTGCCTCGACCAGCCCTGCGAAGCCGACAGGCCGGCCTTCCGGGCGCGCTGCCGCCAGCCCTGGTACCCCGTGGAGGAGCGCTACGGGCTGGTATTCGCCTATCTCGGCCCGCCGGAGAAGAAACCGGTCCTGCCCCGCTGGGCGCCGTTCGAGGACCTGCCCGCGGATCGGAAGATCGTGCCCGATGCGGCGAGCTTCAGCGTCGGCGGCGACGAGACCGAGGAGCTGATCCCGTGGAACTGGCTGCAGGATTGGGAGAACACGATGGACCCGTTCCATGTCGTGATCCTGCACACCGCGTTCTCCGGCCCGCAGTTCAATCCCGACATGGCGGTGATGCCGAATGTCGAATGGGCGTACACGCCGCTCGGGATGCAGTACTCGGCCCATCGGCGGTTCGCCGACGGGCAGGAGATGGACCGGATCACCCATGTCATGTTCCCTGGCCTGCGCAGCGTCCCCAACGTCCAGCTGAGCCACGGCACGGCCGAAAGCATGGGCTGGCTGGTCCCTGTCGACGACACCAGCCACCGGACCTTCCACATCACCCGCATGCCGCTCGACTTCGAGGGCGTGCCCCTGGTCACCGCTCCGGTGTGGGAGAAGAAATGGTCCGAGATGACCGAGGAGGAGCATTGGCTCACCCCGGGGGACTGGGAGATCCAGAAGGGTCAGGGCCCGATCACCCTGCACGGCGAGGAGCGGCTGGCCGCATCCGACACCGGGGTGGCGATGCTGCGCCGGCGGCTCCGCGAGCAGATCCGGCTGGTGCAAGACGGCGGCGATCCGATCGGCGTCCACTTCGATCCGGGGGCGCCGCCCCGCCGGATCGGAGCCGGCAATTTCTACCGCGACCGGGCGGTCGCCGCAGGCTAGCGTCCCGCCCGAGTCGTGCTGCCGGCCGACATCGGCGACCCAGCGCAGGGCGGCCGCGGCGCTCGCCGGCTCAGCCTCCGGGCAATTTGGCCGGCTCCAGCCCGTAGCAGTAATCGGCGATCGCATCCGAATGGGTGAACCAGACCCGATCCTTCAGCGCGTGCTTCCGGATGTGTTCGAAGGCCCGCCGCAGCGCCGTCACCCGGAACGGCTGGCCGGCGATAAAGCTGTGCAGCGAGACCGAGAACACCAGCGGCCGGTCGACGCACTGGCGGACCATGGCTTCGAACTGATCGACGATCATGTCGGCGAACTCGCGGCCGGTGTGATGGCGGAAGACGAGCTGTCCGATATCGTTGAGCTCGAAGGGATAGGGCACCGATAGCAGCCGCCCGCCCCGCGTGTTCAACCAGATCGGTTGATCGTCGCACGGCCAGTCCAGGCAGTAGCGGTAACCCGCCTCCTTCAGCAGGTCCGGGGTAACGGCGGTCTCGACCGAGCCGGGCCCGAGCCAGCCGGTGGGCCGTCTCCCCTCGTTGCGCTCGATCGTGTCCGTTGCTTCGGCGATCAAGCGCCGCTCGTCCTCTTCCCACAGCCCGGTCTGCCATTCGGCGTTGGTGCGGCCATGACCCACGATCGCATCGCCCCGTCTGCGGATGCGCTCGAAGATCTCGGGATAGTGGTCATAGAGCCACGCGTTGACGATGCACGAGGCCGGCAGCGCGAACTCGTCGAACAGGTCGAACAGGTTCCAGATGCCGACCCGGTTGCCGTAATCCCGCCATGCGTAGTTCCGGTGGGTCTGCGGTCCCGAGCCGGCGATCGGATCGGGGCCCAGCCCGGCGAGAAAGCCGAAGACCTCGATGTTCATGCCGATATAGAAAGCAAGCCGCTTCCCGTCCGGCCAGTCGTAGACCGGCCGCGCGGGAATGGCGGAC